>Ga0129306_1000073_pt1 | contig 162957 bp, 119 predicted proteins | sample P827metagenome_FD_94438 | JGI IMG/M metagenome (GOLD analysis project Ga0129306, IMG submission 94438) | Capybara group fecal microbial communities from Wisconsin, USA - P827 metagenome | ecosystem: Host-associated > Mammals > Digestive system > Large intestine > Fecal | place: USA: Wisconsin...
AGATCATACAAAATGCCGAACCATATCGTGGTATCAGTGACTTTAACATCATTGCTGTTAAAAAGGTGGGTAGTACCATTTCTTCTGTTTCGAATTCAGAAATTGATCATTGTCAAACACAGGATCATTTACCCAGTAGGTATTATCATTTCAATTATTGTGAAATGCCGCATGGCGCGAATGGTTGCTTAGTGTATGCCAAGGCGGAGGATGTGAATCAGGGAACGCCTGAGGCTACTGCTACATATAATGGTATGCTGGAAATGAGCCCGTATGTCTCCAGTTATGTGACATCAACGGATCAGATTTATTTCGATCCCGTATCTATCTACGGTGATGTGGAAACGATTCCTGAAGATGCCACCACCTTGGCAGATGCCTTAACCTATATTGCAAGTGCTACGGCCGGTGGTGCCAACTGGAGCACATTTAATGATCCTGACCTGAAACCGTTGTTCGCTCATTTCACGAACTATGGTTACGACCTCCCAGGCTCTGCAGCCAGTGTCAAACAATGGATTACTGCTCTGATTGATGCTGCCGCAAGTTTCACGCCAGGTGACGGTTCCGTCAGCATGAAAATACGGGATAATATTGTTGAGAGGGCTCATGAGAAACTGACAGCGATCGCCAGCCTGAACTATCCGCATAATATCAATTTGCCGGATGGTGCTGCCGCCCTGCGTTGGTCTGAAGTTGAGGAAAATGATGTTAGAGTGAAAAAGTTCGTGCCGCAGTTGCAGACAACAACCCTTGATGACATCAACTCCGTCTCGCGTTTTGCCTATCCGCCAGCACTCTATTATCGTGTGGAGAGTGACATCTGGGCTTCTAATTCGAAAGTGCCGTTTGATAGGTGTAATGAGATGGACACTTGGGCGGGTGAAGGTAACTCAGTCCAGTCGCTTTTCACCGCTGAAGGAACGTTCACCGAGGTGACCTCGAATACCAAGAGCGTCGCCATTCAGGATCCCTTGCAATATGCCGTGGCACAACTCTCGTTGAAAGTCAAGGCCGATGCTAATTCCTTTACAGACCAAGAAGGCACTGTTGTTGACATCAATAATGGTATTAAGGATTTGTTCCGCTTGACGGGTGTCATCGTCGGCGGTCAGCGTAGAGTGGGTTATGACTTCGCCCCCCTGAACAATTCTGATGTTGATGTGAAGTTTGTGTATGACAGTCAGTTAGTAGATGATTTCACGCTGACAACGACTGCCTTCGATGACCCAAGTGCGAAGGTGTTCAATACCTTGGTACTGCAAAGTTACGATGGTGAGGACGTGAACGTCATCCTCGAATTTGAATATACGGGAGCCAATGCATTCAAGTGCCTCAACGGCTATGTCTATCCTAACACACGCTTCTATCTTGTGGGTGAGGTTGTTCTTTCTCAGGCTGTTCTTCCAGATGGATTGACGGAGGAGGAGAATAATGAACTCAAAAAACGTGTGTTCACGCAAGACCATACGACAATGATTCTGATGACCGTGACTTCGCTGGACAAAGCCTACAATGTGCTGCCCAGTATTCTGGCGCAGAATCTGGAGATTGGTATAGTCACTACGCCACAGTGGACGGCTGCCACCCCGTCGAAACCGGTGATCATGGATTAAAAAGAGAAAGAGCATGAGAGACTATAGACGATATATAGGACAATGGTTGAGTGCACTGCTTGTGCTGCTCCTGACAGCATGTTCGTCTGGCAATGACGAGTCACAATCTGACAGCAAGCCTGTGCTCAAGATCTATGTGTTCGCTCCTGACCATCCGATCGTAACCCGTGCCGATAATGGCGATGTGGATGCTACCGATGTAGAGAAGAAGATTAACAGCCTCCATGTCTGGGTGTTTGAACATGAAAGTGGCGATTATGTAGGTCATATCAGTCTGAGTAATGTGTCATTCTCTGAAACGGCAGGCAACGAAGTGACGATGGAACTTGACGATGCTTTTGCCAATACGCCGAATGCTGACAAGCCCCGTGTGGATGTCTATGTGGTTGCTAATGTGACCGCTTCCAACTGTGGTATCTCGCTCGATGCAACCACCACACGCGACGAATTGGATGCAGCGCTGATCAAGGAGGACTTCTTCGGTGTTTCGAATCTCATCAAGACAGTACCCACGGATGGACTGCCTATGTCGGGTGTGATGAAGGACAAGAAGATCACAGGTTCAAAACCGGTTTATCAGGTCAGTGAGGAAGGGGGGGATCTGGCCAATGTCAGACTGGTTCGTGCCGTGTCAAAGGTGAGGTTCATCGTCAGTAAATCCACCTCGAATGAGGATGAACTGACAATCAATAGTATTACGCTTGGTGATGGCGTCATGCCTAAGGAGGAACACCTGTTCTTGGCTGGTGCCTATCCTAATTTCAAAAGTCGTGTCAATACTGATGCAGGTTATGTGATGAATGCGAGTTCAGCCCCGCTTGTATCTGATATTGATGGTGATAATATCAAAAGGAATGATAGTCCGGCTTCCTATAGTTGGGATGGTGTCATGTCGGGACAGGAATATGAGAATCTCATCAATTCGGGCATCAGCCTTGGCAGATTGTCAGATCTGGGAACTTTCTATCTGCGCGAGTCCGACAAGGTCGTCACAGGAAAGATCAATTATACGCTCAAGCATGAGGATGGAGAACCTGTGACCAGAGAACCTGCCTTCACCATGCATGACGCTGGCGATTTCACACGGAATCACACTTGGATCGTGTATGCCTATTTCGTTAGTAGTGGTGATCTGATTATGGGTATGGTAGAGGTGAAGGACTGGAACTCCAGTGAAAATACCTCCCAGAATGTATATAACTGGTAAGACAAGAGAAAAATGGTAAAAGATAAAATGACATATCGCTGGTTGTGGGGCTGCCTGTTCGCTGGTAGTATGGTCTTGACGGGCTGTTCCGACAGTTCCGAGGAGGACATAGTTGATCCGGATAACACACTGCAACTGATGTCATTGACCCGCACCAATGGTGCCACAGAACTCGTTGGTACTGTCGGTACGGATATCAAGGCTTTCCTGACCTCGGCTGACGAGATGTTACAGGATGATGGCAGGTTCCAATACACAGGTTTAGGCTGGGATTCGAACCTCTCTGTCAAGGAAGAGCGGCAGTATTATATCTATGGCTATATGCCAGCCACTATTCTAGGGACCACCGTTGAAGATTCGGAACCCGCAGGGGGGTATTCTGAAGGCATTGATCTGACTTTTTCGAATCTACCCGACATTACAGATGAGGATATCTGCCTGATCGTAGGCGTTCAGCGAGTGGATGGTACTGGTACGACGACAGCCAATGTGACAGAAGGCAACTATGGCTATCTGTCTGGCATCCGAGGCAAGAACTACGTCAACCTGTTGATGGGTCACCTATATTCTGGTTTGGAACTGAACTTCCTACTTGATGCCACCTATGCGCAGGTGCGCAGTATCCATCTGAAGACGATCACGCTGACATCTACCTATGGCAAAGTGAATGCTACGGTGAATATCAGAAAGGGTAGAGGTATCTATCAGCCATCATTTACACAAGCCAGTAGCACGACTAACGAGGCTACGTTCCTGGATACGGAAACGGTGCTCGACAATCAATACACGGTTACACCTTTGGCCATTAACCAACTGGTCTATTGTGCCCCGTCAATTTTTGATATTAATGGTACGTATCTCACCCTCACCAGTGTATATGATGTCTATGATAAAAATGGACATAATCTGGGTGAGAGGACATCGGAGAATAAACTCAGGATTACGGCATCGTCATTGGGACCAGGTCAGAAGAAAACGGTTGTCATAACAGTGAAACCTACTTATCTGTATGTACTGTCGGATGGGGATCTGGATAATCCGGAATTTGAGATTAATTAAGAAGTGAACAAAATGAAACAATATGCCACATATCAGACATTTATGAAGAACGGCAAGCGACTGCTGTTCCTGCTGCTCTTGACTTTGACAGGGGCACAGGCCGGCGCGCAGATCAAGATCCATGGCAATGTCTATGGTGGCGGTAATGAAGGCGACGTAAAAGGTAATACCAGGGTTACTTTACGAGCCGGTGATCTTAATAAGGTGTTCGGTGGTGCCCGTATGGCGGATATCGATGGAAATGCATTCGTCAATATCGACGGTGAACATGCCTCTGACTATATGCTCGTCAATTACGTCTATGGCGGTAATGACATATCAGGTACGGTCGGCAAGAAGACTGAAACCTCAGAAGCAGTAGCCTCTGTTCCGTCAGAGTTGAAAAGGGCAGATGAAAATCACATTGACAAAACTTGGGATGCCTTTATCCGTATAAGTAATACGACCAAGACCAGGGTGGCTGACGGTGTCACCAAAAATTTGGAGATCTATATCGGTCAACTCTTCGCCGGGGGCAATGGCGACTATGATTATGATTTTGTTGAAGGTGTCCATAAGATCTTTCAGAAAGGAAAGAAGGGTAATGACGAGTATTTATTAGCCACTACTACGGATGATTTAAATTATCCTGATTTAGGAAAGACCTATCTGGAAATCCTCGGCGGCTCCATCGTGTATGCCTTTGGCGGCGGTAACAACGCGACGGTCACGGAGAAGACGGTGATTCACGTGGAGAACCCGAGCGATGTGGTCAACAGTATCAAGGTGAAAACCAAAGAGGCTTCAGGAGGTGATCCGGCAGTATGGACGGAATTGCTGTCCGATGAGCGTATTAATGAGATGGGCTACAATCCCGGCTATACCTATCCTACGAGTGATGCATTCCAGATAGGTAGTTTCTTCGGCGGTAATAATAGGGCTGCCATGGCCATTCGTCCGACATGGAACCTGAAGAGCGGTAAGATCCGTAACCTCTATTCAGGTGGTAACATGGGTGATATGACCAGTCTTGAGGGCCTCTTACTGGATATTCCAGCCACTTCAACGTTGGTTGTTGATAACCTCTATGGTGGCTGTCGTAAGGCTGATGTGATTCCTGGAGGTGATAAACAGAACCCGCAACAGGCCCTCAATCTGGAAGAGTATAACTTCCCTCGGGATAAAGGCTTTTCTGCCCGTGTCGTTATCAGTGGCGGCGATGTCAATAATGTCTATGGCGGCAACGACATCTCCGGTAGAGTGTATGGCGGTAATGCCGTAGGCATACGGACCAGTGTGAGGGGTGATGTCTATGGTGGTGGCAATGGCTCATATCCATATACCGACAATGCAGCCTTGAAAGACGATCCTACCTATGGTGAATTGTATTATGGAGATCCCGACCATCCATTTGCTGATGGTCTGGCATCTGCCACCGCCCTTAATGCCTTCCGTCCCAATGCCGAGCAGGTGTCCATTCGTGTGGTAGGCACGGCTGACAAGAAAACCATTATCCGCGGCTCTATCTATCTGGGTGGTAATAGTGCGACGTTGTCAACTACTAAACAGTATCCGATGATTGAACTGAAAATCGGCTCGTATGTCATTGCAGATAAAGTGTTCCTTGGTAACAACGGTGAGAATATGGTGGATTACAAAGTGGGCGATCCCGATAACTATATTCACGAAGGTAACCTGCGCACCTATCGGAGACAGTTAAGCGAATTGAACACAGCGAATTTGACTCCCGTGGATTATAGTGGAAACTCAACGAAATTCTCTATGATGGATCTGACCGATGCTAGTGTGTTCGCGAAATATATGGATGGTTGTGCCATGATGCTGATGCCTAGTGTGAAGTTCGACAATATTCAGAATAATGATGCTGCTGACTATATCGATTATTCCAGTAGTTTCGGCTCATTCTTCTGTGGCGGCAACGTGGGTAGTATGATTGCCTCAGGAACGACCGAGATTGAGTTCGACCATCCGGTGATCATCTTTGACAAATTGGTGGGTGGCTGTAACAATGCTTTTGTACCACGACAGACTGAAGGAGATGTCACATTTAACGCGGCTTACAATGGAGGCGTCATCGGCTCGGAGGCAGAACGTGATGCTTATGTCGATATCAATAATACGATCCGCGACAGGTTGGTGCTCAATCTGAACGGACTGAAGGTCATGCCCAAGCGTTGGAGGAATGCTGATAAGGATGATCTGATCTTTAATACTTTTTACGCAAGTACTGGGGAAGATACAAGTCCTGTCATTGCTGGTTCGGGCAATGAGACGAGTAGTGACGAGGACCTGGACCGCCGTTTCAAGGGTGGTAATATCTATGGTGGATGTTACAATAGCGGTCTCGTGAATGGTAATGTGGTCATAAACATCAATGCACCGATTATCGATCTTGAAGGCGATTACGCCATCTTCGACAGGGTGCTGGAGGATGAGGAGGGCGAAGCCAAGTTGAATGGCCACGACCAGTTTACTATCCTACAGCGTCGCTCGGGTGTGATCCGTGGTCAGCAGGGTATGGACGTGCTCGGTAAGGCCCTTAACATCTTCGGCGGCGGATATGGTGTCGATTCCGAGATCAAGGGTAGTACCACCATCAACCTGAATAAGGGTTATGTGTTCCAGATCTTCGGTGGTGGCGAGAGGGGTGCTATTGGCATACACGATGGTGTGGATGCCTCCGGTAAATATACCTATAGTTATAACCCTGCCTACAGTACATGCATCAACCTGAGTGGTCTTGCTAACTTACCGGGCGTACCTAAGGGACAGAATGGCGATGATCCGGATATGGCCGAAGCGGAATTTATCTATGGCGGCAGTTTTGAAGGTCCGATAGCAGGTAATACGGTGATTAATTTGAATAATGGTCGTGTGTTTGATACCTTTGCTGGCAGTTGTAATGCAGACATCCAAGGCCATACAGAGACGTATATTGGTAAGAACGGATTCCCCTATATTCGTGATGATGTCTATGGCGGCAACGACTTGGGCGGACAGATCCTTGGCAGCAAAAGTTTTAAGAATCGCGTGCAGAATATGAGTATGGTCCATGGCTATGATCAGACGAATAATCCCGATCCGGAAGTGCTGACAGCCAGTGCCTATGTTGAATATATCAAGGGTCGTGTGGATACGATCTTCGGTGGCTGCTATGGATACTATAATTATAAAGATGACTATTTTAAGGACTATACATATTCTTTAGGAAATGCACATGCAGGCTGGGCAAAAAAGGGATTTACCAAGCCCCGCATGAACAATGCCTTTGTCAACTTCCGTCCTGAGACCAATAGTAATACCTACAACAAGGTGTTGAAGATTTATGGGGCTGGACAGGGCTTCCCTGACGAGGAAGGAAAAGACTCCCTACAGAACCGCAGTTATGTGCTTATCGACATTCCACAGGAAATGCGAACCTTCCAGGAGATGGAGGTCTTCGGAGCAGGTGCATATAGCGGTCTTGGCATGGGTGTTACACCATTAGACTTGGTGGATCATAAGGATAATTCAGATAACGACATTAAGGGCCGGCCTGACAATGCCTCTGCCATCATCGACCTGATGCGCGGCCGTATTAAGGATGTCTTCGGTGCCAGTTATAAGGAGGGTGTCACCCGGCGTACCGTTGTCAATGTACCGGCAGCCTCAACGATATATCTGAACCGTATCTTCGGTGGTGGTTATGGCATCAGCAACGATGTGCCTTGTGATGCCATTGAAACGGTTGTGAACTGGGATAGTAATAATGCTATCGCAGAAGGTTACAGGATAGATGAAGATCTGGATGATGACGGTAGCCTGAAGTCAGGAGGTATCTATGGTGGTAACAACAACTTCCGCCGTACGCTTTATAGTCAAATCAATATCACCTCAACGGTGAAGCAGAATGATGCAGGCTACTCTGCCAAGGTGTTTGGTGCTGGTTATGGTAAGAATACTTGGGCTCAATATACGGAGGTGAACCTGAAGTCAGGGGCAAATGTATATGAGGCATACGGCGGTGGCTATGGTGGTATGGTACTCAATAAACAGTCTGTGGCTGCATGGGCGGATGTCTATAAGTCGTTAGGTGAAGGTTATGATGATACAAACTTTGACGATCCTCAGGTGAATCCGCTGTTCAAGACGAATCCTCTGGGTGAGAAAACTAACACCAACGTCTATATCAACAAGGGTGCTACCGTCTATGGCTACTGTTATGGCGGCGGTCTGGGTGCAGATGCCACTGTAAGCGGAACCACCTATATCGGACTCCATGGTGGCATCGTGAAAAAAGACCTCTATGCTGCTGGTACGAGCGGTGCCGTGCTGGATAAGTTTGATCTGAAGACATTCACGGCGACTACCAATGCCTATATCGAGGGTGGTTCCGTTCGTAATGTCTATGGTGGTGGCTGGGAAGGTAGTGTTGGTAAGCACGTGGGTGAACTCGATGCATCAGCAACCGATGATATCTTTGGTGTTACCAATGTGATCATCGGCATTCGCAAGGATCAGGCTAGTCTCCCTGCTGACTATGGCTTCTATCATGGCGTGCCTGCCATCCAGCGTAACGCCTACGGTGGCGGTGAGGGTGGTGCCGTCTATGGCACAACCAATTTGACCATCAATAATGCTTATATCGGATATTATTACGATACAGACAATGAGTACAAAGAGAAACTCCACGACGAAACATGGTCAGACGAGACACATCCGGAGGGATCACCAAACTTCCGACTGGAAGACTGCGGTAATGCCTACGGCGGTGGTTACGATGATAACAGCAATGTGGATCATTCCAATGTTACCTTATGGGGCGGTAAGATCCGTAACAGCCTCTATGGTGGTGGTGAGATCGCTACCATCGGGCGCGGTTCTACCAAGGAGGATGGTGCTCAGCGAACACTTGATGACTTTTACTTAGCGGGTACGACAAACGTGGAGATCTATAACGGTCATGTTATGCGCGATGTCTATGGCGGTGGCAAGGGCTTTAACCTTCTCGGATATGGTCATAAGGCTGATAAGGAAAGGCGTTATACCGACGGTTATGTTTTCGGACAGACCGCTGTCTATATCTATGGCGGTGAAATCGGTACGGCAGATGGTATCGCCGATGGCTATGGTAACGTGTTCGGCGGCGGTAACATCGGCTATGTATATAGCCCGGGCTTCGTTGTCGATAGAACGATAAATGAAAAGACTGCCAATCCGACAGGTACTACCGGATCTCCTAACCACTGGTATTACTATGATAGCAATGGCGATCTGACGGAAGACTGTAAGGTGGTAATCTCTCCCAGGCTCCAGATCAAGGCGGACGGCACTGACGTGACATTCCCCGAGGGCGGTACGACTTACAAGCCTTACGACTATGTGCCGACGGATTACCTGAATACTTTGCCCAAAAAGAATAAGGAAGACGACACTTGGCCTGCTGTATGGAGCAACCTGATTACAGAAGAAGATGAGAACGACCGTGGTGTGATGATCCATAATGCCGTATTTGCCGGAGGTAACGTGTCGTCAAACAGTGACCAGACCTATGCCAATGCTACGACGGTGTTCGGCAACACCACCGCCACCCTATACGATGTCTATCACCGTGACTTCATCACCGTAGGTACGGAGCATACGGGTGGGCTCTATGGCGGTGGCAACCTCTCGATGGTCGATGGCTATCGCGAACTGAACATCACCAACTATGGTACCGACTACTTCGCACTGGAATCCACGATATCCCTTGAGAAGTACCGTGGTCTCTCTAACCGTGAGCGTGCTTACTTCAAACTGAAGTATCAGTGTATTAGTGAGATCACGATAGAAGGAATCCACTATACGCCCGAATCTCAGCCTATCGATGAAGAGTTGTATCTGAGGTATATAGACAGATATCCTTCTATGGAAACACAGATAAAGGCAGCCTTTAATCCTTATGGATTCTGCTCTATCTATGCAGGCCGACTGCTGAACACCATCCAGCGTGCTGATCTCTGTGGCGTCTATGGGTCACGACTGGTTCTGCAGGGCGCCAAGGACCGTGTGGCCGACGTGGGTGATGCGACTGAATATACGATTAACCGCGTGGGTGAGTTGTCACTGAACCTGCAGCACTCGCAAATCGCTGCCGATCTGTCTGATGCGAAGGAGAAATTACACGGTAACTATTTCGGTATCTACAGTGTGGTGAACTGTCTGGGTAATCTGACCAGTGATGTACGCTTTAACGATCCGAATCATCCGTACCGAGGCGCTGACGGTGTTGCCGTGACTGACGGTACGACATATTATCAGTTTAAGGCCAATGATCCTACCAGCATCAATCGTAACATCGGCTCAAGTTACAACCAGGTGGCGTTGGCATCGGGCGTATTCTTGGAGATCACCACAGAGAACAGTACAGCAGACCATAAGGACTATGGCTATATCACCGGTGTGGTCGAACTGGACCTGATCAATGTGAAGCAGAACGGTGTGGGTGGCGGTTTCGTCTATGCCAAGAACGTCCATGGTGTGGCAAACTATGATTCCAGCATCACGAATAAAATCCTGTCTCCATACAATAAACAATCCGGTAATGAGGCTTGTACCTACAAGCAATACACGTACCCCGGGGCATTGATGACCTTTGAGACTTCGGGTAACTTTATCCATCCAGAAAAGCGCATCGTCGATGACTGCTATCCCACTAATAATGCATACGATCCAGCCAAGTCGCCTTATTCTGAGGCGCACTACTGGTATGTGAAGGGTGATGTGTATATCTACGACCGCACCGTGTCTGCCTATACAGGAAGTGCTACCGCCTATTCGAAGGAAGTGAATATTCCGCTGACCATCACGGCTGCTTCACACGGCAAACTGAAACTGATGAACGTGAAGCCTAACCTCTATGCCTATCAGACGGTGACAGAGAATGGTGATATTGTGAAAATCGGTACCAAAGAAGGTGAAAAGAAATACGACAAGGTTTATGTCAACAATGAGAGCGCCAGTTACGGACTGAACGATGTCATCACCTGGTGGGAATGGAATAACCTGAGATCCGACGAACAGGATCTCTTCAGGAAGGAAACCTACGTGAACAGTATCACCTGTAAGATCGACGGTACGGAGTACGAAGCAGGCACCTACGTGATGGACGACACAGACTTCAATGCCTTCAAGACCCATTCTCATACCTTTAAGGATGCAGATGATCATGATGTCCTTGATGGTGACGGCGAGGTGGCTGACGTTGACTATATCTTCCGTTCATCGAACAATATCGGTCACGATACAGGCTATGTGCTCACCTTCGACATGAACACGCCAGGTGTTTGGGACAGCTATTATACGGAGATCAGCGGTGATGGTAAGATGTCCACCAAACAGTATGAAGATTATACTGGTGATAAGGAAGAATGGCGCAAGGGTCCGACCTACTTCACTGATGATGAAGGTGTCTATGGCCAACGCTATTATAATAAGGGTGAGATTATCACAAAAGAGACCAAAGATAATTATCATCAAGGTTCTGAAGAGGAGCAGGCGGAAGTAGAGACTGCATACGTGGCCACTCAGAGCGTGACCTATAATAATAAGACCTATAACAAGGGCATGGCCATCTCTACGACAGAGTATAATGCTCTCGATGCAACGTCGAAGGCAGCCTTTGGCGTGGCATTCGTCTGCATCAATTCGGTCAAACTCGACGATCAGAACTATCTGCTGTTAAACGACTTGGTGACTCAGGATCAAATAGACCAGATGACAGGCACGTATGGATCGAAGGCTTCGGAGATCACCGCAGCCGTGACGCCTGCCTTCATCATTACTAAAAAAGGCTATTATGGTGGAAAATGGTATGATGAGAACACAAACTATAGTGCCATCAGTGCCTGGAGTTCTCTTACGGCAACCGAACGTAATCACTTCAACTTCAACTATGATGCCCTCGACTTACTGTCGGATCCGAACTATCTGGATTTCTATGACGCTTCTGCCGGACATACGAAGACCGTTGCCGAAGCCTATAAGCAACCATATAGCGATCAGGTTGATGTGGAGTACGAAGCAGTCTTCCAGGCAGATGCGTATGGAGGAGAGTATTTGAGTTATGACGGTGGTACGACGAAAATCGCTTCTCGCGAGAATCCCCGCATCTCCAATACTGTCTATGAAACGCAGGTCAAGAACGACCAGCGGCACTATACCCATGTGGATCCTTCTTCAGATGACGTAACTGCTGATGGCAGGTATGCGGTCTATATCGCTAACTGTAATTTCGATTACGACGGCATTCCATACGGCAAGGGTCAGGTCGTGGATAAGGATGTCTATAGTAAGAACTCGGATAAGGTCGAAGAGGTGAAATTTACCAGTACGGGTCCCCAGTATTATTGCTATGAGGATTATGAGAATGCCTCAGGGACTACCGTCTATAAGGGCGCTTTGACAGATCCTGTTACGCTTACACCAGAAGAATACGCTATCCTGACCAATGACCAGAAATACTTCATCATCCAAGGTAAGGAGCCTGTCGGCGTGACCACACTCTATGTCAGCAGCGAGAGTGATATCAAGGACGTGACCAAGGAGAGGATCATCTCCGCCATCTATCAATACACCTATTACGAGGCTGCTGACGGCGGCGGTATCAAACAGACCAACGAGTTGCACGTGGTGAACATCCATCTAGAACTGGAAAGTGGTGCGCCAAAGATTGGCGTACTGAGTGCACCTTCTACGGTATTGCCCGGCTATACTGTCGGACTGACGGCTCCTAAGGTGGATCCGGGACTTTATGAGCCGATAGGCAACGGATGGGAGATCTTCACTGACGAAGACGATGCCGAGAGTCATCGCAACGGACAGCCATTCGATAATGGTAGTACACCTGTCTATTGGTATCAGAACGAAAAGGCATGGGTGGCCTTCTACTCGAAGAACTACTTAGGCAAGACCTACTCGAACCCCGTAGCCATCAAGGTGGCCAACTACCACGACCTCGACGACGTGATGAAGGATAAGGATCACCACATGTATGTGGATCACCCGGGCGTCGTGCGCAACTCGAAGATCTATATCGACAACCGCACCTGTGTGAGTGACCCGTCGAAGAGCGAACTCGACCTGTTGAAAGATTTCTATGATCTGAGTGTGACAGGCTTGACAGGCCATGCAGCACTCGATGACCACGTCAAGGGCGGTGCCGACTTGGACTTTATCCTTAATAGTAATGTCAGTCCTAAGGCATACACGAACTGGACACCTGTTGGCGATGATACCCAGTGCTTCGAAGGTACGCTTCATGGCGACGGTTATACCATCAGCGGACTCAGCAACTCGCTGTTCGGTACACTCTGTGGTGAAGTCTATAACCTCGGTGTCACAGGCTCGTTCACCTCGGCCGGTATTGTTGATAAGGGTATTGGATATGTGGAGAACTGCTGGATCAACACCACTGGTACGCCCACAGGTACTGTCAAGGCTGTCTTTGGCAATCCGTCAGCGACCGACGGACGTACTCAAGTCGTCAACTGCTATTTTGAGAAGGATAAGAATTATGCTGCTGGCCTTGCACGGGCGATGACAGAGACGGAATTCCATAATGGTACGGTGGCCTACAACCTCAACGGCTTCTATCTGAACAAACGTTATTATGACAAGAAGCAGGGAACAACAGGCAAGACATACAATTACCTGAAGGATGATGCCAGCACAGGTCAGTTGACAGAGAATATGATAACTGGCTATTACCCGACGGAGCCAGATCCTGCGTATGGTGATATCGGATATGTGGAGGACCGCTATGCTTATCCCGACTTTATCTATGCTGGAGGTACAATCCCGGAGTCGGTAGAGATCCGCCTGAGGATGGTAACGACAGGAACGGGTGCAAGTGCCAAGACCACCCCATATTATTCGCCCATCTGGCCCGACGACTATATCTATTTCGGACAGACACTTTCTTATGGATACGATGCATCGCACCCGCACCAGGAGCGTCCGTCACACATCGTGAGGAGCAGTGGACGACTACCTGCCGATGCTAATAGTAACCGTGTCTATCGCGCTCCTGCCTACTTCGGTAGTAAGGACATGGGTACCTTCCATTATAACAAGTCTGCTATTATTGCAGCATACGCCAAGAGGGCCAGTGATCTTGACCCGATAGAACACGAGGCTTATCCAGGAATGACAGCCGTTGACTTCGCGGGACACCATGACCTCCTGCTTAGTGAAGAAAGGTACCACTTAGGACAACTCTCTGACAGAGAATTCTATCCGCCACTGCTCGATGATGATGGTCTGCTGAGTATCGCCAATGATGGTGTAACCAATAACCTGTTGGTCTATGCACCGTCTCAGACGGCCAATGCGGCTACATACGGCGTGCTGAATGGCACGGAAACCACTGATCCGGCCTTCCCGGAGCCCCCATATAGTAATTATGTGATTGGTGATGATTATGGAAGTGTCGATGTTGCTCCTACACATACAGTATTCGGTCACGTTGTCCAGAGCAACCTGAAGACCACTAACGATCACCTGCTGGTGGATGAGGAGGACTTCAACTGTCCAATCTCTTACACTATGGGCGATGGTTACAGAATGTGGTATCAGCATGTGCCGCATGACTATGTGACCAATGTCTCTGGCAAGAACAAGGGGTGGGAGAGTATCAGTCTGCCATTCCAGGTTAGTCTTGTTACCACCCAGCAGAAAGGTGAACTGACACACTTCTATCAAGGTGACAATGAAGATGGAAGCAGCAATTCCAAGGGTCATGAATACTGGCTCCGTCAGTTTGACGGCAACTTGCAGAAGAAGATGGATAATAGCGTTGTCGTGCCTGGTGTATATACGGCCGACTTCAATTCTCTGTCAGCCGCAGGATCGGATAAATCTTACTCGAACCAGTTCTTGTGGGATTACTATTATTCTCTGAATGATGACAATGATGATCCTACGGAAGCAGGTGACGATGCAAACGGTGAGAACTACAAGGTCTATTACAAGGATCTCCAAACCAATCCGAGAACCTATACGGCGTATCCGCTGCAACAGCCAGGCAAGTCCTATCTGATAGGCTTCCCTGGTGCTTCCTATTACGAGTTCGACCTGAGTGGTGATTGGTCGGCTGCTAATACGGCATCGCCTGCACCTGAAAAACTTAATCAACAGATTGTCACTTTCGCCTCTGTGACAGGTGTGACGATTGGCGTCAGCGACGAAGAAATTCGTGCTGCCAAGGAAGCCAAGACCGAAGATGGTTACGCATACGTACCTAATTATATGAATAAGATGTTCGCATCGGCTGGGGAGAGTTTCGTGCTGGATGACGACGGTGCCAGTTTCGTAAGAAACGCTGCGGGTGTCACTGTCAGTGCGTTCCGTCCATACATCATCCCGGCATCTGCTCCCAACACAAGCCGCGGTATTGATCCCAACGATGTTGAAAAGATCGTCTTCGGTAGTAGTTCGTATTCCGACGTTCTGCCGCATGGTGATCCTTCGGACGATTCGTCTCTCGGCATGTTGAATGCATACGCCAAGAAGAGTAATATCGTCGTAGAGTCGTCGCTTCGTTACGCCGTTGATGTAAGTATTTATACACCGGCAGGTCTGTTGGTTTGCACCTTCACGGTGGGGGCTGGCGAGACGGTAGAACAACCCGTTACAGTAACGGTGTATATATCGTTCGCTCGGAAGACGTACAATATGCAAAGAAGTTGATAGTCAATAGAAATAGAAAATAATTAAATACAGAAGATTATGAAAAAGGTCATGAAAAATCTATGTTCTCTTGCTCTGCTGACGATGATCAGTTCGGTGGCTTCAGCAGAGGTCGTGATCAATATAGAAGAGTCTTATGATGGTGGATCTGTAACTGTCAAAGGTCAAAGTGAACCTGCGGAGGACGGTAGCGTGGTTGTCACAATCACGGTGGCTCCGGAGACTGGCTATTATATAGCCAAGAGTGATATACAGGTCATACTGACGTATGCTGGAGATTTTTCGACTACGCGTGAAGGAGTCCCGGAGATTGGCGATAAAGTCGATCTGACGTATGCAGACGGCGAAGATGTCGCTGATCTGACAGCATCACGCGACTATACCTTCACAGTACCTGCCAATCTGGGCGCCTGGGTGAAGGTGGCCAAATTCCACTCCGCGCTCAATATCAGTGGTGACGCTGACTCAGAGGTGGTTTGGAGTTATGATGCCGAGTCTAACTCAATCTCGATCTCTGGTAAAGGCTCTACCATTGACTTTGAAGGCGACGGCTTCACTGATCCTTGGGCAAGTATCAGAGCCACCGTTACAAGTGCTCTGATCGAGAAGGGCGTGACCTATCTCGGCGCGAACATTTTCGCGGGTTGCACTAACCTTGAGATCATCACTATTGAGGATAACGAGAAGTTGTTGACGATGGGTGATGACGCCATCCCCGCTGGTGTGGATATCGATGTGCCTGGTAATCTCTATAATGAGTATATGATCACTGACGGATGGAAGGACCTGTCTGTCATTAGTAAGGATGCCGAGGAGATGACAGGTGTCGAGTTTGGTGCGGGCAATCAGTATGATGTCTTCGCAGACTTAGACCAGGCCCTGACGGTACCTTCCGTGCTCAGTGCCTATACCGTCTCCGCCGTCGATGAGCGTAGTCTGGTACTGACACAGGTAGAAGCCATTCCGGCAGGTGTGCCCGTGCTGGTATTCAGTGATAACCCGAATCTGAAGAACAAGCCCATCTATACGGCTAAGACAACTGCAGAAGCCTCGCGTGCAAAGAACCTGCTGAATGTGGTGAAGGAAGACGATGGACTGAAGGTAGGCCTTGGTGAAGTCTATCTGATGTATAACGACGTGTTCTACTATTCTCAGGCCTGCACGATTCCCAAGGGTGGCGTCTATCTCGCAATCCCTGAGGACACTCCAGCAGAAAGAGCCCGTTCCAGTTACGCCCTCGGATCCCGTGGCGATACGACAGGCATCACCACCCTCACTGAAACACTCTCCAAAGGCGAGGGCGTATGGTATGGTCTCGACGGCCGCAAGTATGATAGTATGCCCACGAGCAGAGGCATCTACATCCATAATGGTAAGAAAATAGTCATCAAATAATACTGTCTGATTAAGGCGATATGAACAAGACAATGATAAGGTTACTTGCCCTCGCCCTGCTGACAATGGTCAGCATGGGCGTAGGAGCCAAGGTGAATGTTGAAATAGGTGAGTTCACTGGTGGAAAGATTATTGAGAAGGGTCAGACAGATCCTGACGATAAAGGACTGGTTACCGTTACCATTACCGTGACACCCGACAAAGGCTACACCATTTCTCAAAAAGACATTGTCGTTTTCTCTACATATTCTCCTTCAGGTACCCGTGTTGATCCGCAAATCGCAGGTAGCCTCACGCTCCTTGGCAAAGACCCGGAGGATCTTGGCAAGTCCCGGGATTATAGTTTCATAGTAGCCTCCTCACTTGGTGTCTGGGTGAAAGAGGCTAACTTTAAGAGTAGCGGTAAAGGTCCGAATAGAAATACGGTTGAGATCACATCTCTTGATGATCTCACTGCTGAGGGTAGTTTTATCATCAAAGATGATATTGATGCTTCTGGTTATGAATCTCTGGGAACATTTACTGGTACGCTCACTGCCCAGGCAAAAGACGATGGTACCTTCCCTGTCATCAGTAACCTGACCTGCCCGCTGTTCACGACTGCTACTGATGCCACCATCAGCAATATCATGTTCAAAGAAGTTGCTGTCTCAGGCACTGGTTATATTGGTGCAGTCTGTGGAACTGCCGATGGCGCTACCCACATCTACAACTGTGGTATTCTTCCGACCGAAGCCGATGGATCATCCAATTCGTCTGTTACCAGTACTGACAGCCATTGTGGCAGTTTGGTGGGCTTTCTCGACGGCACTGCCCGAGTCGTCAACTGCTTCAGTTTCGCCACCGTCGCAGCAGGCACGGCTAACAACATAAGTGCTGCAGGCATCGTGGGCTACAACAATCAGACCACCAAGGCCGGTAGCATCTACACCATGGTGATGAACTGTATGTTCTATGGCGACATCACCGCCGGCAAAAAGGTCTCGCCCGTCTATGGAGGTAAAACTATTACTAATTTGAAGCATGACAGCGACCGAGCGCAGGACGGTCTGAACACCTTCAACTATTATGCCTACACCCAACTGAAGACCAAGAAAGTAACATCGAATGATGAGTATAAATGTGCCCTGGCTGTAGAGGACAAATTCCTGAACCGCTTTGAGTTCTACCGTCTGTTACTTAACAGCAATAAGAAACTGGCCGCTACCTATATCACCGGTGATGCTGCTGATGCTAACCTCATGGCTAAGTGGGTGCTTGATAAAAGCATCGCCCCTTATCCAATCCTGAAGGCACAGGGTCGCTACACATCCATTATCAATTATAATACGGCAAATCTTGACGATTATGACGAAGAACACCGCAATCAGGGTCGCAGGACAGGTACGCTTGCGGTGACCATCCGTACAAAGAGCGAGAAAACAGACGGCGGACAAAGTTGGCCGAGTGATGGTGATGTGCAAACAACAAGTCTGACCTTGATTCGTACCGACAAGGATTTTGACAACTTCAACTACAACTATGATAAGGTTCAACTACCTTATTATAACGATGTGGGTACTGGCAACTGTACAGAAAACCGTGTGGTCACTGGGTGGAAGATCACGTCTATTACGACAGTAGCCAACGACCCTTATACTTCATCTAACTATGACTACAGCAAGTCTTATTCATCGGATGCCTCATACTTTGAATACCCGAACTATAACTTTGCCGACCGTAAGAGTTCGAACAAAGATCTCTACACCGTCAGCGGACGTGTATTCTCCCAAGGGGCATACTTTGATGTTCCCTACGGTGTGACAGCCATAGAGATTGAGCCTTACTGGGCCAAATGTGCATATATTTCTGACCCGAACTACGATGTGGTCTATAAAACCGGTTATACTGACAAGCAGAATGTGACCCAGACGGGCACACAGGTGATCGTGGGCACCACGTTATTCAATGGGCAAAGGATTGAAACCACTGTCTCCAATGCCCTTGGTTATATTAATGGAACTCTTGGCGGCTATGGCTCTTCGGTCTATGATAATGCCGTGGTTTTAGTAGGGAACTTACACCTGGATGGTGTGCCGTCAAGCGGAACAAATCCTTTTACTATAATGTCGGTTGACGAGGACAACGACCATGAACCCGACTATAGTTTGATATACCACCATATAGGTCGTTTGAATATGTGCCCGATTCGTTTTGATTTCCTTACCGTTCCTGGTACGGCACAGGCGCAGAAACCCAACGGGGCAAACTTAATTTGTAACATGACCCTCTGCAAGACCAGAGGATGGTTTGAGATAACCAATACCGCACTGTTGTACTTCTCCCAGTTTGAGTATGAGAACCTGGGTAATAGCAATGGTAATGATAATAAGGACAAAGTAGATGCCCCTCTCATTCTTTTAGGAGGTGTCTTTGATCAGTTCGTGTCTACTCAGAACACTGATGTTAAAGGTAAGGTGATTTATATCCATGTGGGGAGCAATGTGCAGATCAATTCGTTTGGTTTAGGCACGCACAGTGACGGTAAAGGTGTCACACCTCATGTACCAGTGTCGGTGACGGGAGGCGACTACGACGGCTTCTATCTTACTGGTACATATAATTCTAATGCAACAATAAAGGATGACAATGCGGAATGTTACATCAGCGGAGGTCGCTTTGCCGAGTTGGCCGGTGCGGCACAGGAGCAGATAGGCAAAACAGGCAGTGCGAATAACGGTAATGTTCGGTGGCAGATCTACGATGCTGACATCACGGAGTTCTTCGGTGGTGGAATCAATGATGCCAAACCAGTTCAAGGAAACATCATAACAGATATCTTTAACAGTCATGTGACTACTTTCTGCGGTGGACCGAAGTTTGGAAATATGGCCACAGGTAAGACGGTGACCACCAATGCCGAGGGATGTACCTTTGGTAAGTTTTTCGGTGCCGGCTATGGCGGCAATTCCATCAGTAGAAAAAAATATTTCGATAGTTCAAGTTATAACTGGAATACACTTCAGGGCTACTATACTGATGAAAGAGGCAAATTCTATAACGGATCAAATACCGATTGCCCTAACAATTCACAATTCGGCAAGAAAGGTCCTGGCGTGGCCACAGACTTCGACTATGAGTTCTTTGTGTGGAGTTCTGGAACAACTGGTGCCCGCTTCTTTGTGAAGTTTGTATCTTTCTCACTGGCACAATGCAACGATGTCAATTCAACACTGAAGGACTGCACTATCAACGAGAACTTCTATGGCGGTGGTAGTCTGGGCAAGGTGATTGGCACAGCCACCTCGGTGCTGGAAGACTGCACGGTGAAAGGCAATGCCTTTGGTGCGGGCTATTCTGCCACCCTGCCGCCTATTGACGTTAGGATTGGAGGCTTTGTGGCCAATGGAACACCAAATTACAACAAGTATTCTGGTATGTTTGAGCCAGGAACCCCCACGGGGACGGAGGAATACACCTGGAAGCAAGTTGATAGTTATCCTTCTGAAGGTGGAGCAGGTTTTGACGGTCAACAGGTCATCACCACACAGAATCTTGATTTTACAAATCTCGGTTCTGTGAACAAAGCCATTCTCACAATTAAAGGCTCTACAGAGGTGAAGGGCAGCGTCTATGGCGGAGGAGATGAGTCTTGTGTTGACACCGATACAGAGGTCTATGTTGAAAGTGGCACTATCGGAACAGGAAGTCTGGGCGGTGCTGAGTATGGCAATGTGTTTGGTGGTGGCAAAGGAAAGAACAACAACGTGATGGCGGGTCTTGTGAAAGGTGACACCAAAGTTTCCATCAGTAGTAACCCCACTATATATCATAATGTATATGGAGGCGGCTCTTACGGCTCGGTGGGTGACTTTACTTATGATGGCACTACAGGAATGCCTAATGGCCGGACCTCAGGAGGAACATGCCGTGTCACCATCACTGGCGGTACTATAGGAACTACCGGTAAAGAGAATGGTATGGTCTTTGGTTCGTCAAGAGGCTTAGAAGGTGATCCTGCTGTTAATAGCAATATCGATAAACTGGCTTGGGTGTATGATACAGAGGTTACCATTGGTGATGAGGATTCAAGTCCCAGTGTATATGGTTCTGTCTATGGTGGAGGAGAGAATGGGCACAACTACCATGATGCCACCGTTACTGTCCATAGCGGAACGATTGGCATTACTGATAAAGAAGTTGATGATGGGCCCAATTATCCCAACCGCGGTAATGTCTATGGCGGCGGATGCGGTACGGATACCTATACAGGCGATGATGGTAAGACTTATTACAACCTCAATGCGGGTATCGTGCTTGGAAATTGTACGGTGAACATCGACGGCGGCCATGTCGTTCACAATGTCTATGGTGCCGGTGCCATGGGGTCGGCAGGAACATTCACCTTAGATGACGATGGTACCAATAGTATTCCTGATGGGAAACCTATCGCATGTACGTCTGGTGGCATCTGCTATGTCAATATCAGCGGCGGTGAGATTGGTATGCCGGGCGCAAAGATGACGGCAACGGGTGGTCCGGATGATTATGGTCATGTGTTCGGTGGTGGTCGTGGTGAAGTACAGGACTCGACGGAGTATGTCAATATGCCGTTGGTGGGTTATGTCAAGGAAACCCATGTAACCATCAGCGATGACGCTTTTATCACAGGTTCAGTCTATGGCGGCAGTGAGAGCGGACATATGCTGGGCGATACATACGTCACCGTCTCTGGTGGACAGATTGGATGTGGCGAAGATCAAGATGCGGCTTATTCGGATGACGATTTTACGAATGCGTTCGATGAAACAGGTAACGTGACCACCCCATTAAGTGAATGTGCTCACTGGACGTATGATACGCATAACTCGCCCTATGATAAATACGCTGGGGATGAAGGCTATACTTTAGAAGCAGCGGCAGGTGGCCTGAAAACGGCTACTGACGGCCATACCTTCTATGGCAATGTGTTCGGTGGCGGCTCTGGCTACTATCCCTATGCACCTGGCAAGTGGGTGCGCTCGGCCGGACTGGTGGAGGGTAGTACCCATGTGCTGATTGAAGGCGGCCATATCCTGAGTAATGTCTATGGCGGCAACGAACATACGGATGTGTATGGCAGTTGTACAGTCACGATGACAGGCGGTACTGTAGGTGTGCCGAGGACATGGTCGCAGAAACGGGCTGAACCCGTTCTTGGCAATCTCTTCGGAGCAGGTAAGGGCGACAAACGTGTGCTCTTCAACCAATGGACTAATGTGGCCAGCACTACCGTTACTGTTTCTGGCGGTACGGTCTATGGCTCTGTCTTCGGCGGTGGTGAGGACGGTCATGTCTTAGGTGATGCGGAAACAACGATCAGCGGTGCTTCTACCATTATTGGTACGCTCGGCACCACAGGTTACGATGGTAACGTGTTCGGTGGTGGACGTGGCTCCTACACGGCCCTGACGGCTGGTGTGGTATGCGGCAATGTGAATCTTTACATTGAGAATGGCTATATGAAGGGGTCTGTCTATGGTGGCGGCCGTCTGGCTTCAGTAGGTACACATCTGGCAAATATCAGCCAAGAAGACTATTATGGCAAAACAATCTCTGATGGCAAACAACAGATTCTTGGTGAGGATGATGTGAATGCAGAAGGTGTGACCCACGGCCATATCAGTATTGTTATCAGTGGTGGAACAATCGGTGCCGTCAAAGATGGCAGGGTATTGACTTCACAATACTCCGTGGGCGATGTGTTCGGTGGCTGTAAGGGAACAACTGAAGGCACCATCCTGGAGAAACTTGGTATCGCTAAAAGTGCGGTTGTCAACCTCATGGGCGGTACAGTCGGCAATTCCATTTATGGTGGCGGGGAGGTCGGCTTCGTCGGTGAGCGTGGTCTTGTTGATGCTCCTGAAACGGCCTTTGCAAAAGTTAACTTGTTAGGCGGTTCTGTGAAGAATGTCTATGGCGGCGGATTAGGTTTGAAAGATGGTGTCGGTGGAGCCCAGAGTAATGCTCCGGCACTTGTGAGAGGTAATGTAAAGGTGAACCTCAACGGACTGGAACCTGGTGATTATAATTCAAATATTCATAGTTCTATTGTAACAGGTTTTAATGAGGACGGAAATGATGGGTTCGATTTCTATCGGGTTAATAACCGGGTTGATGGCTGTGTCGTAACAGGCAATATTTTTGGCTGTAACAATGTCAATGGTACGCCAGAAGGTCATGCGAAACTACATGTCTTCATGACTACGCCAGAGTCTCGTCAGCTTCCTGAGCCTGGACAGACATCTGATCACTATGATGTGGCTGCCGTCTATGGCGGTGGTAATCAGGCAGACTATGAACCTACCGATTCTGAACAGAAGACAGAAGTTATCATCGAAGGCTGTGGCCTGACAAGTATTCAGCAGGTGTATGGCGGCGGTAATGCGGCAGCCACGCCTGGTACACTGGTGACCATTAAGGGTACGGAACTGATTGATGAGGTCTTTGGTGGCGGTAACGGCGTCAGTACGGATGACTTTGAAAATCCTGGTGCTAATATCGGTTTCGTGACAGGTACGGAAACGCCATATGCGCTTGGAGACGGTGTGGCATTGGTCAGACTGATGGCCGGTAACATCCACTATGCCTATGGCGGCAGTAATACCAAGGGTGATATTCGTGATGGTTCGTCAGTGGAAACCGTCGATAATGAGTGGATAGAAAATGTAAGTACGGCCTGTTGTGAGGAACTGCATGTGGATGAGATGTATGGTGGCGGCAAGAATGCCGGTATGAAGAGTGGTACCAATATCATTCTGGGATGCTCAAACTCCACCAACTGGGTGAATGAGATCTATGCAGGTGCCGAGAATGCCGATGTAGAAGGTGATTGTAGTCTGACGATTACCAGCGGAATGTTCAAGCGCGTCTTTGGTGGCAATAAGTTCAGCGGCAAACTGAAGGGCAGCATCACGGTGAACATCGAGGAGAACGGCCAGTGCGGCATCCCCGTCATTATCGGAGAGTTGTATGGTGGTGGTAATAAGGCTGCATACTCCGTCTATGGCTATGATAATAATGGCAATATGTTGACCAGTGGTGAACGCAAGTACAACGATCCCGTAGTCAATATCCGCGCCTTTACCAGTATCGGTAACATCTATGGTGGTGGTTATGGATCCGGTGCCATCTTGTATGGTAATACGAACGTGAATATCAATGAAACGCTGAACCATCAACCTGATGCAGAATCTTACTCTGGTAATGCGTATCCCGGTGGTGTGTTACACTTGGTTACAACCTTAGAGGAAGTTGACGTGAAGCTTTATCCACATGAGGATGGCAAGATAGGTGTCATTGGTAACGTGTTTGGCGGTGGTAATGCCGCAGCCGTGTATGGTAACACGAATGTGAATATCGGTACGACCACCGAGGAACCGCTCCAGCAGTTGGATAACAATGGTAATCCTTTATACGAAGATGTGGTAGTAGAAGGCGACACTAAAAAACAGCCCGTGAAGATTCTGACCCCTGTGGTCGGTGCTGATATTCAAGGTAACGTCTATGGAGGTGGTAACGAAGCCATCGTCACTGGCGATACCAATGTCACCATCGGTAAGGACGGTAGCAGTTTGTAATGAAGTGAAATGCCTATGAAAGTACTTGTGATATCGTCTGTAAAGACGCATCCCACAGATTTGGGCAGTTCTAAGTTTATCGTAGAATACTGTAACCTCATACGGTCGTTAGGGCACGACGTGTATTTCCTGCATATTGTATGTTATGCGGTCAATAAAGGCAATATCATGCGTATAGAGAGGGATCGGCAGGAAACTGCTAAAATATGGGGTGATCACTATTATGAATACAAGGAATCCCTTTTCAGTTTTATTAGACGCCGGCTACTGTTGGTATATAGAAAACATTTCTGTAAGAGTTACCTACATTGTGATGACAAGTATTATATTGGATTGGCTTCGTATGTTCAAAGGATAGTGCGAAAGGACCATATTGATGCCTGTCTCGTTAATTATTTCTGGCTGACGAAAGTCTTTCTGCATCTGGATATCCGAAAGAAGGGAATCATCACTCATGATGCCTATTCTTTTTACAGGCAAAGGAATCCTAATATTATGACAGACCTGAATCTACGGCCAGAAGAAGAAGCGAAAGCACTCCAAAGATGCGACTATGTGTTTGCCATGCAAGACAAGGAGGCTACCTTGTTTAATTATCTGGCTCCCAAAAGTATCATCTTAAAGAGTTATTGTTCGAGCAAGATTCACATACAACCACAAGTGGGTAATCATCATTTGCTGTTCTTCTCGAGTGAATGGCAACCGAATATCCTTGGTTTGCAATGGTTCCTTCATGATGTGTTCCCACATGTAAGAGACAGGTTCCCAGATTGCAAACTCGTGATCGGCGGTTCTATCTGTACAGAATTGAAATGGTTGAATGAGAAACCTGGCATTGAGTTGCTTGGCTATGTGGGGGATCCTGCCGATTTCTATCGGTTAGGTGATGTTGTCATTAATCCGACATTCTCTGGAGCAGGGCTGAAGATAAAGACTATCGAGGCCATCTCGTTCGGAAAGGTAGTCGTTTCTCATCCTCATAGTGTGGAAGGTATCTTCTGCAAAGACAAAGCCCCGGTTTTGGTGGCCGAAGATCCTGAAGAATGGGTAGGCCATTTTGAAAAATGCTGGCACGATAATAGTTTCATTGGTAATATGAAAGACATGGACAGGGCATACCTACAAGAGATGAACCAATTTATACTCTCTCAATATCAGGAGTTTTTGTCTGAGTGTAAATGATAAATGCATATTAATACGTCGAAAATACTCCAATAAATTTGGTACTTTGCCCACTTATTTGTAATTTTGCAACCGATTTCAAAAGTTAACCCCTTGCCGTACCCTCGTGCAGGGTGGGGATGGACTATCAAAACGACGGCTCTCGGGTAGGGCGGGCACAGTTCATAGGGATATGTATAACATTTTAAATAAAAGCTATTATGGCAGAAATGAATTTCGGTGGCGTGATGGAAACTGTTGTCACCAGCAAAGAGTTCTCTTTAGAGAAAGCACGTGAAGTATTGAAGAATGAGACGATCGCCGTCATCGGTTACGGTGTGCAGGGTCCCGGACAGGCCTGTAACCTGCGCGACAACGGTTTCAATGTGATTGTTGGTCAGCGTCAGGGTAAAACCTACGACAAGGCTGTGGCCGACGGTTGGGTACCTGGAGAGACACTGTTCTCTATCGAGGAGGCTGCTGAGAAGGGCACGATCCTCTGTATGCTTCTGAGTGATGCTGGTCAGATTCAGCAGTGGCCCACTATTAAGAAATATCTGAAGCCGGGTAAGACCCTGTATTACTCTCATGGCTTCGCTATCAACTGGAGCGACCGCACGGGTGTGATCCCCCCGAAGGATGTCGATGTGATCATGGTGGCTCCGAAGGGTTCTGGTACCAGCCTCCGTACGATGTTCTGCGAGGGTCGTGGTCTGAACTGCTCATACGCCATTTATCAGGATGCTACGGGCAAGGCCAAGGAGAAGACACTCGCCTTCGGTATCGGTATCGGTGCCGGTTATATGTTCGAGACAACCTTCCAGCGTGAGGCTACTTCTGACCTCACCGGTGAGCGCGGCTCATTGATGGGTGCCATCCAGGGACTGCTGCTGGCACAGTACGAGGTACTCCGCGAGCATGGACACTCTCCCTCGGAGGCCTTCAACGAGACCGTTGAGGAACTGACCCAGAGCCTTGGCCCGCTCTTCGGTGCAAAGGGTATGGACTGGATGTATGCTAACTGCTCGACCACCGCTCAGCGTGGTGCGCTCGACTGGGCTCCCCGTTTCCACGATGCCATCAAGCCTGTGATGGAGTGGCTGTACTACTCGGTACAGACGGGTAACGAGGCACAGATCACCATCGATGCCAACTCGAAGCCAGACTACCGTGCCGGTTTGGAGAAGGAACTGGAGGCCATGCGCAACCAGGAGATGTGGCGCGCTGGTGAGACCGTACGCAAACTGCGTCCAGAGAATCAGGATGTATAATATTAAGGTACGGGGGTGTGCATGCGCGCACCCCCGTACTTATTTAATAAGTATATGGGAAAATTAGTAATTAATTCGTATGATGAATTCGCAGCCCATCTGGGACAGGAATTAGGTGTCTCCGACTGGCTGCAGATCGACCAGGACCGTATTAACCTGTTCGCTGATGCTACGCTCGACCATCAGTGGATCCACGTGGATGTGGAACGTGCTAAGCAGGAGAGTCAATACCACAGCACCATCGCCCACGGTTATCTGACACTCTCCATACTGCCTTATCTGTGGGAGCAGATCATCGAGGTGAATAACATCAAGATGCTCGTGAACTACGGCATGGACAAGATGCGCTTCGGACAGCCGGTAGTGACGGGTTCCCGCGTCAGGATGACGACGAAACTGCACAATATCCAGAACCTGCGCGGTATCTGTAAGGTGGAGATTGATTTCAAGATTGAGATCGAGGGACAGCGCAAGCCTGCTTTGGAGGGCATCGCTTCGTTCTTGTACTACTTCGTTTAGTGGTTAGGGGTTAGAGGTTAGAGAATAGTTGGATAAACGCTGAGAGAATATGCAAGATTTCTTTTATAGGAAGTTGCTGGTGTATCAGCACGCAATGATACTATTAGAAGACGTTTACAACCTAACCAAGACATTTCCCCAACAAGAACAGCACGGTCTTACCAACCAAATTCAGCGTGCTGCTGTTTCTATACCCTCGAACATTGCTGAAGGTATGGGGCGATTCTCAATCAAAGATCGTATTCGTTTCATAGATATCAGTAATGGTTCATTAATGGAAGTGATGTGTCAGTTAGAGATAGCTCATAAATTGGGTTATATTTCGGCTGAAGAATTGCAATCACAAGATACCAAGATAGCAACTATTGCAAAGATGATTCTTGGACTCAGAAAGAATTTAGAAGAAAAAATAAATAATAATTCGGTTAAGTTTGAGGAAGTTTCAGGGGAAAATCATATCTCTAACCCCTAACCCCTCACCTCTAACCACTAAATATATTCATACATGGGAGGTTTTTTTGGTACCATTTCCACAAAGAGTTGCGTAAACGACCTGTTCTATGGCACTGACTATAACTCGCACCTCGGTACGAAGCGTGCGGGTATGGTCATGTTTGACAAGGAGAAAGGTTTCAGCCGTAAGATCCATAACCTGGAGCGTGACTATTTCCGCTCGAAGTTTGAGGATGAACTGGATTCGTTCTCGGGCAATCAGGGTATCGGCGTAATTAGTGACACCGATCCGCAGCCAATCCTCGTGAACTCCCATCTGGGGCGTTATACGGTGGTGACGGTGGCAAAAATCAATAATCAGCAGGAGATTGCCGATGAACTGTTGGCCAGACGCATGCACTTCAGCGAGTATTCTGCCAATACGATTAACCAGACGGAACTTGTGGCCCTGCTCATCAATATGGGCCGTACCTTTGTGGAGGGTATCAATCTGGTGTATAGAAAGATCGAAGGCTCTTGTTCCATGCTCATCATGACGGAGAATGGACTGATAGCCGCCCGTGACTTCCTGGGTCGTACGCCGATCGTCATTGGCCAGAAAGAGGGGGCTTTCGCCGTGTCGAGCGAGACGACCAGTTTTCCGAACCTGGACTTCCACCGCGTGAGGGATCTGGGCCCTGGTGAGATTGTGTATCTGACAGCCGACAAGATGGAGGTGATTCAGGAACCATTCAAGCGGGAACAGATCTGTTCGTTCCTCTGGGTGTATTATGGTTTCCCCGCCTCCGACTATAACGGCATCAACGTGGAGGCCGTGCGTGAGTTGAACGGTAAGAAGATGGGCGAACAGGATGACACGGAGGTGGATAGCGTCTGTGGCGTGCCCGACTCAGGTGTCGGTATGGCCTTGGGATATGCCGAAGGTAAGGGCGTACCCTATAAGCGTGCTGTCCTGAAATATACACCGACCTGGCCACGTTCGTTCACTCCGGGTAACCAAGAGCGCCGTGCCTTGGTGGCCAAGATGAAACTGATTCCCAATCCCTCGTTGCTGAAGGATCAGCGCATCGTGTTCTGCGATGACTCCATCGTACGTGGCACGCAACTGAAAGATAATGTCAAGACTTTCTTTGACTACGGTGCTAAAGAGGTGCACTGCCGCATCTCTTGTCCGCCGCTGGTCTATGGCTGTCCGTTTATCGGTTTCACCTCCTCGAAGAGTGATATGGAACTGATCACGCGTCGTATCATCAAGGACTTTGAAGGTGATGACAAGAAGAACCTCGAGAAGTATGCGCAGACGGACTCGCCCGAGTACAAGCGGATGGTGGCTGAGATCGCCAAACGCCTGGGTCTTACTTCGTTGAAGTTTGCAAAACTAGAGACACTGGTAGAGGCCATTGGTATGCCGAAGTGCAAACTGTGTACCCATTGTTTCGATGGCAGCAGTTACTGTCATGAGCATGATGATGAGGACGAAAGGCAGTTGAAGTTTGACTTCTAACGGTTATTGTTTATTGTTTAACGGTTATTGTTTATAGAGGAGACCGTCGCTCTGACGGATGTGTTCCTCTTTGAGAAGATATTCGAGCGCGGCATCCAGTTCGTCGGTAGGCAACAGGATGTCGCGTAAGTCTGTTATAGGGTGGGGCTGACCGTCGCTCAGTAAGATCAAGATCTGTTCTATGGCGGTATTCAGACGTGCTTCTGACACCATTCCTTCAGGACGATGGCTTAGACAGACGTCGCACTGTCTGCAGTCGTGACCGTTCTCCTCACCAAAATAGCGGAGCAACTGACGGCTACGGCATACCTGATCATTGGTGGCATAGGCAATCATGGCATGGATGCGCTGTTGGAACTGGTCCTTCCGCTCTTCATAGATGGCAGGCCGTAGTTGGATATGCTCCATATCCTCGCGCCGCTGGGTATAGCGGATATAGGGTGTCTTCTTCTGGGGGATGAAGTGCAGGATATGCCGTTCGCTCAGGCTCTTCAGGGTCATATAGACCTGATGGGGCTGCAGGGCTGTCTGTGAAGCGATGAAACTCTCGTCGATATAGTTGTAGTCCGTGAACAGTCCTCCGTAGTTACGCAACAGAGTCGTGATGATCTTCTCTTCGTTGGGGGAGGTGCTTTCCAACTTATACAGGGCATCGCGGCTGAGCGTGAACATCACCCTGGCCTGATTCTCCTGCTCTTCGGTATATTCGATATAGCCTGCACGGTTCAGGATCTTCAGGGCAGAATCTACTTGTATGGGGAAGTGATGGAAAGCGTGGCAGAACTTGTCGATGTTAAACTCAAAGGTGTGGTTATAGCCAGAGCCGATACCAACCTGATAGAAGTAGGCGAGGTGTTCGTAAATCTGTCGGATAAAGTCCTTCTCAGGGAAGGTATCGGCAATGCGCTTCTCCAGTTTCCGTTGGTCTGCATGGTTGTAGAGCAGCACGGCATAGGCCTTCCGTCCGTCACGGCCGGCACGGCCTGCCTCTTGGAAGTAGGCTTCCATGCTGTCGGGACAGTCAATGTGGATGACGAGGCGCACGTCAGGTTTGTCGATACCCATACCAAAGGCGTTGGTGGCCACCATCACACGTATCTCGTCTTGTTGCCAGGCTCTTTGACGCTCGTCTTTGACGACGGCATCCAGTCCTGCATGGTAGAAGGTGGCAGGGATACCAGCCTCGTTGAGCAGGTCAGCAAACTCCTTGGTCCGTTTCCTACTACGGGCATAGACGATGGCGGAACCTTTCAGACTATTGAGGATATGGATGAGTTGTTCCCGTTTGTCGGTAGCCTGACGCACGACATAAGCCAGATTCTTCCGCTCGAAGGACATTCGGAAAACATGGGCCTCCGAAGGAAAGTCCAGTTTCTGCTGAATGTCATCGACCACTTGGGGCGTGGCGGTGGCGGTGAGAGCGAGAACTGGGGCTTTGGGTACTATCTTACGGATCTTAGCGATCTCCAGATAGGAGGGACGGAAATCATAGCCCCACTGAGAGATACAGTGCGCTTCGTCAACGGTGATGAAACTCACGCGCATGTGTCTGAGTTTCGTCTGGAACAGTTCTGAGGAAAGTCTCTCAGGCGAGACATACAGGATTTTGACATCGCCGAAGATGCAGTTCTCAAGGGTGATAATGATTTCCTCACGAGCCAGTCCTGAGTAGATGGCTGCAGCCCGTATGCCACGGCTACGGAGATGATTGACCTGATCTTTCATCAGAGCGATGAGTGGCGTGATGACGATACAGGTGCCTTCTTGGGCCAGCGCGGGAACTTGGAAGGTAATGGACTTTCCACCACCTGTCGGCATCAGTCCCAGTGTGTCATGCCCACTGCCTATCGACTCGATGATCTCCCGCTGAATACCCCGGAAATCACTATAGCCCCAGTATTGCTTGAGAATTAGTTGATAGTCCTTCATCATCCTCTCGGCATTCCGCCTCCAGTCATATCTCTAACCTCTAACCTCTAACCCCTGGTCTTCACTCTTCGCTCGGTTTGATATCCTCTATCTGAAGTTGTACCTCGCTGCGCTTGTAGATGTTATCCTCAACGGTATAGACGATATCAAACGAACGCTTCGACTTGATATAACGGGCTGACTCGCTCTGACCAAAGGCTATACCATTCAGTACGTTGCTTGACTTGGAATCCACGAGTTCCAGTTTGATGTGCTCCTGCTGGCGACCCACCACCTTCGAGGTACCATAGTCATAGACATTTCGCGTACAGAAGAGTGGCTTGGGATTATCGGGACCGTAAGGCGCAAACTTCTTCAGGTCGTTATGGAGTTTCTTGGTCACATCCTTGAAGTCGATGACAGCATTGATGTCGAGCGTGGCCTCAGTCTGTTCGGGCTGGATATGCTCCATGACGTATTTTTGGAACCTGCGACGGAACTCAGGGATATTCTCGATCTTCAGGGAGAGACCGACGGCGTAGGTGTGTCCACCAAAATTCTCCAACAGGTCGCGACAACTCTTGATGGCATCATAGACATCATAGCCTGCCACACTACGGGCGGAGCCGGTGGCAATGCCGTTGAACTTGGTGAGTACCACTGTCGGACGGTAATAGAGTTCCGTCAGACGGGAGGCGACGATACCGATCACACCCTTCTTCCAGTTCTCGTCATAGAGTACGATACTGGCATGGTGCTTCTGACTCTCCAGTTTCTCCACGATCTGGTTGGCCTCCTCGGTCATCTGTTTATCGACGTCCTTACGCTGCTCGTTGTACTCATTGATGTGATTGGCCTCAGCCAGTGCCTTGTCGAAGTCACGCTCCACCAGCAGATCAACGGCTTCCGTACCGTTCTGCATACGTCCGGACGCGTTGATACGCGGACCGATCTTGAACACGATGTCGCTCATGGTGATCTCACGCCCTGTCAGTCCGCAGATCTCAATGATCGACTTCAGACCTACCGACGGACTCTGGTTCAACTGCTTCAGACCGTGGAAGGCCAGGATGCGGTTCTCTCCCATGATGGGTACGATATCGGCTGCAATGCTGACTGCACAGAAGTCGAGTAGGGGAATGAGCCGTGAGAAGGGAATGCCGTTGTTCTTGGCAAAAGCCTGCATGAACTTAAAGCCCACACCACAACCACAGAGATGCTTGAAAGGATAAGTAGAGTCTTCACGTTTGGGATTAAGGACTGCCACGGCTGGGGGCAGGTCGTCATCTGGTACGTGATGGTCACACACAATAAAATCTATGCCCAAAGACTTGGCGTATGTGATCTCCTTGATCGCCTTCACGCCACAATCGAGCACGATAATCAGTTTAATACCTTTTTCCGCTGCGTAGTCCAATGCCTTGATACTGATACCATAACCTTCCTCATAGCGGTCGGGAATATAGTATTCAATATTGGAATAGAACTGCTGCAGAAACTTATACACCAAAGCTACCGCCGTACATCCATCAACATCGTAGTCGCCGTACACCATGATACGCTCTTTACGTCCCATAGCGTCATTCAGCCTATCGACAGCCACGTCCATGTCGTTCATCAGGAACGGATCTATCAGTTCATTTAGCATCGGACGGAAGAATCGCTTGGCTGCGCTCTCCGTTTTGATGCCTCGCTGAATGAGCAGGTCGGCGAGGATCGGACTCATGCCGATCTTCTCTCCCAGCTCCTTAGCCGCCGTCTGTTGTTCTGATGTAGGTGGTTCGTAATTCCATTTGAAATGCATTAATATTTATATTTTTTATTCTTTGTCGCTTAGGTGGCTCCATCGCCTATTATGGCAATATAGCGCCCAAAGGTAATAATAAAAAATGAATTAAGGGCATAATCTGTCGAAAATTTAACAGATTATGCCCTTTTTTATTTAATTTATGATTTCTCTCGTCAGATTCCGAGCTTCTTACGGATCTCGGCAGGGATGGCATTCTTGTTGATCAGGAAGTCCATCGTGTTGGCAGCGATAAAGGCCTTGGTCATGTACCAGATGCCCTTGTATTCACCAGTCTTACCCCATGAGTTCTGAACCATATAGTACTCCTTACCGTTCTGGTCCTTGGCCACACCGAAGATGTGCATACCGTGATCGTCGGTTAGTTCCCAGTTGTCGAAGCGCTCCTGACGCATCTCCTGTGTGGGAACGATCTCAGGTACGGTAACACCTAATGAGTCGATGATGTCACGCTTCTTGGCAGCAGTCATCTTCAGCCACTTGGCCATATCACTGCCCTGCAGACTCTGTGCCTTCTTGTTATCAACGGCATAGGCCAGACCATTACGGGTGAATCCGTCCTCCGACACGTCACCGCCCCAGGCTACTGTATAGCCGTTGTCGATGGCATTGTCGATAATCTGCATCATCTCGTCCATCGGCACGTTGTAAGAGAGTGGGAAGCGCCAGTTATCCTGTACCTCTACGGCAAAGGCTGTGTAGAAGGGATGGTGGGTATAACTGGTGATACTCACATAGTCGTCGAGGTTGATGCCTAGAGAAGCCATGAAACTCTTCGGGGTATATTCCTTGCCCTCATAGGTGAACTTTTCAGGACACTTGCCCAGATAGGCGTCGAGGATACCCTGCATACCTGTCTTCCAGGCGTTGCTGAGCTTCTTGGAATCGCTCTTGGCGATGGCTGCCACGTAAGGCTCCAGCACACCGAAGAACTCGTTGAAGTTGTTCAGGGAGTCACCATAGAGTGATCCAGGGAAAGGCATCGCGTCGATAGGGCAGATGCCGTGATTCTTCAGTGTTGAGAGCACGTCCTCTGAACTTCCGCCCTGAGCAAACTGACAGTCGCCGTGATAGCGAACCACCTGGATGGCGCGCTCCATATAGGTCTTGTTTGCTACGAAAGCCTCACAGAGGGTATATTTCTTGCCAGTAGCCTTCAGGATCTCGGCCTCGAAGAAAGAGAGGGTAGAGTAGTCCCAGCAGGTACCTGAACGGTTCTGATCCTTAATGGTAGTGATAGGATTCTCCTTGATAATGGTAAAGACGGGCTTGTTGGCGTCTTTGGCGGCATCCTTCTTCTTGGCTGCCGATGCACTGAGGGCGATCATCGCCATGAGTGCGATAGTAAAAATCTTCTTCATAATTATGTATAATGTTTAATCTTTAATGTTCAATCTTCAATGTTCAATGTTCGTTTTCTGCCATAAAGGCTTCGAGTTCCTTGGGATGATACGGGATGCGCTGCTTACCCATAAAACGGCAACCGTCGTTAGTGATCAGCAGGTCGTCCTCGATACGGATACCGCCAAAGTCCTTATAGGTCTCAAGCAGGTCGAAGTTCAGGAAATCCTTGCAATGACCGCTGGCCTTCCAGTCGTCGATGAGAGCGGGGATGAAGTAGATACCGGGCTCGTCGGTGACGACGAAACCTTCTTCGAGCTTGCGGCCCATGCGCAGGCAGTTGGTGCCAAACTGTTCGAGGTTCGGACGCGTCTCCTCATCGAAGCCGACATAGATCTGTCCGAGTCCCTCCATATCATGTACGTCCATACCCATCATGTGTCCCAGTCCGTGGGGCAGGAACATGGCATGGGCACCGGCAGCGACGGCCTCGTCGGTATCACCCTTCATCAGACCGAGTTCCTTCAGACGTTCCGTCATCAGACGACAGACGGCGAAATGTACGTCGGCATACTTCACACCGGGCTTCGCCACTTCTAATACGTAGTCGTGACAGGCCTCGACGATCGAGTAGATCTCCAACTGGCGCTGGGTGAACTTACCACTCACAGGCATCGTACGGGTATTGTCGGAACAGTAATCGTCGAGTTCACAGCCTGCATCACAGAGAGCCAGACGGCCTGCCTCCAGTTTCGCGTCAGAGGGGTTACCGTGCATGATTTCACCATGCTGCGAGAAGATGGTGGCAAAACTCACACCCTGTGCCAGACTGCGGGCCACACCATCGACCTGTCCGCCGATGAAGCGTTCCGTCACACCCGGACGGATCAGCAACTGGGCTGTGGTATGCATGGCATAGCCCACATCACAGGCCTGTTCGATGGCGGCAATCTCCTGCGGCTCCTTTGTAGAACGCATTCTCACCACGGCCTTGATGAGTGGTAGTGAGGCGGCCTCCTTCTGCTTCGAAGGATGGATGCCCAACAGATCCATGATCTGGATCTTCGTATCGTGACGGTAGGGCGGCAGGAAATGGATGTTTCCCCCCTTCACCATCTTGGCAAGGTCCTTCATCGGAGCCGTCTTGGTGACACCCACCTCAGCGGCGAGATCTGCCACACTGGGTGTATAACCCATCCACACGATATCTTCCACATCGATGTCATCGCCGAAGAGCCATTCCTCATCGTTGTCGATATCGATCACCCCCACCAGTCCGTCGCGGTGCTGGCCGAAGTAATACAGGAACGAAGAGTCCTGGCGCATCGGGGCATAACTGTTGGCCGGATAGTTGGCGGGAGACTCGTTGTTTCCAAAGAGAACAACCACTCCATTGCCCACGAGTTTTTTCAACTCTGCACGACGTCTGATATAAGTTTCCTTGTTAAACATCTGTCAAGTTTTCGTTATTATTAGTCGAATTGTCTGCAAAGATACGGATTATTTGCGAAACAGCATTATCTTTGCAGAAAATTTTTGCAATATTTATGCAGATTCGGAAAAACTCTCATAATATTTGGTTTTTCGCTCGATTTGCAGTATCTTTGCAGCCAAATTTGAAATCAAAGACTAAAAAGATACAATGGGAAAAGTAATCTTGACGGGTGACCGTCCAACAGGAAAACTTCATCTGGGCCACTATGTAGGCTCGCTTCGTCGTCGTGTTCAGTTGCAGAATGCTGGCGACTACGACCGTATGTTCGTGTTCATGGCCGACGTACAGGCCCTCACAGATAATGCCGATAATCCGGAGAAGATCCGCCAGAATATCATTGAGGTGGCACTCGACTACCTCGCAGCAGGTCTCGATCCCGAGAAGTGCACCATCTTTATCCAGAGCCAGATTACCGAACTCGCTGAACTCACTACCTATCTGATGAATCTCATCACGGTGAGCCGTGTGCAGCGTAATCCGACGGTGAAGACGGAGATCAAGATGCGTAACTTCGAGGCTAATATCCCCCTTGGCTTCTTCTGTTACCCCGTTTCTCAGGCCGCTGATATCACACTGTTCAAATCGACGACCGTGCCCGCTGGTGAGGATCAGGAGCCGATGCTCGAGGTGACCCGTGAGTTGGTGCGCCGTTTCAATCAGATCTATGCCCCTGTGCTGGTGGAGCCTGATATCCTGTTGCCCGAGAACCTGACGGCCCGTCGCCTGCCTGGTACAGATGGTAAGGAGAAGATGTCGAAGTCGCTCGGTAACTGCATATACCTCTCAGACTCTGCTGACGAGGTTTGGCAGAAGGTGCGTTCGATGTACACCGATCCAGAGCATGTCAACCTCAACGACCCTGGTCATGTGGAAGGTAATGCCGTGTTCACCTATCTCGATGCATTCTCCTGCGACCAGGACTTTGCAGACTTCTGGCCAGAGTACCAGAACCTCGACGAACTGAAGGATCACTACCGTCGTGGTGGTTTGGGTGACATGAAGTGCAAGAAGTTCCTGAACCAGGTGCTCAACAAGTTCCTCGAGCCCATGCGCCAGCGTCGTCATGAGTTTGAGCAGGATATCCCCGAGATCTACAATATCTTAAAGAAAGGTACGGAACAGGCGCGCGAGGTCGGTGCCCAGACGATGGACGAGGTGCGCAAGGCCATGCAGATCGACTACTTCAACGACTCAGAGCTGATCCGCCAGCAGGCCGAACGCTTCGCCAGCAAGTAAGAAGGATTCAGGATCTCGATAATAGCAGTTCTTCAACGAACTGGCGCTCTACCTTATCTATCCAGGGCTCACTGACTCCATATTTTGCAGCAATGGCTCTGAATTCCATCACAGCATCCACACATTCTCGGATAATGGCATTGGGATTCTTGATGCTGTAGATTCGTCCAAGTGTCAGCAGGTCGTCAGCCCCTATGCCCATAGTCTTACCGTTCAGACTCAGGTAGTGTGCAGGGTCGAATTTGTTGCCTGGGTTGAAACAGGAGAATGTCAGGTCGTATGCTGGGGTGATATGCCATGATTCTCCTTCCCTCATCATAAAAGAGAAGTTCTTGATATGGGCATCAACGTTGGTAGTCAGGATGTTGAACACGGCACGGCGGTATGTTTCTTCCACCTCTGCGTATGGCAGATCCAACTTCAGACATACATCCATCAGATCCTCGTATGAAGAAGCATCCGGCATCATGGCTGCCAGTGACTGAGTATGAATCTTCTGTCCGTTCAGGCGGTCATAACGCTCTGTCAGGAAATGTCGCTCACTCCCAATCTCTATCAGCCTTGATGGCATCATGTGGATGGAACACAATTGCGCCATATCGTAATATGCCATTTCGATAATACATTCATCTATGAACGTTTATTGTAGGATTATTTTCATAAACGTTCATTTGTGAACGCACCATACTTACCATACGTAGGTTTCAACGTAGCCGTCGAAGTGGGGCTCTTGGGTGATGCCGTGGCCCTTCAGGAGTTGGCGGATATACGCTTCGACATCGGGGGTGATGGGGCGGGAACCATTACGATAACGGTAGTAGCCTGTGTGGGTGAACCGACGCATCAGATTACCCTTGATGATACGCTCCTGCCAGCCGCTTATGTTATGACAATTTTGTCCAAATTTAATACTTACATGTGATACTACAAATTTTTTTCTCACAAAATATTTCAAAAAATGCTTCATCTATTCATAATTGAGGATAAGTATTTGATTTGTAATAGATTACATTATGAATAGAGTACTATTTCAGATGCTTATCTATTCATAAATGGCCAAAATTTAAACCTGAATTAGCGATAAAATTCAGTTAACTATCTGTATATTAGGTAGTTTTTCAATCACACAAACTATTGGTACACTCTGTTTCTCTTGGAGAAACATGTTGTACCACATGGAGAAACAAAGTGTACCAAAGTTTGGAATAGAGTTGGTACACTATTCGAATAACTCATACCCGTGCTTATTTTGTCAATAAAAATGGTAATTTATGAATAGTTGGCTATAAAATTTGGACCTCTATTCATAGTGTAAATACTTGATAATCAGTAAGTCATCTCAAAATATGAATAGTTGAGCCATTTTTCATCATTATTTCATAGAAAAATGAAATTTAATTTGTACCTTTGCAATTAATTATCAAAAACTAAAAAAGATGATCAAAATAACAATCGTAAAAAACTACCGTAACACGGAGACACTCAGGGTGTTAGAACTGTCGGAGGTGGTCCGCACTATTCAGTCGTGCGAATTTGCCAAAGAGGTGAGAGATGTGCGAGGCATCTCACTCGTTGTGGATCTTTCACGTCAGGACGACGGTAGTGTGGATGGTGCACAGAACTATACGAACAGACTGCCGCGTGTCTGTTTTGCCTCAGAACTCGAGAACCGCAATCGTCGGCGCATCCGGAAGGGTTATACGGGATTGGCATTGCTCGAGGTGAACAATCTAACGAGTTATGAGGAGGCTGTGGCCGTCCGTCAGGGGGCAGCGATGATGCCACAGACGCTGTTGGCTTTCGTCGGCGCCAGTGGTAGAAGCGTGAAGATCGTTTGCCGTGGAGAACTGTTTGGTGGTGGACTGCCTGAGACGGAAGAGGATATCCGTAAGTTCCACCTTAATCTATATGAGAAGGCGCGACTGGTGTATAATGCCCAACTCGGTGTGACGATCGACAAACTGGAGCCGCATCTGGACCGCACCTGTTATCTCAGTGACGATGCCCAACTGGTGTATAACCCTGCTGCACAACCTTTTTACACTGATGCCTCGGATCTGCAAGAGGCACTGAAACCCATTCTGCCGAAGGATAGGGTAGAGGGTGAACTCGTGCCTGGCCATGATCGTTATCAGTCGATGAGACTGATCTATGAGTACAACCTCTCGAGGGCCTTCGACGACGTGGAGGGCATCACAGAGGAAGAAGGTCGTAACCATCTGTTGCTCACGCGGTTGGCTGGCTATTGCAAGGAGGCAGGACTCGATATGGCCTTTGCCAGAAGACAGGCACTGTTCAGTGTGACACTCGGCAAGGAGCCTGATTTGGTGAGGAAAGTGTTTGAGAATGCCTATCGTGAAGAGCACGAGCGACAGTATCGGAAGCGTAAGCAGATTGTGAAGCCGCTGAAAAACATCCCGCCGGAGACGCTATTGACGATGAAGATCGATATCTTCCTCAATACGAATTACGAACTCCGCATGAACGTGATGCGAGGAGTGGCGGAGTATCGGCAGCGCACCGGACTCGGCTTCTCGTTTCAGGACCTGACGACGGAGGCCCGCAATTCCATCACGATGCAGGCTCTGTCGCAGGGTATCAAGTGTTGGGACAAGGACATCATGCGCTATGTGAATTCAAACGATATTACGCTCTACGATCCAATGGATGACTTTTTGGAGCATCTGCCCAAGTGGGACGGTAAGGATCGTGTGGAACCGTTGGCTCGCCGCGTCAAGACCGATAATGAACAGTGGCCCCACCTCTTTCATATCTGGATGCGTTCCATGGTGGCGATGTGGAAGGGTAAGGGACAGTTGACGGGTAACGCACTCGTACCTTTATTAATAGGAAGGCAGGGCTGTGGCAAGACCTCGTTCTGCAGGATTCTGCTGCCGAGAGACCAACGTGAATACTATAACGACCGCATCAATTTCAAGAACGAGCACGACCTGAACCTCGGACTGACTTCGTTTGCGCTGATCAATCTCGATGAGTTTGACAAGATCACCCAGCGCCAGCAGATTGTGCTGAAGTATCTGGTCTCGACGTCCGACCTGAAGTACCGTCCGCCTTATGGCAAGGCCTTCTCGTCGCATCGTCGTTATGCCTCCTTTATCGGAACGACGAATGAGGAGATGCCGTTGACGGATCCCAGTGGCAGCCGACGGTTTGTCTGTGTGCAGGTGGATGGAACGATCGATTTTGAGACACCTGTTGAGTACGACCAACTCTATGCCCAACTGAAATATGAGGTGGAAGTACAGCGCCAGCGCTATTTCCTGACGAAAGAGGAGGAGCGCCAACTGATGCAGCACAATCTGCGCTATCAGAAACTGAACGGTCTGGGTGAGATGCTGATGTCGCTCTTCCAGAAGCCGGAAGGAACCTCAAAGACGACTCCAGAAAATGGCCAATGGCTGTCGGTCAAGGATATTTCTGCCCGTCTGAAGCAGGCTTTTAAGAGTGGCTATAAAGAGGATGAAGGCGCACTCATCAAGATCGGCAACTACATGAGCCGGCCAGAGTATAAATTCGAAAGCCGCCGTAAGACCACCGGCTTCGAATATTGGGTAAAGGAAAGGTCGTGAAGGTAAGATTATTTATTATGTATGAAAGGATGGCAACGATGATACCTGTTCCTATTCCTCTTTCAGCAGGTCTGGGCGCAGGCGACGCGTGCGTTCCATGGCTTGTTCCAATTCCCAGTTACGGATCTTGGCCTCGTTGCCACTGAGCAGGATCTCAGGCACCTTCCAGCCCTTGTAGTCGGCAGGACGGGTGTAGATAGGAGCAGCGAGGATGTCATCCTGGAAGCAGTCGGAGAGGGCAGATTGCTCGTCGCCAATCACACCAGGTACCACACGCACCACAGCATCGGCAATCATGGCTGCCACGAGTTCGCCACCTGTGAGCACGAAGTCACCGATGGAGATCTCGCGGGTGATAAGATGATCGCGGATGCGCTGGTCGATGCCCTTATAGTGGCCAGCGAGGATAATCAGGTTTCCCTTCAGTGAGAGTTCATTGGCGATATGCTGGTCGAAACGCTCACCATCGGGGGAGGTGTAGATCACCTCATCGTAGTCGCGCTCGGCCTTCAGGGCAGAGATACAGCGGTCGATAGGTTCGCACTGCATCACCATACCAGCACTGCCACCGTATGGGTAATCATCCACACGGCGCCATTTATCAAGGGTATAATCTCGTAAATTGTGGAGGCGGATCTCCGCCAGTCCTTTCTTTTCTGCTCGAGCCAAGATACTCTCGTGGACAAAACCCTCGAGCATCTCAGGCAAAACGGTAATAATATCTATTCTCATTTAAAAACAATATCCGATTCAGTTCGAATGTCTATGTCTGGATGGTGAGCCACCGCGTCCTCTGTTGCTATATGAACTCGTGCTCCGCCTGGGCTCACTGTATGATGTGCGGCGTGGTGGGGGAGGAGGCTGTATGCGAACAGATGATGATACAGGAGGATCCGTATCAATACGTCGGGTAGGTGGTGGATTGACGGGCTCTACATCGTTGGCCGTATTGTCATTTCTGCCCAAGAGACTGTTGATCGCACCTTGTGCGGCAGAACGATGCCTCCCTCGCGGAAAAGAGTTCAGATACGTCTCATAGTCGTTGACTGACACGCAACTGTAAAACATGGCATCGTCATCAGCAGAATTGTATGACGACCTGACAGAATTAGTCGTGTTCTTGGATGTTTTGAATTCTATGCGATCATCATATCTTGTCTGTTTGGAAGTTGATGACCTATCGACGACACGGATGACCTCCTTTGTAGGATGAGATGTATTTGACGCATTCGACGTATTCGATGACTCAGCAGAAGCCGACTGGGTATCTGCAGAAGCATTTGCTGAAGCCGTCTTTTGTTTGAGTGCTTCAATGCGTCTGAGGGTCTCGGAATTCTGATCATCGTATTGTTTGTTGAAGTACATGATGATGCCAGAGAGGATGGCAATGACGACACATGCCACCGCTGCGATGATGAGACCATTCCTCAAGTTATTATTCTGACTCTTAACCGGAGTGGGAGAGGGCTTTGGCTTAGGTACAGGATTGACAGGTCGGATGACTGGCGACGGAGCCGACTCTACGACAGGTGCAGGCTTGACGACATGCTCCGTTTGTGGGTTGTTCTGTAATGGCAGTGGTGGTATGGTTCTTTTCTGGAGATAGGCAGAAGCATATTCATGGATCTGCACAGCCGTCGGACGATTCCAAGTCTCAGCAGCGAGACATGACGTGACAAGCCTTGACAATTCCGATGAACACCCGCTGATGGATGTAGGGATGCGGGCGCCACTAAGTTGTACACAGCCCCCCATGCCTTCCCATAACACATCGCCAGTGATCAGTTCGTACAGTGTCATGCCAAAGGCCCAGATGTCACTGGCCAAGACGACCAATGGTTTCTCTGAGAAACGTTCCGGTCCCATATAGGCAATGGTGCCAGAGGTGCTGACATTGTTGTTCGTGCGACTCATCTTCGTGCGGAAACTCCGGCTGATGCCAAAGTCGGAGATAACATACCTGCCATCACTGGTGATGAGTATATTATCGGGTTTGATATCCTGATGGACGATTGGGGGCTCCTGACTATGCAGGAATTCCAAGCCAGCAGACACATCGAGAACAAACTTCCACACTTCTGATTCTGGCATCTTGCCAATATGCTGGGTGACAGACCCGTTGGCACAATAGGGCATCACCAGATACGGACAGTTTTCAAAAACATCGAAATGGTTGATATTCAACAGATTGGGATGGCGTAGTTTGTAGGCTACTTTAAACTCATTACGGAAATCATCCAACCCTTTAGCATCCAGTGTTCCGTAGAATTTGATGGCTACATCAATGTCTGCCAGCAGATTATGAGCCAGCCACACATCTCCGAAACTACCCTGACCAAGGTGTTGTTTTAATTCATAATGCTCAGCAACAATACTACCTTCCTTGAATTCCACCATTTCTACATTATTTATTATAAATAACTGCTTAGTTTGGTCCAGTAAGGCATGATGGTATTCACTATCTCCTGTTTGAGGGGCTCACAGTCTTTGGACAGCCAAATATAAGTGCAAGCCCCAATCAAAAGGAGGATCAGAACAATCAGGAGATTCCTGAACTTATGAGAACGTCTGATTGGTTTCGAGCGTATGGTAGCAGAGAGGTCTTCTTCGGGCTCTTCCTCTGCCTTTTCTTCTTCTGCGGATGGCTCAGTTGTAGTTTCTTCTTCCTCTTCTTCGTCTGTTTGGATATTGGCTATGGCTACGGTTACATTATCATATCCACCCGCTGCAAGGGCATCTGCAATCAGTTCATTTTTACATTCAATAGGATCTTCATGGAACTTGATCAGGGTGTCAAGGATTTGATCGTCTTGACAGAGGCCACAAAGTCCATCACTGCAGAGCATAATCGCATCTCCATTATGAATCTGGTAGATACGGGTCTCTGGATTTGCACGGTTGTCAACGTCTCCCAAACAACGTGTGATGACATTTGAGAGCGGATGATCATGCATCAGTTCTGGCGCCAGTTCACCTTTGTCAACAAGTTCCTGAACGTAGGAGTGATCCTTCGACAGTTGAATGAGTCCATGCTTCTTGTTGAGCACATAGCAACGGCTGTCTCCACACCAGCAGATATAGGCCTTGTCACCAAGTACCCATGCCATCACAATGGTGGTACCCATTCCCTTTGTGCTCTGTTCTTCTTTACTGTGGTTGAGGATGTTGAGATCCGCCTGTTTTACCACATCTTTCATGAACTCCTGCACGGACTTGTCATCCAGAACCACCTCTTTGAGAGTGGCGGGATTGAATTTATCCTGAACGGTTTCTACGGCAATGGCTGATGCCACCTCACCGGCATTAGCACCGCCCATGCCGTCGGCAACGACAAGCAAGGCTCCAAACTCCCCCAGGTCGGCATAGGGGCCGGCCTGGGGAATGAGCCACTCTGATTTGCTGAGGTCACTGGATACAATGAAGTTGTCCTCATTGTTCTGTCGGATCAGTCCGACATTCGTACCTGCAGCAAGTTTGATTTTAATTTCTGACATATTTATATTTAGAGTCTTATCTTACTCTATGGATAGGTACTACGCGTACTTCACCACCGAAGTTTCCTACGTTGACACCTACAACACGATAACTACCGTTGCTCTCCTTGAAGAAGGCAGGTGAACCCGTGAAGCCCCAGTTGGTTGAAGCATCCTGCAGGGTGATGAAGCGTGCAGCCAAACGAGAGGTGCGGCTTGTGAAATACTTCACATAGTTAGACAGCACCTGGATGTCTGTTCTGCCAGAGAATCCGGCGATGACCACTTCCTCACTTCCCTTCAGGCTCTGGGCTGTCGGGATGTCAACGGGCAGACCGCCAGGAGCACCAAGTGCCAGAGAGGCTGCATTGTGGGAATTGTCAGTGTAGTAGGTCACAACGAAGTTCTGGTAGGTACTCTTCTTGTACTCGATGTCAACGCCCCACTGTCTGGCTTTCTTAATGACATCCTTACGGATCCTTACAACATCCTTTCCATCGTATGCCTCCAATGAAGCGAGGTCGAACTGGGTATTGCTGAAACGCAACGGGTGACCGGAACCGCGGGTAGAGTAGGCCTCGAAGTCCAGAATCACATGGAAGCCAGCAGCCACATATTCGGCGAGCAGTTGGCGCCAGTCGTCATTACGATAGACATTACGATATACCCAAGGCTGGAGGTTAGAACGGGCAGTAATGAACTTACCACCAATCACGAAACCTGTACCTACCACCAGTTGGCTGGTTGCAATACCTGGATCATACGAATTGCCGTCGCGCTCCAGAGTGATGCGCTTCACCTTCAGGGTATAAATGTCGTTATAATAATTAACAATGTTATCGGATGCACCTGCAGAATTCTGGGCAGACTCCTGAATGGTCGGATTTGACTTGTCGATAAAGTCATTCTTGTTACCCGGATTAACAGCTACACCTTCTGCTGAGACGACAGCCTGTTCTGAGTTGTCCCAACGTTCTTCACCATCAGTAATGGGGCCAGTAGTACCCAAACCTGCTTGTCCACCTGTGGCGGCAGCAACAGCAGGAGTTGCCTCGGATCCCTTACCTCCAGTGTCATCATCGTCGTCGTCAAAGCCGTAATCAGCCAACTTAGCCTTCGTGGAAGCCAGTCTCTGGGAAGCATTGTTGTAAGCATAGACCACACGTACACGCTCCTTCTGAACCTGTCCAAGTTGTTGCTTAATCTCCTGGTTGTTAGGATCACCAGCCAACTGGGCTGTCAACTGCTGTTCCATATTGTCGAGTTTCATCTTCTCAAGACCAAGCGAATCTACCTGAGCCTGATACAGAGCCATTTCCTGACGTAAAGCCTTGTTATCGAGTGTCAGTTTGTAGTTCCATGCACCGAAACCAAGAATGACCAGAATAAGAAGAGCGGTCAGTGCCCAGATAGCCCGACGATAAGGACGCAATGCCTGCTGACGGAACAAATTCATACGCTCTGTCAACTTGATACTGGATGTCAGACCCTGTTTGCCTTGAGGCTGAATAAAGCCAAGACGTGGTCCATTGACTGACAACTGGATCTCATCACCAGACTGGAGATAATAACTGCCCTGAATAGGACGGCCGTTTACCAATGTCGGGTTAGAGTTAGAGAGATGAACTAACTGCCAGTTGTTACCATCACGGATGATGGCTGCATGCTTACGACTGACAGTGTCAAAAGATTCATCATAGCGGACTTGACAGGAAGCATCACGACCAATTTCAATCTGGTCGATAATGATTTTCTGAGACTCACCAGCACTGTGATACTTAGAACTGGTCTTGTGCTCCAGGATGTAATAAGTACGTCCTGATCCGTTGAAAATAGCACCCATTCCTGCTCCCACTGAGCCGGCAACTGTGCGTTTGTAATTGTTCTGAGTTTCCATAAATTTATAATTAAAGGGTTAGTTAATAATTCTCAAATCTCATCGTAACATCGCCCATGGCAATGATGTCACCAGTGCTCAGATAGAAACCGTTCTGTGGAACGGGTTTTGCGTTGACATATGTACCGTTGCTGGAGTTCACCCATCTGCGTGACTCTTTCTGCCATTGTCCGTCACGGATAACCCATTGTCTGGAACTGGTGTCCAGTTCCATGGTACAGTGGAAACGCGAGATGAAATCGCTGAAGTCAGACTTGATCTTGATGGTGTTTCCCAACTGACGTCCGACAGTCAGAATCCGCTGTCCGGTACTGGCCATCTGCGACAGATTGTATGTCTTGCCATATTCCTCTCCCTGGAGTATCCGCAATTGGAAACCTCTGGTCACCTGTTGAGGGACATAGGACTGGACCATTCTGACAGGCTCCCGGTGATAGCCTCCGGCTTGTTGAGGTATCTGTCTGAGGACTTCTTCCACGGTCTGAAGCCGTTCTTTAAAATCTGGTTTCAGACAACCGTCAATCAGACGGTACCATTGCTGACCATTCGGTAGGTTATTCAACAAGCCACGGTTCCAGATGCCGTCTTTTCCACGTTTCTGGTATTCTGCCAGTTCGTTGTGCGATTCCAATGAACCGAAAGGCAGTTGGCCCGTTAGAAGTTGAAATACAAGTACGCCGAATGAGAAGATGTCAGTCGTGGGTAGTACAGTTGCCCCGCCTCTTGCTCTCGTTGCCTGTTCTGGAGGCATATAAGCATAAGTGCCGAATACCTGATTGGGCTTTCCGAAGATATTGCGTTGAGTCATCCTGTGCGTGCGATCGCCAGAGATTCCGAAGTCTGTGAGGGCTGCCTTGCCATTCTCTTTGAACAAGACATTCTCAGGTTTTAAGTCGCGATGTACTTTGCCTCTGGCATGGAGGGCATTCAACCCAATCAGGATATCCTGACAGATCTGGGGCGTTCTTGAATCTGGTTTTCCAAGATAAGGCTCCAAGTCTCCTCCAGGACAAAACTCCATCACGATAAAGGGATTTCCTCCCACGACACCGTTGGCAATAGAGCGTACCAGATTGTCACAGTCGATCTGACCTGTCTTGAACTCCATTTCGAATCGGTCCATGAGGGGTTGACGGATCTCTGCAGGCACCTCCCATAGTCTCATCAGTTTCAAGGCATATTTATTACCGCGACCATCTTCCACCAGATAGACCACACCAAAAGAACCCTCACCAAGGGTTTTCCTGACGCTGTATCTGTTGGCTATGACATCGCCGGGCTTAAAGTCACATCTGTCAACAACCTGATAGGTCACAATCTTCTGATTTCGTTTATTCGGTTTCGAATCTGAACCTTCTGTCTCCTAACACGATAACGTCACCTGGTTCAAGTGACAGTTTGCGATTGGCTTCCAGATAGGTAGAACCTAATTCACTTCGGTTCAATAGATACCATTGGCCGTTTTCACAAATCAATTCTGCTTGTTCCTTAGAGGTGATAGTACGATTGTTTTGCTCCGTATTTTCCCTATTCAGGATGATGGAGTCGCCCTCATAGTCATTCTTGAAGGGTTCGGTAATCTCACCTTCTTCTGGAATAATGGTCAGATGGCATTGAGGTTTGGGAGGCTCAGGAGGAGCCACAGGCTTATGTCTGATAGCACGTACGGTCGGCAGGTGAATACGCTCACCGCACTTCGGGCAGAAACTGAAGTCTGTTGAGACCATGGCGCCACATTTGTCACATTTCACCTCACCAATCTCCAAATCAATCGTCTCTTCTTTATTAGGTGTAGGATTCTGTAAAGTTGTTGGCTTGGAACCGAAACTGGCCCCACAGTTAGGACAACTGGAAAAATTACCTACAACAGGGTAACCACAGTGTGGACAATTCTTAGGTGCTTGTGCAACAGTTGCCTTTAATGACACCTGATTCTGAAAATCAGAACTGTTAACGATTCTTGTAGGTCTTGGTGCAGGTTCTGCCTGTTGGGAATTCAGAACAGTAGGCCGTGGTGCCGGGGTGGGTTCCTGGTATTGAACTTCTCCACTCTGCAAAGGGTGACCACATTTGACGCATACACTACTACCGGGACCATTGTCCCAGCCACAATTGTTACATCTCATACTTTTAACTTTTTAGTTATGGTAATATCAATACTATTTTTGTTCGACTCTGATGATGAACTCCTCGCTCTGACTACGGATAACGATATATCCATTACGTCCAGTCTTAAAGTCGGGGTCTGTCTTTGCCAAAGGATCAGCCTTGATGGACAACTCATTACCACTGGTTGCAGTAACCTCACACCAGTCAGGATATTTGACAAGGTCCCAGTTCTTGTTGTCTGCATAGAGAGTGTCACTGTTACAACTGATGCCCACTTTCTGGGTGCCACCTTTCTTTTTATTGATTTTTACATCTGGTTTTGTTACATCAATCTTTGGTTTAATACCTTTCTGTACGAGTTTAATGAACCGTGTGGTCTGGTCGTAGATGACAGTGATACCTGTTATGCGACTCAATGTGCTGCTTGTAGCCAAGCAATTCACTTGTAGATTCTTCCCGTCCATCGACTTGGTCAGTTTACACCAACTCTCATGCTCTGATGCTACATTGGCAGTCCAGTCACTACTTTCTGGAATAGTCTCAACACCGACTATTTTGGTGTCAGATCCTGCATCAAACATTAGATTATAAGTGGAAAGAGTCAACGATTTCGAAGAGGAAGCCCTCTGGGAACCGTCATCACCACCTTTCTTACTTTTTGCAAGTCGGTTGCATTTGGTGATCTGCGCCTTGCATTTCTTGACATTGGCAGCACTCTTGTTGATGGCCATCGATGCTTTAAAACTTGCAATGGCTCCCTGATAATCACCTTTATTCATCAGGGCGACACCCTTGTTATAAGACTCGGTAGCACTTTGGGCAAAACTGGAGCCATGAAAGAAGCCCAGCAGTCCGATAATCATCATTAGTTTAAAGATTGTTCTCATCGTTCTAATTAGTTTCGTTGTCAGTATTTTCGTTATTTGGGTTAGTCAACAGGTCGCCGATCAATGGCTTGATGGCGTCGGCTCTTGTTCTGAATTCCTCCACATATTCCGCTCCGGCATCCAGATTCTTGTAGATGGCAAGAAGGGCAGATTTGATCAGCGTTTTCTGTTGGAGGGCAGAATTGGCAATCTCCACATTGAGGGAGTCCTTATCCTTCATGGCATCATCGAGTTTGGTAAGTGCCTGAGCATATATATCCTCCACTTTATTATACAAGGAGGCATCGGTGTATTCGTCAGGATGGTTCTGGATAATGGTGTCAGCATTTTCCTTGATGGACATAGCCTCCAGAATTCTGACTTGGGCAATCGAGTCGTAGTTCACACGCGGTACTTCCACCACCACGGGCGTCTCTTCCGCTTTTTCGCCACCAGAGAAGACAGCAATCAGGATTCCAATCAGTACCACGGCAGCAGCGATACCTGCGTAAATCATCTTTTTTCCCGAGCCGCTCTGGATGGGTTTACTTTTCTTAATAGCAGGTTCCGGGGCTTTCTTCTCTCCCTGAGACTGGGATTTGACAGGCTGGGGTTGCTGGACTGCGGCGGGAGTCGGCACATCTGGTTTGACGGTCGTCTCCCCAGAGGCCACGATGCCGTGCATCTTGTTATATGTCATCTCCTCAATCTTACTGGCCGACGGACGATCCCATGTCTCTTTTGCAAGACAACCACTGATGATGTCTTTCAGTTCCTGCGAATAATCGCCCTCAATAATGGGAATTTCAGCACCGTTTTTCTGGAGCAGGCCACCATGGTTTCCAAATGGGGGCATGCCTGTCATCAGTTCATACATCATGGCACCCAGCGACCAAACGTCACTGGCCATGATTGGTTTGGGGTTACTGCTAAAGCGCTCAGGCCCCATATAGGCTAACGTGCCACCGCTCTGTTCCTGGGATTGGGCTCCACGGATGGTGCTGCGCACACGTGCACTAATGCCAAAGTCGGTAATCAGATATCGGCCTTCGTCATCAATGAGGATGTTGTCGGGTTTGATATCCTGATGAATCAGGGGAGGTGTCTTCTCATGCAGATAGGCCAGTCCTGCTGCTACGTCATGAAGCATCTTCCAACATTCCTCTTCCGGCATGTTCTGACCTTCAGTGATGTACTTAAATGCGGAGCCATTTTTAATCAGGGGCATGATCAGATAGGGCATACGATCCCAACAGTCAAAATGGGTGGGACGAAGCAGATTGGTGTGATTCATGTCGAACACCATGGAAAACTCCTGTGTGAAAATCTTAATGCCATTATCATCCAGACCTGTTCCTGGTGCATAAACCTTCACTGCTACCTGAACATTTGTCAAGTTGTCTTCTGCCAGCCAGACTTCCGCAAATCCACCTCTGCCTAATTGTCTGATTAGTTTATATCTGTCTGCGAAAAGCAGACCTTCTGTTAGTGCCATTTTTCGATTGTTTTTTGTTATTTAGAGTTCAAATTTACTAATATTTTTTACAAGTTAACTAAAAATCGGTAGTGAATTAACCATTTTTAAAGTTTGTTTTTGTATTTTGGCAACAATCATGGCGAACAAAAGAACTGTTTAATGTCCGCAAGATATTGATGACCCGTTTCGACACCAAGATCATACACATGTTGCATTTCTTCTGGGTCGTGTGAGATATGGCCAATAGGCAATTTACTCTCAGGGCGTATCACGAGGCATCGTCCCTCGTACTCTGCTTGCCTCACATACTCTAATTGTCGATTATACATGAGGTGTCGTTTATCCAATGCTTCAATCATCTGAGGATATCGATGAAGGGCGAGGCGCATCAAGGGCATCAGACGGTTATGTTCTTTGACATATCCTTCTGGTTGGGTGAGGATCACCAGATTACGTTTATAGCCAATATGTTCAAAAAATTCAAGTGGTATGGAGTCGGCCACACCACCATCCAAGACTTTATAACCTTCAAGTTCAACCACCTTAGAGGCTAAGGGCATAGAGGCCGAGGCACGGATCCAGTCATAGGTGAGTTCGTCGCTTTTTTCTAACTTCTTATATACGGCTTCCCCAGTCTCCACGTTGGTACATACCACGTAGAATTCCATCGGATTCGCTTCGAAAGCCTTGTTGTCAAAAATGTCATATTGTTTGGGAATGATATGATAGCCGAATTCGGCATTGTAAAGATTACCCGTTTTTAGCCACGACAACCAACTGCAATAGCGCCTGTCACGTGCAAACTGTTTGTTATATCTGATGGCCCTGCCTGGCTGTCTTGACTTGTAGTTACATCCGAAGGCGGCACCAGCCGATACGCCTATTAAACCATCAGGTTCTATACCAGCCTGCATCATCACGTCGATGATACCGCTCGTAAAAAGACCGCGCATCGCACCACCTTCCAACACCAATCCCCGTTTCATTTTTATCTCGTATGTTCAGTTTTGCGAATGCAAAGATACACATTTTCTCATATTTCTCAAACAACATGGACAATAAAAGTGCTAAAAATTTGGATTTATCGGAAAAACTCATTAATTTTGCCTCCGAAACAATTCATGTATAATTAAATTTAGAGTATATGAAGAAGATTATTTTTGCATTATTCGGAGTCGCCATGCTTACGTTGACAGCATGTCAGTCTAAGAAGGCAGCAGTCGATCACACCCCGTATCGTACGATCGTGACCTATGACATTACATTCGATGTCAACAAAGCCGACATCAGGGATGAGTCTATGACGGAGATTAACCGTATCAAGAAACTGATGGACGAGAATCCTGAACTGAAGTATGAGGTTCAGGGTCACACAGACTCTACAGGTACTCCTGAGTCTAATCAGAAACTCAGTGAGAAGCGTGCCAAGGCTATTGTTGATAAACTTGTTGAGATGGGTATCGACGAGAGCCGTCTGACTGCTGTTGGTAAGGGTGAGTATGCTCCCATTGCTGACAATGCCACAGAAGAAGGTCGTGCCAAGAACCGTCGCGTGGTGTTTGTCGCGAAGTAATGTGAGGATGAGATTCCTGATAACACTTTGTACTATTTGTATGTCGGCTGGAGTCTGGGCACAGACTCTGGCCGATGTTAAATGTATCTCCGTGATGGGGGTACCCTTGGAAGGACCTGACTCCGTATTCATCCCAGCCCTGAAAGAGGCTGGACTGGTACAGACACATCCTGAAGATGCAGAGCCTGATACCTATTATTTCATGGGTGACTTCTACGGCATCAAGTCCAATCTGATGGTGAATGTCGATGAAAAAACAAAGTTGTTATCGTCGGCATTATTCACCTGTGGTCCTTATCGCACAAGAGAACTTTATGAGCGCAACCAGAAATACCTGTTGGGTAAACTCCAGCGGGAGTGGGGTAACTTCAAGGCCAAGGGCGATGGTACGGGTGCCCTCTATCTGCTCAACGACTATGGTTATATCCAGCAAACGACACCGTTGCATGATGACGGTTCGCACTCCATCCGTTATTTCTACCTAAACACCACACCATATTATAAGGATGCGGCGAATATGGGTCTGAAGGGACAAGTGCAGGAGGTTATCACGGAGAATCCTGTGGCAGAGAATGATATCAATCATTTTGACGAAACGGGTAAGTTGGTTACCGACGATCTGATTGACAGGGAATACGACAAGGCGGGATATCTGGTCAGAGCCTCCATGATGGAGAATGATGGTGGTAAGAGTCTGTTGACATACGAGTATGACTCAGATAATTGTTTGGTGAAGCGGACGCTGACCAATCCGGCAACAGGTATTCGTTCTGTCAATGAATATCGCTATAACACCAGTTTTGAGATTACCCAACAGAGTCAGAAGGTGTTTGACAGTCACAATGAATGTATCCTGTCGATCACGATGAAGAACGACCTTTCTGGACGGGATGACAACGACAACTGGACGGAGAACACGATGCAACTCACCTATTGGGAGAAGGGGCAACGTACACAGGTCATCCAGGTGAAACAGACGCGTATCATCAGTTATTGGGATGACTGATTCAGGATACCAAGAAATTCTTCTTCAGAAACTATCTTAATACCGAGTTTCTCGGCTTTCTGAAGTTTTGAGGGCCCCATATTCTCACCAGCAAGAATAAACGAAGTCTTGTTGCTGATGCTACCCACGTTCTTACCACCATTCTGTTCAATGATCGTCTTGTACTCATCACGGCTGTGATGGGCAAACACACCACTGATCACAATGCTCTGTCCCTCTAGCTTAGTGGTTAGGGGTGAGAGGTTAGAGGTTAGTTCCATTTGGAGGCCATAGTCTCGCAGACGTTGGATGATCTCTTGGTTTTTCTCATCATGGAAGTAGGTGATGATACTCTTTGCCATCACTTCACCGATACCCTCAATCTCTTGCAGTTCTTCTAAGCCTGCGTTCATCAGGGCGTCGATATTCTTGAAATGACGTGCCAACAGTTTGGCGGATGTTTCTCCTACAAAACGGATGCCAAGGGCAAAAACCACGCGTTCAAAAGGAACCTCCTTGGAGGCAGCAATTCCATTGACAATCTTCTGGGCAGATTTCGTGCGCGAACCGTCGCCATTGATCTGTTGAACATCGATATCGTAGAGGTCTGCTACATTATGGATCAGTCCTTGACGGTAGTAGTCATCGATGGTTTCTGGTCCTAATGAGTCGATGTTCATGGCCTTGCGAGCGATGAAGTGTTCGATACGTCCTTTGATCTGAGGTGGACACCCCGTATCATTCGGACAGTACCAGGCGGCTTCGCCCTCATAACGGACGAGTGGGGTACCGCACTCTGGACAACGTTTGATAAACTCTACAGGCTGTGCAATGATGGGGCGCTGGTCCACATCCACACCTACGATCTTTGGAATAATCTCACCGCCTTTCTCCACATAGACATAATCACCAATATGCAGGTCGAACGAGCGGATGAAGTCTTCATTGTTCAGGGTGGCGCGCTTCACGGTAGTGCCTGCCAGTTGTACGGGTTCCATGTTGGCTACAGGGGTTACGGCACCCGTGCGTCCCACCTGATAGGTGACCTCATTTAGTCGGGTACAGACGCGTTCTGCCTTGAACTTATAGGCGATGGCCCAACGGGGGCTCTTAGCCGTAAAACCGAGTGATCTCTGCTGTCGTAAAGAGTTTACTTTCAGAACGATGCCGTCTGTTGCTACAGGAAGACTTTTGCGCTCCTTGTCCCAGTAGTTGATGTAGTCATATATCTCCTGAAGGGTCTTCACCTTCTTCATGCCTTCAGAGATTTTGAAACCCCACTGACGGGCTATTTCCAGATTCTCATAGTGTCCTTCGGCTGGCAGTTCCTCACCTAACAGGTAATAGAGATAAGCGTCTAATTGGCGACTGGCCACCAGACTGGATTTCTGACTTTTCAACGTACCACTGGCCGCATTGCGAGGATTGGCGAAGAGTGGTTCTTCGGCCTCCTCACGCTCTTTGTTCAGACGTTCGAAGACCATCCATGGCATGAGTATCTCACCTCTGATCTCAAATTCGCGAGGATAAGCGGGAGTGGCAAAGAGATCATTGTCTGATGAAGGTGGAGCCAAGACCAAAGGTATTGATCGGATGGTCTTGACGTTGGTCGTAACATCGTCACCCTGTACACCGTCGCCACGGGTAACGGCCTGAGTCAGACGACCATCGACGTATGTCAATGAGATGGAGAGACCATCGTATTTCATCTCGCAGCACACCTCGAAGTCCTCGCCAGCCAACCCCTTTTTCACGCTCTCATACCAGTCGGCTACATCCTGTTCGTTGTAGGTGTTGGCCAGTGAGAGCATGGGGTACTTATGTACAACCTGCTGAAACTCAGCATTCAGATCGCTGCCCACGCGCTGGGTGGGGGAGTTGGGGTCGGCCATCTCTGGGTGTTTTGCCTCCAGATCCTGCAACTCATGCATGAGGAAGTCAAACTCCTGATCACCGATAGTCGGCTGGTTCAGTACGTAGTATCTATAGTTGTGCTCGTGGAGTTCACGGCGCAGTTGCTCTATGCGTTGTTTCTCGTCCATCGCTGATAACATTTTGATGGCAAAGGTACAATAAAAAGTTGAAAACCCTTCTGCTTTTCACATCTTTTTTGTACCTTTGGGCCCGAAATGTGAATGATATGAACAAAAAACTACAGGCGCACAGCGCCATCTTCTTTGCCAATACGATCTTCGGACTCGGTGTCCCTGTTACAAAGTTGTTGCTTGACGAATGGGTGACACCGATGGGTTACATGGCCTCGCGCTCGTTGGGAGCCTGTATCCTGTTTTGGATTATTGCGGCTTTCATGCCCAAGGAACATGTGGAGCGTAAAGACCTCATCACCATCCTCTTCGGTGGACTATTGGGCTTTGTCATCTCCCAGTCGCTCACGGCCTGGGCACTGGACTATACCAGTCCTGTGTATTTCTCGCTCATTGCCACACTCACACCAGTAGCCGTGATGCTCTGTGCGGCTCTGACCATTGGTGAGAAGATTACACCGATGAAATCGCTGGGCGTACTCCTGGGTATCGCTGGAGCGGTGCTCATGGTACTGATGAGTCAGTCACTGGGCTCTGGCAAAAACGATCTGATAGGAATCTCACTGGCCATCCTTAGTGTACTGACATGGGCTATCTACCTGATTATCACGCGTAATGTGGCTTCGAAGTATTCGCCCGTGACACAGATGAAATATGTTTTTCTGATCTCAGCCATCGTGACGGTACCCATTGCTATTCCTGAGTTGCCTGTCAATGCACTCTATACGGCGGCCTGGGGCTGGGATGGTGTACTGGAGATGGCCTTCATCGTCATCTGTGCGACGGCCCTTGGCTATTTCCTCATTCCTTTCGCGATGAAGTACCTGCAGGCTACGACGGTTTCGATCTATACCAACCTTCAGCCTGTGATCGCCTCGTTTGTGGCCATTATCTTAGGACAGGATGTCCTGACATGGGACAAGCCTATAGCAGGTATCCTTGTACTGCTTAGTGCATACATTGTGACGGTCGTCACCGCCAAGGAAAAATAGGGATTATCTGATGGTCTCGTTGGCCATATACTCTTCAAACTGACTCTTATAGCCGTTAAAGACGTTGATATCCACGTCACCCTGAATACCTGCCACATGTCCGTCAGGACAGAGTTGCCAGTAGGTGAGACGAAGGTCTGGCTTATATTCGCTGTAACGTGCAATCCAGATACGGTAGTCACGCTTCAGGTCTGTCTGATTTATGAGGTGGTTATTGACGAACATCTGGTTCACATAGAGGATGGGTTTGACGCCAACGCGCCTCTCTACCATCTTCAGCCATGTTCGGATATGACGGAACATGTTCTCTGCACCGCCCATCTGTTCGATCTGTGACTTGCTGGGTTCAATATCGAGTACTGGTGGTAGATCACCGTGGTTGAAACGGGTATGCTTGAGGAAAAACTCGGCCTGGGAGGCACCACTGGTGCGAACTGACCAGAAGTGATATGCACCTGTACGTATGCCATGTTTACGGGCTTGGACATAATCGCCAACATAGTATTTGTTACGCACGGTAATACCCTCGGTGCTCTTGATATAGACGAAAGAGACGGGGTAGTCAGCCGTACCTTTGACATTGTGGCTACCACGTTTGCCGACATGGGTGATACGCAGTTTGTTCCATTGGATAGGTACGGGTCTGCGTCCCTTGCCATGCTGATAACGGGCAATGTCAATGCCATAGATGCGTTCGGTGGTATAGCGCATCCGCTCCCCCTGGTATTTGTTCTTGTTCCATTCACCGACTCTCAGACGGGGATCCTGATCTTCGGGGGTGAGCAGTTCGAGACCGAAACCATGGCGACGGTCGTTGTCCCAGTGCCCTTCGAAATAACTGCCGTCAGGTGTCATATAGGCTCCATGTCCATGGGCTTTGTCAAGCAGGAGATCTCCCAGGTATATGCCGAGGGAGTCTGGACGGATGCCTGTCATCAGAGAATCATCACGACAGGTGGCAATGAATGTACGTCCTAAAGAGTCAAGTTTGATGACCGTTTCGTTAGGGCGATAATCCTTCCATGTACCAACATTTCTCACGGGAATGTAGTCTTCAGGCTCTATCTGGAATCGCTGGCCGTTGGCAAATGCGACAACCATCTCATAACCTTCATCTTCCACATTGTGGCGATCGAGGTAATAGTTGAGTTCTTCTTGTATAAGGGGATTGACAACTGTAGGTTCCTTCTCGACAACAGGATTCGTCAGATATGCTGGCGGGAGTATCATGCCCACATGTTGGGGTGGGGGAAGAATATAACTGATGATCGTCAGTACCAACATGGGTACTGTTATTATAAATAGTGTATTCTTCATGATTCTGTTTTGTGATCTGGTTGGGACTCGAACCCAAGACCTACTGCTTAGAAGGCAGTTGCTCTATCCAGCTGAGCTACCAGACCGACCTTGATTGATTTTTTCAAATCGGCTGCAAAGGTAGGCATTTTTTCGGAAACAGCCAAATTTTCATCGGAAAATATAAAGTCATTTTTTCCTGCGATATAGTTTGTCGATTAAGTCCGGTCGTCCGATGCGACGAAGACTCTGTTCGATGTGACGACGCTCCTCTGGCTTATACCAGAAGAAATACTGTCGCTGGGCCAGTTTCTCTCGCGGACTCTTGGCCGAGAACACTTCTTCGAGCGTATAGGGATCGTAGCCTGTGTACCACGTCTCTGTGGCGTTGGTCATCGGTGTGGGGGTGAAGTCCTGTACCTGTTCAAGGTGAAAGTCCAGGTTCTTCGTGATGACGGCCAACTCAGCCATGTCTTCTTCCCGACAGCCGGGATGAGAACTGATGAAGTATGGAATGATCTGCTGACGGAGGTTCTCCTCACGGTTGATACGGTCGAAGATACGCTTGAACTCGTAGAACTGTTGGAAGGAGGGCTTTCGCATGAGTCGGAGTACACGGTCGCTGGTATGCTCTGGTGCTACTTTCAGACGACCAGAGACATGGCGGCTGATGAGTTCACGCGTATATTGCTGTGCCACACGGTTGGCTTCCTCGTCCTTGCTTTTATAGAGTAAGAGATCATAGCGTACACCACTGCCAATGAAACTGCGTTTGATGCCTGGGAGGGCATCGACGGCATGGTAGATGTCAAGCAGACGCTGGTGGTTCGTATCAAGATTAGGACATATCTGCGGGTGGATGCAACTGGGACGGCGGCACTTCTCGCAGGCATTAAGGTTGCGCCCATGCATACCATACATATTTGCCGAAGGACCACCCAGATCACTGAGATAACCCTTGAAGTCAGGCATCTGAATGACCTGCTTCACCTCTTTTAATATGCTTTCCTTCGAACGGCAGGAGATAAACTTACCCTGATGGGCAGAGATGGTACAGAAAGCACAGCCGCCAAAGCATCCACGATGGATATTCACGCTGTGCTTGATCATGTCGTAGGCTGGAATACGTTTACCTTTGTATTTCGGATGGGGCTGACGGGTATAGGGCAGGTCGAAGGAGGCGTCCAACTCTGCTGTGGTCATTGGCGGGTAGGGGGGATTCACCACGACAAAGCGCCCATCCACACCCTGCAGTAGCCGTTGGGCATGCATCATATTCGACTGTTCCTCGATATGACGGAAGTTCTCGGCCTGCGCCCGTTTGTTACGCAGACATTCCTCATGGCTGTGGAGTACAATATCATCTTGGCGGATGCCTCCTGGGATATCTTCCTTTCTGGAAAGAAAGACGGTCTGGGGGATATCGTGTATCTCACGGATAGGTCTGCCTTCAGCCAACTGACCGGCCAGTTCGGTCATGGGCTTTTCCCCCATACCATAGATTAATATATCTGCGCCGGCATCACAGAGAATGCATTTCTGGAGTTTATCCTGCCAGTAGTCATAATGGGTAAGGCGACGGAGAGAGGCCTCAATACCTCCCAGTACGACGGGCACATCGGGGAACAGTTGTTTGAGGATCTTTGAATAGACGATGGTCGGATATTCCGGCCGCATGTCGTGACGACCGTCAGGACTATAGGCATCTTCAGAACGCAGACGACGGTTGGCGGTGTATTTGTTTACCATGGAGTCCATGCATCCTGGAGCGATACCAAAGAACAGACGGGGACGACCGAGTTTCTTAAAATCGCGGAAATCACCATGCCAATCTGGCTGCGGAACAATCGCCACCCGATAGCCTGCCGCCTCGAGCGTACGCCCGATGACAGCCGCTCCAAACGAAGGATGATCCACGTAGGCATCACCAGAGAAGAGAATGACATCCACTTCATCCCATCCCCGCAGTTCCAACTCTTTCTTCGTCGTCGGCAGAAAGTCCGTCAGCCTATACTCCATATTAATTAAACGGTGTACCTTGTATCGATCTCATGGTCATACCAAGGTTCTCATTGCCCTGGTTTTTCCAATTGATGTAGAGGAGTACGAGTTGTTGCAGTCCGAATGCCTTCATGTTGGGATGGTAGATCACGTCGAGACAGAGATCCAGCAAGGTCTTGTCCTTGCCTGCATCCCCCTCCAGCAGACTCCGGATGTTCAACTTCAGTTTATCGAGCACCTGCTCATCCACATAGCCATTGGAATCAATGAGATCGCGGAAGAGTTGGTATTTCTCGATGGTTAACAGATGATCGTCGGAGACTTCGATACTCCGCGTTCCTGATGAATTGCTCTGAATCTTCATAATGGTTGTTTTTTGATTGTTTTATAATGATTGTAATAGGAATTTCAAGATACCTTTCATGAGGGACTGCCTTTTCTGCTCTGACTTGATGCACTCGAAGGGGAATCCGAGTGTCATCGCCTTGTAGTCCTTGCCGTCATAGGCCACGCAGGCACTGTAGTCGTCGGCATAGATCATGGCCGAAAAGGCAGGAGCCACTGGCTGCAGAATATCAGGATGCGTAGCAGCGTAATGTTGCTCGTTGAGATGACGATGGAACTCGAAGGACGTACCGAGACCGGAGATGGTGTCGCGATCCAGACTGTCACGATCTACACCGTCATAAGAACATTTCAGTACCTGTTCCAAGAACATATGTTCTGATGGCATTGTCATGTCGGCTCCCACGTAGGAACCGCTGACAAGGAGTGCTCCGCCTCTGGAGGTGAAGAGTTGTAGGTGTTGGCGCAACATCGGAGAGAAGGCCTGATACCTGCGCAACGACCAACCGTCGTTCTTTTCCAGTCCGAGGATCAGATCCACCATGTTATATTGGGTGGGACGAATCTCGTTGGCCTCCAGTGCTTCAGATGAACAACTGACAATGTTATAGCGCTGTGCCGAGGCAATGGCCTCTGCATGTGTACGGATATAGTTAAAGTCATTGCCTGCAATGATCTGGCCAGCCAATGAGTCATTGGTAAAGCCCAAGCCATCAGGTGTGGTCCTGCCCATGGTGGCTTTGTTGAAACAGGTCTGATAGCCTGTCCATCCCGTTGTTTTACCGTATGACACACCTGCATCGTACTTTAGGTCGAAACCCTGTTCTGCTGCGTTGTCACGAACGGCAGGGGAGGACAGTCGATGGAAGCCGTTGACGATGAGAACGGTTTTCTGAGCCTCAGGAACATAATATGTGGAAACCACCTCACTGGGGAAACTCTCACCACCACTGTTGACGGCTGCCACACGGAAACTGTATAGTTGTTCTGGCTCTATGTCTATTGTCAGACTGGTCAATCCGTCCTTGACATACCGTCCGTTGTCAAAACCTTGTTTCCCTATGGCTGTATAGACCACATAACCAGTTGGCTCAGCCGTTGGCTCGTTAGGATCCTTGACAGGGTTCCAACTGAGTTTGGCTTTTCCTGCCTCCAACAGTTCCACCCTCAGATGATTGGGTGTGAGTGGAGTGACGATATAGGGGGTATGGTGCATCCTGCAGATATAACGAAGCAGGGTCTTATAGATGCTCCGTGCAAAATCGAAACGGAAGTTCGGATCCTGTCCGTAGCGCATATCAGCAAAGTTCTGGTGCGACATGGTCTCCAGGATGGCACTCGGCACTTCTGGCACTCTGGTTTCTGAGTAGTTCCTGTCCCAGAGTTCGCGCATCTGCCAACTGCCGTATTTCTGCAGTATCTCCTTGGGAACCGTAGAGAGCAACTCGTCAGCCAGATCACGCGAAGCAAGTCTTGAACGTCCTGTACTTAAGATGCTGTCATTCAGATAAGTGGTACATACGGCCAGCGTACCTGTGTGACTCTTTCCGTCATGTGTATAACCTGCGTCGCTATGGATGGCCAACGACAGTTCGATGGGCACCTGACAACCAATGGTATCAGGCATATAACAGGAACCTCCGGCCAGATGGTTTGTCATCAACGAACGCACATTGATATCATCACCATAGTCATCCTCTCCGTTCTTCGACGAATAGACATGATAGGGCATGCCAGCCCACTGTCCATAATAGCGGGCTCCTTCCAAATAACGGGGCATGCCACTGGTGGTATAGCCACGACGGATATTGCCCATACCACCACCGAATCGGACGGCATCGGCCGTGACGATACCCTCGTGCTCACTCTGGTTGCTAAGCACCACACGATTGTCTGCACTACTGCCCTTGTCAAAGTCGAAGGTGCCAAGATAAACCCAGGTAGAACCACCCATCTGCTGGTTCACGCGAAACTCCGTCGGAATACCCTGATGCCACACGGTATAGTGAGCATCGTCAATACTTCCTGGCATAGTCTGGTAACTTACATAGACAGCATATCTGCCAGTCTCTGGGATGGTCGGCAGGTAAGATATCTCACTGGCGTTGCGATTGTGCTCCACCGTCTTGACCTGTCGGGCCGTTCCTGCCCTGAAGGGATTCTCCTGATCCACATAGACCCCGTCGTGGAGGGCAAAGCCTACAGAGTCTGTCTGCTGCCAATGGTGTGCGGCCTGTGTTTCGACATAGAGACCGCCTTTGCGTGGTGTATCGTTATCGATGATAATCTCATGCTTCTGCCAGTCACGTTCCCGGGGGGTGAACACCACCGCGCCAGCCTTTTCCAGCATGGGAATGAGGTAGGGCACGACGATGGTCTGCGTGAAAAGGTCCTCGCGTGTGCCGAAAAGGGGAGGGCGCTGCCATTTCCATATACTGTCCTTGATATGGAAATAGATGCCATGACTGGCCCAGATGGAGAGATGGCGGTTCTGAAGGCCTCTGCTTATCTGGTAGGGCAGGGAGGCGTTGCTGACCCATGGCTTACCCTGATAGTCGATGTCTCCCCACACGCGAGTGGGATCATCCTGGCTGAGCAACCTGTTGGGTATCAGCAGTCTCAGGTCACGGCCTCCACTCTTGATGGTCAGTTGGTAGTCTTGGCAGGAGTCAGGCATGAGTGCCTTGACATCCTCATAGATACCTTCCACCGAATTGGGTGTGAAGGTCTGTTCGCTGAAGTGTGTATCGGCTATGACTTCTATGGTGCGTAAGGAATCGTTCTGTTCAAAACTCTTCAATCTGGTATTGGAACGAATCCGCTGTCCTACAGGACGATAGTTTTTGAAATAGTTGTCTAATTTGTCTTTTATATCCTTCTGTGCACTTGCTGTTTTCTGTGCACTTGCAGGCATCAGCAGCAAGGCTGTCAGGAGGAGTGTTGTGAGTCTTTTCATGATATGTTTCCGATGGTAAAATTCTCAGGATACTTCCCTTTGAAGTCCTTGAAATAGAGTTTGATGTCACGCATGTCCGCTTCCAGATCTCCTGTGGGGATGATCGTCTTTGTACACTGGATATGCTTTTTCTCATAATCCACACCATATAACAGGATGGGGATGCCAGCCTTGAGGGCTATGAAATAGAAACCCTTCTTCCAGTCAGGATTAGGCGAGCGTGTTCCTTCTGGCGTGATGCACAGGTGGAACGTCTTTACCGCCTTGGCCGTTTCTGCCATGTTGTCAGTCATGCTGGTGTGCTTATGTCTGACAACGGGTATTCCACCGAGACTTTTAAAAAGGATTCCCAGCGGAAAGAAGAACCACTCCTTTTTCATCAGGAAATTGATCTTCATCCCTAAAGCACCGCTATAGAGTTGTCCTAATATAAAATCCCAGTTGGTGGTATGGGGAGCCAGACAGATGATAAACTTGTCGGGGTGGGCCTCTGTCACGTCAGCCGTCCACCCCCATCGCTTATATAAAAGCCAGTTACAGAATTTCTTCCACATATCTTTCTAAGCGTTGATCTGGTCGAGTATCTCGTTAACCTGTGCAGTGAACTTCTCACGCAAATCCTTGTAGTATGTATTTGCGCTGATGCCTGGTTCAGGGTGGGAGATGCGGTTGATGAAATGATCCTGCATCTTCACAATGACAGGGAGCAGGGTCTCTGCACTATCTCTATTTGTCTCCGGACCATACAGTGAGACAGCTACACATTCTGCGAACAGATCTTCACAGACCAGTTGGATACCTTTCTTAAGTGTTCTTTTGTTTGCCATAAATTTCCTCCTTTTGGGTTCATTTTGATATATTCAGTAAGCAAAGATAAGCAAAATTCCTGAGATAACAAGTCTTTCGTCCCCAAAAAATATTAAAATGAACAAAATACCCTGATTTCTTTCGCATTTCTAACAAAAATAAACTAATTTTGCACGTCGAAAACAAATAATTCATTCTAAAACTCAAATAATAACATTATGGAAAAAAGTGCATTGCAGAAGGCAAGAGCCGCTTATCAGCCGAAGTTGCCTAAAGCTCTTCAGGGTGCTGTGAAGATTAAGGAAGGTAAACCTACCCAGAGCGTAGGTGATCAGGAGGAGATCAAGAAGTTATTCCCCAACACCTATGGTATGCCTATCGTGGAGTTCGAGCCCGCTACTGAGGCCAACAACACCAAGATGAATGTAGGTATTATTCTTTCTGGCGGCCAGGCTCCTGGTGGACACAACGTCATTACAGGTCTTTTCGATCAGATCAAGAAACTGAATCCCGAAAACCGTCTCTTCGGTTTCATCCTCGGTCCTGGCGGTCTGGTAGATCACAACTACATGGAACTCACCAAGGAGATCGTTGACGAATATCGCAACACTGGTGGTTTCGACATGATCGGTTCTGGCCGTACGAAGTTGGAGAAGGTGGATCAGTTCGAGAAGGGTCTGGAGATCATCCGCGAACTCGACATCAAGGCTATCGTGATCATCGGTGGTGACGACTCCAACACCAATGCATGTGTGCTGGCTGAGTACTATGCTGCCAAGAAATACGGTGTACAGGTGATCGGCTGTCCTAAGACCATCGACGGTGACCTGAAGAACGATCAGATCGAGACCTCTTTCGGTTTCGATACCGCTTGTAAGACTTACTCAGAGTTGATTGGTAACATCGAGCGTGACTGTAACTCTGCCCGCAAGTACTGGCACTTCATCAAGGTGATGGGCCGTTCGGCTTCTCACATCGCCCTGGAGTGCGCCCTGCAGACCCAGCCTAACATCTGTCTCGTCAGTGAGGAGATTGAGGCTAAGGCCATGAGCCTCGACGATATCGTAGATTACATCGCCAATGCTGTGGCTACCCGTGCTGCTGATGGTAATAACTTCGGTACTGTGATCATCCCTGAGGGTGTCATCGAGTTCATCCCCGCCATCAAGAAGTTGATTGCCCAACTCAACGACGTGCTCGCTCTGCCTGAGGCTAAGGAGATTAGCCGTGACGAGCAGGTTGACTTTGCCAAGAGCCACCTCACAGAGGAGAATCTGGCAGTATTCAACAGTCTGCCTGTAGGTGTTGCCCGTCAACTCGCCCTCGACCGCGATCCTCACGGAAACGTGCAGGTATCACTCATCGAGACCGAGAAACTGCTCTCTACGATGGTAGCCCAGAAACTCGAGAAGATGAAGAAGGAAGGCAAGTATGTTGGCAAGTTTGGTACACAGCACCACTTCTTCGGTTATGAGGGACGCTGTGCTGCTCCTTCTAACTTCGATGCCGACTACTGCTATGCTCTTGGTACCTCAGCAGCCCAGTTGATTGCCAATGGTAAGACTGGTTATATGGCTATCGTGAAGAACACGACCGCTCCTGCTGAGCAGTGGATCGCTGGTGGTGTGCCTATCACGATGATGATGAACATGGAGAAGCGTGCAGGTGAGATGAAGCCCGTGATCCGCAAGGCCCTCGTTGAACTCGACGGTGCTCCCTTCAAGGAGTTCGCTGCTCATCGTGACGAGTGGGCTCGCAAGACGGCTTACGTCTATCCTGGTCCTATCCAGTACTGGGGACCCACGGAGGTCTGTGACCAGCCCACACGTACGCTGGCTCTTGAGCAGGCTAAATAATGAATGGCTAAGAAACGCATAGTCAGGAGAAAGGGCGTTGGTACCTCTCGGACCTATCACGGTCCGAGGGGTCGCCGACGCCCTAATCTTTTGATTCGTTTCTTGCAGAAAGTCCCTAATTGGGGCTGGTGGATCGGTGGTGCTGCCGTCGTGGCAGGCTATATCTGGTTCTTCTATTATTTCTTCGTCAGTCCCTTTGGCTTCCGATGGCGTGCGCTCTATGGTGATGTGTCGTATCCTGAGGGCTATGAGATCCACGGTATCGACATCTCCCATCATCAGGGCAACATCGACTGGGGCGAACTCAAGGACAATGGCAGTATCAATAAATGTCCCATCCGTTTTGTGATGATCAAGGCCACGGAAGGAGCCACCCAGACTGACGAGAATTTCCGCGACAATTTCTATCAGGCCCGTGAGAATGGTTTCACGCGCGGTGCCTATCATTTCTATAGTGTTCACACGCCAGCCGAACAACAGGCCTATCATTTTATCAAGACGGTGAAACTGGAGAATGGCGACCTGCCTCCAGTGCTCGATGTGGAGCATAAACCCAAAGAGCAAACGGATGACGAGTTCAAGAGCAGTGTGCTTCAGTGGCTTGACCTTGTCGAGAAACACTATCAGGTGAAGCCTATTATCTACACCTATTTTAAATTTAAGACGCGTTACCTTAACGACTCCATCTTCGACCAGTATCCTTATTGGATTGCCCACTATTATGTGGATTCTCTTGAGTACCAAGGACCGTGGAAGTTCTGGCAGCATACGGATGTAGGCCGTCTGCCAGGTATCAAGGGTAATGTCGATTTCAATATCTACAACGGCTCATACTACGACCTTCGTCAGATGACTATCGGCTCCCAGGAGTCCATCGGCGAAAAGGCCTACAGTGAGTAGCGGCGGGGGTGCCAAGGGAGAGTTTTCCCAATAGAAGCCACTTTATACATTTTACAGGGTGTTTCTTACATCCAGCATCTATTTCTTTTGGAGAGTTCTAAGAAATGTTGTATATTTGCAGCAAATAATACATATTTCTATAACATGGCAAGAAGCAAGCAACATCTGAAAAAATCGAGGGCCGAGGAAATAAGAGAAGACGTGATGAATGTCTTGGTGGAATTGGAATGCCCATATCTAATTGAAAGGGATGGAGATATCTGTTTTGAATACAGAGATGAGGTTTTTTATATCTCTAAGAACGAAGATGATGATGACCCATTTATCACTATATTGAAATACGATTTGATGACAATAGATATGGATGATATTGATGACACATCGAGACTGTATCGTGCTATCAATAGTACAAATGCGAATGGGCATATTGCCGTAATTTATAATAATAACTATAAGAAACGGGAAATATATGTTCAAGGGGTAACTACAATTCTTTTTGCCTCATATATCCCCAACCGCAAGGGCTATTTAGAAATGATGCTGACCTTTTTCTTTAATACGAAACGACTACTGAAAGAGCAACTGCTTAAGCAATATGATGAGGAATACCCTAAGGAAAAAATGAACTAATCAGAATGGAAAACTTGTATCAGAGGATGTCGTGATTCAGGTAGTTCCACATGCTGTGGCGGAGATTCAGCATGTAGCGCAGGTCATAGAAATTATCGATGACCCAGCGGCCGTCTTCATATACCAGATCAACACGGGCAGGAACGTAGGCCGTAGGTTCATAGACGGTGAATGATACGGATGCAGACTTCTTATCCTCGTCCATTACCAAGTTTGTCACCTCGAACTCCTCAAACGTCACCATTTCTGGGTCGCGCGTCATCGTCCAGTAATCCACTTCATAGAACAGGGTGTTAGTCTGATATTCCTTGTTCTTTACAGCCATCATCAGTTTGTTCCATGACTTAGAACAAAAAGCCTTGTCACAAAGTCCGCTCATCACAAAGCCGCTCATCGTTCTCTGGTCATCGGAAACCACCCTGAATATGTTCTTCACACAATCCAGTACGATACCACGTTCAAGTGCCATCTGTACCTCAGGATCCACCTTCACGACTGTCTTCGTCGTGTCAGTAATAACAATATCGTTCGCGTTTTCCTTCTCCCCGTTATTCGTATGACAACCTGTTGTGAAAAGGGGGAGGGCGAGTAGCCCAATTGTTATATATTGATGTCTAGTCTTTCTCATTTTTCAATGGCTATGGTTGTAAATCCGCTGCAAAGGTACAAAAAAAATCCCAAACCCAAGACTAAAAGCCTAATTATTTGAGAAATTTAGCCTCTGCGACGGAATTCGGAGCAGGTAATGGCAGTGGCAATGGCCACATTCAGGCTTTCGGCTGTGTCGCCCTGACGGAAGGAGGGGATGAGCAGACGGTTGGTGATGCGAGAACGGACGGCCTCGGAGATACCATTGCCCTCGTTGCCCATGATGATCAAACCATTCTTTGATAATGATTGTTGATAAATGTCGTCACCATCAAGGAGGGTACCATAGACAGGATAATCAGAGGGTAGGGCGTCGAGCATCTCAGGTAGATTCAAATAAATAATGTTCACGCGAGCAATACTGCCCATCGTGGCCTGAACGACCTTTGGGTTCCAGGCATCGACAGTGTCCTCACTACAGTAGATGGTCTCAATCCCAAACCAGTCGGCTATGCGGATGATGGTACCGAGGTTGCCGGGATCCTGTACACCGTCGAGAGCCAGTGATAAGGTACCCTGATTGATGTCGGATGATGACGCTTCTGGGATGGGGAAGAGGGCCAGCACCTGTTGGGGATGCTGTTGGAAACTGAGACGCTGGAGTTCGTCATCTGTGACAATCACGACCTCATGATCGTTCTGAGAAAGAAGAGGATGGGCAGCGATATATTCGGTTGTAGCGAAGAGTGATCTGGGCTGATAGCGTTGCATGAGGTCGCCCACCACTTTCGTACCTTCGGCCACGAAGAGTCCTTCGCGACGACGGTATTTCTTTTGCTCCAACCGGCGGATGTATTTGAACTGGTTTTTGCTGATCATTTTCCAAAAAGTCGTTAATTCCGCTACAAAGATACAAAGAAATCAAGAATAAAGAATGAAGAATTAAGAAATCTTTGTATTTTTGCAGATTGAAACTGAGAAGGCAATGAATTCCCGATATAGAAACACTTTGATTATACTGGTAGGCGTATGGTTGTTATGCGCCTGCTCAGCAACACGTGATCTGCCCGAAGACACGTATATGCTGAGAAAAGTGAAGGTGGTGACAGACGGGAAGTATAAGGATATCAATCCCACCCAGATGAAGACCTACGTGCGCCAGAAGACGAACTCCCGCTGGCTCTCCACCATGAAGGTACCTCTGGGCATCTATGCGCTGGCAGGTAGGGACAGTTCGTGGGTGAACCGTACGTTGCGGCAGTTAGGCGAGGCCCCTGTGACATACGACACACTGATGGCCCAGCAAACCTGTAAAGACTTGCAGTTGGCCTTGCAGAACAAAGGTTATCTGGATGCAGAGGTAGAACTGTATGCTGACATCAAAAAGCGCAAGTTGGATGCCATTTATGTGCTGCATCCAGGAACAGCCTATCACGTCCATGGACTGGACATAGACATTCGCGACTCCATCATAGCAAACCTGCTGAAAGACTATAAGAACGTACTTCACGACGGTATGCAGTTCAGTACGGATGCCCTGAACACGGAGCGTTCGCAGATCACCCAGTTCCTACAGAACCATGGCTATTTCCGTTTCCATAAGGAGTTTATCAACTACCGTGCCAAGAAGGATGAGGCATCTCACCAGGTGGAACTCGCGATGATCCTGCATCCCTATCGGAGTAATGAGGAGGCTAACGACACGCTACACAGCCGTTACTGGATCCGTAACATCCTGTATGAAAGTGGTTCTCCGACAGACTCGGTGATCCATCTTCGTGAGAAGGTGTTGAAGGAGAATACCTTTATCAAAGAAGGAGAGCCCTATTCCGTGGGTGATCTGCAGAACACCTATAACCACTTCGGCAGACTGGGTGCCGTGAGATATACGAATATCAGTTTCGAGCCAGTGGCTGATACAACCCTCCTTGACACCAGAGTCATGATCCAGACGAACAAACCTTCGACGATCAGTTTCCAGCCCGAGGGAACGAATACGGCAGGTGATTTTGGTGCCGCTGCCTCGCTGACCTATCAGAACCGCAACCTGTTCAAGGGATCAGAGACCTTCAGCATGAAACTGCGTGGTGCCTACGAGGCCATCCGAGGGCTTGAAGGGTATAAGAACAATGACTTTATCGAATACAGTATCGAGACCAGTCTGCTGTTCCCTCGCTTCATTGCCCCATTCATCAGTCCGGCTGCCAGACGACGTAGTATTGCCACCAGTGAACTGTCGCTCGTGTTTGACTCGCAAACTCGTCCTGAGTTCATTAGAAGGGTACTCTCAGCCAGTTGGCATTATATGTGGAAACCTCAGAATCACCACGACAGTTATCGTTTTGATCTGATAGACCTCAACTATGTCTTTATGCCTTGGATCAGTGAGACGTTCAAAAAAGAATATCTTGATGACACGTCGAACTCCAACGTTATTCTGCGCTATAACTACGAGGATCTGTTTATTATGAAGACGGGCATTGGCTATGCCTATAATAACGGTCGGACGGCTATCAAGACCAATCTGGAGACCTCAGGCAATCTGCTGAATCTTTGTTCCAATCTCTTTGGAGGATCACAGAACGATATGGGACAGTACAAGATTCTCGGCATAGCATACGCGCAGTATGTGAAGGCTGACCTTGACTTCACGCACAACCTGTTGGGACGTGGGAAGCGCGACCAGATGGTGTTTCATATCGGTTTGGGTGTTGCCTATCCATACGGTAACAGTAAGGTGATGCCTTTTGAAAAACGCTATTTCTCAGGTGGTGCCAACAGTGTGAGAGGATGGAGCGTGAGAAGTCTGGGTCCGGGAAGATACAAGGACAAGGATGGCAATATTAACTTTATCACCCAGACGGGTGACCTGAAACTGGATATCAATCTGGAATACCGTACCCACCTGTTCTGGAAGTTCGACGGTGCCCTTTTTGGTGATGCGGGTAATATATGGACCCTTCGTAACTATGAAGATCAGCCAGGTGGACAGTTCACACTGGCCGGACTGGTCAAGGATCTGGCCTGCAGTTATGGATTGGGACTTCGCCTGAATTTCGACTATTTCATCCTGCGTTTCGATTTGGGTATGAAAGCCATCAACCCTGCCTATCTGACGGAAGAGGAGGCTCACTATCCACTGATTCATCCTGACCTGAGCAGGGATCTGGCCTTCCACTTCGCTGTGGGTATGCCATTCTAAAAGGGTTAAAATTAGCAGAAAAGACTGACTTTTTTACTGTTTTACTTTTTTACCTTTAAATTATTTCGTACCTTTGCACGAAAATTGAAAAGGACATGTTGAAGTTTATATCGTTCGGAAGTGGTAGCAGCGGTAATTGTTACTATCTCGGTACTGCCACAGACGGACTCATGATAGATATCGGTGTAGGAATACGTGCACTCAAGAAACACTGCAGAGACTACGGCATTCAGTTGAGTTCCGTGCGTCGTCTGCTGATCACGCACGACCATGCCGACCACATCAAATCCGTAGGTTCCTTCAGTTATGAGTATAAGGTTCCTGTCTATGCCACTCCGTTGGTGCATCAGGGCATCGACCATAACTATTGCATCCAGCGGAAAGTGGCCGACGAGATGAAGATGATGCTGGAAGTGAACAAGCCCATCACGTTGGGAGATTTCACTGTAGTAGCCTTTCCCGTGCCTCATGATGCCAGTGAGAACGTAGGCTTTGAGATACAGGCAGAGGGCATCACCTTTGTTATCATCACGGATGTTGGAGCCATCACGGATGACATCAAAGAGCGGATCGGACGTGCCAACTATCTGGTGATCGAAGCCAATCATGACGTGGAGATGCTTAAGAGCGGGCCTTATCCTGAATATCTGAAAAAGAGGATCCTCAGTGGAAGCGGACATCTGTCGAATGGAGAATGTGGGAAGGCCTTGGCTGAGAATATGACGGAAGGGCTCCGTCATGTATGGCTCTGTCATCTCAGTGAGGAGAATAACCACCCCGAGTTGGCCAGGAAGACGGTTGAGACCATCCTCAGAAGTTACGGCATTATTCCTGGTAAGGACATGGAACTGGAGGTGCTGCGCCGTCAGATGCCTTCGGAGGTGTATGAACTGACATAAGAGAGATAAAAGATATGAAAGAAGTCATCGTCAAGGATGCTGATCTGCAGCAGGCTGCCATGGAAGGTATGGACGCCTTCCTGCAGGTGTTTGTCAAAGCCATGTATGACACCATCGGTGGCCAACTGACGCCAGAGACCATGGGTGAGTTGAATGCAGACCAGTTGACGTTGCTGGCATGGGACACCTTGCATCAGGAAGTGATGGATGGTGGCTTCGTTCAACTGATTCATAATGGCTATGGCCCTTTTATCTTCAAGAATCCTGTAGCGAAGGTACTGCGACTCTGGGAGATGAGAGAACTCTCGAAACTGATCTATGAGGCCCACACGCTGTGGCTTAAGCATAAGGAGAAGATCGAGAAGGATTGTACCGACGAAGAGTTCATGGCACTGTTTGAACAGTTCCCTGACTTCGATGATCTGGATGATCAGTTCGTGGAGTACGAGGAGGAATGGACTGAGGACATAGCGCACTATGTAGATGATCACCTGGAACGTTTTGCGACGATTGAAGAGTAAAGATGAACAAGGAACAAGAACAACTCAGGAAGAAAAGTCCTATACAGATCAAGAACAAGAAGGCCTCGTTTGAGTACTTCTTCATAGAAACCTACACGGCTGGTATTGTCCTGACGGGTACGGAGATCAAGAGCATCCGTCTCGGTAAGGCCAGTCTGGTAGATACCTATTGCACCATCATCAATGGTGAACTGTGGGTGAAGGGCATGAGTGTCAGTCCGTATTTCTACGGTTCCTATAACAACCATGAGATGAAGCGTGACAGGAAACTCCTGCTTACCAAGAAGGAGATCCGTAGTCTGGCCAGTGCCACGAATCAGACGGGTTATACCATCGTACCACTGCTGGTTTTCATCGATGACAAAGGACGTGCCAAGATGGATATCGCCCTCTGCAAAGGTAAGAAAGAGTTTGATAAGCGTCAGACACTGAAAGAGAAAGAGGACAGACGTGAGATGGACAGGGCTATCAAGCACTATTGAACATTGAACATTGAAGATTGAAAAGACTTAACGATATCATCAGGGAAAGAATTCTCATCCTCGACGGAGCGATGGGAACAAAGATCCAGACATACGGTCTTTCTGAAGAAGACTTCAGGGGAGACCGTTTCCTGGATATTCCCGGGCAACTGAAAGGTAACAATGATGTTCTTTCCATCACTCGTCCAGACGTCATTGCCGATATCCACCGGAAATACTTAGAGGCAGGTGCCGATATCATCGCTACCAATACGTTCAGCAGCCAACGTATCTCACAGGCCGACTATCATCTGGAAGATGCGGCTGGTGAGATTGCACTTGCCGGAGCCCGTATTGCCAGAAAGGTGGCCGACAAGTTTTCCACGCCTGAGAAACCGCGATTTGTCGCAGGTAGTATCGGACCGACGAATAAGACCTGTTCGATGTCACCCGACGTCAGCAATCCTGCTGCACGGGAACTGACATACGATGAACTGCTCAGTGCCTATAAGGAACAGATAGAGGCACTGATAGAGGGTGGGGTAGATACCTTGCTGATTGAGACGATCTTTGATACCCTGAATGCGAAGGTGGCCATCGATGCCGCCATGCAGGTCATGGAGGAGCAGGGAAAAGAACTGCCTATCATGCTGTCCGTCACGGTGAGTGACCTGGCAGGACGAACCCTGAGTGGACAGACACTCGAGGCTTTCCTCGCCAGTGTCCAGTCTTATCCGATCTTCTCCGTCGGTCTGAACTGCTCGTTTGGTGCTACCCAGATGAAACCCTTCCTCCGAGAACTGGCCCAGCATGCACCTTATTATATTAGTGCCTATCCCAATGCAGGATTACCCAACTCGATGGGACTCTATGACGAGACGGCAGAGACGATGGCCCCCAAGGTGGGAGAACTGGTTGATGAAGGACTCGTGAACATCATCGGTGGTTGCTGTGGTACGGATGAGACGTTTATTGCCAAATATGTACCATTGGTAGAGGGTAAGACACCTCATATTCCTGTTGAGAAGCCGAAGGATATGTGGCTCTCTGGGTTGGAACTGTTGGCAGTGACACCAGAAGTAAGGTTCGTAAATGTCGGCGAACGTTGTAATGTGGCCGGTTCACGGAAGTTCCTGCGTCTGATCAAGGAAAAGAATTATGAGGAGGCCATTGGTATAGCCAGAAAACAAGTGACCGACGGTGCCCTTGTCATCGATATCAATATGGATGACGGTCTGCTCGACGCCAAGGCGGAAATGGTGAACTTCCTTAACATGATAGCCGCAGAACCGGATATCGCCCGTGTGCCCGTGATGATCGACTCTTCGGACTGGGAGGTGATCAAGGCTGGCCTGAAATGCGTACAGGGTAAGAGCATTGTCAATTCCATCTCGTTAAAGGAAGGAGAAGAGAAGTTCCTGGAACATGCCCGTGATGTCAAGCGCTATGGTGCTGCCGTGGTGGTGATGTGCTTCGATGAACAGGGACAGGCTACCAGTTACGAACGACGTATCGAGATTGCAGGAAGAGCCTACCGTCTGTTGACGGAACAAGTGGGTATGAATCCACTGGATATCATCTTTGACCCCAACGTGTTGGCCGTGGCCACAGGTATGGAGGAGCACGACAGTTATGCAGCAGACTTTATCAAGGCAACAGACTGGATCCATCAGAATCTCCCCGGTGCTCATGTCAGCGGTGGTGTGAGTAACCTGAGTTTCTCGTTTCGTGGCAACAACTATATCCGTGAAGCGATGCATGCCGTATTTCTTTACCATGCTATCCAAAAAGGCATGGACTTCGGCATTGTAAATCCTTCAACGAAAGTTACTTATACAGATATTCCTCAAGATCAACTTAATATCATTGAGGATGTCATCCTGAATCGCAAGAAGGGCGCAGCAGACCACCTGACAGAACTTGCCAATGCACTGTTAGAACAGGCCGATGCTCATCAGACTGGTGGTGCGAGTCAGACAAATAATGCAAAAGAAACTGGTCAGGCGAGGATCTCAGCCCCAGTCGAGGAGCGGCTTTCAATGGCACTTGTCAAGGGTGTCGGAGATTATCTGGAGGAGGATCTGAAAGAGGCTCTCCAGACCTATCCTCATGCCGTGAATATCATCGAAGGACCTCTAATGGCCGGTATGAACAAGGTGGGGCAGTTGTTCGGTGAAGGAAAGATGTTCCTTCCTCAAGTGGTCAAGACGGCACGCACGATGAAACAAGCCGTCGGTATCCTCCAGCCTTATATCGAGGCTGAGCGGGAAGAGGGCAGCAGTAGTGCGGGTAAGGTGTTGTTAGCCACGGTAAAAGGGGATGTCCATGACATCGGAAAGAACATTGTCGGTGTGGTGATGGCCTGCAATAACTATGAGATTATCGATATGGGGGTGATGGTACCTGCCGAACAGATCGTCCGCAAGGCCAAAGAAGAACGTGTCGATATGATCGGCCTCAGCGGACTGATTACGCCCAGTCTGGAAGAGATGGTGAATGTGGCTAAGGAACTCCAGAAGGAGGGTATGAATATACCCATCATGATTGGTGGTGCGACCACCAGTGAACTGCATGTGGCCTTGAAGATCGCCCCGGTCTATTCCGGTCCTGTGGTCTGGATGAAAGACGCTTCCCAGAACGCCCTTGTGGCCGCCAGACTGATGAATGACGAACAACAGGTGGAACATGAGTTATCGGAGAAATACCAACACTTGAGAGAAGCCTACCAACAAGAGCAGGATGAACTGCAGTCGTTGGGAGAGGCGAGAAAGAATAAACTGAATTTGTTTGAATAAATATATTTGAGATATGAAAAGAAATATGATCTTTATATGGTTGCTGGCAGGATTGTCCATTTTTACACAATCCGTCTCGGCACAGATGAAACGTGAGATGCGTGGTGCTTGGATACAGTGTGTCAACGGCCAGTTTCAGGGCATGGGAACAGCCAAGATGCAGCAGACGCTGACCTACCAACTTGATGAACTGCAGAAAGACGGTGTCAACGTGATTATCTTTCAGGTACGCCCAGAGTGTGATGCTCTTTACGAGAGTAAGATAGAGCCATGGAGCCGTTTCCTCACAGGTACACAGGGTGTGGCACCATCACCATACTGGGATCCCCTGCAGTGGATGATTACCGAATGCCACAAACGCGGCATGGAACTTCATGCATGGATCAACCCCTACAGGGCTAAGACGAAGGCTACCAATCAACTGGCCAAGAACCACATCGCTGTCAGAAAGCCGAGGAACTGTTTTGCCTATGACGGGCTTTTCATCCTAAATCCTGGCATTCCAGAGAATCGCGACTATATCTGTGAGGTGGCCAAGGACATTGTCCGTCGCTACGATGTCGATGGTATTCACATGGACGACTATTTCTATCCTTATCCCGTAAAGGGAGAGAGCATCCCCGACGACGAACTGTTCCATGATCACTCCAATGGCATCAGGAACCAGAATGACTGGCGTCGCTATAATGTGGATCTGTTTATCGAACAGTTCTACAAGACTGTCCATCAGACAAAGCCTTGGGTGAAAGTTGGTATCTCGCCCTTTGGTATCTATCGCAATAAGAAGAGTTCACCGATAGGAAGCGACACCAACGGTTTGCAGAATTATGATGATCTCTATGCTGACATCCTCCTTTGGGTAAACAATGGCTGGCTCGACTACTGTGTACCTCAGATCTATTGGGAGATTGGTAATAAGGCCGCTGACTACGAGACACTTATCGAATGGTGGAACCAGCATGCAGGGGCTCGTCCGCTGATCATCGGTGAGGACGTGGAACGGACCGTGAAGCATGCGGATCCCAAGAATCCCAATACCCATCAGTTATCAGCAAAGATGGCACTCCATCGTCAGTTGCCCAATGTGCAGGGATCTGTTCTGTGGTATGCCAAGGCCGCTGTTGATAATGTCGGTAATTATGGCACCAATCTGCGTAATGTCTATTGGAAGTACCCGGCCTTACAGCCTGCGATGCCTTTCATTGACGGAAAGGCTCCCCAGAAGGTCAGGAAATTGAAGCCTGTGTGGATAGATGGTGATTATGTGCTGTTCTGGACGGCACCGAAGCCCAAAGGGTGGGACGACGAGGCTGTGAAATATGTGGTCTATCGCTTTGCAAAGGGTGAAACCCTCAATACGGATGATCCTTCGAAGATCTTTGCCATTACTGACCAGACATTTGTCAAACTCCCTTATCAGAATGGCAAGGAGAAATGGGTGTATGTCGTTACGGCTCTCGACCGTTTGCAGAATGAGAGTAAGATTGTGAAGAAGAAAATCAAACTATAAGGATATGAGGAAGATTGTTGGTATTTTGGCATTGGTTGCGCTGATAGTCTCCTGTGGTGGCAGAAAACAGATGACACCAGAAGAACTGGCGCATAAACTCGACAGTATCAAGGCTCTTGAGATTAAGGAGAAACTGGCCCTACAGGGAATAGATCTGGCAAGTTCGGACAATCCCTTCAAAGTATTCTTCGACAGTCTGAGTATGCAGACACTGCCTGTCAGTTACACAGAAGACTATGTCCACTTCCTGCCTGGTTTCCAGGAGGTACCAACAGAAATCCTCTCGTATATGGATTTGGATGGAGGGGAACATCCGAAAGCCGTCAGCCTTCCTGAAAGTATCGGTGCTCGTCTGATGATTCTGGCTGTGGAGGAATCGGCAGGTTCTTACTCCCTATGGCTGTACTCGTTGGATAACGACTATGTTCCCATTGACAAACTCTGCCTGTATGCCATAGAGGATAAGGAAGATGATATAGACCCCGAGGAATTCATAGAGTTTTTCTCTATCACCAGCGACTTTGAAATACACTTGATAGACTATTCGAAGACCAGGAATGAGGTGAATTCAGAAGAAGTCTATTATATAGATGATTCCCGGAAGTTTGCGTTAAGAGAGAACGCCAAGAACAACTAATCCTTCAGCAGATTCTCAAGGAAGGCGTTCAAGTCATCGTCCAGATCCGTCATCAGGTCCGGGTCGATGATGACCAGTTCGTCATCCACCAGATAGAGTTCTGCTACCGACTCCTTGTCGTCATTCTCCAAAACGAGAGAGAAAGGCTTCAGGATGGACATACCCTCTACGATGGCCTTGTTCTTCTCTATACTCTTGCGAAGAATGGGCGTGATCTCCTCATAAAAATCATCATCGCTGTTGTTGATCCATTGCTCAACAATACAACGGGTGATCTCCTCGTCATCGTCGTTAAAAACAGTCAGTTCGCCCGTTTCCTGTGCGACACGGATATGAATGTCTGTCATCTGTGTGGCCTCATCCGTTGCAGGGAATTTCTCTGTAACCTTGCGGATGGCACGGTCGATCTGTTGTAGGGTCTGTTCGCTGATATTCATTTCTCTTTTTCTTAATCAGCGACAAAAGTATAAAAAACTTTTGTAATCACAAACGATTACCATTATTTTTTGAAAAAAAAGCGCATTTTTGATAGTTTATTCGTAGGATTTTCGTATCTTTGCAAAGTGCATACTAAAATAAGTCATTCAGGAATAGTTGAGTCTATCGAGGATGGGCGCGTGAGGGTGCGCATTCTCCAGGCATCAGCCTGTGCGGCTTGTAAGGTGGCGGGGCATTGCAATGCCTCCGAGTCGAAAGAGAAGATTGTCGATGTGCTGAACATTGCCGACACTGCCCATCTGAATGTAGGCGACGAGGTTATGGTATGTGCCTCGCGTAGCGTGGCCAACAAGGCACTGATGCTGGGTTTCGGAATACCGTTTCTGCTGCTGATAGGTGTGCTTGTAGCGGTCTTATACATGACTGACAATGAAGGCGTGGCAGCATTGGCAGCCTTAGGTTCGTTACTGCCATATTATTTCCTGCTGTGGTTACGGCGTGATAGCATCCAACAGCAGATGTCTTTTTATTTGGAGTAAATAATAACTAAACAATACAAATATGAATTTCATCTTGATTGCAGTGATTGTCCTTGGAGCGATTGGTTTGATAGCGGCTGTTGTGCTGTATGCCGCCTCCAAGAAGTTTGCTGTCTTTGAGGATCCCCGTATTGCCCAGGTCAGTGAGTTGCTGCCTGGAGCCAATTGCGGCGGATGCGGATTCCCAGGCTGTAGCGGTATGGCGGATGCACTCGTAAAGGGTGCTGACGCTGGAAGCCTCGACGGACTGATGTGTCCTGTGGGCGGAACCGAGACCATGGGAAAGGTAGCCGACTTGTTGGGTATGGCCATTGCCAATACCGAACCGATGGTAGCCGTTGTAAGATGTAACGGCACCTGTGAACACCGTGCGAAGATTGCCGAGTATGCAGGCTTACGCACCTGTGCAGCCATGAATGCCTGTGGGGCAGGAGAGACGGCCTGCGGTTTCGGTTGCTTAGGTTGTGGCGACTGTGTGGAAGCCTGTCAGTTTGGTGCTATCAGCATCAATCCCGAGACGGGCATCCCCGAGGTTGATGACGAGAAGTGTACCTCTTGTGGTGCATGTGTCAAGGCTTGTCCGCGTAACATCATCGAATTGCGCAAGAAAGGTCCGAAGGGTAGGAGAGTGTTCGTCTCCTGTGTCAATAAGGACAAAGGTGCCGTGGCGATGAAGGTCTGTGCCGTCAGTTGTATCGGCTGTGGCAAGTGTGAGAAAGAGTGTAACTTTGGGGCAATTACCGTGGAGAACAATGTGGCATATATTGACTTCACGAAGTGCCGTCTTTGCCGTAAGTGCGTGACCGTATGTCCGAGACATGCCATCCGCGACGTAAACTTCCCCACGCCGGCACCTGCTCCGAAGCCTAAAGAAGAAAGAAAGGAGGAAAAAGCATGAACATCAAGACATTTAGTATAGGTGGTATCCACCCCGATGAGAACAAACTCACTCACGAGGCTGTGACACAGAAGGCCGCTCTACCCAAGCAGGCTATCTTCCCGCTGAGTCAGCATATTGGTGCGCCAGCCAAACCTGTCGTTCAGAAAGGTGACAAGGTGAAGGTGGGTACACTGATTGCCGAGGCTGGCGGTTTCGTTTCAGCACCGATCTACAGCAGCGTCAGTGGTACGGTCTTCAAGATCGACACGGCTATCGACGCAACGGGTTATCGCAAGCCTGTGATCATCATCAATGTGGAAGGTGACGAGTGGGAAGAGAGCATCGACCGTTCCGATAAGTTGGAGACCGTAGAGGCCCATCCAGAACTCACTCCCGAGGAGATCATCAACCGCGTGAAAGAGGCTGGTGTGACGGGTATGGGTGGTGCCGGATTCCCCACCTTTATCAAACTGACGCCTCCGCCGACGGCTAAGGCCGAGTGCGTGATTATCAATGCCGTGGAGTGCGAACCGTATATCACGGCCGACTTCCGTCTGATGATGGAGAAGGCCGACGAGATCCTTGTTGGTCTGGAGTTGCTGATGATTGCAGCCAAGGTCACAACGGGTTATATTGGCATTGAGATCAACAAGCCCGCCGCCATCGAACTGCTCACGAAAAAGTGCGCAGAGAAATTCGGTGGTTCTAAGTACAACGTAGAGGTGGTGCCCCTGAAACAGCGCTATCCGCAGGGCGGTGAAAAACAACTCGTCGATGCCGTCATCCAGCGTCAGGTGCCTGCGCCTCCCGCTATCCCTGTCAACGTTGGAGCAATCGTTCAGAATGTTGGTACTGCCTTCGCTGTGTATGAGGCAGTTATGAAGCACAAGCCCCTCTTCGAGCGCTATACCACCGTAACGGGTAAAAACCTTCAGAAACCAGGTAACTTCCTCGTTCGTATGGGTACGCCGATGCAGGATCTCATTGATGCCTGTGGCGGTATGCCCGAGGGTGACAACAAACTGTTGGCCGGTGGTCCGATGATGGGTAAGGCTCTCACCTCAACGGAGGTGCCTATCTGCAAGGGTACGAACTCCGTGACGATCATCTCTGGCGAGGAAGCCCGTCGTAAGGAACCTCAGCCCTGTATCCGTTGTGCCAAGTGTGTCTTAGTCTGTCCGATGGGACTCGAGCCTTATCTGCTCGCCAAACTCTCTGAGGTAAAGAACTGGGATCGTTGTGAGCATGAGGACATCGTCAATTGCATCGAGTGCGGCTCGTGCCAGTTCACTTGTCCTGCTTATCGTCCGCTGCTCGACAATATCCGTCAGGGAAAGGCCACCGTCATGGGAATCATCCGCAGCAGAGCCGCGAAGAATTAATGTTCAATGTTCAATATTCAATGTTCAATGAATTAAAATGGGAAAGTTAATTGTATCTTTATCGCCACATGCCCACGGACGCCAATCTATAGAGCGTAACATGTATGGTGTGATCATCGCCCTGATGCCCGCCATGCTCGCTTCGTTCTATTTCTTCGGCCTGGGTTCCGTCATCGTGACGGCAACGAGTGTGGCAGCCTGCTGTTTCTTTGAGTGGGCTATCTGCAAATATATCCTGAAGAAGAAAGAGAACACCTTGTTAGACGGATCGGCCGTGATTACGGGTCTGCTCTTGGCTTTTAACCTGCCATCCAACCTCCCCATCTGGATCATCCTCATTGGTGCGCTCTTCGCCATTGGTGTTGCCAAGATGACGTTTGGCGGACTCGGCAATAACATCTTCAATCCTGCGCTCGTGGGTCGTGCCGCCTTGCTCGTGGCTTTCCCAGCCCAGATGACCACATGGCCGAAGATCGGACAATGGGATACCTACCTTGATGCAGAGACCGGTGCCACACCTCTTTCTATTATTAATTGGGCCATCAGGAGTGGCGATGCTTCCGTATTAGAGCAACTGCCTTCATCGTTCGATCTGTTCTTGGGTAACCATTCTGGTGGTGCCGGAGCAATGGGAGAGATCTGTGCTTTGGCTCTGCTCTTTGGTCTGGCTTTCATGCTCTACGAGAAGATCATCACCTGGCACATCCCCGTTTCCATTCTCGGAACCGCGTTTGTTTTCTCGGGTCTGCTCCATCTGGCTTCCCCCGTCTATCCTGATCCTATGTCTGTACTTCTGACTGGCGGTATCATGTTGGGTGCCATCTTCATGGCTACCGACTATGTGACCTCTCCGATGACACCGAAGGGACAGATCATCTACGGTGTGGCCATCGGATTCCTGACGATCGTCATCCGTAACTGGGGATCCTATCCAGAAGGTATGTCGTTCGCCATTCTCATCATGAATGCGTTCACACCACTTATTAATAATTATGTGAAACCCAAGCGCTTCGGTGAAGTGCCTGCCAAACAATAAGGAGGACAGCGATATGAAGAAACTTGAATCATCTTTATTGAATATGGTACTTGTACTTACGGGTGTGGCCGTCGTCATGGGTGGTATTCTCGCTTACGTGAACCATCTGACGGAAGGTCCTATTGCCGAACAGAAGACCAAGGCCTTGGCCGACGGTATCAAGAGTGTGATGGGTGTCAGTGAGATCACCGTCTCGAAGACCGACACCGTGCGCCAGAACGATGCGAAAGGTAAGGAAGTGACCTACATCATCTACCAGACACAGGACGCTCAGAAGCATGACCTCGGTGCTGCTGTGGAATCAACCACTGGTGGATTCGGCGGTGATCTGAAAGTGCTGGTGGGCTTCGATCCAGACGGTAAGATCCTCGGTTATACCCTGCTGGAGCATGCTGAGACTCCGGGACTGGGTGCCAAGGCCGACAAATGGTTCCAGAAGGGAGAGAAGGGCGATATCATCGGCAAGGATCCCAAAGAACCTCTCACCGTATCGAAGGACGGTGGTCAGGTGGATGCCATCACGGCCTCTACGATTACCAGCCGTGCTTTCCTGCTCGCCGTGAACAATGCATATAATGCTTACAAGACTACACCGGCTACCGACGCCCAGACGGGTGCCTCAGCACAGCATAATTAATGTTTAATCTTTAATGTTTAATCTTTAATGAACGCGATACAAATCATCAAGAATGGCATCGTCAAGGAGAACCCCACGTTCGTCCTGATGCTGGGTATGTGTCCGACGCTGGCCACTACCACCTCTGCCATAAACGGTATGTCGATGGGACTGGCCACGATGGCTGTGCTTATCTGTACTAATGTCGTGATCTCCTGTCTGAAGAGTGTTACCCCCGATAAGGTGCGCATCCCTGTGTTTATCGTGGTGATTGCCGCCTTTGTCACGATCCTGCAGTTGGTCATCAAGGCTTACTTGCCGGATATCGACGCGGCCCTGGGTCTCTTCATCCCGTTGATCGTTGTAAACTGTGTGATCCTCGGACGTGCCGAGGGCTTCGCCTCCAAGCAGTCACCCATTGCCTCCTTGTTCGATGGCATCGGCATCGGCCTGGGCTTTACGTTAGGTCTCACACTGTTAGGCATCTGTCGTGAGATTCTCGGTTCTGGTTCCGTCTTTGGCGTAGAATTGTGGCCTGAGACCTACGACATCCTGCTCTTCGTGCTGCCTCCGGGTGCCTTTATCACCCTGGGCTTCCTCATTGCGATCGTCAATAAACTGCGCAACGCTTAATGTTTAATCTTTAATCTTTAATGTATCATCTTTAATGGAATACCTACTTATATTTATCAGCGCCATCTTCGTGAACAACATTGTGTTGTCACAGTTCCTCGGCATCTGTCCGTTCTTAGGCGTATCCAAGAAGATTGACACCTCGTTAGGTATGTCGGCAGCCGTCGCCTTCGTGCTGACGCTTGCCACCATCGTTACCTGGCTGGTACAGAAATATGTGCTTGATGCCTTCGGCTTGCAGTATCTGCAGACGATTGCCTTTATCCTGGTCATCGCCTCACTCGTGCAGATGGTTGAGATCATTCTCAAGAAGGTTTCTCCCGCACTCTATCAGGCTCTCGGCATCTTCCTGCCGCTGATCACGACGAACTGTGCCGTGTTAGGTGTGGCCATCCTCTGCATACAGAAAGATTATGATCTGTTGCAGTCTGTGGTCTATGCTTTCTCGACGGCCATCGGCTTCGGTGTTGCCCTCACAGTCTTTGCGGGCATGCGCGAACAACTCGAACTGGTGAAGATCCCCAAGGGCATGCAGGGCATGGCCATCGTGATGCTCTCCGCAGGACTCCTGAGTCTCGCCTTTATGGGCTTCTCAGGTGTCGATGGTGGTTTGAAGACGCTCTTCGGCCTTGACTAACATTTCCCTGTCTGACTACCATACGAGGACATAGCCCAAAAGGTTATGTCCTCTGTTTTTAAACGAACCTTTCCTCCAAAAGCAAAACAAGTTGTTTTGCTTTGTAAGGAACCATCTCTTCAAGTGTTTTACACTATCTCTTTGATAGCAAAACAACTTGTTTTGGTTTCAGATATTCCTGAAACACCTGTAAATAAAGGCATTTCCGAGCATGTAAAGTCGCGTGATGGTAAGTGATGCTTTTCATTTTACCATCACTCGTGTAACAATCAATAAATGAGGAAGTTACAGAGAAAGTGATGCTTTTGCCATTTTTTGCACTAAAATTTTGATAGAAAAATCCATCAAGCGCGACTTCCGGAGTCCCAACCCCACCACGAGGTGGAGGAACATTATTAAATTAAAATAAGGTAATTGTTTGGGAATATAAAAAATATCCATTATCTTTGCAATCAAATAACTATCAAGACCTATGCTGTTTCAGAAGAATATCGTCAAGAAATACCTGCGTCTGCTGAATGAAGAGCAGACAGTTGAGGCATGGGGGAAATATCAGGCATATTTCCTTAATGCAGAGATCCAGCAGAACATCCAGCAGTCGAAAGAAGAGCAGTTTCAAGAGGGATTCCTTCGCGAACTGTTTGTCAAGGTGCTGGGCTATACCCTGAATCCCTCCCCAGGCTACAACCTCATCACAGAGCAGAAGAACGAGACGAACGCCAAGAAAGCCGATGGCGCCATTCTGAAAGATGACAAGGTGATAGGTGTGATAGAACTGAAAGACCATAAGACTACCGACCTCTCAAAGATTGAAGCTCAGGCTTTCGGCTATAAGAGTCAGCATCAGGGCACGCGACTGGTCATCATCTCCAACTTCGAGAAACTGCGCCTGTATATCGACAATGCTGTAGATCATCAGGAGTGGAGCCTATTCCATCTGACAGAAGCAGACTTCCGCGAGCTCTATCTTTGTCTGGCATGGCCACAGGTGGAGCAGGGTATAGCCTTGCAGATGAAGCAAGAGTCCGTATCGAGTGAAGATCAGATTACCAAGGCCCTCTATCGAGACTACTCACAGTTCAAGCAAGTGCTCTTTGCCGATATCGTAAAGCAAAATCCTATCACAGAGGGGAAAGATGAAAAAGAGTGGCAATTACTACTCTTCAAGAAAACCCAGAAACTGCTTGATCGTCTGCTGTTTATCTTCTTTGCTGAGGACTGCGGTTTGCTCCCTCCCAATTCGATGGTGCAGATTATCGATCAATGGGAGAAGTTGAAAGAGATGGACGAATACCGTCCGTTCTACGATCGTGTGAAAAAGTATTTCGGTTATATGAACACAGGCTTCCAGGGCAAGAAATACGAGATATTTGCCTATAATGGCGGACTCTTTAAGCCTGACGAAGTGCTGGATAATATCAAGATCAGCGACGAGTTGCTGGTGGAACATACCCGAAGGCTCTCCACCTACGACTTCGAGAGCGACGTGGATGTGAACATCTTGGGGCATATCTTCGAGAACTCGCTGTCAGAGATTGAAGAAGTAACCCAGCAGATAAATAGTGGTGATGTCGCCCCAACTTCGAAACGCAAGCAGGACGGTGTGTTCTATACGCCTCAGTACATCACGAAGTACATCGTGGAAAATACTGTTGGCCGTCTCTGCGCAGAGAAGAAACAACAGTTGAATATCGTTGAGGATGAATACTTCTCAGATCAGCGTCGCCAACTGAAGACCAAACAAAAACTGTTGGATCAGTTGCAACAGTATCGCGAGTGGTTACTTCAGATAACGATCCTTGATCCCGCCTGTGGTAGTGGTGCTTTTCTGAATGCTGCCTTGCAGTTCCTGATGGCAGAACATAAGTTGATCGACGAGATGGAGGCAAAGGTGGCCGGCTCTGCTATTGTGTTCCAAGATGTTGAGAATAGTATCTTAGAGCATAACCTTTATGGTGTTGATATCAACGAGGAGAGTGTGGAGATAGCACAGCTGGCCCTATGGTTGCGCACAGCCAAACCGCATCGTAAGCTCAACTCTCTGAATGAGAACATCAAATGTGGTAACTCGCTGATTAGCGATCCTGACATTGCAGGTGACAAGGCTTTCAACTGGCAAGAGCAATTCCCCAAGGTTTTTGAGAAGGGAGGCTTTGATGTGGTGATTGGTAATCCGCCGTATGTTCAGCTTCAAAGTTTAGGTGCTATGAGCGATGTATATGCTCAATGTGGTTTTGAGACCTATAACAAAAGCGCAGACTTATATTGCTTGTTTACAGAACGAGGCTATAATTTGTTAAAAGAGGGTGGTGTACAGTCATTTATTATGCCAAACAAGTGGATGCTTGTTTCCTATGGTAAAGAACTCCGCAAGTTTATGGCCAAAACTAACCTTCAGCAAATCATCAACTTTGGTGATGTCCAGTTTTTCGATGAAGCCACCATCTATGTATGCATCTTCGTAACCCGAAAGGCTAATGAACAAATAAATGATGTTCTGGCATTGTCATTAAACAAGAAAACCTATCATGGCGATTTCCTCAACGAAGTGCCAAGCCAATTGGCTGCCTATCCTTCTGAGACTTTTGGAGAAACAGAATGGATCATCCAACCCAAAGCACACTTTGATATTCTGAAGAAGATGCAGCAGCAAGGCACAGCCCTAAAGGATATGCCAATATCTATATATAGAGGTATATTGACGGGTTATAATGATGCCTTCTTCATCGACGGAGCCACAAAAGACAGACTTATAGGCGAAGACCCGAAAAGCGCAGAACTGATAAAGCCTCTGCTTCGTGGAAGGGACATTCAGGCATGGGAACCACAGTGGGATAATCAGTATTTGGTAGGAACATTCCCATCCTTACAGCTGGATATCGATGATTACCCTGGCATAAATAATCATTTACTTTCTTTTGGAATTGAGAGGTTGGAGCAAAGCGGAGCTAAGGGGTCAAGAAAAAAGACTCAGAATAAATGGTTTGAGACCCAAGATGCCATCGCATACTACAAAGAGTTCACCAAGCCCAAAATCATGTATCCTAACATGACTTCGCTCTTTCCATTCATCTATGATGAGAAGGGCTACTTTGGTAATGACAAGACCTTTATGATTACAGCAAATGATGATTCCGTCAATCTGAAATTCATAACAGCCATCTTGAACTCAAAGTTATGCAAACTCTGGATATGGTACAACTGCCCTGAACTGCAAGGTGGCACTCGCGAAATCCGTAAGGTCTATTTCGAGAACTTTCGTATTCCCCTTGATGCTGACCAACAGCCATTGGCCAGACTTACAGACTTACAGATGCAGCAAGTGCGCCAGTTGCAGGAGAAACGTAGCCGTTTCCTTCGTCGCCTGAGCGAGAACTTGGAGGGCGTGAAGATAACAACGGCTTTGCAGACTTTCGACCAGATGGACTTTGTTGGCTTCATGGCAGAACTGAAGAAACAGAAGATCAAACTCACACTGGTTCAGCAAGACGAGTGGGAAGAATACTTCAATCAATATCGTCAAGCCTGCCAAGAACTCACAAGCCAAATTGCAGCTACAGACATTGAAATAGATGAACGCGTGTTTGATCTCTATGGCCTGACGCCAGAAGAACGAGATATAGTGATGTCAAAAAACAACCCAGGCTGTTCCCTTGATTGTTATTGAATAAAATAGTCCATTTAGCTAATTTATTTTGATATGAAAAAGTTTTTGATCGGTTTTTGCATTTGGATGCTATTGAATCTGACTTCTATGATAATTCTGAAAGACAAAATAGGTGCAGCCTTTAACTTAATTAGTATTCCTGCCGCCGTATTAATTACTGCAGCAATTATTCGTTTTCAGCAAGAAAAAAAGACAGGAAAAGAACTGCACCAATTCAGACGCCAACAAGCATATGAGCATTTTGAAAAAGAAAGAAAAGAGGCTGAGAATTCATGCAAAACCTCAGAGGAAGAGATTGCTGAAAATGAAGCCATTGCTAACGAAATAGATATGCCTAAGGCCAACAATGCTATCAGCGACGACATGTTGCTTATATCGAAAAGCACTTTCGAAGACATGCGACACCTGCAAAAGGATACATGTGACATGATTAAAGATATTTGCAGGGAAAAGGATTTTCAAAGTTTTATATTGGAAATAAATAAAAGCCATGATGACCTTAGCAGTAGTCAGAAAATGTTTGAATGCCTGAAGTTCTTTGTGATAAAAGACATATTTAGAAACTACGAGCGATTGGGACACACGTACTATACCAATGACGAATCAGGTAATAAGCGTTGTAACATTGATTTCGACACTCCTGAGGGGCAGTTGCTTTTTGCTATCGTCATGCAAATGATGAAGATTGACGACAATCAGTTTTTCTCATGGGAGGATTTCAAATCCGATATTTGCTGGAACGACCAATATAGCAAGCAGATACGAATGACGGGTGTAAAAGCACTAAATACATACGCCAATGCCAACGTAAATGCCACATCAGATGAATTGGACGATTTTGCTTTCTGCATCATTCTTTATAATTATAATAAGGATTATATGAATTCATATAGGAAAAATATGCTCAGGATAGCAACGGTAATCGCCAATGCCGACAATAAGGTGACTGATGTGGAGAACCAATGGCTTGACAGTATAATGAATGTAAAAAAATCAACACAAAAACCAGTCGATAATAATGTGTGCGATAATCCTGCTGAGGAACTGAACAACATGATAGGCTTGAGCATGGTGAAGAACGAAATCAACACTTTGTGTAACTTCGTTATTATGAAAAAGAAACGAGAAGAGGAAGGATTGAAATCTCCCAGTATTTCTTACCATTGCGTCTTCACAGGTAATCCTGGAACAGGGAAAACAACGGTGGCCCGTCTGCTGGCAGGAATCTATAAAGACTTAGGAGTTCTGAAGAAGGGACACCTTGTGGAGACTGATCGTTCTGGACTGGTGGCAGAATACGTAGGCCAAACAGCAGTCAAGACAAATAAGATTATTGACAGCGCATTGGACGGAGTACTTTTTATTGACGAGGCATACACTTTGGCTGGTGGAGGCACTAACGATTTTGGGCCAGAGGCTATTGCTACCCTATTGAAGCGTATGGAGGACGATCGTGAGAGACTGGTAGTAATCCTTGCAGGATATAACAAGGAAATTGAGACATTCATAAATTCAAACCCAGGTTTGCGTTCACGATTTAATCGCTATATACATTTTGAGGACTACTCGGCAACAGAACTCTATGAAATATTCTGCTCGCTGGTCAAGAAAGAAGACTACACATTGGCTGCTGACGCAGCAGAATTTCTTCAAGAACGACTAGTGGCTGTCGTAGCCGATAAACCCAGGGATTTCGGTAATGCACGTTATGTAAGAAATCTATTCGAGAAGTCCATTGAGGCACAAGCCAACCGTTTGGCCGCAAAACAAGAACTGGCAAAAGAAGACCTAACTCTGATTACAAAAGAAGACCTCTTTTGTGAGGGGGCTGATTGTTCAGAAATCTCCAAGACTGTATTACTGAATCATCACTCTTATCTGGAGGCTAAACGTAAGACAGAGCAGGCGCAGAAAGAGGAAAAGGATGACGTCGAAGAAGAGAATCAGGAGTCAAAAATAACAGGTTCCAATGCAGAGAGCAGTGAAGACATTATCACGAATGATTATCACAGTTATGATGATTTTGACTATAATGATATTATAGAGGTCTTTTATACTGTATTCGGCCACGATGATTTAAATGATATTTCTGTCAATGTGGATATCAAGGAACGTGAACTTGAATGGTTGACGGAGAAAGATGAAGAAGGCGAGTACCTGGACTCTGACTTTGTCTCCGAGAATCGCAAGGGCCTACATAAGCGCATTTTGAGAGCCATTCGTGAGGACATAGAATATGTGTATGACGAAGATAGTTCCACCATAGCCGACGATGACATAGAATATACAGTGACGTTATAAACAAAAGGGATATTGTATATCAGTTATGAATGACAATTATAATCATAAAGATTGTTAAATAATGCCAGGTGTACCGACTTATGGTACACCTGGCATTTATTTTTGTACCGAATTTGAAAAAAGAGGTAAGAAATAAGGTAATTATGATGATAATACATTTCATATGAAAGAATTGAGTTATGATTGAGATCTTCGGAATTGTATCAACACTTTTTATTATCGGATTCTTCGTGAATGAGGCGATTAAGGGTATCGGACGGAAGATATCCACCTATACGGCTCCTAACAGTGGCTGTAGTGTGATTCAAACTGATGACCTGAAGTACTACGATTTAGCGTATTTCGGGCCCAACAACCATATAGAGTTTGCCAGTGTAGATTACCTGTATGACGATAGTCACTGGAATAGAGTAGTATCGCTGAAGCATGATAGAGGTATGTTCGAAGCCTCAATCATCAGGGAGGACTATAGACATGTACAATATAAGACTGAGACTGTAAGGGCTGCCACACTGAAGAATCTCAGCGAAAGAATAGAGAAAACTTTCAAGGATTGGAACCACGAACATCACCTCGAGACGCAGGAAAGAATCAGGAACCAGAGGTTAAGCGAAAGCGAGTTCCTGAGGAACGTGAAGTCGAATTTCACGATAGGATAGTTCGAACAGACGTTTTTTTCAAGACACACCATTCCCCATAACAGAGTGTCATGTACGTTGAGTTCCTGGAGAGAGCGGGGAATGTGGTTAGACAGATTGATTGGAATACAACAATTAAAAGATAGAATTCAGAATTATGTTATATATCGAGAACTTTCAATTCCCAAACGAGGAGCGAAGGGTTTATCCTTATAATCTCCTGAGTTCGAAAGGACTTGGGCACATTGAGTTTGCCCCTATTACGATTTTGTATGGGAATAACGGGTCGGGAAAGTCAACGGTACTCAATATGATTGCTGAAAGGCTAGACATACGTAACAAGACGCTTGGCAATACCAATGAGTATTTCTGTAGTTGTGTCAGGAAATGTACTTTCACGCTGGGCGAAGATGGTATTCCAGAAGACAGTATGATGATTCGCTCTGAGGACATCATGCATTATATTGCCAATATCCGTAAGCGCAATGCAGACATAGACAAGGTAGTACAGGGATGGCTTGAAAAGGGCGTTGACAAGAGAAGGAGAGGGACGCTTGAAGCCGAAATGATGGTTAGAAGACAACTCGAGACTATGTATGACACAGGTGGTGGCGATTCGTTTCATGCAGTGATGGTAAACAAGTTGACGGAGAAAATTGACGAAGAGTCGAATGGCGAGACAGCCATCAGTTATTTCAAAGACCGTTTCTTTGCTGACAATCTCTACCTGCTTGATGAGCCAGAGAACTCTATGGCACCAACATTTCAGCAGGAACTTGCCAACTATATATGTCTGTTGGCTTACAGGTTGAACTGTCAGTTCATCATCGCCTCCCATTCGCCCTTTATGCTGTCAATGCAGGGCGCAAGGATATATGACTTAGACCATAATCCTGTGTGGCAACGGGAATGGTATGAACTGAGTAACATGAAAGCATACTACCAATTGTTTCAGAAATATGGTAAATGGTTTGAAAAATGATTTCAGCACAAAGGTCACCTACGAGAGGGTAAAGAGGATGATTGAGAAAAAAGTGGCTCACTACTGTCCCGTTAAAGTGATTGATATAAACAAGATATCGTAAAATAAAAAAAATATGTGACAGTCCCCTAAGACGGCATCGCCATCGTCTTCGTTCATTGTAGTAAAATAGTGGCGTAAAGATTTGGCGGTTTCGCGAGAAACCACTACCTTTGCAGCAAAATCAGATACTATGATTGCAGATCATATATTTGAATACAACTATGTAGAAGAAGAGAATGGCTCAACGCTGTTTGTGGAGAGTGTTCCTTGGCGAGGTTTGGCTGACGAACTGGCTGAACTGCATTATCTTCATGGTGCCAGTTTCATCAAGCAGCTGAAACTGATTACCTACTATGGCGATTTCCACCCTGTGGAGGGTGAAACGGAGATCTTCAGTACGGGTGGTGAACGTAGCGAAGACTACGAAAATCTGCTGAATGCAGCGCGAAAAGCTGTGGAGCATGGATATAGGGTTTTCATACTTCCCAATCCCAAAGGCTTCAGGACGGCCGATTTCATCTTTGAGCGAAAAGGAATCTTCAAGATGTACGATCTTAAAACCATACAGGGACATGGCTCGGCAATCAATCGCTTGGTAGAGTCCATTGGACAAGTGAATCATGTCTTACTGAATATTTCCACCAATTATGATGCCCGTCTGTTGGCTTCTGATATTAAAACCTATTTCGAAATCAACAGTGATGCTATGGAGGTGTTAATCTTTAAAGGAAAGAAACAGATTTCCGTGGATCGCGACTTTACACATAGCCCTCAATATCATAGACTATTCCGAAAGAGATATGAAAAATAAAAGCCACCCGAGGGTAGCTTTTAAATGGAGTAGTTTCGATACGGGCTTGCTCCCCGCACTCAGCGGCGTAGTCAATCATGATTGACGCTGCAAAGATAATAAGTATTTTTGAAAGTTCCAAATATTTTGGCGATTAATTATGTTTTAGGTATAGGCATAAAAAAAGGCTCGCCGCTGCGAGCCAAACTTTGTTAACCTTAAATCTAATACTATGAAAAACACGATGCAAAAATAAGGATTATTTCCGAAACCTGCAAGAAAAAAGACTATTATTTTTGCTTTTACCCCAAAAAACAGCCAAATTTTAGCAGTTTTTTACATTTCAGGTCATCAAATGCCCCTCTTATGGAAGAAAAATGGCAGAAAGTTTGATTGTTTACAAAATAATTCGTACTTTTGCATCATAATAGAATTCTAAAACAAAAAAGTTCATGAAACAGACGATATTGGTAACTGGTGGTACGGGCTTTATTGGAAGTCATACGACCGTGGAACTACAGGAAGCAGGCTATGAAGTGGTAATCATCGATAATCTCTCGAACTCAAATGCCAACGTAATTGATGGTATTGAGAAGATCACGGGCATCCGTCCTTCCTTTGAGAAGGTGGATTGCTGTGACTTTGAGGCATTAGAGGGTATCTTCAAGAAATATCCGAAGATAGAGGGTATCATCCACTTCGCCGCCTCAAAGGCAGTGGGCGAGAGCGTGGAGAAACCATTGCTCTACTATCGTAACAACCTGATGAGTCTGATCAACCTGCTGGAACTGATGCCTAAGTACGACGTGAAGGGTATCATCTTCTCATCGAGTTGCACCGTTTATGGTCAGCCCTCGCAGGAGAACCTGCCCGTGACGGAGAACGCCCCCGTGCAGAAGGCGATGTCGCCCTACGGTAACACCAAGCAGATCAACGAAGAGATCATTCAGGACTATATCCACTCTGGCGCACCCATCAAGAGCGTCATCCTGAGATATTTCAACCCCATCGGTGCCCATCCAACGGCTTTGATAGGTGAACTGCCCAACGGTGTGCCTATGAACCTGATTCCCTTCGTGACTCAGACAGCCATGGGTATCCGCCAGCAACTGAAGATCTTCGGCAATGACTATAACACACCTGACAAGACCTGTATCCGCGACTATATCTATGTGGTGGATCTGGCCAAGGCCCATGTGAAGGCTATGGAGCGCGTGCTTGATAAGCCTGAGACGGACGCCGTAGAGGTGTTCAATATCGGTACGGGCAAGGGGCTTTCTACACTGGAGGTTGTTCAAGGTTTTGAGAAGGCTACGGGTGTGAAGGTGAACTGGACCTACGCACCGCGTCGTGAAGGTGACATCGAACAGGTGTGGGGTAATGTGGATAAGGCCAACAAGGTACTTGGCTGGAAGGCTGAGACACCGACGGACGAAGTGCTGAAGAGTGCCTGGAAGTGGCAGCAGAAGCTGCGCGAGGATGGCATTCAGTAACGAAAAGATATAGCGGTTCGTTCATGAATCGCATTTTGTGTTTGTGTTGTTATGGGCTCTCGATGCGAATCGCGGGCCCATTCTCTTTGTGAGAGAGACACAAAGGCGAACTAAAGCAGATAACAGCCTTTGAAAGTGCCTGGTGCACTGAAGGCATCAAGGTTCACAGGCTCACGGAAAAGGCCGAAAAGACTGCTACCGCTACCTGACATGGCAGCATAGACGGCTCCCATCTCGTACAGTTGATCCTTGATGGCTCCGATTTCGGGATGAATGGCAAAAACGCTCTTCTCGAAATCGTTGGTCAGTTCTTCATGCCAGGTTTCGACAGGTTGCATCACGATGTCACGGCAGTTCTTGGGGGGATGCTGTGGCACGATCAATGAAAAAGCTTCCCGAGTGGAGACGGGGATGGCTGGACGGACAACCGCCAGATACCAGCCTTTCAAGTCAAGGGCTACAGGCTGGAGTTTCTCACCAATACCTTCTGCATAACAGGGTTTGTTGAGGACAAAGAAAGCACAATCGGCTCCCAGACGGGCCGCATAGTCGATCATCTGCTCGTCGGAGAGTCCCAACTGAAACTGGCTGTTAAGTAGGGTGATCATAAAACCGCAGTCGCTGGATCCACCACCCATACCAGCCTGCGTAGGAATACCTTTATATAAATGTGTGTGTATGCGCGGGAGAGTGGGGAAGTCTTGTTTCAGCAGACTGTAGGCTTTCACCACCAGGTTCTTCTGTTCATCACCGTCAATGCTGATGTTCGTCACCTTCAGATCGCAGTCATAAGCAGAGGGAAAGGCCGAATCCATCGGGAAAACTTCAAGGGCATCGGTGATGGGAATGGGATAAAACACCGTTTCCAAGTTATGGTAACCATCCGGACGCTTCTCTACGACGTTGAGTCCAAGATTGATCTTCGCATTAGGAAATGTAAGCATAGGCGATATGATTATGTATTTGATGGCGTATTACCGCCTTTTTTCGAATGACGGCGATGATTGTTCTTGCCGTTGCCTTTACTATGCCAACGTCCGTGACGACGGGTATTGGCGTGTTTCTTCTCACGCTTGACGTATTCAGGCCCTTCTCCAACATTTTCTGGTAATGGTCTCTTTTCCACCTCTTTACCAAGGAAATGCTCTATCGAATGAAAACGGTAGAAATCAGCCTCACTGATAAAGGTGATGGCCTCACCGTCGCGGTCAGCACGGGCAGTACGTCCAATACGGTGGACATAGTCCTCGGCATCGTGAGGCACATCGTAGTTGATGACTGTACGGATATCGTCGATGTCTATACCACGTGCCACGATATCGGTAGCGACGAGCACATCGGTCTGTCCTGCCTTGAAACGGTACATCACTTCGTCGCGTTCCTGCTGGGAGAGGTCGGAATGCATCTGGTCGCAATTGATGTGCATCTGTTTCAGACTACGGGTAATCTCCTTCACCTTGTCTTTCTTGCCAGAGAAGATAATCACACGTTTCAGGTCGCCAGCCTTGAAGATATGGTTGATGATCTTCAGTTTCTGCGGGTCATAACAGACGTAGGCACTCTGGCGGATCTTCTCGGCAGGACGGGAGACGGCAATCTTGATTTCAACGGGGTTGTGGAGTAGGGTGACGGCCAGTTCGCGAATCTTCTGCGGCATAGTGGCTGAGAACATCACGCGCTGACAACTGGCAGGCAGTTCCTTCACAATCTTCATGATATCGTCGATGAAACCCATGTCGAGCATACGGTCTGCCTCGTCGAGCACGAAGAAAGAACAGCGTGAGAGGTTGAGGTTGCCAACTTTCAGATGGCTGAGCAATCGGCCTGGTGTGGCGATAAGCACATCGGCACCAAGGCGCATGCCCTTCAGTTCCTGATCATAGCGTCCACCATCGTTGCCGCCATAGACGGCCACACTGCTCACCTCGTCAAGATAATAGCCAAAGCCCTGCATGGCCTGGTCGATCTGTTGGGCGAGTTCACGGGTAGGGGACATGATGATGCAGTTGATGGCATCTTTCGGATAATCGCCATCGTCGAGCATGGAAAGAATCGGTAACAAATAGGCTGCCGTCTTTCCCGTGCCCGTCTGGGCCACACCCAAAACGTCGTATCCATCGAGGATTTCAGGAATACAACGTTCCTGGATCGGTGTCATCTCATCGAAATGCATGTCGTATAATGCATCGAGGATATTGTCGTTGAGATATGTTTCTTCGAATTTCATTTTTTTACCTTTTTATATTTTCACCTTAGTTAGGTGCTTGCCTATAACAGAAATAGGCAATGAATGAATAGAGAATATTGGGGATCCATGCCGCGAGCATCGGCGGCGTATCGGCATTGATGGCAAAGGTGGAACTCACTGTCTGCAGCAGGATATAGGTGAAGGACAGGGCCAGACCGATACCCAGATACAGGCCCATGCCGCCCTTGCGCTTGCGACTGGAGAGGCTGGCACCAATGATGGTCAGGATGAACGAGGCGAAACTGGTGGCTATGCGCTTGTGATATTCCACCTCGTATTGCACGACATTGCTCGATCCTCGTTCTGTCTGTTTATTAATATACTGCCACAGTTCCGATGAAGTCAGCGTTTCCTGTTGTCCTTTGGAGAACACCAGATCCATCGGTTCCATCTGAATCAGGGTGTCGATGACTATTCCTGAAGTAATCTCCTCCCTTAATCCTTTCAGTTTACGGATCTTATAATTGTTTGCCTTCCAGTGATAACGTGTGTCGCTGATGGAGTCATAACGGATAGTCGTGGCAGTCATGTGACTGACGAGTTTCTTGTTCTCAAACTTATCCAGTGAGAAACCATATCCCGTTTTGGTGCGGTTGTCGTAGTTCTGAATATAGGCAATCACACCTGGTCCTACCATTAATTGGACATTACTGGCAGAAAGTGTTTTCGTGTTATTCTTGTACTTAGCCTCGAAATCCTGTCGCACCACCGTTCCATGAGGAATCACGTTTGAACCTAAATAGAAATTCACCACGGCAATAAGAGCCGCTGAAAGCAGATAGGGCTTTAGCAACTGTTTGAAACTGACACCTGCAGCCAACATGGCAATGATTTCACTATTACCTGCCAGTTTGGAGGTAAAGAAAATCACGGCGATAAAGACGAACAGTGGTGAGAACAGATTGGCAAAGTAGGGTACAAAATTGGCGTAATAATCGAATACGATGGCTTTCAGAGGGGCACCGTAGGAGGAGAATTTCGACAGGTTCTCATTGACATCGAAGACAATGGCAATAGAGATGATCAGGGCGATGGAATAGATATATGTGCCGATGAACTTGACCATAATATAACGGTCAAGGCGTGACAGGTAGTGGAAGGGATTGAGTTTACGCATCCAACGAAGATACTTCGTGAAAAAGCGTCCAGCCTGACGGCATCGTACTCTGAAATATTTGATCTTCTTCATCTGCGCTGTCCTAATTGATCGATAACACTACGTTTCCACTGAACGAAATCTCCAGCCATGATATGCTGACGGGCATCGGTGACCAGTCGTAGGTAGAAAGCCAGATTATGAATACTCGCAATCTGCATGGCCAAGAGTTCCTGAGCCTTGAAAAGATGGTGGAGGTATGCCTTGGAATGGATACGGTCGATATCACAGCCATCGGGGTCAATGGGCGAGAAGTCGTCCTCCCACTTCTTATTCCGCATATTCATCGTACCCTCATAGGTGAAAAGCATCGCATTACGGCCGTTACGGGTAGGCATCACACAGTCGAACATATCCACACCACGTTCGATGGCTTCGAGGATATTCTGTGGTGTGCCAACGCCCATCAGATAACGGGGCTTATCCTTTGGCAGTATCTCATTGACCACTTCGATCATCTCGTACATCACCTCCGTAGGCTCACCCACAGCCAATCCACCGATGGCATTGCCGTCGGCACCCTTGTCAGCAACATGTTTGGCGGCTTCCTGACGAAGATCTTTATAGGTACAGCCCTGTACGATGGGGAACAGGCTCTGGTGATAACCATACAGTGGCTCCGTCTCATTAAACCGCTTGATACAACGGTCAAGCCAACGTTGTGTCAAGCCCAACGATTTCTTGGCATATTCGTAATCGCTCTGGCCCGGAGGACACTCATCAAGGGCCATCATGATGTCGGCACCAATGATGCGCTCGGTATCCATGACATTCTCGGGCGTGAAGATATGGCGTGAACCGTCAATATGGCTTTGGAACTCACATCCCTCTTCACGAAGTTTGCGGATACCAGTCAGGGAGAAAACCTGAAAGCCTCCACTATCCGTCAGGATGGGACGATCCCATGTGTTGAACTGATGTAATCCACCAGCCTTTCTGAGAATATCAAGACCAGGTCGTAAGTATAGATGATAGGTGTTGCCAAGTATAATCTGTGCTTTAACCTGTTCTCGTAATTCACTGAAATGCACACCTTTGACGCTGCCTACTGTACCTACCGGCATGAAGATTGGCGTCAGGATCTGTCCGTGATCGGTAGTTATCACACCTGCACGGGCATCACTTGCATTGTCAGTATGTTGTAGTTCGAACGTCATTCCTTGCTTTTCTTGTCATTGCTTTCCTCTTCCGTAATGGAGAAGTCAAGCGGATGCTTCACGATTTCATCGGTGAGTGCGAAGTTCCATACGTCCTGCACGTTCTCCACATAATGGAAGGTAACACCCTTCAGGTACATGTCAGGAATCTCCAGGATATCCTTCTCATTCTCTTTGCACATCAGGATATCCGTGATACCTGCACGCTTGGCGGCAAGGATCTTTTCCTTGATACCACCCACAGGCAGCACCTTGCCGCGCAGGGTGATCTCACCCGTCATGGCAGTGTTCTTACGAACCTTCCGCTGGGTGAGGGCAGAGGCGATCGAGGTGGCAATCGTAATACCTGCCGAGGGACCGTCCTTCGGCGTTGCGCCCTCGGGAACATGAATGTGAATATTCCAGTTGTCGAAAATACGGTAGTCGATCTTCAGGGTTTCTGCATGGGCCTTCACATATTCCAATGCTAATATAGCACTTTCCTTCATGACATCGCCCAGATTACCTGTCAATGTCAGTTTTGAGCCCTTACCCTTTGAGAGTGACGTTTCAATAAAGAGGATCTCTCCACCCACACTCGTCCATGCCAGTCCTGTTACCACACCGGCATAGTCATTTCCTTGATAGATGTCACGATAGAATGGCGGTTTTCCGAGCAAGTCTTCTATTTCAGAGGGAGTAATCTTCTTGTAGTCTGCATCTTCCTCCAACTGACGCTTATAGGCAATCTTACGGAGAGCCTTGTCAATCTGTTTCTCCAACTGACGTACACCGCTTTCACGCGTATAGCGCTCGATGATCATCTCAATGGCCGCCTTGTTGAAGGTTGGCTTCATTCCTGGTGTGTTCAGACCTGTGTTCTCAAGTTCACGAGGTATCAAGTGACGCTTTGCGATTTCGTACTTTTCCTCTGTGATATAGCCACTTACCTCAATAACCTCCATACGGTCGAGTAGGGGACGGGGGATGGTGCTCAGGTTATTAGCCGTCGCAATGAACAAGACCTTAGACAGATCGTAATCCACGTCAAGGTAGTTGTCGTGGAAGGCATTGTTCTGCTCAGGGTCAAGTACTTCAAGCAGGGCAGAAGCAGGATCGCCATTATGGGTCATCTGCGTCACCTTATCGATTTCATCGAGGATAAACACTGGATTTGAACTGCCAGCCTTCTGTATGCTCTTGACAATACGACCCGGCATGGCACCGATATAGGTACGGCGATGACCACGGATTTCCGCCTCGTCATGCAGACCACCTAATGACATACGCACATACTTACGTTTCATGGCTTCAGCAATCGACTTGCCCAGAGAGGTCTTACCGACTCCCGGAGGGCCGTAGAGACAGATAATCGGACTCTTCAGATCGCCCCTGAGTGCAAGCACGGCCATATATTCGAGAATACGTTCCTTGACCTTCTCCATACCATAATGGTCGTGGTCGAGGATCTTCTGCGCACGCTTCAGGTTCAGGTCGTCTTCTGTATATTCGCCCCACGGCAGACTGACTAGTGTCTGCAGATAGGTGAGTTGCACGTTGAATTCGGGACTTTGCGGGTTCAGGTTGTCAAGTTTGTCAGCCTCTTTGTGGAAAGTCTTATCGACCTCAGCAGGCCAGTTCTTGCCCTCAGCTTTCTTCAGCAACTCATATTTCTCCGGGGATGTCTCACCATTACCCATCTCAGCCTGCATGTTCTTGATCTGCTGCTGCAGGAAGTAATTGCGTTGCTGTTCGTCAATGTCCTCACGTGTCTTATTGCGGATATCGGCCTTCAGGTTCTGCAGGTTGATCTCTCGGTTAATGATCTTCATCACGTTGAAGAGTCGCTCTTTCACCGATTCCATCTCCAGCAGTCTGATTTTCTCCTTAATAGAGAAAGGCAGGTTCGAGCAGACGAAGTTCAACGCCATGATATTGTTTGAGATGTTCTTGATGGCGAAGGTCGCCTCGTCGGGGATTTCCTCACTGACATTGATATACTCATTCACCATATTGCGCAGGTCATCCATGGCAGTCTTAAACTCCCTGTCCCGCTTTTCTGGCTCAATATCCGTCAGAGGTTCCACCAGTCCTTCCAGATGGGGCAGACTCTGTGTGATCTCTAACAGTCGCAAACGACTATAGCACTGTACGATAGCGGTGATATTCCCATTAGGGAGTGTCAACAGTTTCATCACCTTGGCATAGACACCTATCTCATGCAGGTCATCCTGCAGAGGTACATCCACCTCAGGATCACGCTGACAGATAATACCGATTAATTCTCCCTTTTTCTCGGCCTTCTGAATAACGATCTTACTGGAATCCCGTCCAATGAGGATAGGGGAGACCACACCAGGAAACAGGACGAGATTTCTTACGGGCAGGATAGGCACATGTAGCGGAGTATTGATATTGAGGACATCCTGAAAATCTCCGTCAATATCGGCTATCATCTGAAATGCTGAATTCTTATTCGGATTACTCATGTTTTCGTTTCTTTCTTTAAAATTGGCTGCAAAGATACTAATAATAATTAAGAATGAAGAATGAAGTATGTAAGAATTAACAAATTATTAGTATCTTTGCCCCCGAAATGGCAAATGACTACTTCCAATTCAGGCAATTTACCGTTCGTCAGTCACGTTGTGGCATGAAGGTGGGTACCGACGGGACATTACTCGGTGCATGGGCTCAGGCTCCAGAGGACCAAAGCCGTATCCTTGATATCGGGACGGGTACAGGACTGATTGCACTCATGATGGCACAACGCTTCCCCAAGGCAGTCGTGACGGGTATTGACATCGATGCAGATGCCGTCTCGCAAGCAAGAGAAAACGTGATGGAATCGCCATTTTCTGATCGTATAACCATTCAACAATGTGATGTGCTCCAATTTGATGATACCGATGGATTCGATGCTATTGTCTGTAATCCACCGTATTTCGTCGATTCCCTGACATGCCCTGATGAACAGCGGACCACTGCCCGCCATACTGTTACGCTCTCTTTCGAAGGATTGGCTAAGGCTGCCTTCCGACTGCTTAAAACTGACGGTATTTTTTCTGTGGTTATTCCAACTGATAATCGCTCCAGTATGGAAACGGCCGCCCGTATGGAAGGCTTTTTCCTGAGCCGTGTCTGTCTGATTAAGACAACACCTCAAAAAGAGCCAAAGCGTCAGTTGATCGAATTTAGAAAATCTCCTGTTAATAAAATAGATACGAAAGAAGAGTCTATACAAATTTCGCCTAATCAAAGAAGTCCTTGGTATCAACAACTTACACAAGCATTTTATATCAAATGAAGGTAACAATTATACAATTAGACATTGAGTGGGGTAGTCCTGCAGTAAACATCAAACGCGCAGAACGACTGATGGCAAAGGAACCGGACAGTGACCTCTATGTATTACCAGAGATGTGGAGTACTGGATTTGCGACCGAACCAACAGGGATTGCCGAAGACGAAGCCTCAAGTATCTCGTTGGAATGGATGAAAAAGACTGCCAGTGATCATCATTGCGCAATCAGTGGAAGTCTTGCCATTCATGTCGATGGAACCTATCGTAACCGCCATTATTTCGTGGATGGCCAGACAGGTACTGTTTCGTATTATGATAAACACCATCTTTTCCGCTATGGCGGTGAAGACCAATTCTACCAGTCGGGAGAGAAACATACGATTGTGGAGTATAAGGGCTTCCGTTTCCTGTTGCTTACATGTTATGATCTGCGTTTCCCCGTTTGGAGCCGTTATGCTGACACCTTAGATTATCACGCCATTATTGCTGTAGCCAACTGGCCAGAGAGTCGTCAGAATGCCTGGCAGATTCTTACACGAGCCCGTGCCATAGAGAATCAGGCATTTCTGATTGGTTGTAATCGCGTTGGCGATGATGATCATTCTCATTATAAAGGTCAAAGCGCAATTATCAGTCCTATTGGTAAAACGCTTGCCAGTTGTCGTCCAGATATTGAAGACACGGTATCATTTAAATTGGACATAGAATCTCTGGATCATCAGCGAAAGAAATTCAAGGTTCTTGAAGACAGGGATATTTTTTAGAATCGGCATTATGATAAATAAATACAGCAAAGACTCCCCTAATTAAGGGATTTATGAAGAATTTAGGGAAAAACTAAGAATAATAGAAAAAAAAACACTACCTTTGCACCCCATAACAATTTATAAGGTATAAGAAATAATGATAACTGTCACAAATCTGGCTATACAATTTGGTAAGAAGACGCTCTATAAGGACGTCAATCTGAAATTTACAAGTGGAAACATATATGGCATTATTGGTGCCAATGGTGCTGGAAAATCAACCCTTTTACGAGCAATCAGCGGTGAACTTGAACCTAACAAAGGTACTGTTGAGATGCAGCCTGGTGAACGCCTGAGCGTATTGGAACAGGATCACTTTAAATACGATGAGTTCTCTGTGATGGATACTGTTCTCATGGGACATAAGCCCATGTGGGACAATATGAAGGAGCGTGAGGCACTCTATTCCAAGTCCGAAATGACGGAGGAAGATGGTAACCGTGCTGCCGAACTGGAGATGGCCTTTGCTGAGATGAACGGATATGAAGCAGAGAGTGAAGCCGCCCAGTTGTTACAGAATCTTGGTGTTACGGAGGGACAACATTATAAGCAAATGGCAGATATCTCGAACAACGAGAAAGTGCGTGTGATGTTGGCCAAGGCGTTATTTGGTCACCCCGACAACTTACTTCTTGACGAGCCCACCAACGACCTTGATTTGGACACCGTGCAGTGGTTGGAGGAATATCTGTCGAACCTGGAGCAGTGCGTACTCGTTGTGTCACACGACCGACATTTCCTTGATGCAGTTTCTACACAGACCGTAGATATCGATTTCGGTAAAGTGACCCTATTCTCGGGTAACTACTCTTTCTGGTACGAGTCAAGTCAGTTGGCACTCCGTCAGGCACAAAACCAGAAACTGAAGGCCGAGGAAAAGAAAAAACAGTTGGAGGAATTCATCCGCCGTTTCTCTGCTAATGTGGCTAAGTCGAAGCAGACGACCTCTCGTAAGAAAATGCTGGAAAAGTTGAATGTAGAGGAAATCACTCCTTCAACACGCAAATATCCAGGCATCATCTTCTCGATGGAACGCGAACCTGGTACCCAGATTCTCGAAGTGGAGGGTCTGAAGGCTGTTGATGCTGACGGAACAGTACTTTTCGACAATGTGAACTTTACCATTGAAAAGGGTCAGAAGACAGTATTCCTCTCTCATAATCCGAAGGCCATGACTGCCCTCTTCGAAATCATCAATGGCAACCGTGAGGCACAGGCTGGTACCTATAAATGGGGTGTCACCATTACCACAGCCTATCTCCCACTCGACAACACGGAATTCTTCCAGAGTGAGATGAACCTTGTAGATTGGCTGTCACAATGGGGACCTGGCAATGAAGTTGTGATGAAATCGTACCTTGGTCGTATGCTCTTCCGTGAAGAAGATGTATTGAAGCATGTAAACGTACTTTCTGGTGGTGAGAAGATGCGTTGTATGATTGCCCGTATGCAGTTGAAAAATGCCAACTGTCTGATTCTTGATACGCCGACGAACCACCTTGACCTGGAGTCCATTCAGGCCTTTAACAATAATCTGATCCAGTTCAAGGGCAATATTCTCTTCGCTTCGCATGACCATGAGTTCATCAATACCGTGGCTGATCGTATCATCGAACTGACACCGAAAGGTACCATCGATAAGTTGATGACATACGATGATTATATCTATGACGAAACGATTAAGGAGCAAAAAGCGAAATTGTACGCCTAATTCGGCACGAAATTTGCTGTTTGGAAAGAAAAGTCTTTAAACAACGCTATTATGACAGAAAAAGATATTGAGATCAAGGACGAAGAGCTGCAAGAAGAGCAGCCCGTTGAGGAAGATACTGACAAAGAGGCAGAGGTAGAAGCCCCAGAAGAGGCTGAAAGCCAAGATGAATCAGAGAATTCTGAAGAGAAAGATCCTCTTGAGAAAGCTCAGGACGAGATTGCAGAACTGAAGAACCAGTTGCTCTACAAGGTGGCTGAGTTTGAGAACTATCGCAAACGTACTTTAAAGGAGCGTGCGGAATTGATATTAAATGGCGGAGAGAAGTTTATCACCTCTATCCTACCCGTCTTGGACGATATGGAACGTGCCATTGAGAATGGTGCCAAGACTGACGATCCGGAAGTACTGCGTGAGGGAATGTCACTCATCTATCAGAAGTTTATGAAGACGCTTGAGTCACAGGGCGTGAGCAAGATCGACACGGTGGATGCTGACTTCGACACAGATGTTCACGAGGCTGTTGCGATGGTACCTGGTATGGGTGATGACAAGAAAGGCAAGGTCATTGACTGTCTGCAACAGGGATATAAACTGAATGATAAAGTAATCCGCCACGCGAAGGTGGCAGTAGGACAATAATATGGCACAGAAACGCGACTACTACGAGGTGCTTGGAGTCCAGAAGACCGCCTCAGAAGACGAGATCAAGAAAGCCTATCGTAAGATAGCCATTAAGTATCACCCCGACCGTAACCCCGGTGACAAGGAGGCTGAGGAGAAATTCAAGGAGGCTGCAGAGGCTTATAACGTTCTCCACGACCCGAAGACCCGCCAGCAATATGACCAGTTCGGCTTTGACGGTCCTGGTATGGGTGGCTTTGGAGGTTTCAGTGGCTTTGGTGGGGCCAGCATGAACATGGATGATATCTTCTCAATGTTCGGTGACATTTTCGGTGGCCATGGTTTTGGAGGCTTCGGAGGAGGTACACGTCGTCCGCAGCAACACAGAGGCAGCGATCTCAGACTGAAAGTAAAACTCTCGCTTGAGGAAATTAACACCGGTGTGACGAAGAAGTTCAAGGTGAGAAAAGATATCCCCTGTGAACATTGTCACGGAAGTGGTGCAGAGGCTGGCAGTGGCAAGGAGACCTGTGAGACCTGTCACGGAACAGGTGTCATCACCCACACTACCCAGAGCATCTTCGGTATGATGCAACAGCAAAGTGTCTGCCCTGTCTGCGGTGGTGAGGGACAGGTTATCAAAAACAAATGCCATGAATGCGGTGGCACTGGAATCAAGAAAGGTGAAGAGGTTGTAGAAATCAATATACCCGCAGGAGTAGCGGAAGGTATGGTTGTCAATGTACCAGGCAAGGGAAATGCTGGTAAGCACAACGGTATTAACGGAGATATTCAGGTGTTTATTGAGGAAGAAGAACATGACACTTTTATCCGCGATGGAAACGACCTGATCTACAACCTCCTGCTTGATTTCCCCACAGCCGCTATCGGTGGTGAAGTAGAAATACCAACCATTGAAGGCACAAAATTAAAGGTCAAAATGGAGAACGGCACCCAACCAGGCAAAACCATTCGCTTACGCGGCAAGGGACTGCCCGCCGTACAGGGCTATGGCAATGGCAAGGGTGACCTCGTAGTGAATATCAGTGTCTATGTACCGAGAACCCTCAGTCGTGAGGAAAAGGCTGCCATTGAACAGTTCCGGCAGAGCGACAACTTTAAGGGTGATAAGCAGACGAAGGATTCCATCTTCCAGCGTTTCAAGAACTATTTCAATTAATTCATCGTCAATCGCAGCAACATGACATATCAGGAGACGTGCGAATATCTGTATAATCAGATGCCGATGTTTGAGCGGCAAGGAGCCAGTGGCTATAAGGAAGGACTCGACAATAGTCTGAAACTTGACGAGCACTTCAAGCATCCTCATCAAAAATACCGTACGATCCATATAGCAGGCACAAATGGTAAGGGCTCCTGTGCACATACCTTGTCGGCTATCCTGCAATCATGCGGCTACAAGGTGGGACTCTACACATCTCCTCACTTAGTGGATTTCAGTGAGCGCATCAGATACAATGGTGCCCCTATTCCTGAAGAATATGTCATCGATTTCGTAGAAAAGGAGAAAGCGTTCTTTGAACCATTACAACCGTCTTTCTTTGAGGTTGTTACGGCTATGGCCTTCAAATATTTCGCTGACATGGAGGTTGATATTGCCGTGATCGAGGTGGGAATGGGAGGACGGCTTGACTGTACCAACATCATCTCCCCTATCCTATCTATCATCACGAACATCGGGCTTGACCATACCCAATTCTTAGGAACATCCTTAGAACAGATCGCTATGGAAAAAGCAGGTATAATAAAGAAAGGTGTACCTGTCATCATTGGCGAGACCACCCCTGAGACACTTATGGTATTTGAGGCTGTGGCTACAGAAGTCAAGGCTCCATTGATTCTGGCAGAGGAACAGCCTGAGGTGAAATCATGTGAAAAAACGGACAATGGCCTTACCTATCAGACTGAAAATTTTGGTATTCTGGAAGGTGAACTGTCTGGTAATTATCAGGAAAAGAATACAAATACGATTCTCTGTGCTGTTAAAGAATTGGAGAAGATGGGCTATCTGTATCCTGTTTCCAGCCGGCCTGACTATATTTGCCAGAATAAAGAAGTGCGGGAGTCGTTCAAACGTGTTTGTGAATTGACAGGATTACAAGGACGTTGGCAAACCATTAAGGAGTCCCCGCTGACGATATGCGATACTGGTCACAACTTAGATGGGTGGAAATACCTGAGTGAGCAGTTGAAGAATGTATCATGCCAACACATGCACATCGTATTTGGCATGGTCGATGATAAGGACTTCGAGGGAGTCATGGCCATACTACCCAAGACAGCCACCTATTACTTTACGAAAGCCAGTAATAAACGAGCCCTTTCTGAAAATGTATTGAAGATTTATGCCCAGGGACTGGGACTTCAGGGGGAAAGTTATCCCGATGTCGTCAGTGCCTATCAGGCTGCTCAAGATGCCGCAGATGAGAAAGACTTTGTGTTCATCGGAGGTAGCAGTTATGTGGTAGCAGACTTCCTTAAAAACTGCATTTAGCGTTTTTTAATACATCCGAAACATTTTTTTCGTTGTTTCATTCGTCTGTTTGGTTTTTTTTCTGTTATTTTGCAGAAAATACATCATACATAACTTAAAACATTATCAATATGGCTAACACAGCAGAAACAGCGAATCTGTGTGGTCTGAAGAGAGAAAACTTCCAGGCCACGATTAATGGTAAGAAAACAGACTTGTACATCCTGAGAAACCGTAAAGGTTATGAAGTGGCAATCTCCAATTATGGCGGTGCCATTTGTGCTATTATGGTGCCTGATAAGGATGGCAAAGTAGCTAACGTTATTCAGGGTCATGACAGCATCAAGCAGTTGACCAGTGGAAAGGAACCATACCTTTCTACGTTGATTGGCCGTTGGGGCAACCGTATCTGCAAAGGTCAGTTTACCCTGAATGGAAAAGAGTACCAGTTGGCACTCAACGACGGTCCGAACCACCTGCATGGCGGATCTATCGGATTCAATGCTAAAGTATGGGATGCCCGTCAGATGGGTCCCCGTTCACTGGCTCTCCACCGTATCTCTTCCTATGGTGAGGAAGGTTTCACCGGCGAGCTCGACGTGACAGTAGAGTTCACCTTCACAGACCAGAACGAGTTGGTAATCGAGTATCTGGCTACCACCAACAAGAAGACGATTGTCAACCTGACACATCATGCCTTCTTCAGTCTGGCAGGTACTGCTGATCCTACTCCATCTATCGAGGATCAGATCTGTGAGATCAATGCAGATTTCTATCTGCCTACTGACGCTACAGCGATCCCAACAGGTGAGATTCTGAAAGTAGAAGGTACTCCGTTCGACTTCCGCAAGCCGAAATCCTTCGGTCAGGATATCAATGCCGACCACGAGCAGATCAAGTTCGGTAAAGGTTTCGACCACAACTATGTACTCAACAAGCAGGAAGAGGGAGAACTTTCGTTTGCTGCAAAGGTTACAGATCCGAAGAGTGGACGTACCATGGAAGTTTATACCACAGAACCCGGTATGCAGCTTTACACAGCCAATTATGCCACTGGTTATAAAGGCGCTAACGGTTGCACATTCCCCTATCGTTCTGCCGTATGCTTCGAGGCCCAGCATTTCCCCGACACACCAAACCGTCCATACTTCCCCAGTGTCGTCCTGAATCCTGGACAGCGTTATAAGCAGAAGACCATCTATCGTTTTGGTGTCGTGGAATAAAAGACTAAACTTAAAAGACTACATTATTAATTTATGAGTAATCAAAAACAAAATGGAAGTGTCATCGCTATTATCACGATGATGTTCCTGTATGCCATGATTTCGTTTGTAACGAATCTTGGCGCACCCATTGGCGTTATCTGGAAGAACCAGCCGGAAATCGGTGGCTCGAACGTTCTTGGTATCATGGGTAACTTCATGAACTTCTTCGCCTATCTGTTCATGGGTATTCCCGCTGGTAAGATGCTGACGAAGGTTGGATACAAGAAAACTGCTCTCACTGGTATTGCCGTTGGTTTCATTGGAGTACTGATACAGTTCTTGTCTGGCTTCTCTGGAGGTATTCCAGGATTCTGCATCTATCTCTTCGGTGCTTTCATCTCCGGTTTCTCCGTTTGTATCCTGAATACAGTCGTGAACCCAATGCTGAACCTGTTGGGTGGTGGTGGTAACCGCGGTAACCAGTTGAACATGATCGGTGGTACACTGAACTCTCTGGCAGGTACGATGACGCCTATGCTCGTTGGAGCCCTGATTGGTACGGTGACAGCCTCTACGCAGATGGCTGACGTGAACCTTGTCATGTATATTGCCATGACCGTCTTTGCTGCTGCCTTTATCATCCTGCTTTTTATCCCCATTCAGGATCCCGAGTTGGGCAAGGTTACTGCCGAGACTAAGTTCGAGCATTCGCCTTGGGCATTCCGTCATTGTTTGCTCGGTGTGATTGCCATTTTTGTTTACGTTGGCGTGGAGGTTGGTATCCCTGGTGGCCTGAACTTCTACCTCTCCGACACTACTGCCAATGGTGCATGGGTTAATCCCGAGGCAGTACTCAATGCTGCCACCATCGGTGGCGCCGTGGCTGCTATGTACTGGTTGTTGATGCTCGTTGGACGTATGATAGCCAGTGCTATTGGCGGCAAGGTATCTTCTCGCCAAATGATGCTGTTCTGCACCTTCTCAGCTATGGTACTCATCATTGCAGCCATCCTCACTCCGAAAAGTGTAACGACTACGATGCCGTTGGTAAAGATTCTCGAAGGTTCCGTTGAGATGACCACTGTACCCCTGAGCGCACTATTACTGGTACTCGTAGGTCTATGCACATCAGTGATGTGGGCTTCCATCTTCAACCTCGCTACGGAGGGCTTGGGTAAATATACAGCACAGGCTTCCGGCATCTTTATGATGATGGTAGTAGGTGGTGGTGTACTGCCGGTAGTTCAGAACTTCTTTGCAGACATCATGGGATATATGCCGAGTTATTTCATTTACTTGGCAGCCGTTGGATACATGTTCTATTATGCACTCATCGGTTGTAAGAATGTCAACAAGGATATTCCTGTTGATTAAAACACCTTATTAATATATATAATATGGATATTGAATTTGTAAGAAGCCGCTTCATCAAGCACTTTGATGGAAAGACGGGAAACATATATGCTTCTCCCGGACGCATTAACCTCATCGGTGAGCACACCGACTACAATGGTGGATTTGTATTCCCTGGTGCCGTCGATAAGGGTATCATGGCTGAAATGCGTGCTAATGGTACAGAGGATACGGTAATGGCATACGCTATCGACCTGAAGGATCGTGTAGATTTCAAACTCTCTGATCCTAATGGACCCCGTGCCAGTTGGGCTCGTTATATATATGGTATTTCCTTAGAGATGAAGAAGTTGGGCGTTCCTGTTAAAGGCTTTAATATTGCCTTTGCTGGTGATGTACCCCTCGGTGCTGGCATGTCATCAAGTGCTGCCATGGAGAGTTGTTTTGCCTGCGGTCTAAATGATATCTTCGGTGAGAACAAGGTGTCTCAATGGGATATGGTACTGGCAGGTCAGGCAACCGAACACAACTACTGTGGTGTCAAGTGTGGTATCATGGATCAGTTTGCTTCTGTATTCGGTAAGGCAGGCTGTCTGATGCGTCTCGATTGCCGTAGCCGTGAGTTTGAGTATTTCCCCTTCAAGCCCGATGGTTATCGCCTTGTATTGCTCGACTCTGTGGTGAAGCATCAGTTAGCCGGTTCTCCTTATAACGACCGTCGTAATTCCTGTGAGAATGTAGTAAAGCATATTGCCGCCAAACATCCGGAAGGAAAGTTTGAAACCTTACGCGACTGCACATGGGAACAACTTGACGAAGTACGTGCAGAGGTTGGTGAAGAAGACTACAAGCGCGCTAAGTTCGTACTTGGCGAGAAAGATCGTGTGCTGGCTGTCTGCGATGCCCTGAATGAGGGTGACTACGAAAAAGTCGGTGAACTGATGTACCAAACTCACGAAGGTTTGTCAAAGGACTATGAGGTATCCTGCGAGGAACTTGATTTCCTGAACGACATCGCCAAGGAGAATGGTGTAACCGGTTCACGCATCATGGGCGGTGGCTTCGGTGGCTGTACGATCAATCTGGTTCGCAATGATCTCTACAAGAACTTCATTGCAGATGCCAAAAAGAAGTTCAACGAGAAGTATGGTCATGAGCCGAAGGTCTATGACGTTGTCATCGGTGACGGTTCACGTAAGATTTGCTAACTCTAAACCGACATAAACGCTGTATTTAGTGTTTATAAAGGTTAAATAATGGCGGTAAGGTGTAAAAATTACACTTTACCGCTTATTTTTTCCTCTTTTCGCTTGTAACTTTGGGAAATAAGTTGTAATTTTACACCCAAAACAATGTCATAACATAATAATAATCCTAAAAACAAGTAAAAATGAAAGCATTTAAGAGTTCTATTCTTGGGCTCGGTGTAGTCACACTGATGCTCTGTGCTTGTGCTGGAAGCCAGAAGGCTCCGCAATTAACGGTTTCAGGTCTCGACCCCGCTAAGTTTGACACGACTATCCAGTCTAAGCCCGTCATGCTTTACACACTGAAGAATGCCAACGGTATGGAGGTATGTATCACGAACTACGGTGGTCGTGTGGTATCTCTGTGTGTACCTGACAAGAACGGCAAACTGACAGATGTCGTACTCGGTTTCGACAACATCGCACAGTATGCTGACACGCTCAATTCTCCGACAGACTACGGTTCAAGTGTTGGACGCTATGCCAATCGTATCAAGGACGGTAAGTTTACACTGGGCGAAACAGAGTATCAGTTAAAGAAGAACGACGGTCCCAACTGTCTGCACGGTGGTGGTAACTCTGGTTGGATGCATCAGGTATATGATGCCGAGCAGATTGGCGACTCTATCCTCAAACTGACCATCGTGGCTAAAGACGGTGAGAACGGATTCCCTGGCAAGGTGATGGCAGTGACCACCTACAAGGTGACAGCCGACAACATCCTTGACATCACCTGGGAGGCAGAGACGGATAAGCCGACCATCATCAATCAGACCAACCACAACTACTACAACCTAAGTGGTGACTTCACACAGCCTGGCTATGATATGGTTCTCTACGTGAATGCAGACAACTTCACACCGAGCGACAAGCTCTATATTCCGACTGGTGAGATCAAGTCTGTGGAAGGTACTCCGATGGACTTCCGTACACCACATGCCATTGGCGACAGCATCAAGTCAGACTTCGACCAGATCCAGAATGCTGGTGGCTACGACCACAACTGGTGCCTGAATACTTACAAGGAAGGTCAAGGTGACGACACACAGGTTTGCGCCAGTCTCTATTCTCCCAAGACCGGTATCTTCATGGAGATGTTCACCAACGAGCCGGGCGTACAGGTGTATAGCGGCAACTTCCAGGGTGTTGGCAACGAACTGAACATCCAGCATAAGCATGGCCCCTACCCTCAGCACGTCAGCGTATGTCTGGAGAGCCAGAAATATCCCGACTCCCCCAACAAGCCTGAGTGGGTACAGCCTGTTCTGAATCCAGGCGAGAAGTATTTCAGCCACGCAGCATATAAGTTCTCTGTAAAATAAGTACTAACATTAATAAAAACTAAAAAACAAAATGGATTGGAGTTCAAATGAATTTATGTGGCTCGACTGGGTCGTACTTGCTGTCGGAGTCATTGCTATCGTATGGGCGGTATATCGTGCCATCAAGAAAGATAAGGAGAAAATGAAGGGTGCCGACTCGCAGGACTATCTGTTCGGCAAAGGCGAGCCCTGGTATGTAATCGGTATGGCCATCTTCGCTGCCAACATTGGTTCAGAGCACCTCGTAGGTCTTGCTGGTACTGGTGCCAAGGACGGTGTGGGTATGGCCCACTGGGAGATGCAGGGCTGGATGATCCTCATCCTTGGTTGGCTGTTCGTTCCTTTCTATCAGTTGCTCAACAACAAGATGGGCAAGATCATTACCATGCCCGACTTCCTGAAGTTCCGCTATACCCAGCGCACAGGTTCGTGGCTCTCTATTATCACGCTTGTAGCCTACATCCTGACAAAGGTTTCCGTAACAGCCTTTACGGGTGGTATCTTCTTTGAATATCTCATCGGCCTTCCCTTCTGGTGGGGTGCCCTCGGCCTTATCGCCATCACTGCCATCTTCACCGTATTCGGTGGTATGAAGGGAGTGATGACTATGTCGGCTATCCAGACACCTATTCTTATTATAGGTGCATTTCTGGTGCTCTTCCTCGGCTTGTCAACACTGGGTGGCGGCAGTATCGCTCAGGGCTGGGAAAACATGATGGCTTTCTGTAGCACTCTTCATGATGGCTATGGAACGACTCACATGTTCCACTGGGCCGACATCAACGCATCGGGAAATCCCGATCCCCTCTACCATGAGTATCCCGGTTTTGTGGTGTTCATTGGTGCCTCTATCATCGGTTTCTGGTACTGGTGTACTGACCAGCACATCGTTCAGCGTGTACTTGGTCAGCAGAAGGGTGAGAGCAACGTGGAGGTTATGAAGCGTGCCCGTCGCGGCACTATCGCCGCAGGCTATTTCAAACTGCTCCCCGTGTTTATGTTCTTGATTCCTGGTATGGTGGCTATGGCCCTGGCCAATGGTGGCTATGGAGACTTCGGCATCCAGATGGATATCGCCAACCAGCACGACACCGACGGTGCTTTCGCTATGATGGTGAAGAGCATCCTGCCTGTCGGTATCAAGGGCTTTGTAACCATCGGCTTCATCTGTGCACTCGTTACATCGCTGGCAGCATTCTTCAACTCGTGCGCCACACTGTTCACCGAGGACTTCTATAAGCCCATGAAGAAAGGCCTGAGCGAAGCCCACTATGTGCTCGTTGGCCGTATCGCAACCGTGGTGGTCGTAATTCTCGGTCTGCTCTGGCTTCCCGTTATGATGGGTATGGGCAACCTTTACAGCTATCTGCAGGGCATCCAGTCGCTGCTGGCTCCGTCTATGGTGGCCGTCTTCACGCTGGGTATTCTCTCTAAGAAGATTACGCCGAAGGCAGGTGAATGGGGTCTCATTGGTGGTTTCATCATTGGTATGTTACGCTTGGTGACCAACGTTATCACCGACACAGGTTCGGCTCAGATGGACGGTGCCTTTTGGGCAAATACCGCATGGTTCTGGCAGACCAACTGGCTCGTCTTCGAGTGCTGGCTATTGGTATTCATCGTGCTGCTGATGGTGGTTGTGAGTTTCTTCACCCCCGCTCCCACAGCCGAACAGAAGGATGCCATCACCTTTACAGCAGACTATCGCAAGCAGATTGCCCAAAGCTGGAACATATGGGACATTGTGGGAACACTTGGTGTCCTCTTCCTCTGTGGCAGCTTCTATTGGTACTTCTTCTAAGAGCTGAATATGACCTATTATCACGAACATTCCAAAGTCTGGCTGTCCGTTGACTGTATCATCTTCGGATTCGACGAGGGTAAGCTGAAGATCCTGATTGGTAAGCGCCAGATGGATCCAGGGCGAGGCGAATGGAGCCTCTATGGAGGTTTCGTCAATGGCAACGAGAGCGTTGACGATGCTGCCAGCCGTACACTCTACGAACTGACCGGACTTCGGAATCTTTACATGCGCCAGGTAGGTGCTTTCGGTAACGTTGACCGTGACCCGGGCGAGCGCGTCGTATCCATCGCATACTATGCACTCATCAACGTCAAGGACTATGAAGATGAACTGCGCCGGGAGCATGGTGTGGAGTGGATGGACATCAACGAGATTCCCCAACTCTACTCCGACCATAACGACATGGTGCGTAAGGCTCGGAAGATGATGCAGCAGAAACTGGCTCAGGAGCCTGTAGGCTTCCGTCTGCTCCCCAGTCTGTTCACCCTTACTCAGTTGCAAAAGCTCTATGAGGCTGTCAACGGTGAGGAGCTCGACAAGCGTAACTTCCGCAAGCGCATCAAGGACATGGACTTCATCGAGAAGACCGAACTGATCGACAAGACCGGTTCTAAGCGCGGTGCATATCTTTATCGATTCAACAAACGGGTTTATAACGAAGACCCAACCTTTAAATTATAAGACAATGTTAGAAGAACTGAAACAAAAAGTATTCAAGGCCAACCTGGACCTTGTGAAGCAGGGACTGGTTATCTTTACGTGGGGAAACGTCAGTGGTATCGACCGTGAGCATGGTCTTGTGGTCATCAAACCCTCTGGTGTCAGCTATGACGAGATGAAGGCCGATGATATGGTAGTGGTGGATCTCAATACGGGCGAGGTGGTCGATGGCGACCTGAACCCCTCCAGTGACACACCTACACACCTCGTATTATATAAGGCATTCCCCAATATCCAGGGTGTGGTACACACCCACTCCACCTATGCCACTGCCTTCGCACAGGCAGGCCGTGACATCCCCAACATCGGCACCACGCACGCCGACTACTTCTACAAGGATATCCCCTGTACGCGCGATATGACGAAGGAAGAGGTGGAAGGTCAGTACGAACTGGAGACGGGTAACGTCATCGTGGATGAGATCCTGAACATCCGTAAGATCAATCCAGATCATACGCCCGCCGTATTGGTGAAGAACCACGGTCCGTTCTCATGGGGCACCTCTCCCGACAATGCCGTGTATAACGCCAAGGTGATGGAACAGTGTGCCAAGATGGCGTTCGTTGCCTTCTCGGTAAATCCGGATCTGACGATGAACCCACTGCTCATCGAGAAGCACTACAACCGTAAACATGGTCCCAACGCGTATTATGGTCAGCGCAAACGCTGACCATATAATGGATAATTGACAATTGATAATTGATAATTAAGCTGCGCAAGATGAAGGACCGCACCGAATACTTAAACAAGGATGAGTTTAATAGTATCATTACTGATTGTCGTACTATCTCAAAGCTATTGGTTTCGATTATAAAATCGACAAAGAATAATAACAAATAATTAGTAATAACCATGATATGAGAGAGTTGGTATGCGGAAGCTCATTATCCATTATCAATTTTCAATTATCAATTAAAATTTTAAAACTATGTTTGAAAATTTAGAAGTTTGGTGGGTGACTGGTGCACAGTTGCTCTATGGAGGTGACGCAGTCGTAGCCGTTGACGGTCATTCCAAGGAAATGGTTGAGGGACTCAATAATAGTGGTATCATCCCCATCAAGGTGGTTTATAAAGGTACGGCCAACAGCTCTAAGGAGGTCGAGGACGTAATGAAGGCCGCCAACAATGAGGCTAAGTGTGTAGGTATCATCACCTGGATGCACACCTTCTCACCCGCCAAGATGTGGATCAAGGGTCTGCAGGCCCTGCAGAAGCCCCTACTCCACTTCCACACCCAGTATAACGCCGAGATCCCCTGGGACAGCATCGACATGGATTTCATGAACCTGAACCAGAGTGCTCATGGTGACATCGAGTTCGGACATATCTGTACCCGTATGCGCGTGGCCCGTAAGGTGGTTTGTGGCTACTGGAAGGACGAGGAGGTCCAGAAGAAGATCGCCGTCTGGGCTCGTGTTGCCGCTGGTGTGGCTGATGCCAAGAACGTACGCTGTCTGATGTTCGGTATGAACATGAACAACGTGGCCGTGACTGATGGTGACCGTGTGGAGTTCGAGCAGCGTCTTGGCTACCATGTGGATTACTATCCCGTCAGCAGCCTGATGGAGTATTATAAGAAGGTGACCGATAAGGAGGCCGACGAACTCGTTGAGGAGTACAAGAAACTCTACACCATCAAGATCGACGAAAGTGGCGAGCAGGTTTATTGGGAGAAGGTGAAGAACTCTGCCAAGGCAGAGATTGCCCTGCGCCGCGTTCTGAAGGACGAGGGTGCTACTGCCTTTACCACCAACTTCGATGACCTCGGTGATGCCGATATCGACGCTCCCGACTTCTGTGGCTTCGACCAGATCCCAGGTCTCGCTTCACAGCGCCTGATGGAAGAGGGTTACGGCTTCGGTGCCGAAGGCGACTGGAAGACTGCCTGTCTGTACCGTTCACTCTGGGTAATCCAGCAGGGCATGCCTATCGGCTGTTCGTTCCTCGAGGACTACACGCTGAACTTCGCCGGCACACAGTCGTCATGTCTCCAGAGCCACATGCTCGAGATCTGTCCGCTGATCGCCAGCGACAAGCCCAAACTGGAGGTTCACTTCCTCGGCATCGGTATCCGCAAGCAGCAGACCGCCCGTCTGGTGTTCACCTCTAAGACCGGCCGTGGTATCAAGGCTACCGTTGTGGATCTCGGTAACCGCTTCCGTCTGATCTCTCAGGAGGTGGAGTGCATCGAGCCGAAGCCCATGCCTCACCTGCCCGTGGCCAGCGCTCTCTGGGTTCCGCAGCCCACATTCGAGATCGGTGCCGGTGCATGGATCCTCGCAGGTGGTACCCACCACAGTGCTTTCTCTTACGACATCACTGAGGAATATTGGGAGGACTTCGCTGAGATGACTGGCATCGAGTATGTCAAGATCAACAAGGAGACCAAGACCTACGAGTTCAAGCAGCAGCTCCAGAACAACGAGATGTACTTCATGCTTAATAAAGCACTGAAGTAATTGATAATTGATAATGGATAATTGATAATTATGACAGCAAAACAGACGATTGAAGCAGGTAAGGCCATTCTCGGTATCGAGTTTGGCTCTACCCGCATTAAGGCTGTCCTCATCGACGAGGAGAACAAGCCCATTGCACAGGGTTCTCACGAGTGGGAGAACCAGTTGGTTGATGGTCTCTGGACCTACTCTATCGAGGCTATCTGGTATGGCCTTCAGGACTGCTATGCCGAACTCCGCAAGGACGTTCAGAAGCAGTACGACTGTGAGATCGAGAGCCTGGCTGCCATCGGCTTCTCTGCCATGATGCACGGCTATATGGCCTTCAACGAGAAGCAGGAGATCCTCGTACCTTTCCGCACTTGGCGTAACACCAACACAGGTAAGGCAGCCGCAGAACTCTCTGAGCTCTTCAACTACAACATCCCCCTTCGCTGGAGCATCAGCCATCTCTATCAGTGCATCCTCGACAATGAGGAGCACGTCAGCGACATCAAGTACCTGACCACGCTTGCCGGTTATGTGCACTGGCAGGTAACAGGTCAGTTCGTCCTTGGTGTGGGCGATGCCTCTGGTATGATTCCCGTGGATCCGAAGACCAAGACCTATGATGCCACGATGGTGAAGAAGTTCGACGAGCTCATCGCACCGAAGGGTTTCTCTTGGAAGTTGCTCGACATCCTGCCCAAGTCACTCAACGCTGGCGAGAACGCTGGATTCCTGACACCTGAGGGTGCCAAGAAACTCGATGTCTCCGGCCACCTGAAGGCAGGTATCCCCGTCTGTCCTCCTGAGGGCGACGCTGGTACGGGCATGGTAGCCACCAACGCTGTGAAGCAGCGCACGGGTAACGTCTCCGCAGGTACCTCTTCATTCTCGATGATCGTTCTGGAGAAGGAACTCTCCAAGCCTTATGAGATGATCGACATGGTGACCACACCTGACGGTTCGCTCGTGGCGATGGTGCACTGTAACAACTGTACCAGCGACATCAATGCCTGGGTGGGACTCTTCAAGGAGTACCAGCAGTTGCTGGGCATCAAGGTTGATATGAACGAACTCTATGGTAAACTGTTCAACGAGGCACTGAAGGGTGATACCGACTGTGGCGGTCTGATGGCTTACAACTATGTCTCTGGTGAGCCTGTCACAGGTCTGGCAGAGGGTCGTCCCCTGTTCGTCCGTTCTGCTAACGACAAGTTCAACCTCGCCAACTTCATGCGTGCCCAGCTCTACGGAGCCATCGGCGTGCTGAAGATCGGTAATGATATCCTGTTCAAGGAGGAGATGATCCGCGTGGATCGTATCACGGGCCATGGCGGCTATTTCAAGACGCCTGGTGTGGGTCAGCGTATGTTGGCTGCTGCCCTCAACTCGCCCATCTCCGTCATGGAGACCGCTGGCGAAGGTGGTGCCTGGGGTATCGCCCTGTTGGCTGGCTATGCCGTGAACAATCCTGACAAACTCTCTCTGGCTGACTATCTGGAGAATGTTGTCTTCGCAGGCAACACTGGTGTCTCTATCGCCCCCACTCCAGAGGATGTCGCAGGCTTCGAGAAGTATATCGAGAACTACAAGCGTTGTCTGCCCATCGAGCAGGCCGCCGTCGATAACAAGTAAGTCATTCTGGATCGTACTAAGGAAATCTATAAGGTAACGCTGATAGGAGGAGCAGTCAACGTACTACTCCTCCTTATCAAGTTCGTGGCAGGTATCTTAGGACACAGTGCCGCCATGGTGGCCGATGCCGTTCACTCGCTGTCCGACTTCCTGACAGATATCGTCGTGCTGATGTTCGTGCATGTCAGCGGGAAGCCCAAGGACAAGTCGCATGATTACGGGCACGGTAAATACGAGACCCTCGCGATGACCATCATTGGCATCGCGCTGGCGGCAGTGGCCATCGGCATCCTATACAACGGCATTACCAAGATCATGGCCTGGGCGGATGGCGAACAACTGGAGGCTCCTGAGTTGTTGGCTCTATGGGCAGCCCTGTTGTCGATCATCATGAAGGAGGGTGTCTATCGCTACTCCATCCTGAAAGCCCGTCAGTTGGATTCCCCGGCGGTAGAGGCCAATGCCTGGCATCACCGCAGTGATGCTTTGTCATCCATAGGAACAGCCATCGGAATCGGTGGTGCCATCTTCCTTGGTCGTCGTTGGGCGGTGCTCGACCCCATTGCCTCCGTCATCGTGGGCCTGTTCATCGTCAAGGTATCCGTTGAACTCCTGCGCAATGGCATTGGCGATCTGATGGAACAGTCTTTGCCTGATGCCGTTGAAGAAGAGATGCTCAGGCTGGTTTCTTCCCTGCCTGATGTGGAGAGTCCCCACGACCTGCGTACCCGTAGGATTGGAAATCACTATGCCATCGAGATGCATATCCTCGTGGATGGTGACATCACCCTGCGGGAAGCCCACGACAAGGCCTCCGAAGTAGAAGACCTGCTGAAGAAACAATATGGTGAAGAGACCCATGTGGTCGTTCACGTAGAACCCAGATAATAAATCCTCAAAAACCTATAAGATTATGAAACGATTATTGATGAGCGCAACTCTCGCGCTGGCCTTCGTAGCAGGTGTGTCTGCTGCCGACAATGTGAAGGCCACCATCCACGCTGATCAGGCTGGTGCCAAGATCAACCGTGAGATCTACGGACAGTTCTCCGAGCACCTCGGCTCGTGTATCTATGGCGGCCTCTGGGTCGGTGAGAACTCTCAGATTCCCAACATCAACGGCTACCGCAAGGACGTGTTCGAGGCCCTGAAGGCCCTGAAGATTCCTGTGATGCGCTGGCCGGGCGGCTGCTTCGCCGACGACTATCACTGGATGGACGGTATCGGCCCGAAGGATCAGCGTCCCTCTCTGCGTAACAACAACTGGGGCGGCACCATTGAGGACAACTCGTTTGGTACCCACGAGTTCCTGAACCTCTGTGAGATGCTCGACTGCGAGCCGTATATCAGCGGCAATGTCGGCTCTGGCACAGTGAAGGAGATGGCCCAGTGGGTGGAGTATATGACTGCCGACGGTGACACACCGATGGCTCGTCTGCGCCGTGCCAACGGTCGCGACAAGGCCTGGAAGGTGAAGTACTTCGGCATTGGTAATGAGGCCTGGGGTTGCGGTGGTAACATGACACCGGAATACTACAGCGACGAGTTCCGTAAGTTCAATACCTACCTTCGCGATCAGGGTGGCAACCGCCTCTATCGTATCGCCTCAGGTGCCTCTGACTACGACTACGACTGGACGAAGGTGCTGATGGAGAAAATTGGCAACCGCATGCAGGGTGTCAGCCTCCACTATTACACCTGCTCAGGTTGGGAAGGCTCGAAGGGCTCTGCCACGAAGTTCAGCACCGATCAGTATTACTGGGCTTTGGGCAAGTGTTTAGAGATTGAGGAGGTGATCAAGAAACATAAGGCCATCATGGACGAGGCAGACCCCGAGGGCAAGATCGGACTGCTCGTTGATGAGTGGGGTACGTGGTGGGACGAGGAGCCTGGCACCATCGCCGGCCACCTCTATCAGCAGAACGCCCTCCGCGACGCCTTTGTGGCTGCGCTGAGCCTGAACGTGTTCCATAAATATACGGATCGCGTGAAGATGGCGAACATCGCCCAGGTGGTAAACGTACTGCAGTCGATGATCCTCACCGATCAGGAAGGTACGGGCCACATGGTGCTCACGCCGACCTATCACGTGTTCGAGATGTACACCCCGTTCCAGGAGGCTACTTATCTGCCCGTGGATCTGGAGAGTGAGATCGTGGCTGTAAGCAAGGCTTACTTCAAGGAGAAAGAGGGTGCCAAGGATGCTGGTTATCGCCCCTGTCCCCTACTCTCTGCCTCTGCAGCCAAGACGAAGGACGGCAGCCTCGTGCTCGCCATCACCAACGTCAGCCTCGACACCGACAAGACCATTGACTTCCAGATTGACGGCTACAATGCCAAGTCTGTTTCTGGCCGTATCCTCACCTCGAAGAATGTGGCCGACTACAACGACTTCCAGCATCCCAATGTGATTGCTCCTGCTGAGTATAAGGATGCCAGCCTGAAGAAGGGCGTGCTTACCGTGAAGGTACCCGCTAAGTCGATTGTTGTGCTGAATATCAAGTAACTAGCTATTTATCAATAACAAGTGGCACTTATCGCGCGATAAGTGCCACTTGTTATTGTAAGAGACAGATTGTATTAACAATTGCCTAAAAATGTTACTTTTGAAAAAAAGACGCCGTTTAGGGTTTAGTAAATCGATTTTCGTGTGTATTAAGAGTGTATGACAGATCAAAGTAAACTCGAAAAGCTGTTCAAACAGCATTACCGTCAGATGTATCGGCTGGCCACTATACTTCTGCACGACGATGCTGAGAGCAAGGATGTGGTGCACGACATCTTCGCCAAACTACTCGATGATCATACAGACCTTCGAGAAGATACAGCTGAGTCTTATCTGCTTACAAGCGTACGAAACCGATGCCTGAACGTGATCCGTAAACGTCAGATACAGGAGCAGATAGAACATCTCTACCTCCTTGATCTCGACACAACCATTACGCCTACGGAAGGGCTACGGGTAGGCGAGCTTTGCTCGGGGATACGAATCGAAGAAGAGCTGAAAGCCTTATATCAAGGAATAAACCAACTGGAGCCGCCCGTCTGTCGAGACATCATCATTCAGCATTTCCGCGATGGTATGACCTTCAAGGAGATTGCTTGTCATCTGGATGTCAGCGAAACCACCGTCTATAAGCATCTGCGCCGTGCGTTGAATCAATTACGTACACATCTAAAAACTCTATGAGCGTATGAACAAGACCGACTTATTGCTCCAAATGATGGAGCAGCCCAAGCGATACACGGCCGAGGAATGGCAGGAAATACTTGCTAACGATGAGTGCCGTGAACTCTACACGCTGATGTCTAAAACTCAGAGTGCCATTGATGGCGCCCATGCCAATGAGGAGGTTACAGACGATATGATTGATGCAGAATGGCAGAGGCTTTCAAACGCAGAGAGTTTAGACTCTAAGCGCTTCACACTCCATTCTAAACTCCTTAAGTTAGCTGCCATGTTTGTGAGCATTCTCATGCTCTCAGGCATTGCCTATGCAGCTCTCCGCATCGTCATCCACAATTATTCTTTAAAAGGACAAGAAGTCACGGAGGTTACAAACACGAAAGCATCAACGACTAACTCTCAGCTTATTATAACTGATTCGATAGCCACAGCCCAGCCCAAGCTCTATGACAACGTACCTCTTGGCGAGATCTTCGGAGAACTCTCTGACTACTATAATGTCAAGGTGGTCTATCAAAACGAAGATGCACCACGCCTCCGACTGTTCTACCGATGGAAGCCGGATTACACGCTGGAGAAGGTTGTAGAGATGATGAACAACTTCGAGTGGATACAGATCCAAGTAGAGACTGATACACTTTTCATAAGAACCACAGCCATCCCCGCCACGGATTGCTAAAACACCTGTATTGTTATGAAAAGACTATCATTCATACTCTTATCGTGCGCCATTGTCTCTGTTTGCTGGGCCCAAAAGATCACCCACAACTTTCAGGATGTATCTCTCTCTAATGCTCTAAAATTTATTCAGTCGCAGACTACGAACTATGATCTTATCTTTATCTACGACGAATTGGAGGACTTCCGTGTAACGACTCATGTGCAGCACAAATCCGTCCTCGATGCCATCCAGCAACTTGTTGGCTTTTATCCCGTTCGTGTTGTTAAAAGTGGAGAGCATGAGATTTACTTAGAATGTACTCATAAAGCCAATCGTTACCTCAAAGGAACCATCATCGACGAAGCAGGCCAGCCTGTTGCCTATGCCAATGTTTACCTGCTTCATCCATCAGACTCAACCGTCATAGGTGGAGGTGTAAGCAATGAGGCTGGCTACTTCGCCGTCCCATACGATACAGAACCCGTACTTGTCCGTATATCTTATATTGGTTATAAGACCATCTATCGCCTATGTGATAGAGAAAACATTGGTACCATTCGGATGCGCCCCGACAACTACACGCTGAATGGCGTGGTGGTGCAGGGTGAACGCCCAAAGGTGGTACTGCAAGGAAACTCTTTGCTAATGAACGTAGAGGGTACGGTAATGGAGCGAATGGGTACGGCAGAGGATGTACTCACGCGTGTTCCGATGATTGCCAAACGGGGCGAGGGATTCGAAATCTTTGGCAAAGGGGCACCACTTATATATTTGAATAATCGTAAGCTGACTGACCTAAACGAGTTGAGAAACATACAGTCGGACTTTATCCGCAGTGTGGAGGTTATCCAAAATCCAGGTGCTCGCTATGATGCTTCAGTTAATGCAGTTATCATTATTCGCACCAAGCGTGCAGCAGGAGAAGGTCTAGGTGTGGAATTGTCATCGTGGTCCCGCAGTGGGTGTGGCTACGCCAATAATGAGAGAATCAATCTGACCTACCGCACTGGCGGTCTGGAACTTTTCGCCAACCTCTTTGGGGCCTATAACAGAAGGAAAAGCAATGGCGAGTTCAAACAGACCATCTTTGCCGACACGCTGTGGATTATTAATAACCGACAGCAAGCTATAGCACGTAATCCTTATTTTGAGGGACGTATTGGTTTTAACTATCAGATAAACGATAATCACTCCTTTGGTGGTTTCTACCAGAATACTTATGACTATGTGAAAACCATCAGAGAGTATGACGACGATATTCAATACGACAACAATGTATATGACCATCTACAAAACAGCAGTGTGATGCGTGACGAGAATTATCCTAAGCATCAGGTTAACCTCTATTATACGGGTAAAGTGGGTCAATTCATTATCGACTTTAATGCCGACTATACTTTCCGTAAGCAGATAAGTCGTAATGCGCAGGTAGAACTGAGCGATAAAGATTTGGATCGCGATGTGAACACCGAGAATCTGACTCGTAGTAAGTTGTTTGCAGAGAAATTATTCGTGAGTCATCCGCTATGGAAAGGACAGATTGAGGTTGGGGAGGAATACACTGATACAAGATGGAAAAGCAGATTTGACAATCAAGAGGGTTATATTGCCAACAGTAACAACGAACAACACGAACAGGCTATTGCACCCTTTATGGAAATGCGACAACGTTTTGGCATTCTACAGTTGTCTTTAGGGCTACGATATGAGCATATAGAATCGGAATATTTTATCAGTGATATGCGCTGCATCAATCAGTGTCGCACATACGATGGCTTGTTCCCATCAGTGGCCTTATCAATGTCTGCTAAGAGTCTGCAGTTATCTTTTAGTTATGCTAAGCGCACAACACGCCCATCTTATTGGCAGTTGAGTAGTGACGTCACCTACGAGAACCGACTGAACTTACAGACAGGTAATCCCTACCTAAAACCCGTCAAGTACCACAACCTGAATGCAATGGTCATGTGGAAATGGCTATATCTGATGATGAATTTTTCCCACTGCATTGATCCGATCCTTTATACGGCAGATATTATGCCAGGGGATGAGAGGGTAAATTATGTAACCTATAAAAACTATGATCATGCCGATTGGCTCACCATCACGCTGGGCTCACAGAAGAATATCAAACTGAGTGATGGAGTGACGTGGACCCCACAATACAACGTATCGTTGATGAAGCCGTGGTTCAAATCAACATTTGTAGGCCAGGAGATGAGTTTTAATCATCCTATGTTATCCTTTCAATTGGGTAACATCGTGGCACTGCCTTATGATTGGCTATTGCAAGCAGACTTTAATATGCACACCCATGGCAATACTGGATCAAATTTGTGGTATGATAGTACCAATGCGATACTCTCGTTTAGTGTCAGCAAGGATTTCTTCAAGCATCGGTTTAATGTAAAACTGACGGGCTACGATCTCCTCAACGGCGGAATCAACCGCTTCACATTATATAGTAATCGCATGATGTTCAATAAGAAAGAGGACAACGATTCCCGTTGCATCCAGCTCTCCCTGCGCTACCGCTTCAACGTCACCCCATCGAAGTATAAGGGCACAGGTGCTGGTAATGCCGAAAAGAACAGACTCTGAACAGCAATCATGAAACAATTGGATGTAATGTCTTATCGGAGGATTAATGAAGCCTTCCATCGGAGAATGGTGTACCATGTTGGCGTTGACTGCGGCTTCTTTGTCGAGATGAACTATATGGTTAATGCTATGCTCTATTGTCTGGCTCATCACATCAGGTTCCAACTCTATTCGGAGAATGCCAACTTTGGTACAGGCGTGGGGTGGACAGAGTATTTTCTCCCTTTTTGTGAGGAAGTGCATGAGCCATTCCACAAGAAGTACAACTTTCACAGATTACCAGCTTGGCGTCGTATTCTGAAAGTGTGCCGTCAACAGAAGTCCCTTGGCCCTCTTGCGTGGAAACTTAAATCCTTCCCTAAAACGATGATGGGAAGACTAATGGCATTTTGGGTATATAAGGCGTATGTGCAGTTTGCCCAGGATGTCTCAGATCCGGAACAATACTATAGGATACCAGAATTAGGAATTAACGGTAGTTATTACGAGGCATATGCATTGATGGCAAGAATGGTATGGCGATTACAGCCAGAGATTCTTCACTATGAAACTATCTACAAAGAGAAACTGGCACTTCCGCCTCTTTATGATGGAGTTCACATTCGAGGTGGAGATAAGATGATGGAGACCACCTTGATTAGTGGAAAACACATCATGGAAGTGCTTCATCCTAAAACTGGCGCATGTGTCTTCATTCTCACAGATGACTATCGCCAGTTTCAAGAACTACAAGCAAATTACCCCAACATCCGATTACTGACGCTTTGTCGTCCAGAGGAGAGGGGATATCTACACAAGGCTTTCAGTCATAAGTCCCCTAAAAGCAGGCAGGAGGCCATCGTCAGACTGCTGATCTCTGTTGACCTATTGCTTCATAGTCGTTCATTCGTAGGTAGTATTACCACAGGTCCCAGCGTCTTTATCATGAAATTAAGGGAGGATGACCCATTTGTGCAGGCTGTCGATTGTCCTAAAACAGACTTGGCATCATCATTGTCGCTGACGATAGATGTTCGTGCCGCCATCTCCAAAAGATTTTTATCTCACACGGTCGCAATAATATGAGTTATGCTTCAAAAGTATATGACTTTTGCATAAAAAGTATAAGACTTCCAAATAAGTTATAAAACGGTTACGGTTACAGTTGTAACCGTAACCATAGTCTGGCGCGATTTACTTTAGCGTAAATAAGTAGTCCTTTAGCAAGATTATGTAGCTATGGTACTATTAGAAACATTAATTATTATGAAAAGCGTGATAGTTTCGGAATTATTTCGTATCTTTGCAGACAAATTTCGCTAATTGTACAATTATAATTAATTATTATGAACGACAACAAAGTTATGAACATGGCAGCGGATAACATCCGTATCCTGGCTGCTTCGATGGTTGAAAAGGCAAAGTCGGGTCACCCCGGCGGTGCTATGGGTGGTGCAGACTTCATCAACACCCTGTACAGTGAGTTCTTAGTATATGACCCCGAGAATCCCGCATGGGAGGGTCGCGACCGTTTCTTCCTGGATCCAGGTCACATGGCTCCGATGCTCTACAGTCAGCTGGCTCTCATCGGTAAGTTCTCACTGGAGGATCTGCAGAACCTGCGCCAGTGGGGTTCAGTGACTCCTGGTCACCCCGAGCGCGAGATTGAGCGTGGTATCGAGAATACCTCTGGTCCTCTCGGTCAGGGTCACTGTTTCGCAGTAGGTGCTGCCATCGCCGCTAAGTTCCTGAAGGCTCGTCTGGGCAACGTGATGAACCAGACCATCTATGCATACATCTCTGATGGTGGTGTGCAGGAGGAGATCTCACAGGGTGCTGGCCGTATCGCCGGTAACCTCGGTCTCGACAACCTGATTATGTTCTACGACGCTAATGATATTCAGCTCTCTACACGTACCGAGGTGGTTACCTGCGAGGATACCGCCAAGAAGTACGAGGCTTGGGGCTGGTTCGTTCAGAAGATCGACGGTAACAACGTGGATCAGATCCGTGAGGCTATCAAGAAGGCTCAGGCCGAGAAAGAGCGTCCGAGTCTGATTATCGGTCACTGTGTGATGGGTAAGGGTGCCCGCAAGGCTGACAATACTTCATACGAGAGCAACTGCGCTACTCACGGTGCTCCTCTCGGTGGCGATGCTTACATCAACACGATGAAGAACCTGGGTGCCGATCCTGAGAATCCGTTCCAGATCTTCCCCGAGGTGAAGGAACTCTACGCCAAGCGTGCCGAAGAGCTGAAGAAGATCGTGGCTGAGCGCTATGCCGAGAAGGCTGAGTGGGCCAAGGGTCATCCCGAGCAGGCCAAGCAGCTTGAGGAGTGGTTCAGTGGCAAGGCTCCGAAGATCGACTGGAGCAAGGTGGAGCAGAAGCCTGGTTGCGCTACACGTAACGCATCGGCTACCGTTCTGGGTCAGTTGGCAGAGCAGGTTCCCAACATGATCTGTGCATCAGCCGACCTCTCTAACTCTGATAATACCAACGGCTTCCTGAAGAAGACCAAGGATATGGTGAAGGGTGACTTCAGCGGTGCCTTCTTCGAGGCTGGTGTGGCTGAGCTCACGATGGCTTGCTGCTGTATCGGTATGGCTCTGCACGGTGGTGTGATCCCCGCTTGCGGTACCTTCTTCGTATTCTCTGACTATATGAAACCTGCCGTTCGTATGGCTGCCCTGATGGAGCTGCCTGTGAAGTTCATCTGGACGCACGACGCCTTCCGCGTTGGTGAGGATGGACCTACCCACGAGCCTGTTGAGCAGGAGGCACAGATCCGCCTGATGGAGAAGCTGAAGAACCACCACGGTAAGAATTCTGTACTCGTTGTACGTCCTGCTGATGCTGAGGAGACCACCGTCTGCTGGCGCATGGCTATGGAGAACATCGATACACCTACCGCACTTATCTTCTCACGTCAGAACATCGAGATGCTGCCCGAGGGCAACGACTACACACAGGCTACCAAGGGTGCTTACGTTGTAGCAGGATCTGATGAGAAGTTCGATGTGATTCTGTTGGCTTCTGGTTCTGAGGTTTCTACGCTGGAGGCTGGTGCTAAGCTGCTCCGCGAGGATGGCGTGAAGGTTCGCATCGTGAGTGTTCCTTCTGAGGGTCTGTTCCGCAGCCAGAGCAAGGAGTATCAGCAGAGCATTCTGCCCGCTGGCGTTAAGAAGTTCGGTCTCACCGCTGGTCTGCCCGTGAACCTCGAAGGTTTGGTAGGTGCCGACGGTACCGTATGGGGTCTCGAGAGCTTCGGCTTCTCTGCTCCTTACAAGGTGCTCGACGAGAAGCTCGGCTTCACCGGCGAGAACGTCTATAAGCAAGTAAAGGCTTTACTTGCGTAATGGATAATTGATAATTGACAATGGATAATTGACAATTATGGAAGTCAAGACAGTAGGCATAGCCAGCGACCATGCTGGCTTTGCCTTAAAACAGTTCGTCAAGAAGTACCTCACCGAGAAGGGCTATCCCTATAAGGACTACGGCACCTATACGGAGGACTCGTGCGACTACTCTGACTTCGGTCACGCACTGGCTGAGGGTATCGAGCAGGGCGAGGTGTTCCCGGGTATCGCCATCTGTGGTTCTGGCGAGGGCATCAACATGACGCTCAACAAGCACCAGAGTATCCGTGCAGGTCTCTGCTGGATCCCTGAGATTGCTCACCTGATCCGTCAGCACAACAATGCCAATGTGCTCGTGATGCCAGGTCGTTTCATCGATGAAGAGACTGCCCGTGCCATTATGGACGAGTATTTCGCCACCGAGTTCGAGGGCGGACGACATCAGAAAAGAATTGATAAGATTCCTTGCAAATAAAAAGGTCTCGGCAATTGCCGAGACTTTTTATTTCACCTTAAACTTATTCACCCATTCCCTCAGCGGTTCCACCGCCTCGGAATGACTTGGCGCATATCGCAGCATGACCGTGACGATACGTATCGTGTCATCGTCAATCACCTTACCATAATAGTCCCAGTTATCTTCCGAACCAGTTTGGATACTATAGTCATCGCCTACATCCACCAGGTCGGCCCCCATACCCATCATCTGCTGACCAGCACTGTAATTCATACCATTCAGGGAATCCACAACGACTGAAATGGAGATATCGTCTGCAATAAAGACTTCCTGTGATGTCTCACTCGGTAATTGCTGATGGTGTAAGAAAGAAGGATAGTTGATATCCATCCCCAACTTGTCGCTATGATACTTGATGAGATCCCACTGTCCCATCTTGATAGTCATGCTGTCATCGCTTGTCAACTCTGTCACGTATGACTTGGGTTGTTGCTGACCTCCGCAACCACCCAGCATGACTGTCATTGCAATAGCTAAGGCAATTATGATTTTTAGATCCTTCATTCGCTGCAAAGATACGAATAAGTCTGTAAAGAAACAAATTTTTGGGCAAAAATGTTACGAGTTGACTCCTTTGCTAATGGTCAGACGCATGATTTCCAACGTCTTTTCGGTCACCCTGAAGCGGTTGTCACTCCTGAGACCAACAACCCAGATAATCTGGCCGTCACGGTCTGTCACCAATAACTGACGGCGTTTGTCTATCAGTGATCGTTTGCAATCAGTCAGGAAGTCGCTGACAAGACGATGGCCCTCCATACCAAACGGACAGAAACGGTCGCCTGTCTGCACGGGACGTACGGTCAGAGGGAAACGGACCGTCGCTGCATCCAGTGTCACACAATCGTCGGATTTCGAGATGCTGATATCGTTTGTCAACCTGATATCAAAAAAGAACTCCTCATTATAGCGATAACGACCTTCCTCAGGTATTTTTATCGTTTTCATCGGTGGCTGAAGAGGCATCAGGATCAGGGTCTCGCGATCGATCACCAGCGTATGGGTGGATGTCAGGAACTCCCTGCCCGACTCTCCCGTGAGTTGGGAGGATATCTGTTCTGTCTGCGTAGTGTTGAACCCATAGGGCGCGAGCCATTCGTATAGGAAGATCTCTGGAGATGGCAGACGGAGCAGTTGCGGTATGGATACCGTCTGTAGGAAACTGTCTGGATTGCCTTGTATTAACCGCACTTTCTGATTATCAATAGATTGATTGATAATTCTCTCTGCTTCAAAAAGATATCTCGATGTCTTAAAGATATTCTCCGCAGCTTTTGGATTGATCTCACTCAACAATGGCAGAACACGAAGACGGATCTTATTACGCACCACGTCGTCAACCAAATTCGTAGAATCAGTAACGTAATCCTGTCCGATGGAATGGAGATAATCCTCTATTTCCTCACGGCTGACGCAGAGTAAGGGACGGACAATCAGGCCGTTCTTCGGACGGATGCCCGTCAGACCGTGAATACCACTGCCTCGCAAAAGATTCATCAGCAGTGTTTCCACCGCATCGTCGCGATGATGGGCCACACACACGGAAGCAGCACCAAGATCCTGACAAAGTTGACGGAAATAACCGTATCGCAGATCACGGGCAGCCATCTCAATGCTTACTTGATGTATAGACGCATATTCCTCTGTGTCAAAGTGGATTACATGAAGAGGGATTTCAAGTTTTTTGCAGAGCGATTTTACAAAGTCCTCATCCCTGTCACTCTCCTCTCCCCGCAGGTGAAAATTACAATGAGCAGCCTCGATTCGATAGCCTAACCGTCGCAGAATCAACAGGAGCGCCACACTGTCAGCCCCACCACTCAGTGCCACAAGATGGAGACCGTCGTGGGACAGAAGCTGGTGCTTCCCGATGAAATCAGCAACTTTATTCAACATAGAGTACAAGTCCCTTGAGGTATTCGCCTTCAGGGTGATAGATATTGATGGGATGATCAGCCGGCTGATGAAGCTGATGCAGGATACGCACTTTCCTTCCGGCCTGGGCGGCTGCCGTAAAGACAGCATTGCGGAAATTGTCCTTTGTCACGACCTGTGAACAGCTGAACGTAAAGAGGATACCACCAGGTTGGATCTTCTGAAAAGCCTTGTTGTTCAGACGGGTATAGCCTTTGAGGGCGTTATGAAGCGCCCCACGATGCTTGGCAAAGGCAGGCGGATCAAGGATAATCAGGTCATACTGGTCGCCCGCCTCTTCGAGATACTTGAAGGCATCCTCGCAGAAAGCCTGATGACGGCTGTCACCAGGGAAATTCAGTTCCACGTTACGGTTGGTGAGTTCTATGGCCTTAGCACTGCTATCGACAGAATGAACCAACTGCGCCCCTCCCCGCATGGCATAGAAAGAGAAACCACCCGTGTAACAGAACATATTCAGAACCCGTTTGTCTTTGGCAAATTTCTCCAGCAACGAACGGTTCTCCCGCTGATCCACAAAGAAACCCGTCTTCTGACCACGAAGCCAGTCAACATAGAACTTCAGCCCGTTCTCAATGGCGATGTTATCCTCACTTCCACCATAGATAAAGCCATTCTCCTGACCAAGATCTGCCTTGAAAGGCAAGGTGGTCTCACTCTTATAATAGACATTCTCCAAACGGGATCCCATCACAGTCATCAACTGGTTGGCTATCTCCATGCGACAGACATGCATACCAACACTATGAGCCTGCATCACAGCCGTTTTACCATAGACATCAATGACAAGGCCAGGCAGCAAATCACCCTCACCATGCACCAGACGATAGGTGTTATTGTCGGGGTTGTCAGCGATGCCGATGGATTGGCGCATTTTCAATGCTGAAGCCAAACGTGACTGCCAGAAAGATCCGTCAATGGGCCTGTCCTCGAAAGAGAGCACACGCACAGCGATAGAGCCGATCTGATAGTGCCCGATAGCGATGAAATCGCCCTGACTGGTGAGAACGCGTACCAGTTCACCTTCCTCGATTCCTTTGTCAGCCTGTTGGATGGCACCAGAGAACACCCAGGGATGGAACCTGAGCAGACTCTCTTCCTTACCTCGTTTCAGATATATCTGTTTCATCATTTACATTATTTTCTTCTGGAAAATTTACGATCAATTCGTAATCTTTTGTTGATTTCAGCCGCAACACCTCCTGATAGATGCGAATACAAGCCCATGCATCAATGGCCGCATAGGCCTTCTGACTGTCTTTCAGGATATCGCGCTCCCAGTTGGAGAGACGGTCAGTCTTGCTGATCCGCTCATTAAAGAGGTTCGCATAGATCTTCACCAGACTCTGGTCTTCGATACCGATTTCCTTCACCATATCCTGCAGATCTATGAATGTCCCAACATCAAACGGCCCCAACTGGTGCAGCGACAAGATATCGTTGTTCCATGCCAGTCCCACCTTTATCACCCTCGTATCGCTCAACAGCCGCCGTACGGCAGGGCACATTCCCAACTGATTGAGTCGGAAGAGAAAACAACTGGTCGTCGTGGCCACCTGCAACAGGGCACATTTATATTGTTTACCCTTCTCAAACGACGGCCGCGTCTCCGTGTCAAAACCTAAGATGGGCTGCGACAAGAGATAATCGACCGCTTTTTCCGCTTCTTGAGGTGTATAGACCACTACAATTTTCCCGTAGAAAACGACCTTTTTCAGCTTGCCGACAGTATTCTTGTCAATCTTATTATATATTAACTTTTTCATTTCTTGGTGCAAAATTACAAAAAAAACAGCATTTTATGATGAAATCTGACTTTTTTCGACTACTTTTGCATCAAATTTGTGTAATCAGATAGATTATGGCCAAGAAAAGGAATGATAAAAAGGTAAAGAACAGCTCTGGACGCTCAGGATTTCCGGGCATTAAACATATATTCCAGGACGAGCGTTTGAGTTTTGCCATAGGCATCCTGCTCGTTGTTGTCGCTATCTACCTGACACTGGCGTTTGCATCCTATTTCACGACAGGAGCAGCTGACCAGAGTCTGATAGAAGATCCACGTGAGGGTGAGGTGCTCAATCAGAACCACGAGTTTACTAACACCTGCGGTAGCATTGGTGCATACGCATCATGGTATTTCATCAAGCGTTGTTTCGGATTGCCCGCTTTCCTGATACCGCTATTCATTCTCTTATTAGGTATCCACCTGATACGTGCCTATCGCGTGAACCTGCTGAAATGGTTCCTGGCACTGATGATCCTGATGATCTGGGCATCTGTCACACTGGCTAAGTTCCTCTCGCCGTTCCTTGAAGACACATGCTATAACCCAGGCGGAGACCATGGACTCTACATCTGCCAGTATATTGAGAATCTGGTGGGAGCACCTGGACTGACAGCCATCTTAGGTCTGACGGCTATCATATTCCTGACATATGTCAGTGCAGAGACCATCTTCTTTATCCGTAAGTTACTGAATCCAAGCAGGTTTCTCGATAAGGTTAAATTTAAAATTACGAACAACGATCCCAACGAAACGCCTGATTCATACGACCAACAAGCAGAACCAGAGGATGATCCCATATATTTCGACGATCCTGCCTCTCAGACGGTGGAATTCAAGGAAAGTGGAGAGGCCGTTGTTATAGACAAAGGCTATGAAGAGGAACCAGTCGTAACCGAAAAGCCGAAGAAAACGGCTAAATCATCGACAGACGACGAGGTTGGTATGGAAATCGAGGTTGCTGGCTCGGAAGAAAAGGCTGACGAGAAAACTTTCGCCGACATGAAGAATCTGGAGCCCTACGACCCTAAGCGCGATTTGGAGAACTACCGCTACCCGACCCTCGACCTGTTAAAGAAATACGATGACGATGGCAAGCCATATATTGACATGGCTGAGCAGACGGCTAACAAAGACAGGATTGTGCAGGTGCTTCGTAACTTCGGTGTGGAGATTGCCAGTATCAAAGCGACAGTGGGTCCCACCATCACACTCTACGAAATCACTCTGGCCCCTGGTGTACGTATCGCCAAGGTGAAGAATCTGGAAGACGATATCGCCCTCTCGCTGGCAGCACTCGGTATTCGTATCATTGCTCCTATCCCTGGTAAGGGTACAGTGGGTATCGAGGTTCCTAATGCAAAGCCATCTATTGTTTCGATGGAATCGATACTTAACTCCAAGAAATTCCAGGAAGCACAAATGGAATTACCTTGTGCATTAGGTAAGACCATTACCAACGAGGTGTTCATGTTCGATCTTGCCAAGGCGCCCCACCTATTGGTAGCCGGTGCTACTGGTCAAGGTAAATCCGTTGGTTTGAACGCAATCGTCACCTCCCTACTCTATAAGAAGCATCCTGCCGAACTGAAGATCGTTCTCGTGGATCCAAAGAAGGTGGAGTTCTCCATCTATAATCCGCTGATCAACCACTTCCTTGCCAAGGTGCCTGATGAGGATGCTGATCCCATTATCACTGATGTTACGAAGGTGGTACGCACGTTGAACTCGCTCTGTAAGTTGATGGATACCCGTTACGACCTGCTCAAGGAGGTTGGCGCACGTAATATCAAGGAGTATAACAAGAAGTTCATTGAACGTAAGATACCACCTCGCGGTGGACACGGCTATATGCCCTATATCGTCGTTATTATCGATGAATTCGGTGATCTGATTATGACGGCAGGCAAGGAGATCGAGCTTCCCATCGCCCGTATCGCTCAGTTGGCCCGTGCCGTAGGTATCCACATGGTGATAGCCACCCAGCGTCCTACCACGACGATTATCACTGGTAACATCAAGGCCAACTTCCCTGCCCGAATTGCCTTCAAGGTCAGTGCTGGTATCGACTCAAAGACCATCCTCGACCGTACGGGAGCACAGCAACTGATCGGACGTGGTGATATGCTCTTCCTCAATGGTGCAGAACCTGTGCGTGTACAGTGTGCCTTTGTGGATACGCCAGAAGTGGAGAGAATCAACGAATTCATCGCTGATCAGCAGAGTTATGGCGAGCCGTTCGAACTTCCTGAGCCCGACATGCCAGAGGCTGATATGGGCGACGGTGGCAGCAGGGATGTGGATATGGCACATCTCGATCCCCTCTTTGAGGATGCCGCCCGTCTGATCGTCCGTGAACAGAGCGGAAGTACCTCACTCATCCAACGTAAGTTTGCCATTGGCTATAACCGTGCAGGCCGCCTGATGGATCAGTTGGAAAAGGCTGGTGTCGTAGGAGCCGCCATGGGATCGAAGCCACGTGAGGTGATGCTTCAGGATGAGGTTAGCCTGAATAATCTGCTCAGTAGCCTGCGATAATTGAGAACTAAAGATTAAAAGAATATGAAAAGGATTTGTTTTCTGATAACAACAGCGCTCTTATGCACCCTTACCTATGCACAGACTGCTAAGAGCGTACTTGACAAGGCCGCCGCTAATATTACTGTCAAGTCTGGCGTACAGGCCAATTTTAAGATGACAGGCAGTATGGGTAACACCAGTGGAACCCTCGTTGTCAAAGGTAAGAAGTTCCATGCGACGACACCACAGGCTATTGTGTGGTTTGACGGTAAGACACAGTGGACCTATATGAAGAACAATGACGAGGTGAACGTTACAACTCCCACGGAAGCACAACTTCAGGCCATCAACCCCTACAACTTCATCAACCTCTACAAGAACGGTTATGACTGTACGCTGAACAAGGCAGGCAAGGACTATATCGTCCATCTTACAACCTCCTTAAAGGATAAGAAGATCCGCGAGATGTTCATTACCATCAATAAGACATCGTACCAGCCCACACAGGTGAAACTCCTCCAGGGAACCAAATGGACGATCTTCGATATCACAGACCTCAAAAAGCGGAACATCCCCGACAGCCAGTTCCGTTTCAACGCAAAGGATTTTCCACAAGCAGAAGTAATTGATCTAAGATGAATAAGTTTCAGTTATACAGGCTCTTAAGAAAAAACACGAATCTTTGCAATAAGCGTAGTCCTATCTTCGAGCAAAACAAATGGGCAAAGGCCCTGATCTATTTTGGTGCAGCCTTCTTCACCTTATACCTTATTATATATGGCGTGCTCATTGCCATGACGGCCGATGGTGAGGCTGGGCGTATGATTTCGGTGATGCCCATCATCATGGTGATTGACTTTCTCCTGCGCTTCATCTTCCAGACGACGCCAGGCATGATGGTGAAGCCCTACATCCTGCAACCCATCTCGCGCTATACGGCTATCGAGTGTTTCCTGATTTCATCGCATCTCAGCGGCTTTAACTTCCAGTGGTTGGCGATGTTCCTGCCCTACTCTTACGTCATCCTTTTGGCAGGGGCTGGTTTCTGGCCGACGCTGGCAGAACTGGTGGCCGCCATGCTGCTGATCATGCTGAACAGTCAGATATATTTGTTCTTCCGTACATTGATCAACAGAAAGATTTTTTGGTGGTTGGCAGCCATTGCCTTCTACCTGATCCCCTTCATACCGCTGTTGCTGGACTTTAATAATAAAACGTTGGGAAAGCTGATCGACACCTTCGCCGATTATGGCAGAAGCTGCTATCTGATCCCAGTGATATTGGTACTACTGGTGGGCCTGTTCTATGTCAACCGTCATTTCCAGTTCAAGTACGTCTATGAGGAGATCTCTAAGAAGGGTGAACGGGCTCTGAAACATGTGTCGCAGTTCTCTTTCTTCAACCGCTTTGGACTCATCGGTGAATACCTGAAGATAGAACTCAAGTCGAATATCCGTAACAAGACCATGAAGAGCCGTTGCATCATGAGCCTCGTCTTGATTGTGGTGATGTCTTCGTTAGTGGCCTATACACCGATGTACGACAATGCTATCATGATCAACTTCTGGTGTATCTATTGCTTCGCCATCTACAGTGTCACCACCCTGATCAAGATCATGGGACAGGAGGGCAACTATATCGACCTTCTAATGATACATCGCGAGAACATCATCGCCTTATTGAAGGCGAAGTTCTGGTTCTACAGTGCCATCCTGCTCATCCCGTTCATCATCATGCTGCCAGCCGTATTTACGGGTAAGTTTACCATCCTCATGCTACTGGCTTATATGTCAATCACGGCAGGACTGTTGCATTTCGTGATCTTCCAGTTGGCCGTCTATAACAAGCAGACGCTCCCTCTCCAACAGAAGATGACGGCCAAGGGAAACTTCGAGAACGGCATGCAACTCGTCATCGAAATGATTGCGCTTTTCGGCCCTGGTGCCATTGCGGCCCTCGGTTTTCTGATAGTCGGTGAAACAGGCACTTATATCTTTATGATTACGCTGGGACTGTGTTTCATCGTGGCCCATCCACTATGGATCAGAAACATCTATACGCGGATGATGCGTCGTCGCTATGAAAATCTGGAAGGCTTCCACGCTACGGTGCAATAAACTTTTTCAGAAGAATTTCCCCAAAAAGTTTGGTGGAATCAAAAAAAGTGAGTACCTTTGCACCCGCTAAAGAAAAAGGATGCACCCGTAGCTCAGTTGGTAGAGCACCTGACTCTTAATCAGGGTGTCCAGGGTTCGAGCCCCTGCGGGTGTACAAAGGAGGTAGGCGATCCTCCTTTCTTTTTGAAATAATGATGCACCCGTAGCTCAGTTGGTAGAGCACCTGACTCTTAATCAGGGTGTCCAGGGTTCGAGCCCCTGCGGGTGTACAAATCGCAAGAGGTCGCCGATATGGCTCAGTTGGTAGAGCAACGCATTCGTAATGCGTAGGTCCCCGGTTCGAGTCCGGGTATCGGCTCAAAAGAAATCAGAATCTTATTTTTTATGCGGAATTAGCACATCGGTAGTGCACGGGCTTCCCAAGCCTGGGAGGCGGGTTCGATTCCCGTATTCCGCTCAGACGAAAAAAGGCTGGATCTCTTACGGGATCCAGCCTTATCATTTTCTATCCTTAAAGGCTTAATAATACACGATGGTACGGGTTTGCTCCATCTCCTGACCCATCATGGAGAACTTTCTGCTGGTCCAGTTGCCATGATCGTCGAATTTCATGTCTGAATACTTCTGCTCACCCATCATCTCCGATGTTGTACCAGTGACGACCCCATTCTCGTCAAAGACAAAGAGAATCTTCAGTTCGTTGCCCATGGCATTGATCACCTGACCGATATAACGGCCGTTCTCCCAAAGATACTTCATTTCAGCGCTCTGCCCCATCATGTCGATCTTGGCAGACTGGATGTAACCATCGGCATCATAGACAGCGTCCTTGACGTCAGACGATGTCATCTTACCGTCCTCTGAGAATTCGATGGTACGCGACTGGCCATAGGCAGAGATGGTCATAGACTTAACTGGACCCTGAGCCTCGTTGGCTTCAACGTCGTGAAACTTGGTTTGTGCCTGCATGGCAAAAGGAATAGCCAGCATGGCAATCATCATGAAAACTTTCTTCATTTTTTTGTTAGGTTTGGTTTATAATGAATAAAAATCGTGACAAAGGTAATGATTCTTTCCCAAACAACAAAATATTATCCTGTTTTTGTCACAAATCATTTGGAACTTTTAGAAGAAATCCGTATATTTGCACCTAAATTACAACGAAAAATGATAAACTAGAAACCGATGAATAACAAGAAACATGACATGAGCCGTCGCGATTTCCTCAGGCAACTCGGCATGGGTACAAGTTCCGCACTGGCCATGATGGCCATGGGGCCATTAGACGCGCTGGCTAAAAGCGACGACAAGAAACTGACGCTGGCAGAAAACAAGATGACTTACCGCGTGCAGCACGGATCAGGCGAAGATATATCCTTGCTGGGATTTGGTATGATGCGCCTGCCCAATGATCAGGATGAGGTGAATGAACTTGTCGATTACGCCATTGCCCACGGTGTGAACTACTTCGATACGGCTCCTGTCTATATGGGCGGTAACTCAGAGGTGCTCACGGGCAATGCCCTCGCCCGCTATCCTCGTGAGTCATTCCATGTGGCCACGAAGATGTCGAACCATCATGGAAACAACACCAGTTTTGACGAAGCGATGCGGATGTACGAGACATCGTTCCAAAAGTTGCGCGTGGATTACATCGACTACTACCTGCTCCACAGTATTGGAGGTGGCAGTGGTATGGACACCTTCAATGCCCGTTTCATCGATAACGGTGTGCTCGACTTCCTGCTCAAGGAGCGCGAGGCGGGCAGGATCAAGCATCTGGGATTCTCCTATCATGGCAATGTGGGCGTCTTTGACTGGCTGCTTGACCATCAGGATGACTACCACTGGGACTTTGTGCAGATACAGATGAACTTCCTCGACTGGCAGCACGCCTCACTCAACAGGGGCGGCTGGCGACGGGATGCTGATGCGGAATATCTCTATAATAAATGTGAGAAGACAGGCGTACAGTGTGTCGTCATGGAACCGTTGCGAGGTGGTGCCTTGGGAAAGGTGTCGAAAAGTATTGCCAAGGAGATGAGGCAGATGCGTCCTGACGACAGCGCTGCCCGTTGGGCCTTCCGATGGGTGGGCTCCCACTCCAACATCCTCACCACGCTCAGTGGTATGAACCGCATGGAGCATCTGGAAGAGAATGTGAAGACCTTCTCACCGCTGGAAATATGTACAGAGGCAGAAAATGCCCTGCTGGCGAAGATTGCGGACGAGATCGCAGGCGTCCCCACCATCCCTTGCACGGCCTGCGAATATTGCATGCCTTGTCCCTATGGTGTCAACATCCCTGGGAACTTCACCTATTACAACGATGCCGTGCACGACAATATCCTGCCTCTGCCCGAACCTTCTGCCCCCGACTACGCAGTGCGCCAGCAACAGTTCATCGAGGGCTATCGCAAAGCACTGCCCGACTCTGAGACCTGGGCACGCAGCTGTCAGGACTGTGAGGAATGTCTCCCAAAGTGTCCCCAGCAGATACGCATCCCCAACCAGATGAGTCGTATCGTTCAGACCCTCCGTGTCAGAAAGTCATAACATTTTCTCTCCCATAAAATAGTAGGTGGAAATTTCGTATCCTGAGGCACCATACATCTTGTCGAGATTCGAATAGGTGTATGACAGGTTGGCGTGTGTCAGCCCTATGTCTTTCAGATATCTTGTACCAAGCATCACCATCTTCGTGGCGATGCCCTGATGTGTATCGGCTGTAGCCACACAGGTGCATCCCACGTTGCCTGTGTCCTTACCCTCCGTTTCTATCGAAACGATCAGCGTCCCAACAATCCGCCCCTTCATCTCAGCCACCAAGACACGCTGGGGACTGTCTTCATAATACAAATCGGGATTGCGATAATACTTTGAGAACGACTCGTCCTGGTACTGGCAGGCATCATCAGCACAAAGACATATCTCTTCGAGATCGCTGCCCACTGCCCATCGATAAAAAATACCCTCAACCGTGTCACCTATCTGGTGGTCATTCTGACAGAAGTCCTTCAGTTGCATCCTCATGTCAAAGCAGTTGCATGCGCCCCATGAATGCTCGTAACCTCTGCGCTCAAAGAAGTCTGAGGCGGTCGTGTTCACCATCAGATCAAGATGCTCATGCACACTTGGCGCCCATCGTTTGGAGGTAGGCACACCAGGCATCAGATAGTCAAATCCCACGCCCAAGACCACCTTCTCAAAGCCATTCTTCCTAATAGTCTCTTCGCACTCACGCAGCAGTCCATCGCCGAGACCCTCTCCTCTGTAGTCCTTATCGACCACCAGCAGCAGGATCGTATGACCATTGACGATTGCGCATCCAACCAGTCTGCCGTCGAGATTCCTTTTCTTGAAGAACACATTTCCCTCGTGGCCGATCACCTCGGCCAATGTCTCTGCCTCCCTGCTCACGTAAGGGAAGTTCTCCCTGAACATCCTTAGAATCTCTTCCATCGACCACAAAAGATTATGGATTGCTGGAGGGAACTCCCCATACACCAGACATGGAATTGCTGAAAGTAAATTCTGCAATCTGCTGTTCATTGCCTCTATGGCCGATGGAAATAACATAAGACTTGCCCTCTACTAAGGGGCCTATTTCATAACTCAGGTCATAAGCGCAAATGCAGTCACACATGTCCTCCGTTGACCACTCACCGATGGTGATTGTATTATCTACCACATTAATATCGGCCTTGATCTCGCCTGGACAACAATTGAAGATGGCGTTATTGTGCTTCACATAAAGGTAGTTGTCATGGATACAACTATATTCAAATGATTCTTTCCATGTTTCGTCGTCCGTTCTTGTACGGGCATAACTTTTACATCCAGAATTGGCAAAGTCTTTCAGTTCAATGTTAGCCTGCACCTCTGGGGAAGTATTATTATTGTCATTATCCCCACCACAAGCACACAGAATACAGATCATAACAGAACTCCAACAAAAAATACACTTTTTCATATTCATACTTTAGGTGATTAATTCTGTGGCAAAGATAGGGAATAATTCTGAACCATCCAAGTTAAATGAGATAATTCTTAAATATATAGCAAAAAAAACAAACAAGGGATATAGAATGAAAAAATTTACTGCTCAACCCCCATTAACTTCAAAAAGGAGTCTCCAAGGACAGTTTGAGGTCTTGATTCATCTCAATTCTCAATCGATTGCACAATATTTTATGTTAATATTTGATAAATTTGGGATTTGTGTGGGAACACAGTGGCATTTCGTCAAAAAAAAGTGCCGAAATGTTTGTTCGAAATGAAAAAAAGCGTTACCTTTGCACCCGTTATCCTGAAAACAATCTTTTTACCTTAGAATGCTAATACCTATTGAAGATATGGAGCGATCGCTTGCGAAAGTCGTCGCTTTATTTTTTGCCCTTATGCGAAGTGTTAAACTTTTATAAATAACACGTCGCGCCCTATGCTAAAGACGCTACTCTCAACTAAAAGTTGTACCTTTGCACCCCGTTAGAGTCCGCTGGGGCAGAGTGAAGTGTGTACGAACGTATGCCGCCTCGCGGAAAAAAACCCTATAATACAATAATTAATAATGTACGCAATTGTAGAGATTCAGGGTCAGCAGTTCAAGGCCGAGCAGGGCAAGAAGCTCTTCGTGCACCACATCAAGGATGCCGAGGCTGGTAAGACTGTTGAATTTGACAAGGTGCTGCTCGTAGATGCTGACGGTGCAGTGAAGGTAGGTGCTCCGACCGTAGAGGGAGCAAAAGTAGTGTGTGAGGTAGTTGAACCGCTGGTGAAGGGTGACAAGGTCATCGTCTTCAAGATGAAGCGCCGTAAGGACAGCCGTAAGAAGAACGGTCATCGTGAGCAGTTCACTCAGTTAGAAATCAAGTCAGTAATCGCTTAAAACCGTAGGAGGACAGAAATTATGGCACATAAAAAAGGTGTAGGTAGCTCTAAGAACGGTCGTGAGTCAGCAGCTCAGCGACTTGGCATTAAGATCTTCGGCGGTGAGAAGTGCGTGGCTGGTAACATTATCGTTCGCCAGCGCGGTACGAAGCACAACCCTGGCAACAACGTGGCTATTGGTAAGGACGACACGCTCTTCGCGCTCGTTGATGGTACTGTTCAGTTCCACAAAGGCAAGTACAACAAGAGCGTTGTTTCAGTTATCCCCAACGCTGAGGCCTAAATTAAAAAGAAACACTTATTCCAAACAAACAACAGAGTCCCGCGCTCCGCAAGGAGTTGCGGGATTTCTGCATTTTTATACTTATAAAGTATAATGCCAACGAAAAATCAGCCTTTTTCTTTGTATTTCGCCCAATATTTTGTAATTTTGCACCTTAGAAATAATTCAAACATAAAAATACGTATTTAAGATGTTAACACTCAAACTTATCAATGAGGAAACAGAACGCGTGATCCGCGGTTTGGAGAAGAAGCATTTCCCCAATGCGAAGGAAGCCATCGACCAGGTACTCGCTGTGGATAAAAAACGTCGCGAGTCGCAACAGGAACTCGACCGTTGTCTGAACGAACAGAAGCAACTCTCTGGTCAGATTGGCCGTCTGATGAAAGAAGGCAAGAAGGACGAGGCCGAGCAGGTGAAGGCCCAGGTGGCTGCACTGAAGGACAAGTCGAAAGAACTCGACGAGGCGATGGCCAAGGCTCAGGATGAGATGACCACGCTGCTCTGTCAGATTCCAAACATCCCCTACGACGAAGTGCCCGAGGGCAAGGCCGCTGAGGATAACCACGTGGTGAAGAGCAATTTAAAGGAATGTACGGATGCCGACACCGTAGGCAACTGGGACGTGAACCCCTCGTTGGGCATCGCCAATCCCCTGCCCCACTGGGAACTCGCCAAGAAATATAACCTCATCGACTTCGACCTCGGTGTGAAGATCACGGGTGCCGGATTCCCTGTGTATATCGGCAAGGGTGCCCGTCTGCAGCGCGCGCTGATCAACTTCTTCCTCGACGAGGCCCGCAAGGCTGGTTATACAGAGATCATGCCCCCGACGGTGGTGAACCAGGCTTCAGGTTATGGTACTGGTCAACTGCCCGATAAAGAGGGACAGATGTATCACTGCGAGGTAGATGATTTCTATCTGATTCCCACGGCCGAGGTGCCTGTGACGAATATCTATCGTGACGTGATCCTCGACGAGAAGGATCTACCCATTAAGAACTGTGCATACACACAGTGCTTCCGTCGTGAGGCAGGCTCGTATGGTAAGGACGTGCGCGGCCTGAACCGTCTGCATGAGTTCTCGAAGATTGAGATCGTGCGCATCGACAAGCCTGAGCACTCGAAGGAGAGCCACAAGGAGATGCTCGCCCATGTGGAGGGTCTGCTGAAGAAACTCGAACTGCCGTATCGTATTCTCTTGCTGTGTGGTGGTGACCAGAGCTTTACATCTGCCATCTGCTACGACTTCGAAGTATATAGTGAGGCTCAGGGTCGTTGGCTCGAGGTTTCGTCAGTATCTAATTTCGACACCTATCAGGCTAACCGTCTGAAGTGCCGTTATCGTCGTGAGGACACTAAGAAGCCAGAACTCTGTCACACGCTGAACGGTTCGGCTCTCGCATTGCCACGTATCGTAGCCGCCCTGCTGGAGAACAACCAGACGGAGAATGGCATTAAGATTCCTGCTGCCCTCGTTCCCTATATGGGTTGCGACATGATTGATTGAAAATGAATAAATTAAAATTTACATTTCTGACTATATTGGCTGCAGTATTTGCAACCATACACCTTTCGAGTTGTTCGGATTCGGATCCTGATGGCAAATGGGATTCGATGCAGTGGGTGAAAGAATCGACATACCCAGAAGAAGACGGCACATATATTGTCAATGCTGAAGGTGGCGTTTTTACATTTGAATGTAGGAACTACAGTCAGCCTTGGATTGAAAATGCAAATATTGACGGAGGGAATTATCACCCCAACCGTGAAGAGGACGACTATCATAACCTCACGACTGATGGATTCAAGGTGAGTGTGAAGGGTAACCAGCTCATTGTCACCTTTGAGCCGAATCGTTCAGGTGCTGCTCGTCATGTTGTTCTTACCGTTACGGCTGGCGACATCTTCTACACCTTCAAGTTTACCCAGATAATAACATAACTAAACAAATATGAATAAGATTGTAAGAAAAGAACAGTTTTCTGAGAAGGTTTTCCTTTTCGAGATTGAGGCGCCACTGATCGCGAAGAGCCGTAAGGCTGGTAACTTCGTCATCGTGCGCGTAGGTAAGAAAGGTGAGCGCATGCCACTGACCATCGCTGGTGCAGACATCGAGAAAGGCACCATCACACTGGTTGTCCAGATGGTGGGTCTCTCTTCGAAGAAACTCTGCGCCCTCAACGAAGGCGACTATGTGACTGACGTGGTAGGCCCACTGGGTAATCCCACGAAGATTGAGAAATACGGTACAGTGGTCTGTGCTGGTGGTGGACTCGGTGTGGCTCCCATGCTGCCCATCATCCAGGCGCTGAAGGCTGCTGGCAATAGGGTTCTCTCCGTGATGGCAGGTCGCTCAAAGGATCTCATTATCCTAGAAGATAAAGTTCGCGAAAGCTCTGACGAAGTGATCATCATGACGGATGACGGCTCGTATGGCGAGAAGGGCGTGGTGACTGTCGGTATGGAGAAGTTCTTCGAGCAGGAGCATGTCGATAAGGTCTTTGCCATTGGCCCTCCCATCATGATGAAATTCTCGAACCTCACCGCTCAGAAGCATAACATCCCCTGCGAAGTATCGCTGAACACCATCATGGTAGATGGTACGGGTATGTGTGGTGCCTGTCGTCTGACAATCGGTGGCAAGACGAAGTTCGTCTGCATCGACGGTCCTGAGTTCGACGGTGCATTGGTTGACTGGGACGAGATGTTCAAGCGCATGGGTACCTTCAAGCGCGAGGAACAAGAGGAGTTGGCTCACTACGAGGAGCATCTCGACAGCGCTGATGAGATCAAGGTGAGCACTGGCAAGGCATCCGACGTCGTGATGGACAGTGATCCCACGAATGATCCTATCGAGGTGCTGACAGATCGCGATGCTGAGTGGCGTAAGCAGCTGCGCGCCTCGATGAAACCCAAGGAGCGCACGCAGATTGAGCGCGTCATCATGCCTGAGCTCGACCCCGTCTATCGTGCCACCACCCGTCTGGAAGAGGTGAACATCGGTCTGACCAAGGAGATGGCCATGACAGAAGCCAAGCGCTGTCTCGATTGTGCCAAGCCTTCATGCGTAGAGGGTTGTCCTGTGAACATCAATATCCCGTCGTTTATCAAGAATATCGAGCGTGGTCAGTTCCTGGCTGCTGCCAAGGTGTTGAAAGACACCTCTGCCCTACCCGCTGTCTGCGGACGTGTCTGTCCTCAGGAGAAGCAATGCGAGAGCAAGTGTATCCACCTGAAGATGAACGAGCCCGCTGTGGCTATCGGTTATCTGGAGCGCTTCGCTGCCGACTTCGAGCGTGAGAGTGGCAATATCTCTCTGCCTGAGATCGCACCCGCCAATGGTATTAAGATCGCCGTCGTGGGTTCTGGTCCTGCAGGACTGTCGTTCGCTGGCGACATGGTGAAGAAGGGTTACGACGTATATGTCTTCGAGGCCCTGCACGAGATCGGTGGTGTGCTGAAGTACGGTATCCCCGAGTTCCGTCTGCCCAACAAGATCGTTGATGTGGAGATCGAGAACCTCGCCAAGATGGGCGTTCACTTCCAGACCGACGTGATTGTAGGTAAGACCATATCAGTAGAACAACTTGAGGCACAAGGCTTTAAGGGCATCTTCGTAGGCTCTGGCGCTGGACTGCCCAACTTCATGAATATCCCTGGTGAGAACAGCATCAATATCATGTCTTCTAACGAGTATCTGACACGTGTGAACCTGATGGATGCTGCCAACCCCAAGACCGATACCCCATTGAATCCTGCCAAGAGCGTGCTCGTGGTGGGTGGTGGTAACACCGCTATGGACTCTTGTCGTACGGCTAAGCGTCTGGGGGCTGAGGTCACCCTCGTCTATCGTCGTTCGGAGGTTGAGATGCCTGCCCGTCTGGAGGAGGTGAAACACGCCAAGGAGGAAGGTATCAACTTCCTGACGCTGCATAATCCTATCGAGTATATCGCTGATGAGCAGGGTGCCGTGAAGCAGGCCATCCTCCAGGTGATGGAACTGGGAGAGCCTGACGCTTCTGGTCGTCGCAGTCCTGTACCCGTTGAGGGTAAGACCGTCACACTCGATGTCGATCAGGTGATCGTGGCCGTTGGTGTATCACCCAACCCACTCGTACCGAAGTCTATCAAGGGTCTCGAACTGGGTCGCAAGAACACGATCGCCGTCTCTGAGGAGATGCAGTCGTCGCGCGCTGAGATCTTCGCCGGTGGTGATATCGTGCGTGGTGGTGCAACGGTGATCCTCGCCATGGGTGATGGTCGTCGTGCTGCCCTGAACATGGACAAGCACCTGCGCGGAAATAATTGATAATTGACAATTGATAATTGACAATTGATAATTGAGAATGATATAGAGGGCCGTCGTCTGGAGAAAAGGCTGAACGAGCGTTTTGTCAAGGCGATGGCTACTTATCATCTGATAGAAGATGATGACCGTATCCTCGTGGGACTCTCTGGTGGCAAGGACTCACTCCTGCTGTTGGAACTCTTAGCGAAGCGCGCCAAGATCGAGCACCCACGATTCAGTGTAGAGGCCCTGCACGTGAGGATGGAGAACATCCAATACGAGACAGATACCAGTTATCTGCAACAGTTCTGCGATGGACTGGGTGTCAGACTCCACGTGAGGACTACGCGTTTTGAGATAGGTTCGCCTGCGAATGCTCGCGATGCGCGCAGACAGAAACAGCCCTGTTTTCTCTGTTCATGGATGCGACGCAAGGAAATGTTCAACCTCGCACAGGAACTGGGGTGTAATAAGATCGCCCTCGGGCACCATCAGGACGATATCCTGCATACGGCACTGATGAACCTCACTTTCCAAGGACGGTTTGGTTCGATGCCTGCTCGTCTGAAAATGCGCAAGATGCCACTGACCATTATCCGTCCGCTCTGTATGATCGAGGAACAGGATATCAAGAACTACGCTGAGTTGGAGGGTTATCAGAAACAACAGAAACTCTGTCCTTACGAGACTGACTCGCATCGCACGGACATCAAACGGCTCTATGAAGAGATCGAACGTATAAACCCAGAGGCGCGCTACAGTATATGGAACGCTCTGAATGCCGATAACAAACTGATAGAAGAAACCTGAAATATGACCCTAAGGAAGATTGCCATACTCACATTAGCCCTTCTTCTGCCCTTCTCGATGGGAGCGCAGAAGAAAAAGAAGCGTGTGGTGAAAAAGCCTGTCATTGAGGAACCACAGGAAGACCCGCGCATCACCAACATGCGTGAGATGACCCAGCAGATCCTGATCATTGACAGTATCGTGGTGGATAAGGATATGATCCTACCGCACCTGAGGCTCTCTTCCGAAACAGGCAGTCTGATGACGACGCGTGATTTCTTAGGAAAATCCGTCAATGGTTTCGCCTTCGTGAATGAGATGGGCAACAAGGCTTATTTCAGTTTGCCAGACGACAGTCTGTGCCAGCATCTCTTCACCAGTGATGTATTAGGCAACGAGTGGAGCAGTCCACAACCCCTCAAGGGTATCAGCGAGGGTATCACCGAAGCCTCCTACCCCTTTATGCTGACGGATGGCATCACCTTCTATTTTGCAGGCAAGGGCGAAGAGAGCATTGGTGGCTACGACATTTTCCTGACACGATACAACTCTCGTAGTGGCAGTTTCTTCAAACCAGAGAATATCGGCATGCCCTTTAATTCTGAGGCCAACGACTATCTGTATGCCGTTGATGAACTGAACCGTATCGGTTATTTTGTCAGTGACCGTCGTCAGCCGGAGGGTAAGGTGTGCATCTACATCTTTGTACCCTCTGACAGCCGAAAGACCTACGACCCTTCAATCTATACAGAACAACAGATACGCGACTTTGCCGATATCATCAGCATCGCTGACACATGGGGGAATGGCACAGAGCGGAAGGCGGCCCTCTCACGACTGAAAACTATCAACAACGTGAAGCCCAGTTCTGAGAAGAAGTCGAATGCCCAGTCTGTACCCATCGTTATCAACGACGCCCTCACCTACTCCAGCGCCAAGGACTTCCGTAGTAACAAAGCAGCCAATCTGTATCAGGAGTTGGTGATTGCCCAAGGCCGTCTCACTGTGGTAGAAACGGAACTCGCCAAGGCAAGGGATCTGTTCCCAACAGCAACAGCCGCCGATCGGAGGAGTCTCAGACAGGAGATCCTGCAAATGGAAAAAGAGGTGCAACAGCTTTATCAACGCATCCCCTCGCTGGAGAAAGAAATCCGAAAAGAAGAAAACAAGGTCATTAACTAAAAATACAACAACTATGAGTAAAAGGCATTTTCCAGAATCAGAACTGATTATCAACGCAGACGGTTCTTGTTTCCACCTTCATCTGAAACCAGAGCAGTTGGCCGACAAGGTGATCCTCGTAGGTGATCCTGCGCGTGTTGACACCGTGGCCGCCCACTTCGACACAAAGGAGTGCGACGTAAGCAGCCGCGAGTTCCACACCATCACTGGCATGTATAAGGGCAAGCGCATCACCGTTCAGAGTCATGGCATCGGCTGTGACAACATCGATATCGTGGTGAACGAACTCGACACGCTGGCCAATATCGACTATCAGACGCGAGAGGAGAAAGATGAGCATCGTACGCTGACGATGGTACGCATTGGTACATGTGGCGGACTTCAGCCCTTCACACCTACGGGTTGCTTTATCGCCTCAGTGAAAAGCATCGGCTTCGACGGATTGCTGAACTACTATGCTGGTCGAAATGTGGTGTGCGACATCGATATGGAGAAGGCTTTCTGTGAGCACATGCAGTGGGATCCCATCAAGGGTGCCCCATACGTATCGTTGGCAGATGAGGAGTTGATTGATCAGATCGCTGGCGACGACATGGTGCGTGGCTATACGATTTCCTGTGGTGGTTTCTATGGTCCTCAGGGGCGTATCCTCCGTGCCGACATTGCCGATCCCAAGCAGAACGAGAAGATTGAGGCCTTTGAATATGAGGGTATGAAGATCTGCAACTTCGAGATGGAATCATCGGCTGTGGCAGGTATGGCCTCCTTGCTGGGCCATCGTGCCATGACCTGTTGTATGGTGATCGCCAACCGTTATACCACAGAGATGAATACGGAGTATAAGAACAGTATCGACACACTCATCGAGAAAGTTCTCGACCGCATCTAAAATTTAATGTTTAATTTTTAATGTCTGTCGATACTATCTGTGCACTCGCCACCTCTCCAGGTGGTGCCATCGGAATCATCAGAATCTCAGGCCCTCAGGCGCTTGAGATTCTTTCTCGTGTATTCCGGGGGAAAGGCGATGCGCAGATGTTCCAAGCCAATACCATCCACTACGGATATATCGTGACTGGTACAGAGACTATCGATGAGGTGATGGTTTCTGTTTTTAAGGCTCCCCACTCTTACACAGGCGAAGACAGCGTAGAAATCAGTTGTCATGGTTCGCGCTATATATTGAATAAGGTATTGTCGTTGCTGATAGAGAACGGCTGCCGCCAAGCAGGCCCTGGCGAATTTACCCAGCGCGCCTATCTCAATGGCAAGATGGATCTCTCGCAAGCCGAGGCCGTGGCCGATCTGATAGCCTCCACCAACAAGGCTACCCATCAGATGGCCATGAGTCAGTTGCGAGGCCATTTCTCATCACAACTTGCCCAGTTGCGCGAACAGTTGCTGAAACTCACCTCATTATTAGAACTGGAATTAGATTTCTCAGACCATGAGGACTTGGAGTTTGCCGATCGTAGCGAATTGCTCGAACTTACTAAAACAATAGATCATCATATCACCCGTCTCGCTACGAGTTTCGAGACAGGTCAGGCGCTGAAACAAGGCATCCCCGTAGCCATCGTCGGAAAAACTAATGTGGGCAAATCCACCCTACTGAATCGTCTGCTGAAAGATGATCGAGCCATCGTCTCTGATGTTCATGGCACTACGCGTGACACCATCGAAGACACCATCGATATCAATGGCATCACCTTCCGATTTATCGACACAGCAGGTATCCGTCAGACAACAGACGAGATAGAGCAGATTGGTATCAGTCGTACTTATGCCGCCATTGACAAAGCCCGTATCGTTCTCTGGCTCATCGACTCTGAACCAGAAGAATCCGAAAATGCTGAGATGCAACAGCGTTGTGAAGATAAGTCGTTGATTATCATCCAGAACAAGATAGACAAGAGCGACAACACCACATCAAAGCAAGGAACAATTGCTATCTCTGCCAAATACGGACAAGGCATTGAGGTTCTTGAACAGGCTATCTATCAATCAGCCAACATCCCCACCCTTCAGGCAAACGATGTCATCGTCACCAACGCCCGCCACTACGATGCCCTGACTCGTGCCCACTCTCATCTTCAGCGCGTACTCGACGGTATGGCACAAAATATAAGCGGTGATCTTCTGTCTGAAGACCTCCGCCTAACACTTGATACCCTTGCAGAAATCACTGGTGGTCAAATCACCCCCAACGAAGTTTTAGGAAATATCTTTAAGAACTTCTGCGTGGGCAAGTGACCCCTTATAAACAACTCTGAGCAACTTGGAGTAATTTGAACTAAGTCCCTCTAAATGAGGGACTTTTTTTATTTTAACACTTCAAGTTGCATATTTGTTTGTACCAGTTTTTCGAGCTATTTTTGCACAGTATTTCTACCGCGAGTGTAAAACAGATAATAAAAACGCCCTTAAAAACGCGATATTTGGAACAAAGGTGATACACCATGAGAAAGTACCAAAACGCCATCGAAGGGACAGCCCATAAGAGGGAGACACAAGGAAAGTATTTTGATCTATTTCAACTGACGTTATTTATTTCTCTAACGCTTGTTAGGGCTTGGCTGGAGCTGTAAGCCGAATGATGTTCAGCGAGTATGGAGGTACATCAAACTGAACGCTATTGTTCTCTGGGGAGAGTAACTGCTCCACAGGGTGAATGGTGGTAGGGGCATCGAGCGTGTTCTCTTCCATACCATCGTTGGCTGCCAAGCGTACTACTCGGGCTGATGCCGGTGTGAAATTCTTGAGGTTGACGTTGGCGGTTGTTGCGACATCGCTGGTATTTGCTACCTTTACGATAAGTTCACCTGTGGCATCGTCGATAGTGGCAGACGAGAAGATTCCTTTCGTTTCATCATGCTTCAAGACCGTGTCGAAGACAAGTTCGTTGTCGAGCCATGCCTTGACGCTATCTCCTGCCACCTGAAGGGTTACATCATACCAGCGTCCAGACTCGATATGTCCTCGCTTACTTGCGGTCAGCAGCTTTCCGCCATTGCTAATTTGCTCTATGGCATGCTGTGAGTTTGTCCATCCTCCGAAGTTCACCCAACAATAATTCTTTTCATCCACATAGTTGAAGATGATGATGAAGCCTTCAGCCCCCTCATCTTTGCGGGCACGGAACTTACAGGTGTAGTGGTCGCTGTCGATGATGCTCTTCTCTATGCAGAGCGTGGCATCCTTATGGCCTGTCTGCCGCACAGTGTTACCCTCCTTCTGCCAGTCACCATAGACATAATCCATATCCTTATTGGTCTCGAACGTGGCGCGTGTGTTCCATGTTCCGAATCCCACACGGCTATGCTTCGGTGTCAGCGGTTTTCTAACCATTCCTTCAAAGGGATCGTTCTGCTCCACCTTTACCACCTGTGAACCCAGATGCTGTGGCATAAGTTGCTGCACATAGTAACTCGGGGTACCCATGACACGGCTGCTGCTGAAACGGATCATATCGGGACGCCAGCGGGCATCGTTCTCGTTGACGAAGATGGGGGCATACGAGGCAAGTTCCACCACGTCAGAGTTGTTCTCCATGCCCATCATATAAACGGCTTCACCCAAAGCGGCATTCATGTTACCCAGTTTGCCGTAGCCGTTGGTCACTGCATATTCACCCACATAAACCTTTGGGCCTTGGCGGTCGTAGCTGTCGTACTTGTGGAATGCCGCGGCAAACCAGTCAGGTGAGCGGTAGTAGTGCTCGTCAAGCAGGTCAACGGACAGTTTGCTATTCCACTTGGGGTTGTCGTCGCCCCATGCCACCACGTTGCCGATGATCTTCATCTCGGGATATTTAGAGCGGATGGCCTTGTAGAACTGTTCGTAGCGCTCGTAGTAGTGGTCACTCTGCTGACGAGGGTCCGGCTGGTTGTTTTCGTTACCTATCTCCAAATATTCTATTCCGAAAGGCTCCGGATGTCCGTTCCTGGCACGCATAGCACCGTATTTCGATGTGACGGGACCGTTAGCATACTCCAAGGCATTCATGCACTCGTCGATCCACGGCTGGATGCTGTCATAAGGAGTCATGCCCCCATGCCATATTCCCACATTCACCACATAAAGCGGCTTGGCCCCTAAGTCCTCGGCCAACTGCAGGTATTCATGGTAACCCAGTCCGTCGGAAGTGCGATAGCCCCAGTTCACGTTCCAGTGCCCCTCACGCTCCTCAATCGGACCGATGGTACGTTCCCAGCGGAAAGCATTGTCTGGACTTTCCTGCCCCTCCACGAAACAACCTCCGGGGAAACGCATGAATTTCGGGTGCAGCTGCCACAGCATGTTAGCCAGATCGGGACGCATGCCGTTCTCATGGTTCTTGAAGGTGGGCGGGAAAAGGCTCACCATGTCTATCTGCACCTGCCCCACGCCGTCGAACACCAGTGCAAACTGCGCCTGCGGATCGTTGTCGTTGGCGGTGAGGGTGGCTTCGTACTTCGTCCAGCCCTGGGCCTTAACAGCAGGGAATTGGCTGACCACGGTCTCAGCATAGAGTTGTGAGCCGTCCTTCGAGCAGAGCGTGGCTTTCACGGTGCCTTGGTATTTCAGAGTCTTTGCCCAGAACGACAGACGATAACAGCGTCCCCGTACGGCATTGATGCCCCAAAAGCCCTCGTTTACCAGACAGACGGGCATCGTGGGCGAAGCCTTGATGTCGAGTGCCAGGGCGTTGTGCTGCACACTGTTAAGCAGTGGTGTCTTTTTCGTGGGTTGTATGAGTCTTGCCGTGAGTTGCGACGGGGCTGCTGCATAGGTTGACCATCCCTGCATATCGGCTGGTGCACCATAGCGAGGTCCGTCCTCAAACGAACGGTTACGTATCAGTTCGGCATAGATACCGCCGTCGGCTGCGTGGTTGATGTCTTCATAGAAGATGCCATAGAGCACCGGACTCACCTTCGGTCCGCGCTGCTGAGCGTCGATATCGATAGTCACTTGAGCCTGGACTGCTGCATAGAGAGCACAACCGGCCATGAGAAGAATGTTTTTGTAAGTCATATATTACTTGTTAATTTGTTTGATTTCTAACAACAACGCTGTCTTCTTCGGCAGAATCATCTGAGTGTCCATAATATGACATAGCCAAATTTCCTAAACTTATTTAATAATTGCTGCAAATTTAGCGAATTTACATTAAAATGAAGTACTTTTGCCAAAAGTTTTAATATGTTTTGTGAAGTTCATGAAAAAAGTTGTATTTGCTTCAATGGTGTTGTGCGCATGGATAGGTGCTATGGCACAGACAGAGAAAACGAGAGGGTTTGACGACCTATATCATTACATTGAAAACCTTGACGTGTTTGAATATGGACAGGAAGAATCGCGTGCCTATTACATCCCGGGACATCACGTTCTGCTCAACGGCAAGTGGAAGTTCTTTTACGGCAATACACCTCAGGAGATACCGAACAACTTCTTCGAGGAGAAATTCTCAGATGCCAAGTGGGGCACCATCGATGTGCCTTCAAACTGGGAGATGAGGGGTTATGGCGACCCACTATTCCGCAACGTGTCGGCGCCATTCAAGGCCGACCCGCCCAAGACACCACGCGACTACAACCCAACAGGCGCCTACCGCACCACCTTCACTATTCCCTCCGACTGGAATGGAGAGGAGATCTTTTTGCGTTTTGAGAAGGTGGCATCGGCATCGTTCCTGTGGATCAACGGTCAGGAAGTGGGCTACAACGAGGGAGCTCAGGAGCCTGCCGAGTACAATATTACAAAGTATCTGAAGAAAGGCCGTAACACGCTGGCCATGAAGGTCATCAAATACAGCGACGGCTTTTATCTCGAGGGTCAGGACTACTGGCGCCTGGCCGGCATCTTCGACGATGTCTGGCTTTATGCCACGCCAAAGACACGTCTGTTCGACTGGTATGTAACGACAGACTTGGACAAAGACTACTGCGATGCCGACCTGAACATCGAGGTGACCGTCAGGAGCTATGACGAGCAGCCGGTGAGGACACCATTGAAGGTGCAGGCTGTGCTGACTGGTGCCAACGGAAAGGAAATAACAAGATTGGAAAGTCAGGCAGCTACCTTCGCCAATGGCAGCAGCACATTGACGCTGAACATGAACAAGCATATTACCAACCCCTTGAAATGGACTGCCGAGACGCCGAATCTGTACGAACTTAAGATGTACCTCGTGGATGCCGCAACGGGCAAGCGCCTGTCAGAAAGCACGCCCGAGGATGCCCGTCAGGACGTGGGCTTCAAGGAGACCGAGATGCGTGACAATGTGTTCTACCTGAACGGCAAGCCGCTGAAAGTCAATGCGCAGTGCTCACACATGCAGGATCCCGACAATGGCCACGCTGTGACAGACGAACTCATCAAGAAGGATATGACCATCCTGAAACAGTTTGGCTTCAACGGTGTGCGTACCAGCCACTATCCTCCTGTGCCGCGCTATCTGGAATATGCGGCCCGCTACGGACTGTATATCATCGACGAGGCCGGTGTAGAGGCACATGCCACCGAATGGGTTTCAAGTGATAAGCGTTTTATACCGATGTATAGGGAGCGTGTGCGCCGCATGGTGCTGCGCGACCGCAATCAGCCTGCGGTGCTGTTCTGGAGTGCGGGCAACGAGAGCGGCGAGGGTCCTAACATCGGCGAGGTGATTGCCGAAGGGCGCAAATACGACCACACCCGCTGGTGGATGTACGGTGGCAATGCCTACAGTCATCCCGCAGAGGATATCATCGGTCCACGCTACCCTACTGCCCTGGCTCTTGACCTCAGGGCGGGAAAACACGGTGACGGTGACGTGCGCCCGTCGTTCATGGATGAGTATATATCGGTAGCCGGCAACAGCGGCGGTATGTTCGACGAGATGTGGCGCGCCGTCTATACCCATGAGCGCTGCATCGGCGGTGCCGTATGGGACTTCGTGTCGCCTGGACTTACCCAGCCTGCACGCAGGCTCAAGGACAAATCAGGCCACGATGTCATGGCGCATATCATGGGCAATGCCAAATTAGTGGCCGACAGCCGTAACCGAAAAAATCATGTGATTGACCTGAGCGGCCACGATGAGTGGGTGGAGGTGTATCGAGATGACTGTCTGGAACTGACCGGCAACACCCTGAACGTCCATTTCGATGTCTATCCCCGCAAGCTCATCAGTTCCTGCGGCTCATTCGTGACCAAGGGTGAATGGCAGTTCGGCGTTCAGCAGAACGGTAAGGAGCAGCTGGTGTTCTACATCAACACCGACAAGGCACCAGCCTCAGAAGGCGAGCCCAAGGCATTCCCCTTCGGTAGAAGACCTGCGGCCACCAACCACAAGTACGAACTATCGGCACCACTGCCCGCCGACTGGGAGAACAAATGGCACCATGTGGAAGCCTGCTACGACGGTAAGAAGATGACAGTAAGCATCGACAAGACAGAGGTGGCACAGATGGAGGCTCAGGGCAACATCATCAACGCCCCGTTCCCTGTAAACATCGGCCGCAATGAACAGACCCATGGACAGGACACCCATGTGTATATCTGCGATGCGCTGATGGATAATGTCGTCATTGCCGACAATTCGGGCCAGTTGTTGAATCTCGACTTCGAGACAGAGCAACAAGAAGGCTCCTATTTCAGCTACGGCATCGGCGCCCGCACCTACGGTACGATATGGCCCGACAGAACCGTACAGCCGGAAATCTATCAGATGAAGAAATCGGCCCAGCCCGTATCATGCCGGTTGCTGAGTGCCGACAATGGTACGGTAGAGATCTGGAACAGGAACCATTTCCTCAACACCTCTTATTACAATATGACATGGGAACTCTACGAGGACGGCGTGTGCCTGCAGCAGGGCACGATCACTCCTGATGTGGAGCCGCTCAGCAAGAAAATCATCACCCTACCCTACAGCCGTCCGGCCATCAAGCCGGGCTGCGAATACCGACTGACGATAACCAGCGCGCTGAAGGCCGACGAGCTATGGGCGCAGAAGGGGCACGTGGCTGCGTGGGACCAGTTGGAACTGCCTTGGCAACAGTTGGCCACACCGTCTGACAAAACCGTTGGGAAGGCTGTGTTGAGCCAGACAAACGACTCCATCACCGTGAGCGGAGAAGGCTTCTCCTACACCTTCACACCCGACGGCCAACTCTTCAGCATCCGACAGGGCGGACAGGAACTGCTCAAGTCGCCAATGCAGTTGAACGTCTGGCGTGCGCCGTTGGCACTTGAAGTTGACGGCTGGGATCAATGGAACATCACCTACAACAACCGCAAGCCCTGGAACGGCGGGCAGATAGCCAACGAGTTCTACAGCAACAACCTGGATGCCATCACCCGCATCCCCATCTCTTGTCAGGCCTTCGAAGCCAACGGTCAGGTGTATATCAACGTACGCTGTTTCTCACAATTCGGGGCACCCGTCAACACATCGCTCGATGCCTATATCACCGGCCTGCGCTATTCAGGCTTCTCTGAGGTCTATGAATACCGCATCAACGGCGACGGAACCATCGCCCTGCATCACATCCTTGAGCCCGAAGGCCCGATGCCTGCTCTCCTGCCCCGCATCGGACTGACCATGACGCTCATCGACCCGTTGCAACAGGTGAAGTGGTACGGCCGTGGACCTGAAGAGAACTATCCAGACCGCAAGACCGGCTATGCCATCGGCATCTATGAGAACAATGTGGACGATATGTTCGAACCCTACCTCATTCCACAGGACTGCGGCCTGCGGTGCGACAACCGCTGGCTTGCCCTGAGCAATAAATCTGGACTGGGACTGCGCTTTGCGATGGATGAGCCGTTCAACTTCAACGCCTACCACTACAGCACCGACAACCTGACGAAGGCGGTATATACCTACCAATTGCAAAAGCAGGACGGCATCACCCTGAACCTGGACTACAACACCACAGGCGTAGGCTGTACGGCCTGCTATGTGCTGCCCGGCTATCAGGTCAAGCCCGCCCGCTACGAGCGACATCTGACAATAAAACCAATATCTCAGTGACTTACCGACATTAAAGCGAAAAATCTGCTAAATCCGTAAAATGGGTTGATATATCACGGAGGGACAAAAACAGTGTTGACACTTTTTAACAAGCCAATTTTGAGTTATAAAATGCGCCCATTTTCGTCAGATTACAAAGATATACAAAGAACTGCAAAGATAAATGTACCTAAAGGGACAGAAATTGGAAGTCGCACTTCACTCGCTTCACAGAGAATACAAAAATGTGCAAAAATCCGTGTTAACGAATGTGAATATACAAAGAACTGGAAAAACGTCTTTGCAGATGTTTGTATATTTTATTTTTGACGGCAGCTTCATTTGCAGATTTTTGTATATTTTCCGTCCCTCCTCCGTCCCTCGGCATAGTATCTGTCCCCTGCAATTGGAGGCATATACACTGATTATCAACGACTTATATTTGCAGATAGTAACTTCTGCGTCGGAAAGTAGATTCTGCGTGGGAAAATAACTTAACTTATTTCCCTTCCATTAATGTGGCCGTACGTACGCGGGAAAGCGTCTCCGGAGTCATCTGGAGATAACTGGCTATATATACCAACGGTGCACGGAGCACTAACTGAGGCTGATTCTTCACCAGTTTCTGGTAACGGTCCTGAGCACTCTCAAAGCGCAGCATATCTGCATGGTGCTGCGACAGAATCAACGACTCTTCCAGAATCTTACGGAAAAGGATCTGGATGTTTACGCTCTTCATGGCAACAGCCTCCAAATCCGCTTTAGGCATCGCTATGAGAATCGTAGGCTCCAGAGCCTTAATATTCAACTGTGACGGTTGTTCCCGGAAAAGGCTCTCGATACACATTACGATGGAGTTCTCCGTCGCCATATATTCAGTGAGCTCCTTCTCGTTCTTATAATAATACTGACGAACCAGTCCCTTTACGATCCAATAGATGTTGGTACAGGTATCTCCTTCCTTTAGGATCATTTCATTCTTGGCAAATTTCATAGGCACAAGAATGCTTTCGAGTAAGTCAAGCTCCTCGTGTGTCATTGTGCTGTAACGACGGGCCAGTTCACGTGCCACATCTCTCGTTGTCAAACTAATACTCGGCATAGGTCTTTTATAAATAAGTTTTTAGTCTAATTTCAATACTGCTAAGAAAGCCTTCTGGGGCACTTCCACATTACCAATCTGTTTCATGCGTTTCTTACCCCGCTTCTGCTTCTCCAAAAGTTTACGTTTACGGCTGACGTCACCACCATAACACTTGGCCGTCACATCCTTACGCACCTGCTTCACTGTCTCGCGGGCAATGATCTTCGCTCCGATGGCTGCCTGAATAGCAATGTCAAACTGCTGACGCGGAATCAGTTCCTTCAGTTTCTCGCACATGCGGCGACCAAAAGTAACAGCGTTATCCTGATGCGTCAGCGTGGATAGTGCATCCACTGGTTCGCCATTAAGCAGGATATCAAGTTTCGCCAATTTAGAGGGTTTGAATCCGTCAACATGATAGTCGAACGAAGCATATCCCTTGGAGATAGACTTCAGTTTGTCATAGAAGTCTATAACAATCTCACCCAATGGCAACATAAAGTGGAGTTCCACACGATTGCCACTTACGTACTGCTGGTCTATCAGTTCACCACGCTTATCCAGACAGAGGGTCATGATAGGCCCGATATAATCGGCTGCCGTAATGATAGAGGCTCGGATATAGGGTTCCTCAATATGTTCAATCATCGTCAGGTCAGGCAAACCAGAGGGATTATGCACCTCCTTCACCTCACCCTGTTTGGTATAGCACATATACGACACATTAGGAACCGTCGTGATCACGTCCATATCAAACTCACGGTCGAGTCGTTCCTGAATGATCTCCATGTGCAGAAGGCCCAAGAAGCCGCAACGGAAGCCAAAGCCCAATGCGACAGAACTCTCTGGTGTAAACGTCAAAGAGGCATCGTTCAACTGTAACTTCTCTAAAGAGGCCCTCAGATTCTCATAATCCGTCGGATCGATGGGATAGACGCCGGCAAACACCATCGGCTTCACTTCCTGGAAACCCTCGATGGCTTTGTCGCAGGGTTTTGCCACCTGAGTAATAGTATCTCCCACCTTCACCTCACGGGAATTCTTGATGCCACTGATGATATAGCCTACATCACCTGTACGCAGTTCCTTACGGGGAATCATATCCATCTTCAACACACCGATCTCGTCGGCATCGTACTCCATACCTGTATTGAAGAACTTCACAAGGTCACCTGTATGGATGACACCATTCACGATCTTAAAGTAGGCAATAATACCACGGAAGGAGTTGAAAACGGAATCAAAAATCAGTGCCTGTAGAGGAGCATCTTCATCACCCTCTGGATGAGGGATGCGTTCCACCACGGCATTGAGGATATCCTCCACACCCTCACCAGTCTTACCAGAGGCACGGATAATATCTGACCGATCGCAACCAATAAGATCGATAATCTCATCTTCTACCTCATCGGGCATGGCAGAGGGCATATCAATCTTATTGATCACAGGGATAATCTCCAGATTATGATCGATGGCCATATAGAGATTCGAGATGGTCTGCGCCTGAACACCCTGAGTGGCATCGACAACCAATAAGGCTCCTTCACAGGCTGCTATAGAACGTGAGACCTCGTAGGAAAAGTCCACATGTCCCGGAGTATCAATCAGATTCAGTATATATTTTTCACCTTTGTAGGTATATTCCATTTGTATAGCGTGACTCTTGATGGTAATACCACGCTCACGCTCCAGATCCATATCATCCAGCATCTGACCTTCCGTCACCTGGATGGTGTTGGTAAACTCCAACAACCTGTCTGCCAAGGTAGATTTACCATGGTCAATATGCGCAATGATACAGAAGTTTCTTATATGGTTCATCAGATTATATGCTTTGAAGTGCAAAGTTACAAAAAAAGCTTGTAACAAACGAGGGATTTTGGAAGATTAACGCAGAATGACCGTAAACAAAAGGCAATCATGGGAAAATCGGGGAAGTTCAGTTTTAGGCTGAATGCAAATTTGGGAGAAATAAAGAAGTAGTTAGGTTTCTTATCCGTGACCCGCGAGACGGTCTTTGGAGCCAGTTAAACTTCGTTAATCGGATAAGCAAAATAGGGCATAACAACGCACCTCTCACCACCCGTTTCTGATTCCGCAAACTGCTATATTTTGCATAGCAATAGAACCAGGAAAAGATAGTAGTTTTGCAGCCGGAATTTAAAAACGAGTAAGAAACATGAGCAGAAGCACATTTTCGGTACTGTTCTACGTGAACAGAGGTAAGGAGAAGAATGGCGTAGTGCCTGTGATGGGCAGGGTAACTATCAATGGTACACAGAGCCAGTTCAGTTGTAAGAGAAGCATTCCGTTAGCCTTATGGGATGCGAAGGGCAACTGCGCCAAAGGGCGAAGCAAGGAAGCCTTGCAGTTGAATCGTGACCTTGACAATATCAAGGCACAGATCATCAAGCACTATCAGTACTTGTCAGACCGTGAGGCATTCGTGACGGCAGAGATGGTACGCAACTCCTATCAGGGATTCGGCAGCGAATATGAGACATTGCTCAACGCATTCGATAAGGACATCGCCAGTTTCAAGAAGCGTGTAGGCAAGGATAGAGTTGTTAGCACCCTGTGGGCAATGCAACTCTCCAGAAAGGATACGGCTTCATTCATTGAATCTCATTATCGTCGTAAGGACATATCTATGCTGGAACTTACACCCAACTTTATCAAGGACTTCGCTGCCTATCTCAGCACGGAGCGAGGACTGGCAAGCGGCACTATCTGGCAACGCTGCATGTGGCTGAAAGGTGTCGTGATGAGGGCGCACTATAATGGTAAGGTTCCCCGTAACCCCTTTGCCCAGTTCCATATCAGCCCTAACTGTAAGGAACGTGAGTTCTTGACGGAGGAAGAACTGAAGCAGGTGATGACTCATGAGTTTGAGGATGCCGACTTGGCCTTTGTCCGTGACATTTTTGTCTTTATCTGCTGGACGGCATTGGCATTTGTGGATGTGAAGAACCTGACTACTGATGACATCGTGGATATCAACGGCGACAAGTGGATTGTGTCTCACCGCCATAAGACGAATGTTCCCTATCAAGTGAAGTTGATGGATGTGCCCTCGCAGATTATAGAGCGTTACAAGCACCTGCAAGAAGAAAAGTTAGTGTTCGGCAAACTCAACTACTGGTCTATCTGTAAGAAGTTGAAGAAGGTAATCTCAGCCTGTGGGATAGAGAAGCAGATTAGCCTGCACTGTGGGCGCCATTCCTGGGCTACGCTCGCTTTGTCGAAAGGTATGCCAATAGAGAGTGTGAGCCGTGTATTGGGACACACAAACATAGTCACGACCCAGATATATGCCCGCATCACCTCTCAGAAGTTGAACGACGACCTGACCATGCTAAGCGACAAACTTAACGCATCATTCAGTAACATCAAAATGGCATAAGATTATGGAGCAAAGAAACATCATCAAGTGGAGTGAGTATAGCGAGTACACAGAACTGACTATACCGAGTGGAGAGATCTGGATGAGTGAGTCCGAACTGGTGGACTTGTTCGGAGTGTTCATCCCCAAGTTGAGGAATGCCATCAAAGCCCTCTACAATGAGGAACTGGTCAAGTCCTACGAGGCAGAGCGGACTATCAAGCAGAAGCGTAACCTACACCTTACTGTATATAATATGGAGGTGGTCATGCTTCTTGCCTTTCGCCTCAATTCGTATCAAGCAAGGGCAGTCCGCAGAGAACTAATGGAGCGTATTGGCCGAGACCACAAGCCTTTTGAGGTTATCATGTCGGTTGTCAAGGGAGGGAACTGCTAATCACTCTATACGCTAATAAGCACAGAAAAGGCGGATGAT
>Ga0129306_1000074_pt1 | contig 162284 bp, 114 predicted proteins | sample P827metagenome_FD_94438 | JGI IMG/M metagenome (GOLD analysis project Ga0129306, IMG submission 94438) | Capybara group fecal microbial communities from Wisconsin, USA - P827 metagenome | ecosystem: Host-associated > Mammals > Digestive system > Large intestine > Fecal | place: USA: Wisconsin...
CAGCGAGCGCAAAGCAAACTTGTTTGCTCTGCCGAGTCGCGACGGACGAAAACGCAGTTAAAAACTCAAATAAATTTGGTTTTTCGCTCGGCTCACCCTATCTTTGCAGACCGAAATTGAAATACCATCTTATTAAATAAGGAAAATGTACAGAACTAAGACGTGTGGCGAGCTGAGGCTTGCCAATGCAGGAGAGCGCGTGACGCTGGCCGGATGGGTGCAGCGCACGCGGAAGATGGGCGGTATGACGTTTGTCGATCTGCGCGACCGCTACGGCATCACCCAGCTGGTGTTTAATGAGGAACGCGACGCGGCGCTATGCGAACAGGCTAACCGCCTGGGACGCGAGTATGTCGTGCAGGTGACGGGTGTCGTCGGCGAACGGTCGAACAAGAATGCGAAGATGGAGACGGGCGACATCGAGATCCTAGCGGAAACGCTGACGGTGCTCAACGTCTCGGCCACACCGCCCTTCACCATCGAGGACAACACCGACGGCGGCGACGACCTCCGCATGAAGTACCGCTATCTGGACCTCCGCCGCACGGCCGTCCGCAAGAACCTCGAGCTACGCCATAAGATGGCGTTCGAGGTGCGCCGCTATCTGGACGGACAGGGATTCCTGGAGGTGGAGACGCCCGTGCTGGTGAACAGCACGCCCGAGGGCGCACGCGACTTCGTCGTGCCCAGCCGCATGAACCCCGGACAGTTCTATGCCCTGCCGCAGAGCCCGCAGACGCTCAAGCAGCTGCTGATGGTGAGCGGCTTCGACCGCTACTTCCAGATCGTGAAGTGCTTCCGCGACGAGGACCTCCGTGCCGACCGCCAGCCTGAGTTCACGCAGGTGGACTGCGAGATGTCGTTCGTCGAGCAGGAGGACATCCTACAGATGTTCGAGGGGATGATCCGTCACCTCTTCAAGACCATCCTCGGCCTTGAGCTCGCCCCGCTGCCGCGCATGACGTGGGCTGACGCCATGAAGTACTACGGCTCCGACAAGCCCGACACGCGCTTCGGCATGCGGTTCGTGGAGCTGATGGACGTGCTGAAAGGCTTCGGCTTCAGTGTGTTCGACAGCGCGGCCTACATCGGCGGCATCTGCGCCAAGGGCGCGGCCTCCTATACCCGCAAGCAGATCGACCAGCTGACGGAGTACGTGAAACGCCCGCAGATTGGCGCCAAGGGCATGGTCTATGCCCGCGTCGAGGCCGACGGCACGGTGAAGTCGAGCGTCGATAAATTCTACTCGCAGGAGGTGCTGCAGCAGCTGAAGGCTGCCTTCGCCGCCGAGCCGGGCGACCTGATCCTCATCCTCAGCGGCGACGACGCCATGAAGACGCGCAAGCAGCTGAACGAGCTGCGCCTCTACGTGGGCGAGCAGCTCGGCCTGCGCCCGAGGGATAAGTTCTCGTGCCTCTGGGTCATCGACTTCCCCATGTACGAGTGGAGCGACGAGGAGCAGCGCCTGATGGCCATGCACCATCCGTTCACCTCGCCCAAGCCCGAGGACATCCCCCTGCTCGACACCGACCCCGCCGCCGTGCGCGCCAATGCGTACGACATGGTCATCAACGGCGTCGAGGTGGGCGGCGGCTCCATCCGTATCCACGACGCCCAGCTTCAGCAGAAGATATTCGAGATCCTCGGCTTCACGCCCGAGCAGGCACAGACGAAGTTCGGCTTCCTGATGAACGCCTTCAAGTTCGGCGCGCCCCCTCACGGCGGTCTGGCCTACGGTCTCGACCGCCTCGTCAGCCTCTTTGCCGGCCTCGACAGCATCCGCGACTGCATCGCCTTCCCGAAAAACAACCAGGGACGCGACGTCATGCTCGGCGCCCCCGGCCCGCTCGACCCCATCCAGTTCGACGAGCTGCAGATAAAGGTCGATTTGAAGAAAGGGTAAAAAATCCTGAAAATTATTTTGCAGTCATAAAGTATGGCTGTATCTTTGTACCCGAAATTGGAAACCATTTTTATTCACTTAATTCAAAAAACACGTATGAGAAAAAGAAAACTTTACTCAATTCTGATGGCAGCAGCCCTGCTGTTGCCGGGTGTCGGCGCCAAGGCGCAGTCCTGGACAGACCCTGACACCAACGTCGAGTATGCCTTTGTAGAAGGTAATGTGGATGGTAACGAAGGTTCGGCGATGATCATCGACGGCAATGTCGAGACCAAGCTCGGAACCGGCGGCCTCCCCACGTATTTTGTCGTCGAAGCCTCCGAAGCTGTATCCATCATCGGCTACACCATCATCACGGCTAACGACAACTCCTCCTATCCCGGCCGTAACCCCAACCATTGGACCATCGAAGGTTCGAACGATTACGAGAACTGGACGTTCATCGACGAGGTGATGAACGACGAAACCCTCCAGGACGTCAACTTTACTCCGTTTGAGTTCACTTGCCCGGCATCGGAAAAGTTCAAGTACTTCCGTGTCACCATCCTCTCTGTTGTCGGCGGCGGCTTCATGCAGGTCAGCGAATGGCACTTCCACGGCGTCAGCCACGAGCACGTGTGGGGCGAGCCCGTTGAGACCCTGCCTACATGCCGCAAGGACGGTTACTTCACCTACACCTGCGAGATCTGCGGTGCCATGAAGAACGAGCCCAGCGGCAAGGAGGCTACCGGCATCCACGAGTACGAGAACGGCTACTGCATCAACTGCGGCAAGGCCGAGAACGAGCCCCTCGTTGAGGATGGCTTCTGGATTCTGGAAACTCCTCAGGACCTTGTCTATTTTGCCGACCGCGTCGTTGCTGATGATGCCTTCGACCGCAATGCCCGTCTGGCTGCCGACATCGATGTCGCTGACGTGAATTTCCAGGGCATTGGCGTGGGTACGCAGAGCCGCTACGTCGGTGAGTTCGACGGCGATGGCCACTGGATCATCAACTACACCCGCGAGGGCACCCGTCAGGGCTCCGTCGGCCTGTTCGGCATGGTCGGTGCAGGCGGCTATATCCACAACGTGGGTCTTCTGAATGCCAACCTGAACGGTGACGCCAACGTGGCCGGCCTCGTCGGTCGCCTCTATGGCGGTGTCATCGAAGAGTGTGCTGTGGTGAACTCCTACATCGAAGGCCGCGACCACGTCGCTGCCATCACCGGTGACGTCAACCACGAGAGTGTCGATGGCGAAGAGGTCGGCGGCATCGTCCGCAACTGCTTCTCGAATGCTGTCATCAACAGCCGCGAATATCAGGCCAGCGGCATCTCGGGCGTCATCAACGGCGGTCTCATCGAGAACAACCTCTTCTGCGGTACCGTTGACTGCGGCTACACCAACGCCAGCATCGCCTGCAGCCTCGTCGATAGCGAAGGCGTCGTCTCTGTCATCCAGAACAACGCCCTGCTCGCCTCGCACAACTACGGCTTCGGCGACAGCGGCAACGGCTCACGCCGTGTCACACACACCTACGGCCGTTACGCCGAGCTGGCCAACAACTGGTCGCTCGCCACGACGCGCCTCATCCTGCTCATCGGCGAGAACTACTACTACGCCTACTCAAACAGCATCGATAACTTTGCCAACGACCCCAACGACGACAACGGTGCCGACATCTCCGACCAGGAGGCCCGCGAACAGGACTTCTACTCCGACGTCCTCAACTGGGACTTCGGCGGCGTCTGGGGCTTCTATCCCGACACCGAGGGCAAGGCCTATCCCGTCCTCCAGTGGATGATTGAGTCTGAGCGTAAAATGCCCACCCAGATCTTCGACGTTCCCGCCGACGGCTCCAAGCTCATCTACGAGACCGGCGACGAGTACATCGACCTCAACCGCGTCCACGGTTCCTTCGGCCAGAAGATCAGCTTCGCCGTCATCGAAGGTGAGGGCAAGGCCACCTATGACGAGGGCGTCAATCAGCTTCTCGTTGGCGACAACAAGGGCGAGTTTGGCGGCACCGGCAACGTGGTTGTCAAGGTCTCCTACGAGGAGGATCTGAGCGAGATCTTCGAAGGCGCTGCCGACACCACCTTCAGCGTCTATGTTGACCAGTCGGGCGTCGAAGTGGAAATCAGCGATCCCGAAACGCTCCAGCGCGCCGTGCGCAACCCGGGCGGCAACTACAAGCTCGTGAAGGACATCGACATGACTGGCGTTGAGTTCGCCGGCATCGGTAGCTCCAACGAACCGTTCACCGGCAGCTTCGACGGTAACGGCCACATCATCAAAGGCCTCACCATCACCGCCGACGGTGGCAGCCGTCTCGGTTTCTTCAACTACACCAATGGTGCCACCATCAAGAACCTTGCTATCAGCAACATCACCATCGATGCTCCCAAAACCAACCAGGTGGGCGGCCTCATCGGTGAGTGCGTCAGCACCACGCTCGACCAGATTGCCCTCTCCGGCTTCATCACCGGTTGGGATCACGTCGGCGGCCTCATCGGACGCACCAGCGGCAAGTCCGTCATCAACAACTGCTACGACGACGTACGCGTCTATGCCTACAGCCAGGCCGGCGGTATCTCCGGTACCACCAACCGCGGCGACTCCATCGTCTTCGAGAACACCTACTTCGCCGGTAGCGTCTATATCTACCATCGTGGTTGGGCCGGCGGCTTCATCGGCCTCATCGACCAGGACAACACCAACATCTACATGACCGGTTGCGTCTCTGTCGGTGACGTCATCAGCCACACCGACGGCAACGCCGACGGCAACATCGCTTCGCCCTTCATCGGCGCTAACGGTGCCTCGCTGAACCTCGACTATCAGATTGGTAAGGCCCGCGTCACGTTCAACAACAACGTCCGCAACGTTGACGCCATCATCGACGGCCTCAACAACGAGTATGCTTGGCCCGCCATCGGTTCGACCGAGGACGAATATACCGCTGCTGCCGAGCTGCCTGCCGACGACATGAAGAAGAAGGCTACTTACGAGAACCTCGGCTGGGACTTCAACCGCACGTGGGAGATGGACAAGACCGCCTATGGCTATCCCATCCTGTCGATCTTCGGTGGCTTCAACACCCGCATCGCTACTCCCGAGGCAGACGTCGCTCCCGTCCAGAACGGTGCCATCTACAACCTCCAGGGCCAGCGCGTGGCTGAAGGCTACAAGGGCATCGTCATCATGAACGGCAAGAAGGTCTTGGTTAAGTGAGAGAAGAACTGAGCTTGCTCAGCTTCTTCCGAACGTTTTCGTTAAGCCAAATGACCAAAGCAAAGTTTACTTTAGCTTTGGCATGGCGAGAAAACGAAGGATAAAATCCAACGTGAAAGAGCTAGAGCGAAGCTCAAGATGCTCGTAAAGTAAACAGCTTTCGAAAACCCGTAAAGGGCACGGGGCAGTCCTGCCTCAGCTCTTATCACCCAAGTCAGGGGCGCAAACCGCGCCCCTGACTGCGTTAAATATAATAGGAGTAAGAAAGGGAGGAAAGTGGAAGTAAAAATGGTAGAGACGCAACATGCCGCGTCTCGCCATCGGCAATGGTCTTTTCCCTCCATTCGGTTTGTGTTCGTGGTTTCAACGTTTCCTATAACAAAGTGGCGTTTGCTGAGCGGTTTTCTTTTTAACCCGTCACTCGCATGGGTTTTTTAGGAGGTTGCTGCTTATGGTTTATAATCGCTTTAGTCCATACCCATAGTCCATAGTTCGTAGCGTTAAACGTCGCGCTCGTAGCGTTAAACGTTGTGTCCGTAGCGTTAAACGCTGTGCTCATAGCGTTAAACGCTATTTTTTCAGCCCACTGGGCTACGCGAGTAGAAGGGCCTTTTGGCATAGCAGAAAGGCCTTCTGATATTACAGAAAGGCCTTCTGGCTAATTACGAATTGTAACCTCACATTCCCTACATATCCCCCGGAAGTGACGGGTTAAAAAGACAACCGCTCAGCAAACGCCACTTTCTTATAGGAAAGAGTCCTTCGCAACCCGTCACAAACGTCTCTTGCTTTCCACAGAATGTCCTGCGTCGACAAGCTGCTTACAGTTTTTTAAGGGAGTCTAAAAGAAAAAAAATAAATTCGATTTTTTGCGAATTATTATAGTTGTTACTATCTTTGCACCCAAAATAGCGGACGAAATGGTTGTAACGTTCAACGACGAGTATCTTGAGAACCTTTATACAAAAGGAAAGACTGGAGTAAGATGGATAAGAGTACAGCTAACCAAATGATGTCTTCTATGCTGATTCATCCGGGTGAGATGATCAAGGATGAAATCATGGCGCGGGGTTTAACGCAGAAAGAAGTGGCGCGGCAGATGGGAGTGTCATATACGGTTTTCAATGAGATATTGAACGGTAAACGTCCCGTGACAACCGAATATGCGTTGTTGCTTGAGGCTGTTTTGGGGACGGATGCCCACATCTGGATTGGTTTGCAGCAGGAATATAATATGCAGAAAGCCAAGCAGGATAAGTCTTTTATGAAACGTCTTGAAAAGATCCGCCAAGTAGCAGCCGTTCTATAGGTTTTCTTTGGCACGCCTGATTGTGGGCTGCTATCCTCGGCGGGCTTCGATGAGGGGAGCGTCCCAATCGACGTCGCCTCCAGCCTGGGCGGCGAGGGCGTCTATCTCCTGGCGGAGGGTGGCGAGGAGGGCTTCTTCACGCTTACGTGAACGACGGCCGGGGCCGTCGAAAAGCACGCGGCTGTAGTAGGCGTCGTAGGAGATGGCAAAGTCGTCGGCCGAGGTGTGGGGGAAGAAGTTGACGGCTGTTTCGTAGCGGATATGGCCGGCTTCGGATTCAGCCACCAGCAGCACGGCGGCGGCGTGGCGCTCGACGCCGTTTGCCGTGCAGCGGGCTGCGAAATACTGTTGATAGACGTTGATGGTTGGCATAGGGCGTTATTGTTTTCCCTCGTCGTAATACTCGACGGGTTTGACGTTGCGCTTCAGCGACTCGTTGATGAGCGTCTTGAGCTGGAGGGTGCGTTCCTGGATGCCGTTGCGGCGCTCGGGCTTGTAGAGGTTGTTGTAGCGGCAGGGGGCGAGCTTGAAGTGCATGTCGTCGAGGGTGCCGCTGACGTCAAGGCCGAGGCGAACGGGCACAGGGGCGTCGGTGACGGAGAGGTGGTAGTTGAAGTCGAAGTCGCGGTTGATGTTATGCCGTCCGGCCACGATGGCCTCGTACTGGCCGAGGCGGACGCGGAAGGGGTAGAGGTCAACCTCGTCCTTGAAGACGCTGAGCTCGACGTCGAGGCTGTCGATGCGGTTCTCGGTCGATTTGTCGGTCATCAGGTACTTCTTGATGGTGTCGAAGGTGGACGAGGGTAGCACCACGAGGTCCTTGCCCTCGATGGCGGCGGCGCCGCGCAGGGTGGAGAGCTTGAAGTCGTAGTTGGACTTCAGATACGACTCGCCGGCGAAGTGGAACTGTGCCTGGCCGTCGAACGACTTCAGCATGGGCACGATGGAATCGACCTTGGGAATCATGCGAATAAGGTCGTCAATCTCGATGTTGATGAGATGGAAATCGACGCCGGCAAAGAGGTGGTTTTTGCGGGGCGACTTGTACATGGCTGTGAGCTGCATGGTGGCTGCCTTGGAGGTGAAGCCGAGCTCCTCCATGACGAGGACGCCGTCGCGGCAGGTGATCTTACCGCCCACGTTGTGGAAGTCGAAGCCGTTCCAGTTGGCGGTCTTGATATCGGTGCGGAAGAAGACGTCCACGCCCAGCGGCACCATGAAGGGATTGTCCTCTTTCACCTCGTCGTCGGCAAAGGCAGCCTGGGGCTTATTCGCGTCGGCGGTGGCGGTAGAGTCCTTGGCCCCGAGGCCGCTGACGAGATCCATGATTTGACTGACGTCGGTGTAGTCGGACGAGAAGGTGAGGTTGCCTTTGAGCAGGCCATCCTTCGCCAGCCATGCGTCGAGGTTGGTGATGTCGCCGCGAAGGCTGAAGTCGCTCTTGCCGAGCTTAATGCGGCTGTCGTCGATGGTGAACTTGCCAGGCGTGAAGTCGAAACGGAGGCTGGGGATATCCACGGGTACGGGCAGCTGGGCATAGTCGGCATGGGCCGTGCTGAGGCTGGCATTGACCTTGGGATTCCATTGGTCGAGGACCGCCTTCTTCGTGGCGTCGCGCGTGGCTGCGGCCTTGATGGTGAGGGCTCCGGTGTTGGCCGCAAGCAGACGGCCCAGACGTCCGTCGAGGCTCGAGGTGGTGACGGTGGCTTCGTAGTGAGGCTTGGGATTCTTGCCCTTCGGCGTAATCATCATTGCCTCGACAACGGGCTTTGCCATCTTGGCATCGATGGTGTCGAGGGTGGCGGCAAGGTTGTCCATCACCAGTTTGGCTTTGGCGGAGAAGGGCGTTTTCTTGTCGGTGAAATCCGAGAGACTGAAGGTGGATTGAAGATTGTGGATGGAAGACTGAAGGTTATCCTTTATCTCTACCGAGAGCGAGGAGGCGTTCAACGTGCCCCCGGCAAACTCCTTGAATTGCGAGGTGGTCGTTTTGGCGGGGATGGTGACGCTGGCCGTCAGCTTAGGGGCGACGACGGAGATGCTGTCGTTCAGACGGCCGTTCAGCCGGTCGAAGGTGACGCCGGCGTTGGCTGTGCTGATGGCGAGCTTGCCGTCCTTGAGACCCGCATTGGCCTTGGCGTCGAGCTGCAGGGCGCCGTCGTTGATGCGGATGTTGGAGAGTTTCTTACGATAGGCCTTCGGCACGACGGCAAGCACCTCCTTCAGGTTCCAGCGGTTGGTGTTCAGGGCGATGTCGGCATCGAGGGTGGTGGAGTCGGGGCGGAGGACGGTGCCGTTGAGGTTGATGTCGAACTGGTTGAGGCTGATGACGCCCCCGCCGACGGTGATGCGGCTGAAGGTGGTGTCGGCAGCCAGATCGGCGCGGAGGGCGACTTGGGCCTTGTCGAGCAGCTTGTCCTTGTCCATTGTAAGGTTGCTCGAAGTGAGGGCGACAGAGGCTGGGATGAGACTATAGCTGGTGCCGTCGAAGCTGCTGAGGAATTTGACCTGCAGTTCGTCGGCATCGACGGTCATGGGCTTCTCGCCGCCAAGGGTGAGGGCAGGGGTGGTGGCAGCCAACTCGGCAGCGCCGTGCCAGCTCTTCGTGCTGCTCAGGTCGCCCGCGACCTTCACGGTCAGCTTGTCGAGAAGTGCGTTCATGTCGCCTTGGACGAAGGCTGTGGGGCCGGCGGTGAGGGTGATGTCGGCATTCCCCGATTGCTGGCTAGCGTATTTGATGTCGGCCTTCAATCCAAGCTGGCTGAGCGTGCCGCTTATAGGCTTCTCGCCCGCTTTTTTGAGGATGGCTGAGCGAAGGGCGGCATCCAGGGCGGCATCGATGTTCCCCTCCTTGAGCGTGCCCTTCAGCTTCAGGTCAAGCCCATTGACGCCGGTGTTGAGCCCCGCCTTGCGGTTGTCGAGCGTGGCGCTGAGACGGCTGACGGTAATGTGGTCGATATCAACGTCGAGTGAGCTAAGGTCGAAGGAGGACTCTTTCTTTTCTTTGTCGCTCTTGGGAAAGATGTCGAGGTTCGAGACGCCCGTCTCGGACGTGTAGAGGTATGCTGTGCCGTCGGCGATGTCCAGCCCACGGACGATGATGGAGCGGTCGCGGAGGAATGCTTTGGCATCAACGGCCAGCGTCAGATGGCCCAGCGCAGCCACGGTGTCCGTCTTTGCCCCTTCGGTGGGATTGATAAGAACGACGTCGTTCACGTCGAGCCCCAGCTGGGGAAAGGTCTTGAAGAGAGTGAGGTTAACCCGTCCGATATGGGTGTCGCAGGTGATGAACTTGTCGGCCACCTTATCAACGATGGATGTGAGGCGTGCAGGCGTGAAGATGAGCCAGCAGGCAATGAGGATAATCAACAGAACGAGACCGACGAGCGACGCAAGGGCGATGCCGGTTATCTTAAGCGCTTTCTTCATTTCAGTTTACCTTATAGAATTTGTACTTCTTGGTAGTGACGTAAGCATCATAGTAGTCCAGCTCGTCGAACGAGAGGAAGGTGATAATGTAGTATTTGGGTATCTGGGCTGTGCCGGTCTCGGTGAGGTGGATGTGAATCATCTCGCTGCCGTCGACCTCCCAGGTGAAAGCCTGCGCCTCGTCCTCATAGACGTCGTCGCTCTCGTCCCAGGTGGCTCCTGTGCCGTCGTCGTTGTACTTATAGTAAATCTTCGTGCCCTCCTGGCACCATTTCCCGTAAAGGTTGGTGACGTCGAAATCGCCTTCTGTCGGGTCGTCGGGCGTGCAGGCCCACAGCGCTGTGAACAGAAGGAGGCATAAGAATACTTTAATAGATGCTGCCTTTTTCATGATGCAATACTATATACGCGCTGCAAAGATAGGGTGAGCCGAGAGAAAAACCAAATTTATTTGCAATTATCCGAGCCGCGCCTATCTAAAAGTCCCGAAGGGGGATTAAAGATTGCCAAAAAACAATTATTTGTTCGTGGTTTTTTCTTTTTATTCGATTTTTTTGTAGTTTTGCGGAGTTTTCCTTGAAAAATCATGAAAAAGAAGAATGCTTATCCGTGGGTGGTGGTTGGTTTGTTGTGGGTAGTAGCATTGCTCAACTACCTTGACCGCCAGATGCTTTCAACGATGCAAGGCGCTATTGCCGCCGACATCACCCGCTTGCAGGAAGGCGAGGCCTTCGGCGCCCTTATGGCCGTGTTTCTTTGGATATATGGCTGTGTAAGTCCCTTTGCCGGTATTGTGGCCGACCGCGTGAGCCGCAAGTGGCTGGTGGTGGGCAGCCTGTTCGTGTGGTCGGCTGTGACGCTGCTGATGGGTTATGCCACGACGTTCAACCAGCTCTATTGGCTGCGTGCTACGATGGGCATCAGCGAGGCCCTCTACATCCCCTCTGCCCTGTCGCTGATTGCCGATTGGCACGATGGTAAGTCGCGTTCGCTGGCTGTGGGGGTGCATACCACCGGGCTCTATGTGGGTCAGGCCGTTGGCGGCTTTGGTGCCGTTGTCGCTGCCCAGCTCTCGTGGCATCAGACGTTCCATGTCTTCGGACTTATCGGCGTCGCCTATAGTCTTGTGCTGATGCTGTGTCTGAAGGAGAAGAGAGAAAGGCCCGTCCCCACGGCATCTCCTGAACGTAACGACGCGATGAGGAAAGGCAAGGGGATGGCTCCCGTCTTTGCCGGGCTTTCAGCCGTACTGGGGACGGTGGCGTTCTGGGTCATCCTGTTCTACTTCGCTGCGCCGAGCCTGCCAGGGTGGGGCATACGCAACTGGCTGCCTACGCTGCTCTCTGTCAACCTCGGCATCCCGATGACGAAAGCAGGGCCTATGGCTACCATCACCATCGCAGCCTCGTCGTTCCTGGGCGTCTTCATCGGAGGAACGATGTCTGACCGTTGGGTGCAGAAGAACCTGAAGGGGCGTATCTACACCAGTGCCATCGGCTTGGCGATGACGGTTCCGGCGCTGCTGTTGCTCGGGTTGGGCCACAGCGTGTTTGCTGTTGTGTCGGCGGGCATCCTGTTCGGCATCGGCTACGGCATGTTCGACACGAACAATATGCCCATCCTTTGCCAGTTCATTGCTTCGCGTAACCGCGCGACGGCCTACGGCATCATGAACATGATTGGCGTCTTTGCCGGAGCACTCGTCACTCGTCTGATGGGTTCGTGGAAGGACAGCGGCAATCTGGGTGCCGGATTGGCGTGGCTGGCTGTGCCCGTGCTGATAGCCCTTGTGCTTCAGCTGTTGGTGCTCAAACCCATCACGGACAATAAGGAGTGAAAAAGGTTTGCTGTTAAGCATAAATGTATAACTCATAAAACAATATTATCATGGAAAAAATCATTGGACTTATTGATGCGCCGTTTACCCCCTTCTATCCGAACGGAGATGTGAACTTTGAGCCTATTCCCGCTTATGCTCAGATGCTGAAGAAAAACGGCTTGCAGGGTGTCTTCATCAACGGCTCGTCCGGCGAAGGCTATATGCTCACTCCTGAAGAGCGTATGAAGCTGGCCGAGTGCTGGATGGCTGCTGCCCCCGAGGGTTTCAAGGTCATTGTGCATGTGGGCAGCTGCTGCGTGCGTGAGAGCCGTCGTCTGGCCGAGCATGCGGCCTCCATCGGTGCCTGGGGCATTGGCGCCATGGCTCCCCCCTTCCCAAAAGTGAACCGTGTGGAGGAACTGGTGAAGTACATTGAGGAGATTGCCTGCGGCGCTCCCAACCTGCCGTTCTACTACTACCATATCCCGGCTTTCAACGGCGCCTATCTGCCCATGGTGAAGCTGCTGGAGGCTGTTGACGGCCGCGTGCCCAATTTCGCCGGCATCAAATACACCTTCGAGAGCATGTACGAATACAACCAGTGCCGCCTCTACAAAAACGGCAAATACGATATGTTGCATGGACAGGACGAGACCATCCTTCCCTGTCTGGCTATGGGCGGCGCACGCGGCGGTATCGGCGGCACGACCAACTACAACGGACGTGAGCTCGTCGGCATCATCGAAGCCTGGAAAGCCGGTAACCTTGAGCTGGCGCAGGAGCGGCAGAACTTCAGCCAGGAGGTCATCAACGTTATCTGCCACTATCGCGGCAACATCGTCGCCGGCAAGCGTATCATGAAGCTCATCGGCCTTGATCTCGGCAAAAACCGCACCCCCTTCCAGAATATGACCGACGACGAGGAAGCCCGCATGAAGGAAGAGCTCGAAGCCATCCGCTTCTTCGACCGCTGCAATAAGTTTTAGGTTTTTATAGTTTCTATAGTGCCTATAGTGACTATAGTTCCTATAGTTTCTATAGTTTCAAAAAAACTCTTTAATCCCATGGATAAGAAAAACTACCTTGCCGGTTGGGCTGAGCGCTATCGCAGCGATTTGGTGGAAAACATCATGCCCTTTTGGATGGAGCACGGCCTCGACCGCGTGAATGGCGGCGTCTATACCTGCCTCGACCGTGACGGCACGCTCATGGACACGACAAAAAGCGTCTGGTTCCAGGGGCGCTTCGGCTTCATCGCGGCCTACGCTTATAATAATGTGGACAAGAACCCCGACTGGTTAGCGGCCTCGAAGAGCTGCATTGACTTCATTGAGCGTCATTGTTTCGACACCGACGGCCACATGTTCTTCACGGTGACGGCCGAAGGCGGCCCTGTGCAAAAGCGCCGCTATGTCTTCTCCGAGTGCTTTGCTATCATCGCCATGGCGGAGTATGCGCTGGCGAGCGGCGACCGCAGCTATGCCGACAAGGCGCTGGCACTCTTCCGCCGCACGCGCACCATGCTGACGACGCCTGGCTTCCTCCCCCCGAAGACCACGCAGGGCGGTTTCAGCCACTCCATCACCATGATGTTCTTCAACGTCGTGGTGGTGCTGAAGAAGGTTATTGACGCTCCCGACCTCAACGAGCAGCTTGCTACGTCGCTTACGCTTATCGAGAAATACCTGCTCAAACCCGAGTACAAGACCATTCTGGAGAGCGTTGACGAGCAGGGCCGCCTGATTGACACCATCGCTGGCCGCGTCATTAATCCCGGTCATTGCATCGAGACGGCGTGGTTCCTTATGGAGGCAGCCCCGCTGATGGATGATCCGGAGCATGTGCGCCAGCTGGGCATTCAGATTCTCGACTGGGACTTTGAATGGGGGTGGGACAAGGAGTATGGCGGTATCATCAACTTCCGCGACTGCCGTGGATTCCCGCCTCAAGACTACTCGCAGGACATGAAGTTCTGGTGGCCCCAGTGTGAGACCATCATCGCCTCGCTCTATGCCTACAAGTTGACGGCCGACGAGCGCTATCTGGAGATGCACCGCCAAGCCTCTGAGTGGGCCTATAGCCACTTCCCCGACGAGACGTACGGCGAGTGGTATGGCTACCTCCACCGCGACGGCACCGTGGCACAGCCCGCCAAGGGCAACATCTTCAAAGGCCCCTTCCATGTTCCCCGTATGATGATTAAAAGCATGCTGCTTTGTAACGAAATACTGAGCAAACCATGAAAAGGACAAGACTTCTGCTGCTGATGCTCCTGTTGTCCGCGGGGGTGTTGCAGGCAAAGAATACCATCATCAAGGTGGCCTGTGTGGGCAACAGCGTCACGTATGGCTACGGTCTCAAAGACCGCGACCACGATGCCTATCCCGTCCGTCTGCAGGAGATGCTGGACAGCAAGTATGGCAGCGGACGGTTCGAGGTGGGCAACTTCGGCCGCTCCGGGGCTACCTTATTATATAAGGGCCATCGTCCCTACATCCTTCAACCCGAGTTCCGTCAGGCGCTGGACTTCCGCCCCGACTGGGTGGTTATCCACCTGGGGCTCAACGATACCGACCCCCGCAACTGGCCCGATTGGAAGAAAGAGTTCATCCCCAACTACCGTGCTCTCATCGACAGTTTTCTCGTCGTTAATCCCGATGCCCGCATCCTCATCTGCAAGATGACGCCCATCTTCGACCGTCACTCGCGCTTCCAGAGCGGCACCCGCGACTGGCATGCACAGATTCAGGAGGCTATCGAGAAGGTGGCCTGGGGGGCTCAGGTACAGCTCGTTGACCTCTATACCCCCTTGCACAGCCGCCCGGACCTCTTCCCCGATGCCCTTCATCCCAATCCCGAAGGAGCAAAGATACTTGCCCGCACCGTCTATTCCGCTCTCACGGGCGACTACGGAGGGCTGCGTCTGCCTGTCCTCTATGGTAGTGGAATGGTGCTGCAACGCGACGAGAACCTCGCCATCTACGGTACAGCCAATGCCCGCCAGCAGGTGTCGGTCGTGTTGAAGAAGGACGGGAAGGTGATTCAGGAAAGCAAGGCATACTCAAAAGCCGACGGTTTCTGGAAAACGACGCTGGAGGCGGTGAAGGCCGGTGGCCCCTACACGCTCACCGTCACCTCCTCAACGCTGTCAAAGGATGACCACAGCGTTCATTATCCTTCCCATTATCCGCTGTCATTGGAAAATCTGACAAAGAAATCCACGCAGACCATCACCTACGATGATGTCTGTTTCGGCGATGTCTGGTTGGCCAGTGGACAGTCGAACATGGAGCTGCGTGTCGATCAATGTAACACCCTCGACCGGGATCTCGCTGATGCTGCCCGTCTTGGCAACCGTCTGCGTCTCTACAATATGCCCGCCCGTGCCCGTACCGATGCCGTGGAGTGGGACGACAGCGTGCTTGCCTATACCAACCAGCTGCGTCACATGGACTTCCAAGGTTGGAAGGCGGCTTCCGCAGCGTCTGTTGCGCCGTTCTCAGCCGTAGCCTTCAATTTCGGCCGTGTGCTTTGCGACTCGCTGAAAGATGTGCCCATCGGCATTATCTGTAACGCTGTCGGTGGCTCAACCACAGAATCATGGATAGACCGCTCTACCCTTGAATGGGAATTGCCGAACATCCTCCGCGATTGGCGCAATGGCGACTACGGCCAACCTTGGGCGCGTGGCCGAATGACGCAGAACATTGCCCATGCCCTGGACAAGGAATCGGCGGCCTACAACCCCCTCCAACGCCATCCCTACGAACCTTGCTACCTCTACGAAGCTGCCATTCAGCCCCTGGAACATTACCTTTTGAAAGGCGTCATCTGGTATCAGGGCGAAAGCAATGCCCACAATGTCGAGCTCCATGAGAAGCTCTTCCGTCTGCTGGAGCAGTCGTGGCGCAATGCCTTCTCCACGCGTTATGAAAGTTTTCAGGTGGCTCGGCAAACGCTTCCCTTCTACACCGTTCAGCTCAGCAGTCTGCCGCGTCCCTCGTGGCCGGCGTTCCGCGACAGCCAGCGCCGCCTGGCCAAAGAGCTGCCGTGGACGTGGATGGCCGTGACCACCGACCTCGGCGACCCTGCCGACGTACACTATCGCTCGAAACGTCCTGTCGGCGAGCGTCTGGCCCTGCAGGCATTGGCTCATACCTATTCCCGTTCGTTGGAAAGCGAAGGTCCTGAGGTGGTCTCCGCCAAACAGGGAGAAGGGGAGAGTGTCGTGCTTTGGTTCCGTCAAGCTGATGGTCTCACGTGTACTCGGGGCTTCGAATTGGCGGGCCATGACGGCATATTCTATCCGGCCGACATCGAGGTTAACGGCTCTGCCATCCGTCTTACCTCGCCCGAAGTCTTCTATCCCGTCGCCGTCCGTTATGGCTGGAGCGGCTTCACCGATGCCGACCTCCGCAACGCTCAGGGGCTGCCTGCCTCGACGTTCTATATGAAAGTTGAAGATTAAGGATGAGCTTTCAGTCCCCGGCGTACTATTACATATTGAAGATTAAGGTAGAAGTTATGAAAGGAAAAGCGTTTATTTTTTCATTTTTAATTGTTTGTTTTTCATTTGCATTTGTCCTCCTGTCCTGCACGCCGAAGAACGACAACGTCCGTCGTGTCGGCATGACGCCAACCGTTGACACCAGCTACGCCAAGGGTGTGTCGGGCGCCTACTGTGGTTTGCTCGATGGTCACCTCATCTTTGCCGGCGGTGCCAATTTCCCTGGCCTACCCGCTGCCGAAGGGGGAGGGAAGATGTACTACGACGCTATCTATGCCACTTCGGGAAAAGTCAACGCGTCGGCAGTCCAGCATGCCGGCAGACATGCTTTCCGCTGGCAGCAGGTGGGTGTGTTGCCTTTGCCTCTGGCCTATGGCGTCAGCGTCAGCGATGGCGATGGCGGGCTGGTTCTCATCGGAGGCTGTAACGCTGCGGGCAGTTCGGACATGGTTTTCCGCTTGCGTCGTCAGAGCGGTGCCCTCCGCATTGAGCAGCTGCCCTCGCTTCCCGTTGCCCTCGACAACATGGCAGGCGCTTTTCTGGGCAGTCGCATCTATGTCGTTGGTGGCTTGCAGGACGGACACGCCTCTGCGGCTATGTATGCCTACGACTTCAACTATGGCGAGTGGTTCGTCTGTGCTCCGCTGCCTACCCCGCGCGTGCAGCCCGTTTGTGCGGCCCAGGGCGGAAGGCTCTATGTCTGGGGGGGCTATGTTCAGCCCATCGACAGCCTTGGCCGTGTGCAGGGCGAGTCATGTGCCGTCTATTCTGACGGCTATGCCTATGATCCTCAGGCTGATGCCTGGAGGCCTGCAGCTACGCCTGTCGATGAGGATGGTCACCCCCTCACGCTCACCGGTGGAGCTGTGGTTCCCTGGGGCGATGACGAGATACTCGCCGTGGGTGGCGTCAACCGCAATGTCTTCCTCGGAGGCATACAGGGCCTTTTCCCCATGCCTGACTACTTGCTGCACGAACCCGAGTGGTACCGCTTTAATCCCCATGTCCTTGTCTATTCCACCTTTAGCGACCAATGGCGCACGCTGACCGACAGCCCACTGTCAGCCCGTGCCGGAGCCTCACTCGTTGTCCTGCCTGCAGCCGACACCCTCAACTCTGCCGTCTCCTCAGCCCTGCTGCTTGGTGGCGAGCTGAAGCCTGGCATACGCTCCACCGACGTCACCAGGATATCCTTTTAGTCATTTCCAGGTTTCTCAAACGGCGAACATGCCGTCTGCAGGCTTTTCCCCCTGCAGCAGCAGGCGTTTGCGGTTAATGCCGGCGGCGTATCCCGTCAGGCTGCCGTCGGCACCTATCACCCGATGGCAGGGGATGATGAGCGCGATGGGGTTGTGGCCGACGGCACCGCCTATGGCTTGTGCGGACATCGTCGGACGTCCGAGCCGTGTGGCCAGACGCTGGGCAAGGGTGCCGTAGGTGACGGTATGGCCGTAGGGGATAGCGAGCAGCTCGTCCCATACGGCTCGTCTGAAAGGCGTTGCCCCGCGGACAGGGTTGAGAGGCGGTGTGAACGAGGGAGCGGTGCCGCTGAAATAGAGGTCAAGCCAACGCCGCGTCTGCATGAAGATGTCCATCGTATCGATGTCGTTGGCAGGGGCTGTTGCTTCCTCTGCCACGGCGCCTGCTGATGGAGCAAAGCGCTGGCCGTCGAACCAGAGGCCGGTGAGAGCCGTGCCGTCGCTGGTCAGTGTCAGGGTTCCTAAGGGCGATGAGTAGTGGCCGGTAAACATCGTGCTTTCTGCTAATGATTGGCTGATAGGCGCAGTGTCTTGAGGAGGGCTTTCTGCTCGGGAGTGATGAGGCGGCTTTCGATGGCTTTCTGGATGGCGCGGTTGTGCGTCCAGGGGGCGAGATGCGTTCCGTCGAGGTAGGGCAGGGTGGCATCGTATTGCTTGGCGAGGGCCGTGGCGAAGTACCAGGCTTGCATCATGCGGATGTAGTACTCGTCGCGGCGGATGGCGCAGACCGCATCGTGGAAGCGGAGGTCGAAGTATCTTTCATCGAGAAAGTGCTGCATCAGCATGCGGATGCCGAAGCGGACGGCGTACTCGTGCGCTGCTGCCAGCCACGTCCTGATGGCGGGCAGCAGTTCGTCCGTGTGGCGGCGGAACGAGCCGGGCGACAGCTGGTCGCACGTCGCCCAGTTATCGACATAGGGCAGGAATCGTTCCACCTCGTCGAGGCAGCGGCGGAAATCCTTCAGCTCCGAGAGGATGAAGGCGTGCAGCTGGTTCTCGTCGAAAGTCGGGTGGGGCAGTACGGCGATGAACGCGTCGGCCTCCCCGCTCTTTATCAGTTCTTTGGCATAGCTCCGAAGCTCGGGCGTACGAACGCCGATGAATAGCTCTGCCGCTACGGTGGGTATCAGCTTCTGCTGAAACGCGGCATACCCGACATCGGCCATCGCCGCGAGACGTTCGCCAATCGTCGGTTTTGATGATGTGGTTTCATGGGTCATATTCGTCGGCAAAGGTATGGAATCTTTTTGATAATCCCTTACGTCTGTGACGAAAAAATCAGATGGTTCGATTTCCAGTCAGAAAATGTCATTTTTCCAAATAAAGCATTACCTTTGCGCTGGTGAATAGAGATGGATGATGCTCCCCCCCCCAAAAAAAATTCTTTGGATGAAAATGAACTTTTGCTTCAGTCGGGTGTATGTAGGGATGAACCATTAATCTTGCAACAATGAAGAAAAGATTTGCTTTTTTGCTGACAGCGATGGCTGTCGTGACGGTTGCCGGTGCGGCAACAAACGTGAATAGCGGGCTGAAGGCCATGACGGAGGGCGACGACACGCCGAGGCGCATCGTGTCGTTCGTCAAAGAGGAGCATACGCCCGAATGGTATGCGCATCAGATGGCGCTGTGGCGCAAGGTGACGGAGCGCGAGCCGAAGAACGACGAGGCGTGGCTGAACCTCTACCACGCCACACGCTACCACATCATGTTTACCGACGAACAGGAGGACTACACCCCGCTGACGGCCGTATGGAAAACCGCGCACGAGGCGATACCCGACTCCTATGCCGACTACGTGCTGACGTACTTCCACGATAAGTTTGTCGGCATCCGCGAGATGGACGAGAGTGCCCATGAGCGTGTCCTTCAGAATATGGTGAAAGCCATCCGCATGCAGCCCGACAAGGTGGAAGCCTATCCCGAGTACGTCGCCTGCCTGATGATGACGGGTGACGAGGAACTGATGAACGATATCCTGCATCGTTGGTACGAGAGCGGCACCTACTCTGCCAACCTCCTCAACTATGCCTATAACGAAATGGTGGGGCTGGAACCTCGTGCCATCATCTTCACCAACGGCGATGTCGATACCTTCTCGAAGCTTATCCTGCAAGGAGCCAAGGGCCTCTTCGCCGACGTGCAGGTGGTCTGCTCCCCCATGCTTCACTTCACACGCTATCGCGAGACCATCTGTCGCCAGCTCGGTATATCCCTTACCCCGCCGTCCGACGCAGCCACAGCCGAGGACTATGACCGGTGGCTCGAAAAGGCGCAGCTCGCCATCATCGAGCAGACAGGGCGTCCGGCCTATTTCTGCGCCACAGCCGAGCGCATGCCGTCGTTTGCCGACAAGCTCTATTCCGAAGGCCTCGTCAGCCGCTACAGCCCCCGCCGCTACGACAACCTGGCCGTCAAGCAGCGCAACTACGAGAAGCGCTACCTCCTCGACTACCTCTTCGAGACGTTCGTGCCCGAGACTTACGAGGCGTCGGCCTACCGTCTGAACCTCAACTATATCCCCTGCCTGAAGTCGCTGATCGACTGGTACAAGCAGAACGACAAGGCTCGGTATAAAGAGCTGTATGGCATGATGATGACCATCATCCGCCGCACCGAAAACATACCGGACGAGAAAAAGCAGTTGTACTATGACGAGATTAACCGCTGACGACTTCAACCGTCTCTACCGCGAGCATGCCCGTCGGGCGCAGGGTTTTTTCCTGCGCATGACGGGCGGCGACGTTGCCTTGGCCGAGGACTTGACGCAGGAGCTCTTCACCCGTCTGTGGGAGCACCGCGACGGTTTCGATGCCCGGCAGGGGACGTTCACCACGTGGATGTTCAGCGTCGCCTACAACCTCTGCAAGAATGCCTACCGCCATCGCGACGTGGTGGCCGCGTGGAGCGCAGAGACGATGGCCCGTAACGAGCCCGGCGACCAAGCGCTGTCCGCTGCGGCAGTCTCGCCCGCTGCCGATGCCGCCCTCGACCGCAGGGAGCAGCGTGAACAGCTGGCGGCGGCTGTACGCAGTCTGCCCGACGGCATTCGCGAGGTCTTCCTGCTGCGCTATATGGAGGAGCTGCCCATCGGTGATGTGGCCCGAGTCCTCGGCATACCTGAAGGCACGGTCAAGTCGCGCTCCTTCACGGCGCTGACCACCCTGCGAGAGAAAATGAAACGTCTTACGGATTGATAAAAACCATTTAATTCATTACAGGATATGATTATAAGAAACAAACAGGAACGTTCTGTTCAGGAAACAGACTATCAGCCCGATGTGCGGGAGTTCGACCAGCGTCTTGCGAGCCATGAAGTGGCTGCCGACCAGCTTGGGGCAGGCCGTATGGACCAGCTGTCCCAGTTAGAGGCGAGCAGTATAGACATTCTGGCGATGCTGCGCGAACAGCGTGACGAAGAGAATGAGCGTCTTGTCGTTCAAGAGCGCACGTTTGTGGACGATGTTCCTTCGTCGGCCGAAACGGTTGTGCGTATGCCGAAGCTGCGTCGCGGGTTGTCGCCCTGGTGGTTGGTGGCGGCGGTGACAGTGGGCTTTGTCGTGGGCTTTGCCATGCCGCGCAACACCCGTTCAGCGTCGTCCGCCAGCCGCTACACCCTGACGGCCGATTCGCTCCATGGCCGCAGCCTGGCCGGAGGCGATGTCAACATGGCTCTGCTGGTGACGTATTGATTAGGAGGTGAAAGGTGAAAGTTGAAAGGTGAAAGTTGAAAGGTGAGGACCAAGGCAGGAACGCCCCGAAGGGGCGCCATCGGATGATTGCGGATAATCATTATACCAAGCTATCATCTGATCACTGTTCACTGTTCTCTGTTCCCCTAACCCCTAACCCCTAACCTCTAACCTCTAACCCCTCGTTATTTCTTCCAGAACCGGGGCGTCAGGTCGTCGAAGGTGGCGTCGGGGTGGATGCGGTAGAGGCGCTGGTTGGTGGTGGGGCTGGTGAGCGGGCCGAGCTTGGGCATGTAAGGGCCGAGCTTGACGTAGTCCCAGACGGTGACGTCCATTCCTTCGGGCAGCTGCTGGCGTCCCGAGTACCAGGCGAGGCGCAGGGTGGGGAAGGCGGTGCGCAGCGTGCGCGCCAATTGTTCCAATGATTTTGTGTCGCCGTCGCCGCCCATCAGGCAGAGGCAGGTGATGCCGCTGCGGTAGCGACGGACAAGGGTGGCGAGGCGCTCGAGCGTGAGCTCCTCGCCGATGTCCTCGCGCAGGTGGGGGCTGTGGCAGCCTTCGCAGCGGTTCGGGCACAGCGAGAGGCTGACGGCCAGGGTCACCTCGTCCGGTACTTCATCGAAGACAATGTCGTAGTCAGCGTACTTAAGCATCTTTGTTTTTGGGGGTCTATGGTCAATCGTCTTTCGCGGCCTTTGGTCGCCACGCCTCTGTGGGGCGTAAAGAGCAAATGTCTGGCCGCATAGTCGTTAAACGTTAAACGAGAAGTTCAGGAGTTCAGGAGTTCAGACAAATGTCCGGCCGCTCGGTCGTTAAACGTTAAACCTTAAACGTTAAACCCCAATCATAGGACGTGTTCGTTAAACGTTAAACGTTAAACGTTAAACCCCAATCATAGGACGTGTTCGTTAAACATTAAACATTAAACGTTAAACCCTTAAACCCTTATGCTTCTACGGCTTGCGGAGCCTTTTCGGCGGAGGCGTAGTAGCGGCGGGCGGCTTCCTGCTGGCGGGGGAGCGAGAAGTTGCTGACGCGCTTCATGTAGCCGATGATGCGGGTGAGGTAATCGACATCGGTGCTGTGGCAGCAGGGACACTCTTTGAGGTAGCGTTTGTCAATGTGTCCGCAGTTGTTGCAGAGCGTGTTGGGGATGTTGAAGGTGAAGTAGTTGCACCCTTCGACGGCGGCGACGCGCAGCAGCTGGCGGTACTGAGCCTGCGAGAGGTGGCTCTCGAGGTTGCAGTGGAGGGCCGAGCCGCCCGTCAGATGCTCCACGTAGCGGCGGCCGTGGAGGCGGAACTTGTCGAGCACGTTCAGCGTGTTGTCCTCGACGATGTAGAAGTACGAGTTGTAGCAGTCGCGCGGCACCTGGTAGCCGTCCTCGCGGTCCCACTTGGCGTGCTTGACGCCGACATTCTCGGCGGGAATCATCTCGCAGTTGAAGAGGACGTCCTTCTTGCGGTACTTCTTGTTGTATCGTTCGATGAGGCCGAGCACATCCTGCACGAAGCGTTCGTACTCAGGGTTGTCGTTGATGGTGATGCCGAGGTATTCGGCAGCCTCCACGAGGCCGTTGACGCCGATGGTAAGGTACTGGCGCGAGAGGTTGATGTAGCCCGTGGTGAAGAGGGGCAGCATGCCCTTGCGGTCGAGCTCCTTGAGGTTCTCGTTGTAGCCCAGCTGCACCTTGTGGACGAGATCGACGATCTCCTCGAGGTAGTCCATGTAGTTCAGTCCGCCGCGGACGGCATACTGTATGCAGCGGTTGAGGTTGATGGTGAGGACGCTCTTCGAGCCGGTGCTGACGCCGCCGGCGCCGAGGGTGTAGCTGAAGCCGTTGTCCTGGATCTCGTTGCGGAGGCGGCAGCAGCTGGAGAGCGAGTCTGCGTTGTCGCTGATGTAGGTGAAGAACGAGTGTCCCTCGGCGTACATCTCGGCGGTGAAGTCGCCCCACTCGGTGTCCATCACGTCGCCGTCCTTCGAGAGCAGCGCCATCGTCTCGACGGGGAAGGTGAGGACGGCCTTCGTGCGTTCCTTGTTAAACCATTTCATGAAGCGTTTCTGCAGCCAGCTGAGCGACTCCCAGTGGGGCTTCGAGCCGTCGGGGAAGCGGAACTCGCCGAACAGGCTTTCGAAGTAGTAGCGGTCGTAGTACGAGATGTTCCAGAAGACGCTCTGGTAGTTGCGTGCGCCGGCCGGCTGGTTGAGGGTATAGACCACCTGCTGGAAGCAGTCGCAGACGATGTGGTCGATGGTGCGATGTTTTTTCGAGAGGTCAACGACGTCGTCGGCGTGGAGGTAGTAGTCCTCGCCGTACTCCTTGCCGATGAAGTAGTTCATGTACATCAGGAACTCGGGTGTGGCGCAGGCGCCGCTGAGCATGCTGCTCACCATGAAGACCATGTTGACAAACCCGCCGCAGAACGACTTGAGGTTGGTGGGGGCTGTCGAGATGCCGCCCAGGGGCTTCAGGCCCTCCAGCAGCCAGGGGTACATGGTGATGGAGGCGCAGTAGTTGGCCAGGCTCGTCTCGTCGTTCTTGTAGATGAAGTGCTGGTTCAGCAGCCGCAGGTATTTGTCGGGCAGTTCGCGTCCGTACATCTCGCGCAGGCGGTCGGTGAGCAGGCGGCGGTTCAGGCGGATGAAGCTCTGCTTGGGCAGCTCGCTGATGAGGGTGGCGATGTTCTTGTTCTCCACGTTGGCGTTGGCGTCGAACTTGCTGCCGGTGGCGGCGTTGGCGGCATCGACATAGCCGGTGAGGAAGTTCAGCTTCTCCACCGTCTCGCGGTCCTCGGTGTGGTGCTGGCGGTAGAGCATGTAGCTCTTGGCCACGGCGAAGAACTTCTCGGCCATCAGCGCCACCTCCACCTGGTTCTGGATCTCCTCGACGCTCATGCCGTGGCTGATGTTCACGCGGGCAAGGATGTTGGTGAGGTCTTCCTCGGTGGCAAACGCGCCGACCGAGAGGAACGCCTTGCGGACGGCATTTTTGATTTTTTCAATAGAGAACGGCACCAGCGCACCGTTACGTTTCACGATTTTGATTTCTGAACTGCTCATGACGATTTATGTTTTTCTCTTGTTTTCTTGATACTTTCGGCGAGACATTCTGCGCCGTGGCGCAAAACGGTTGCAAAGGTAGAAAGATTTCCGAAAACTGCAAAAGAAAAAATCAATAAATTTTCCGTTTTGGAAACTTTTTTCTTTCTTCCTGCCCCGAGAGCAGCTTTTGGAGGGGCTTTTGGGAAACTTTCTACTGATGAAATGTTGCTATTTTGGAAGAAAGTGGAAATTTCTGTGCTTAAAAGTCGTCGCCGGGCTGCTGGAAGTAATAGGGATGGGGAGAGGATTTTTTGTTGTTCTTGCGATGCCGGGAGTCGTTGAAAATGTAGCATTGTAGCATTGTAGCATCGTAGCATTTTCCTCCTGCACATGCGCGAATCCAATAAATGGAAGGGAAGAATGGTTTTATATATTTTATATTATATTGATATTTTATATTTCTATATATTATAAATCGCGCGCACGCCGGAGAGGTCGTGCTACAATGCTACAATGCTACAATGCTACGCTCTTTCCCACGCGCAGAAAAGGCCTTTCCCAACAGAGAAATCCCCTTCCTACGCGTACGTCGGCCCGAATTTTTGCCAAACCTTCGCAGCAACTTCCACCCCGAAAAAATGTCGCATCACCCCGTTTTTCGGTCAGCGTTGACGTTCAAAATGTCGCTTTTTCACACCAAAAACACACTTGCCTGACGAAAAAGACACTCAAAAACGGTATAAAAACGCTATCGCATGGTCCATTTTTGCCCATTTTACCTACCAAAAAAAGCACTTTTTTTGGCGCGTAAAGCAACGTCAGTCCCCCGTTTTTTGCCCCGTTTTTGACACTTAAAACCTCAAAATCGCAAAAAAATAGTGCCGATTTTACGTCACCCCTCAGCCTCGGCATAAAAAAAGTGTGGGAATTTTGTTGCATCGCCACAGAAAATCCCCAAAACTTGGTTCGGACGGACGTCTGGAATGTAGGCACAAATTTGGGCTCATATCGTCAGCGTCGCACGGTCGCATGGTCGCACAAATGTTCGGAGAGGTTTTGCTGGACGGAAGACGGGAAGATGCAGCTTTAATATCGGCGTCTATCTGCCCTTTCTGCGTGACTTCAGAAACAAACGTAGTTCCTTCTGCGTTGGATTTCATCCAAGTATTTTGCTTAAGGTCTTGCATGTTTGGCGGTTTTGCACTACTTTTGCCCTCGAAAAATAAATGCCGATGTGATGAAAGCCCTCCTCCTCCGCTGCCAGACGCTGCTGCTGGCTATGGCGATTGCGTTGCCGTCGCTGACTGTTCTGGGGCAGCGGGCGAAGTACAATTTCAATGCTCACTGGCACTACGTGGTCAGCGACGCGCCAGCTGAGGCGTTTTTTGCCACGCCGCTCACGGCGAAGAAAGGCGTGCATGCCGTCACGCTGCCTCATGCCGCCAACGAGGACGAGGCCTTTGCCCGCGGCATCGCCTCGCTCACCGACAGTGTGGTGTGGTACGTCAAGACCTTCTCCCTGCCCTTCGCACTTGCCGGCCGCCACGTCTTTGTGGAGTTCGAGGGCGTGCGGCAGGGGGCCGACGTCTTTCTGAACGGTCACCACCTCGGGCTGCACGAGAACGGCGTCATGGCCTTCGGCTACGAGTTGACCCCTTATTTAAAAGAGGGCGTCAATGAGATGGCTCTGCGCATCGACCCTTCGTGGCACTATCGTGAGCGCGCCACCGGCACCTCCTTCCAATGGAACAACCGTAACTTCAACGCTAACTACGGCGGCATACCCAAGAACGTCGTGCTGCACGTCACCGGCGACATCTATCAGACGCTGCCCCTCTTCAGCACCCTCGGCACCACCGGCGTCTATGTCTATGGCACCGACTACGACGTCGCCCGCCGCAAGGCCACCGTGCATGCCGAGTCGCAGGTCGTCAATGCCTCGGGCCGTCGCTGCAGGCTGCACCTCCAGGTGGAGGTGAAGGATGTCGAAGGGCATCGCGTGGCTTGTTGGGCGGGCCCTTCCGTGACGGTGGCCTCCGGCGACACCGTCACGCTCTCCGCCGCCAAGCGCCTCGGCGGCCTCCACTTCTGGAGCTGGGGCTACGGCTACCTATACTCCGTTGCCACCCGTGTCGTCAGTAGCGGCAATGTCGTCGATGAGGTCGTCACCCGTACGGGCTTCCGCCAGACGTCGTTTGCCGACGGTCTCATCCGCCTCAACGGCCGTGTGCTGATGGTGCACGGCTATGCCCAGCGCACCAGCAACGAGTGGCCCGCCGTGGGCATGAGCGTGCCGCCCTGGATGAGCGATTATTCGAACAGCCTCATGGTAGAGTCGGGCGCCAACGTCGTGCGCTGGATGCACGTCACCCCCTGGAAACAGGATGTGGAGTCGTGCGACCGCGTCGGTCTCATCCAGGCCATGCCGGCAGGCGATGCCGAGAAAGACTGTACAGGCCGTCAGTGGGAGCAGCGCAAGGAGCTGATGCGCGACGCCATCATCTATAACCGCAACAACCCCTCCATCCTGTTCTACGAGAGCGGCAACGAGAGCATCAGCGCCGTCCACATGGCCGAGATGGCGGCCATCCGCGACACCTACGACCCCCACGGAGGCCGTGCCGTCGGCAGCCGCGAGATGCTCGACATCGACGAGGCCGAGTACGGCGGCGAGATGCTCTACATCAACAAGAGCGCCGGCAAACCCGTCTGGGCCATGGAGTACTGCCGCGACGAGGCCTACCGCATGTACTGGGACGAGCAGTCGTACCCCTGGCACCACAGCGGCAACGGCCCGCTCGTCAAGGGGCAGCCCGCCACCGACTACAACCGCAATCAGGACGACTTCGCCGTCGAGCTCATCCGCCGATGGTACGACTACTGGTGTGTCCGCGCGGGCATGGGCCGTCGCGTCAGCTCGGGCGGCGTGAAAATCATCTTCAGCGACACCAACACCCACGGACGTTCCGAGTACAACTACCGCGTCAGCGGCGTGGTCGATGCCATGCGCATCCCGAAGGATGCCTTCTATGCCCATCAGGTCATGTGGGGCAGCTGGGTGGACATCGAGCATAGCGCCACCCGCATCCTCGGCCACTGGAACTACGAGCCCGGCATCCGCCGCGCGGTGCGCGTGGTCTCCACCTCGCCCGTCGTACAGCTCTACCTCGACGACCGTCTGCTCGACGTGGCCGACCGCCGTGAGTACGACTTTCTCCACACGTTCGACGATGTGGCGTGGGAGCGCGGCACGCTGCGTGCCGTGGGGCTGGCAGCCGACGGCGTGACGGTCGAGTCGGAACACACGATCGCTACCGTAGGCCCCGCCGCCGCGTTGCGGCTGACGCGCATCGACGACGGTCGTCCCATGCTGGCCGACGGTGCCGACCTGGCGCTTGTGGAGGTTGAGGTGACCGATGCCGCCGGACGCCGCCTGCCCCTCGACAACCGCCTCGTCCGCTGGACGCTCGGCGGGGCAGGGGAGTGGCGCGGAGGCATCGCCCGCAGCCCGAATGGCGACAACCATATCCTCGACACCGAGCTTCCCGTCGAGGCGGGCGTGGGACGTGTCCTTGTCCGTTCCCTCACCCGTGCCGGCGAGATTGTGCTGACAGCCACCTGTAAGGGACTGCCGCCGCAGACCATCCGCTGGACGACGCAGCCCGTCGCCGTGCAGGGCGGGCTCGCCACCCACTTCCCAGCCGATGCCCAGCCCTGCCTGCTGACGCGCGGCGAGACACCCCTCACCCCCTCCTATGTCGACAAGCTGCGCACCGTCTCGGTCGTCCAGGCCCAGGCTGCGGCAAACGTGGCGGACGCCGCCAAGAGCTTCGACGACAACGAGCTCAGCGAGTGGCGCAACGACGGCCGCCTTGCCACCGCCTCCATCACCTACACCCTGGCCGAGGCAGCCCCCATCGACATCGTCTCGCTCAAGCTCACCGGCTGGCGCATGCGCAGCTATCCGCTCGAGGTGCTGGCCGGCGACAGCGTCGTCTGGCGCGGGCGGACACCCAAGTCGCTCGGTTACGTCCATCTGACGATACCCCATCCCGTCAGCGCCCGCACCTACACCATCCGTCAGATAGGGCAGGCCACCGAGGGCGAAGGGTTCGGGCAGATCATCGAAGTCGCCGCCCCCACCGCCGGCGAGCTCGACCTCTTCAAAACCCCCGGCAGCGACGATGCCCGCGGAGAGCTCCGCATCGTTGAAGTTGATTTCCTCAAGAAGGCAGAAGATTGAAAAAGTGAAACGGGATGGAGCGCCGCTCCATCCCGTTTCATGGGCAGATAAACCCCAGCCCGCTCGGGGGGGGATTTTAGCTGTGGCTCGCCGGACGGCTACTTCAGCCTGGTTTTGGCCACGCCCTCGAAGGTAATCTTGACGGGGCGGATGGTGCCGTCTTTTTCGAAGACGAGGCGGTCGATGCAGGTGACGCGGTGGTTGCCGTCGGTCTCGCCGAGGGGACGGCGGTGGTAGATGATGTAGTACTCATCCTTGCCGCGTGCCTTGATGACGGAGTGGTGGCCGGCGCCGGTGGCGACGTCAGGGTCGGACTCGAGGATGGTGCCCACGCGGCGGAAAGGGCCGAAGGGGTTGTCGGCCATGGCGTAGGCAACGTGGTACGAGGGGCCTGTCCAGCCGCCTTCGCTCCACATGAAGTAGTAGGTGCCGTTACGCTTCAGCATGAAGGGGCCTTCGACGTAGTTCTCGGGGGTGATTTCGCGGAACATCGTGCCGTCGGGGAAGGGGCGGATGCTGGTGAGGTCCTCGCCCATGCGGACGACGTTGCAGTGGCCCCAGCCGCCATAGTACATGTAGTATTCGCCGTCGTCGTCGCGGAAGACGAACTGGTCGATGGGCTGTGCGCCGCCCACGATGTCGTTGATGAGCGGCTTGCCCAGGGCATCGCTGAAGGGGCCGGCGGGGTTCTTGGCGGTGGCGACGCCGATGCCGCCCACCTCGCCCTCATGGACGTCGTTGGCCGCAAAGTAGAGGTAGTAGGTGTCGCCGCGCTTCACCATGGCAGGTGCCCACAGAGCCTGACGGAACCAGCTGATGCTGTCGGCGATGAGCACGCGCTCGTGCTTGGTCCAGTGGACGAGGTCGCGCGACGAGAAAGCGTCGAGCCAGCGCTGCTGGCGGTAGCGGGCTGAGGTGGTGGGGTAGATCCAGCACTCGCCGTCCATCACGACGCCCTCAGGGTCGGCATACCAGCCCTCCCAGAGGGGGTTGCCGCTGGTTTCGGTGACTTTGCCGCTGCCGTTGCAGCCTGCCGACAGCAGGAGCAACGAAAGGGCAGCGAACTGAAAGACATGAATCGTTTTGCTTTTCATAAAAAATAATATTTTGGTTTAACGTTTAACGTTTAATGTTTAACGAACACGACTGGCGCCTTCGGCGCAATGAAGAATGAAGAATGAAAAATGAAAAATAAAATGTCCCGTATGCAGCGTTCCGATTACAAAGCTATTTATTCTTCATTCTTCATTTTTCATTCTTCATTTTCATTTTCATATTCCTGCCGCATGGTAGTTATCGTTAACGTTATCGTTATCGTTTTTGACGAACACGTCCTGTGAACTATTTTTCTTAACTCTTAATTCTTAACTCTTATCTAAATAAAGTTCCTGCCGCATGGTAGTTATCGTTAACGTTATCGTTATCGTTTTTGACGAACACGTCCTATGAACTATTTTTCTTAACTCTTAATTCTTAACTCTTAACTAAATAAAGTTCCTGCCGCATGGTAGTTATCGTTAACGTTATCGTTATCGTTTTTGACGAACACGTCCTGTGAACTATTTTTCTTAACTCTTAATTCTTAACTCTTATCTAATAATAATTCCGCCGCGAAGGTAGTGACTTTTTCCGAAAAAGCTAAAATAAATCTAATTTTTTTGGCTCTTCGCGCGTCATATACTAATTTTGCACGATAAACGTGGAAAAAAGGCGCTGATGAGCGCGATGAAACGATATATATGTACGGTTTTGGCGGTGCTGTCTCTGCTGACGGCTGAGGCACAGGACGTGCGCCCGGACGGTGCTACGGCCAGCGCTGACTCGCTGGCGGCAGCCCGCAGGGACTCGCTGGCTGCGTTCGGCACCCTGTCGAGCGAGCTGGCTGCCGACACGCTGGCTGCCGACACGGTGGGGGAGGCACGGAAGGAGGTCATCGACGCCCCCGTGACCTACGAGTCGAAGGACAGCATGGTGTGGACGAAGGGCGGCAACGCCTACCTCTACGGCAGCGGCAAGGTGAACTACCAGAACATCGAGCTCACGGCTGAGCGCATCACCGTCAACATCGAGAAGAGCGAGGTCTATGCCGAAGGGGTGCGCGACTCGACCGGCGAGGCCACGGGACGGCCCGTCTTCAAGGAAGGGCAGACGCCCTACGAGTCTGAGACCATGAGCTATAACTTCAAGACCAAGAAGGGCTTCATCCGCAACGTGGTGACCGAGCAGGGCGACGGCTACATGATAGGCCGCGACGCCAAGAAGGGCTCGGAGGGCGAGTTTTTCGTGCAGAACGGCAAGTACACCACGTGCGAAGACCACGAGGCGCCACACTTCTACCTGAACATGACGCGCGGCAAGGTGCGTCCCGAGCACGACGTGGTGTTCGGACCGGCCTACCTGGTGGTGTGCGACGTGCCCCTGCCGCTGGCCGTGCCCTTCGGCTTCTTCCCCTTCACGCAGGAGTTCTCGAGCGGCTTCATCATGCCGTCGTACGGCGATGAGCTGGAGCGCGGCTTCTATCTCAAGGACGGCGGCTACTACTTCGCCTTCAGCGACTACCTCGACCTGAAGGTGACGGGCGAAATCTTCACCAAGGGCTCGTGGGGCATCACCGGCGCCACCAACTACCGGCGGCGCTACAAGTACTCGGGCAACGTCAACGTCAACTACCTCGTCACCAAAACGGGCGAGAAGAACATGCCCGACTACTCGGTGTCGAAGAACTTCAAGGTCGTGTGGAGCCACCGCCAGGACGCCAAGGCCAACCCCAACAGCAACTTCAGCGCGTCGGTCAACTACGCCACCACCAACTACGAACGCAAGAACCTCAGCTCGGTCTATAACCCAGCACTCAACTCGCAGAGCCAGCGCACGTCGTCGGTGAGCTACAGCCGCACCATCCCCGACTGGAAGCTCAACATCAGCACCTCGATGAACATCGCACAGAACATGCGCGACAGCACACTGTCGCTGACGCTGCCCTCGCTGAACGTATCGCTGAGCCGCATCTACCCCTTCAAGCGCAAAAAGGCAGCCGGCAACGAACGGTGGTACGAGAAGATTGCCCTCACCTACAGCGGCGCCCTCTCAAACAGCGTCACGTCGAAAGAGGACCAGATTCTCCACACCAGCCTCACCCGCGACTGGCGCAACGGCATGAAGCACTCCATCCCCATCAGCGCCTCGTTCACGGCATTCAAGTACATCAACATCACCCCCTCGTTCAACTACACCAGCCGCTGGTACACCTACCGCATCGACCAGCACTGGGACGACGACACCCAGAAGGCCGTGCGTGACACCATCTATGGCTTCAACCGCGTCTATAACTACAACCTCTCCGTCTCGGCCAACACGAAGCTCTATGGCTTCTATCAGCCGCTGCCCTTCCTGGGCGACAAGGTGAAGATGATACGCCACGTCTTCACCCCCAGCGTCAGCTACAGCCTGGCCCCCGACTTCAGCGACTCGCGCTACGGCTTCTGGAAGTCATACACCTACACCGACGCCGACGGCGAGGTACACACCGTCGATTATTCGCCTTACACCGGCTCGCTCTACGGCACCGTCAGCAAGGGCCGCTCGGGTACGCTGAGCATCGACGTCTCGAACAACGTGGAGATGAAGGTGAAGTCCGACCGCGACTCGACGGGCGTCCGCAAGATCAGCCTGCTCGACGAGCTCGGCGCCAGCCTCTCGTATAACATGGCCGCCACCACACGCCCCTGGAGCAACCTCACCACCCGCCTGCGCATGAAGCTCACCAAGAACTACACGTTCAGCCTCAACACAACGTGGCCCTCATATGGCTATGTCTATAGCTACGACGACAGCGGCCGCCGCACCATCAGCGGCGACGACCGCCCCTTCTGGGAAACAGACGCCGCCACCGGACGCGGACTCCACTTGCCACACTTCCCCGGCATGAGCCAGAACCTCAGCTACACGTTCAACAACCAGTCGTGGGACACGATAAAGGAAAAACTGAACACCCTGCTCCACGGCAAGCAGGACGAGGACGAAGAGGACGGCGAGGATGACGGCGCTGCCGCCGCCGACACCAAACCCAAGAACCTGCCTGCCGATAAAGGCCGCAGCCGCTCAAGCAGCAAGGGCGCCGAGGTGGACGAGGACGGATACGTGCCCTTCAGCATACCATGGTCGCTTTCGCTGTCGTATGGCGTGACGCTACGCGAGGACATCAACCCCAGCTCGTTCCACGAACGTCCCGACGGCACGGGATGGTATGGCTACAAGATTACGCAGAACCTCAACATCTCGGGCAACGTGAAGCTGTCGAACAAATGGAACATGAACTTCAGCTCCGGCTGGGACTTCATCGACCACGAGTTCACAACAACGACGATGAACATCAGCCGCGACCTGCATTGCTTCAGCATGTCGTGCGGCGTCGTGCTCAGCCCCTACATGAGCTACAACTTCAGCTTCCGTGCCAACAGCTCCATGCTGGCCGACGCACTCAAGTACGACCAGCGCAGCTCAGCCAGCCGCAACGCCGACTGGTACTAAAGAAGTTTATGGGTTTATGGGTTTTCGTTTAATGTTTAATGTTTAATGTTTAACGAACACGTCCTCTGATAACTTCGTTAATGAAAAATGAAAAATGAAGAATGAAGAATAAAATGCTCCGAAAACGAAATCTCCTTTCCTCTGTCGGCATCTCCGCTGGCATAACTATTATTTTTCATTTTTCATTCTTCATTTTTCATTTTTCATAATCCTGCCGCATGGTCGTTAAACATTAAACGTTAAACGAAAACCCTTAACTCTTAACTCTTAATTCTTAACTAAAAAACTACACGTTTTTCGCATGAAGATTGAGTTGGCAGGACATTGGGGCTATGGGCGCTTGCTGCGCTCGTCGGTTCCCGCCGTGACCATGATGATTGTCATGTCGGTCTATTCGATTGTCGATGGGCTGTTTGTCTCCAACTTCGTGGGCACTACGGCGTTTGCCGCGCTCAACCTCATCTGGCCAGCGCTGGCTGTGGTGGGTGCCCTCGGCCTGATGGTGGGCACGGGCGGCAGCGCTCTCGTCTCCATGACGATGGGGCAGAACGACTATCCCCGTGCGTCGCGCATCTTCTCCGTGCTCATCCGCTTTACGCTCATCATGGCGCTGGTGCTTGCCGTGCCCCTGCTGTTGCTGATGAGGCCCATAGCCATAGCCCTGGGTGCCGAGGGTGCGATGGTGGACGAGGCGGTGGCCTATGGCAACATCTGTGCCATCGGGCTCCCGGGCTACATGCTGCAGATGGCTTTCCAGGCATTCTTCATGACGGCCGAGCGTCCGCAGATGGGCACGAAGCTCAGCATCCTCTGCGGCGTCACCAACATGGGGCTCGATGCCCTGTTCATCCTCGCCTTCGGCTGGGGACTGGCTGGTGCTGCTGCCGCCTCCATGATAGCCTGTGCCGTGGGAGGCTTCTACCCGCTGTGGTGGTTCTCGTCGCGGCGCAACGACAGCCGTCTCCGCCTCAACCTCCTGACGAAGATGGCCGACATGCGGAATGTCATCCGCCGTGCTTGCACCAACGGCCTCTCGGAATACGTCGGCAACATCGCCTTCAACGTCGTGGGCATCTGCTACAACCTGCAGCTGATGCGTCTGCTGGGCGAGGACGGCGTGGCTGCCTACGGCATACTCATGTACATAGGCTTCATCTTCGGCGCTGTGTTCTTCGGCTACAATTTCACCGTAGGCCCGGTCGTCGGCTTCAACTACGGGGCACAGAACACCGGCGAGCTGCGCAGCTTGCTTCGTCACAGCGCAGTGCTGACACTTGTGGCAGGGGCGTTGATGGCCGTCGTCTGCGAGGCAGGCGCCGAAGGGCTGGCACGGGTGTTCGTCAGCTACGACCCCTCGCTGCTCGCCCTCACCACGCGCGCTATACGTCTTTACATGATCAGCCTGGTGCTTTGCGGATTCAACATCTTTGTCTCTGCCTGGTTCACGGGGCTGGGCAACGGCGTCATCTCAGCCGTAGCCTCCTTTACACGCACGCTGGTGTTTGAGCTTGCCGCAGTCTTCGTCCTGCCCATGCTGATGGGCATCGACGGCATCTGGATGGCGGTGGATGTGGCAGAGTTTCTGGCTTTTCTTTTGACGACTTCGCTGCTCATCCGCTTCCGCAAGCGATACCAGTATTAATAAATTCTTCATTTTTCATTTTTCATTCTTCATTAAAAATTCTTTCTTTGCAACCTTTTACCGTGTTGTTCCGTCTAACGGGTGTAAATCCTAAAAACAAAAGAACAATGAAGAAATTCGCACTCCTCGCGTTGACCGCCATGATGGCCGTCAGCATGTCCGCCCAAAGCGGCAAGCAACTCTACAAAAAGTACTTCGACAACGAAGGCATGGAGACCGTCCACATCTCGGGCTTCCTGCTCCGCACCGCCGGACGCGCTGCCACCGTCGATCTCGACGGCAAGGATTTCAGCAAGTTCGCCCGCTCACTCAAGGGGCTATACATCATCACCGCCCAAACCCCCGACACCCGTGCTGCTCTTGGCGCCGACATCCGCAAGATTATCCGCAAGGGCGATTTGGAGTCGCTGATGGAGTCCAGCTCCGACGGGCAGAAGATGATGATGTATATCAACGGCAACGATGACGACGTCACCGAGCTTGCCATCGTCACCCTCGACGAAGAAACCGTCACCCTCGTCAGCCTTGAGGGCCGCATGTCACGCAGCGAAATAGAGCGCTGGGCCGAGGAAGAGCAGATGTAGCTCGCTCTCGTTCCCCAAGCTCAACCTTTTTTCCCGACAAACTCCCTGAAATGAGCCTCGCCCATCTCAGGGAGTATTTTTTCCTGATGGACTACGATGGGTCATGAGCTAATCTTAAGCTATTCTTAAGATAATTCTCTGCGGAACACCGTACCTTTGCGACGTGTCGGAAAGGTGCAGATGCCGACGAGGCGTTTTTACCAAGTTTTGGGTATTGCGCAAATGGGCTTCAGCACGTACCTTTGCAGCGCGAATGACAAACGTAAGTGTATAACTTTTTATAAATGTATTAGCCTTTATGAAAAAAAGTGTATTTTTAGGATTGCTGGCCGGCATCGTGCTGGCTGCGTGTGAGAAACCCGAAGAACTCGTGCCTGTGGAGCAGGCTGCCCAGGGCGTTTATGCTGGATGGACGAATGCCACAGCGGCGTACTTCCCCGACGGAATGGCGAACGACGGCGACTCGATAGCCGTCACGGCCGTGAAGGACGGGGTGGTCAAGGTGGACTACCATTCCACCTCATGGGGAACGGCAACGTTCAGCAGCGTGACGGTAAGCGAATTGGAGGAGGCGTATGTGTTCTCAGAGACGGAAGGCACGATAGCCATCTCGCTGGGTGGCTCACCACACGGCGGTGGGGCTGCTCCCAAGGAGTATGCGGCCATACTGAAGCAGGGTGTAATCAGCAAGGACAAGAAAACGTACGAATTCGTGATTTCCGCTCCGGCCGTCATGGGTGGCACAACCCTGACGTTCATGGAAGGGGAGATGTAGTTTATAGTTTATAGTTTATAGTTTATAGATTATAGATTATAATTTATAGATTAAAGTTCATAGTTCGCAATTAGCTGCGCCCAATTTCCAATTCCTAATTTCCAATTCCTAATTTCTAATTCCTAATTTCTAATTCCTAATTATATATGCTTCGTCGTTTTCTTCCGGTGGTCATTCTGCTGCTCTGTGCCTGCGACAGCATCTACGACGAGCGTGAAGCGGAGCCGCTGACGGACGGTCATCATTTCCGGAACATCGATGCCAGCCGCTACACCCATTGGGTCTATGTGAACCTGCAGAAGGGCGACACGACATCAGTAAGCGTCAGCAATGACCTTCCGCCTGAGGATTGGGACATCGCCTTTCATCGCTATGACATCAAGACACGCAGTGGGGCAGGGATGGAGACGCCCTACCTCTCGCTGGACGAGCTGAAGCAGGCTGTCGACGAAGGGACGTTTGTCCGTCCCGCTGCCGATGACTGGGTGCGCGACGTCGAAGACAGCATCGCGGTGGATATGTCGCACATGATGGACGGCTACCTCGTCTATGCTCCCTCGCACCGCAATCCGGCGTTGAGCCACTGGGTGAACGTGGATATGCGCAGCATGCCGCCTCTCTATACGATGTCGGAACAAGTGTATCTGGTGCTTTTGGCTGACAGCTCGTGTGTGGCCATACGGTTCACGGGCTTCACCAACCCCAATGCGTACGGAGCAAAGGGATATGTGTCGTTCGATGTGGAGGGCGTCTCATGGTAACGGGAGGAAAAACGTGGCTCCATTGCCTGACTACCCTGTTGTTAGGGACTATGCCGATGGTGTGCCTGGCGGTGACGGAAGAGACGGATACTGCGCAGACAATGAAGGACTACTACCTGAGCACCGTGACGGTGACGGCCACGCGTACTCCGAAAACGCTCGACAGCACACCCGTTGTGACGCGCGTCGTCACAGCCGAGGATATACGCAAGGCCGATGCCACCAACATTCGCGATGTGCTGCTGGCTGAGCTGCCCGGCGTAGAGTTCAGCTATGCCATGAACCAGCAGCTGACCATGAGCATGCAGGGACTGGGGGGCATGGCTGTGCTCATCCTTGTGGATGGCGAGAGGCTGGCGGGAGAAACACTGGACAACACCGACTACTTGCGCCTGAACATGGCCGACGTAGAGCGCATAGAGATTGTCAAGGGAGCGGCATCGGCTCTCTATGGCAGTAACGCCGTGGGTGCCGTGGTGAACATCATCACCAAAAGCAGCTGCAACCCCATGGATGTGGGCATGAACACCCGTTGGGGAAGCCGCTATGGCGAGCAGCGCCATGGGGGAAAGCTCGGCATCCAAAAAGGCAAGGTGACGAGCCTGCTGAACGTGCAGTACGACAAGCAGAATCCTTACCATGTCTTTAACCTTGGCGACACCGCAGGGTTTCCGGTCTATGGCAACCGTCAGTGGAACGTCAAGGAGAAACTGATGCTTCACACTCCGTCCGGCGGACAGTTGACGGCCCGCGGGGGCTATTATTTCCATGAGCGGCGCAGCTTCGATGACCGTCAACGCGACAGGGCACGCGACTTCAGCGGAGGACTTCGTTACACCAGGACAGTGGGCGACGAGGGTGCCCTTGAGCTGTCCTATACGGCCGACCGTTACGACAAGAGCGACTATTATCCACTGACAGACAAAGACTATTTAGACTATAAAAATGTGCAGCATGGTGCCCGTGGCCTGCTGCGCCTCGGCTTGGCTGACAGCCTGACGCTGACGCTGGGCGGGGATGCGATGAGCGACTTTCTGATGACGTATCAGTTTGCCGAAGGGGGGACGCACAGCCAGCTGACGGCCGATGCGTTCGTGCAAGCCGACTGGCTGCCTCATCCGCTGTGGGACATTGTGGCGGGGGTGCGTACCGACTGGCTGTCGCACTACGGTAGTGTGCTCACGCCCAAGCTTGCGGTGCTCTTCCGAACAGGCTGCTGGAGGCTCAGGGCGGGCTACGCCCATGGTTTCCGCGCTCCTACGCTGAAGGAGATGTACATGGACTTCAACATGGCCAACATCTTCAATATCTACGGCGGAGGCGAAGCGCTGAAGGCAGAGAAAAGCCACAGCTATACGCTGTCTGGGGAATACGTGAAAAATAATTTCAGCCTGACGGTGACAGGACTGTACAACGCCATTAGGGATGAAATAACCACGCTCTGGGATCGCTCGCTTGACGGAGGGAGAGGCGCCATGCGCTACACCAACATCCCAGGCACTCGTCTGGCCAGCGTGGAGGTGACAGGCGCAGCACGCTTCGACACGGGTTTCAGCGGCAAGGTGAGCTACGCTTTTTTCCGCGAGTTCCCGTTGCCAGGTGCCGTTAATACAGCCGACACCCGCCCCCATGCGCTGACGGCACAGGTGGACTACAAACGTTCATGGAAGCCAGGACAACTGACGGTTGTGCTGAATGGCCGCTATCTGTCAGAGGCTCGCTTCTATACCCTTGCGGGCAGTGACTATGAGAGTTTCGAACCGATGACTTCGCCCAGCTATACACTGTGGAAACTGTTGATTATGCAGACGTTTGGCAAAAGAGTAACGATGACGCTGGGCGTTGACAATCTTTGGGACTATCGCCCGCGTACCTATCTCTATAACTCTCCCTATACGTTAGGGCGCAGTTTCAGCCTCGGGCTGTCCATTGATATTTTATAGTTCAAACGACGAACTGACGTTATCCCTCGCCGCTGAAGGATAAAAGTCACTTCACCATGACTTTCTCGCCTTTGCGGGTATTGATGTCGAGGATGCCGGCTTCGGTCATGACGCGCAGCGGCCCACCGAGGTGCGAGATGATGGTGCATCGCGTGACCTCGCCATCGGCCCACGAGAGCTCCTGAATCTCAAAGCCTCCGCGCAGACGCAGGCCGCTCACCTTGCCCCGTTTCCAGTCGGAGGGCAGGGCAGGGAGGAGGCGGACAAAGCCTTCGTGGCTCTGCACAAGCATCTCGGCGATGCCGGCTGTGCAGCCGAAGTTTCCGTCAATCTGGAAGGGGGGATGGGAGTCGAAGAGGTTGGGATAGGTGCCGCCCTGTTGGCGTCCGTTGGGAAGAATGGCGGGTTTGATTTGTTCACGGATGAGCGTCATGGCGTGGTCGCCATCAAGCAGCCGTGCCCAGAGGCAAACCTTCCAGCCCATCGACCAACCGGTGGACGCGTCGCCGCGCGCCACAAGACTTGTCTTGGCTGCCTCGAAGAGGTCGGGGGTGCCGCCAGAGGTAATCTGATTGCCCGGGTAGAGACCCCAGAGATGCGAGACGTGACGATGGTGGTCGCGCGGGTTGTCCCAGTCGTCCATCCACTCCTGCAGCTGTCCCCAGTGGCCTATCTGCATGGGAGGAAGCTGGCTGCGCAGGGTGCGTAGGGTGTCGATGAAAAGGGCATCCTCGCCCAGCAGTTCGGCGGTGTGGATGCTGTTGGTGAAAAGGTCGTGGACGAGCTGGTTGTCCATGGTGGCACCGGCTACGACGGAGAATGTCGGACGCCCGGGCAGCGGGGGACGGTTTTCGGGCGAGAAGGAGGGGCTGACGACCATCCAGCCGTGGGTGGGCTCGGGGACGAGGAAGTCGATGAAGAATTCGCAGGCGCCTCGCATGATGGGCCAGACAGAGGCCAGATAATCGGTATCGCCGCTGTAGAGATAATGCTCGTAGAGGTGCTGGCAGAGCCAGGCGTTGCAGGTGGGCCAGATACCGTTCGAGGGGCCGTCAACGGCGCCGGTGCTGCGCCAGATGTCGGTGTTGTGGTGGAGGGTCCAGCCGCGGCAGCCATACATGGCTGCACTCTCGCGCCCGGTCTCGCTTACCTCGCGGATGAGCCGTAGCATCGGCTCGTGGAGCTCGGGCAGGGCGGTGACCTCGGCGGGCCAGTAGTTCATCTCAAGGTTGATGTTCGAGGTGTACTTTCCGTCCCAAGGGGCAAAGGGCTGGTGGTTCCAGATTCCCTGCAGGTTGGCAGCCTGTCCGCCAGGCTGTGAGCAGCTGATGAGCAGATAGCGCCCAAACTGGAAGTAGAGTTCGACAAGCTGCGGGTCGTCGTTGGCAGCAAACTCGCGGATGCGCTGGTCGGTGGGCAGGAAGACGCGACGGTTGATGCCGAGGAAAAGGTTGACGCGGCTGAAGAGGCTGGCGTAATAGTTGCTGTGAGCCTGCAATACCTTTTTATAATATAGGGCAGGGTGGGCAGCAAAAGTCCGCAGCCCGATGAGCGGAGCCTCGGCCATGCTGTCGGCGTTGGCCGTTACGTCGCGGTAGTTCTTGAAGTTAGTGCCGGAGGAGATGATGATATAGACCTCGTCGGCCTTGTTGACAGCGAGCTTGTCGTCGCCCTCGGCCGTGACGGAGGCTCCGCGGGCAACGATGCGGCTGATGGCGGTGAAACGGATCTTTCCCTCCACGCCTTCGTGGCTGCTGCCCTTGCCGCGCAGGGTAAGGGTGGAGGCGTCGGCATCAGCGGTGCAGGTGGTGCCACGCATGGGGGTGGTATAGGTGGCGGTGAAGGTGATGCTGTGCTTCTTGTTGGCGCTCAGGCGGACGATGACGGCATCGTCCGTGAACGAAGTGAACACCTCGCGGGTGAATCGTACGCCACCGGCTTCGAACGTACACTTGGCCACAGCCTTGCTGATGTTCAGCTCGCGGGTGTAGTCGGTGTAGCCGATGGTGTCGCCTTGCTGCTCGGTGCCCTTGGGTAAGCCGAAGTCGAGACGCAGGGAACCCACGGTCTGGTAGGGCATGCCGTTAGCCTGCTGGGCAGAGATGTACTGTCCGCAGAGAGCCTCAGCCTGTTCGTTCTTTCCGTCGAAGATGAGCTGGCGGATTTCGTCGAGGTGCTCGGCTGCAAGCGGGTTGACGTTGTTGTGAGGCGAACCGCCCCAGACGGTCTCGTCGTTCAGCTGCAGCTCATCGTGCTGCGGGTCGGCATACCACATGGCGCCCAGATGGCCGTTGCCGAGGGGAAGTGCTTCCTCCCAGCGGCTGGCGGGCTGCTCGTACCACAGCTTCAGGTCGGGCTTGGGCATAGTGTTACAACCTGTCAGACTTAATAAAAGCATCGACAGGGCATGAATGGCAATGATGAAGGGGATTCGTTTCATATCGACATATGTGTTAGAAATAAAAAAAAGGAGACCACTTCGAAGTGATTTCCCTGCAAGAGCGGCAAACGAGACTCGAACTCGCGACCCCGACCTTGGCAAGGTCGTGCTCTACCAACTGAGCTATTGCCGCAGACATGGAGAAAAGCTCTACTGAGCTATCTCCTCTGCTTTGTGCGTTGTGGCTTTGGTGAAGAGAATGAGACTCGAACTCACACGACATAACTGTCACTACCCCCTCAAAGTAGCGCGTCTACCAATTCCGCCATCTCTCCATATTCTATATTCATTTCGTCAGCCGTTGTAGAAGTGCCCAGAACAGGACTCGAACCTGCACGTCTGTTCAACACTCGCACCTGAAACGAGCGCGTCTACCATTCCGCCACCTGGGCATTTGACTACTGACGAGCGGCAAACGAGACTCGAACTCGCGACCCCGACCTTGGCAAGGTCGTGCTCTACCAACTGAGCTATTGCCGCACAAAACACTTAAGCCATTCAAAGAACTCAGCTCTTTTCCAAAAGCGGTTGCAAAGGTAAGGCATTTTTATGAACCCACAAACAAAATTGAACTTTTTTTTCAAAAAAATGTATTTTTCTGAAGCTAGAGCCAATGTTGCCCATGATTATTGTTGGATTTTTTCCTTTGTTTATTTGCCGATACCAAGGAGTTTGGCTATCTTTGCAGACGGTTAATAAATAGCATGACTATGAAAGAGACTACATCGGAACTGTTGGCGTTGCTGAACGCATCGCCTGTGAATTTCCTTGCTGCGGCGTATGTGGAGAATCAGTTGGAGGCACATGGCTTCCGCCGCCTCGATGCTGCCGAACCCTTGCCTGCCTTGCATGCCGGCGACGAGTATTTCATCACCAAGAACGGCACAGCCGTGTTTGCCTTCCGCGTGGGGACGAAAGCCCCTGCCGAGGCGGGGTTCAAACTCATTTGTGCCCATAGCGACAGCCCGGGCTTCCGCATCAAGCCTCGTGCCGAGATGCGTTGCGAGGGTGGAGTCGTGAAACTCAACACCGAGGTCTATGGCGGCGCTATACTCTACACGTGGTTCGACCGCCCGCTGAGTGTGGCGGGGCGTGTGCTGCTGCGTTCTGCCGATCCCCTGCATCCCGTCGTTCGGCGCATTTGTGTGAAGCGTCCTCTGCTGGTCATCCCTCATCTCGCTATCCACTTCAATCGTCAAGTGAACGACGGCAACCCCCTGAGTAAGCAGAAGGATATGCTGCCTGTGCTGGGTATTGTGAATGATCAGCTGGAGGCCGGTAGCCTGCTGCTGAATGTGTTGTCTGAGGAACTTGGCGTGGCAAAAGAGGAGATTCTCGACTTCGACCTTAGCCTCTATGATGTGCAGCAGGCCATGCTGATGGGACTTCACGAGGAGTTCATCTCTTCCGGTCGGCTCGATGACCTGGCGATGGTGCACGCCGGCCTTCACGCCATGCTGCATAGCTCTGCCACAGAGATGACTCAGGTGCTGGCTGTGTTTGACAACGAGGAGACGGGTAGCGGCACCAAGCAAGGTGCAGCTTCGCCCGTGCTGAGGAATCTCATGGAGCGTGTGGCCGGTGGTGGTGAGGCGCTCTACCGTGCCGTAGAACGTTCGTTCATGATTAGTGCCGACATGGCCCATGCCATCCATCCTAATTACCCCGAGAAACACGACCCGACGAACCATCCTGTGATGGGCGGAGGACCGGTCATCAAAATCAATGCCAACCAGAAGTACATCACCGATGCCGAGTCGGCGGCTGTGTTTGCCGAGGTGTGCCGTTTGGCCGGTGTGCCCTGCCAGTACTTTGTGAACCACTCCGACAGCGCTGGCGGCAGCACGCTGGGTAACATCCTGACGTCCCAGCTGCCCATGCGTGGTGTCGATATGGGCAACCCCATGTGGGGCATGCACTCCGTGCGCGAAACCGCCTCCGCAGATGACCAGGACTACGTCTGCCGCGCTTTCACCACCTTCTTCAGCCTTTAACTGGCCGTCTTTTCAGTTTTATAGGTGTTTTGCGGGGGCTGTCGATAGCCCCCGCAAAACCTATAGTTGCTATAGCCCCTATAGTTCCTATAGTTTCTATAGCCCCTATCCCCTCCTTTTATTTAAAAATCTGAAGGGCGAGTGACTCGCCCTTCAGACCAACACAAAAACTAAACTAGACTTAAATAACTATACTCTCACTGTCTCACGACAGCTTTCTGACCACAAAGGTATGTTATTCTTTCCTTACTTCTTTCCGTTTTTTCTAAAAATGTGCCTTTTGTTAAACTTTTTTAACAGACTGGCCTTAGAAAATCCCCATTTAAGGGTTTTTTATGTCGCTTTTGAATGAAAAACCTATCCAAACAGGGCGCTGAAGGCTTCTTCGACTTTGCGGACGGGGTGCAAGGTGATGCCGTCGGGAAGGGAGGCATGGAGCGATTTCAGCTGTTCGGCGTTCGAAGCAGGGATGAGCATGTCGCGGAAGCCGAGTTTCCCAGCCTCGCGTATGCGTTGTTCGATGCGGCTCACGGGACGTATCTCGCCTGAAAGTCCCACCTCGCCTGTCATGCAGAAGGTAGGTTCGACAGGGACGTCGAGGTTGCTGCTGAGGATGGCGCTAATGACGCTGAGGTCGATGGCGGGGTCGCTGACACGCAAACCGCCAGCAATGTTCAGATAGACATCCTTCTGCGCCAGCTTGAAGCCCACGCGTTTCTCCAGAACAGCCAGCAGCATGTTCATGCGCCGGAGGTCGAAGCCTGTCGCGCTTCGCTGTGGTACGCCATAGGCGGCTGTGCTGACGAGTGCCTGCACCTCGATGAGGAAGGGTCGGACGCCCTCGACGGCAGCAGCGATGCACACGCCGCTCATGCCCGAATGACGGTCTGTGAGCAGTAGTTCGCTGGGATTGCTGACCTCCCGCAGCCCGTCTTGCCGCATCTCGTAGATGCCCAGCTCGGCTGTGCTTCCGAAACGGTTCTTCTGGGCTCGTAGGATACGGTACATGTAGTGTTGGTCGCCTTCGAACTGCAGCACGGCATCGACGATGTGCTCCAGCACCTTCGGCCCTGCCAGGCTGCCCTCCTTGGTGATGTGGCCGATGAGGATGGTGGGGATACTGTTTTCTTTGACGGTCTTGAGAATGCTGGATGCACATTCGCGAATCTGCGTGATGCTGCCCGGCGACGAATCGACGCTCTCCGTCCACAGCGTCTGGATGGAGTCGATGATGATGAGCTCGGGCTGCACGGCCTTCACCTGCGCCAAGATCTGTTCGAGGTTCGTCTCGCAGAGGATGAATAAATTGGGGTTAGGGGTTAGGGGTGAGGGGTTAGGGTTGTTTGTTCCATCATCCTTGCTCCTCACCTCTAACCTCTCACCTCTCACCTCTAACCTCTCACCTCTCACCTCTAACCTCTCATCTCTGCCCCCAACGAGCCTTTCCGCACGCATCTTGAGCTGCGAGGCACTCTCCTCGCCGCTGACGTAGAGCACACGGCGTTCGGGCATGTGGAGGACGGTCTGCAGGACAAGGGTTGACTTGCCTATGCCGGGCTCGCCGCCCAGCAGGATAAGCGAACCCTGCACCAGCCCGCCGCCCAGCACGCGGTTGAGCTCGTCGTCGTGGGTGTCGAGACGTATCTCATCGCTGGTCTCAATCTCGGACAGGGTGAGCGGGACGGACGTGGTGTTGCCTAACAGGCTTGACGCTTTCACAGTCTGCTGACTTGTTGGCTTATAGACCGTCTGCTCGACGCAGGTGTTCCATTCGCCACACACGGGGCAACGCCCGAACCACTTGGGCTGATCCTCGCCACAACTGTTACATAGATAAACGGTTTTTGTTGCTTTTGCCATCTTCTTTCGAATTTATGCACAAAAGTAGCGTTTTTTCTTCAAAATATCCGTAACTTTGCGCCCAAATTTTTCGAATCGTCAATGAAAGTACTGAAATTTGGTGGCACTTCGGTGGGCACAGCTGAAAGCATCAGCCTGGTGAAACAGATTGTGGAGGCTCAGACAGAGCCTGTGATAGTGGTTGTCTCTGCCCTTGGGGGCATCACGGACCGCCTTATCCGAATGGCCCATCTGGCAGCATCGGGCGATGTGGCCTACGAGGCTGAGTTCGACGATATCCGCAAGCGCCACGACCAGCTGATACGCGACGTCATCCCTACGGGCACCAGCCGCAAACGCACCCTTTACCGCAAGGTTCATGCCTTGCTCGACGAGCTGCAGGGCATCTGTCAGGGACTATTCCTGCTGAAGGAGATGTCGCCCAACATGGAGGACACCGTCGTCAGCTATGGCGAGCGCCTTTCGTCGCTCATTGCCAGTACGCTCATCGACGGCGCTACGCTCTACGATGCCCGGCTCTTCATGAAGACCGAGCAGAAGGGCGGCAAGCACATGCTGGCAAAGAATGTGACGGAACAGCTTATACGAGAGACCTTTGAGGGAAAACGTGAGACGATTGCTGTAGTGCCGGGATTCATTGCGTCGGATGTGACAACGGGACACGTCACCAACCTGGGCCGCGGAGGCTCGGACTACACAGCCGCCGTGCTGGCAGCCACGCTGGGAGCCGACGCGCTGGAGATCTGGACCGATGTCGATGGCTTCATGACCGCCGACCCGAAGGTCATCTCCAACGCCTATGCCATCGACGAGCTCTCGTACGTAGAGGCGATGGAGCTCTGCAACTTCGGCGCCAAGGTGGTCTATCCGCCCACCATCTATCCCGCCTTCCATCGCAATATACCTATTTTAATTAAGAACACCTTCAACGCCTCAGCCCCCGGCACCATCATCCGCGACAAGCTGCACGACAACAGCCGCATGATCAAGGGCATCTCCAGCATTACGGGCACCTCCCTCATCAACGTCACCGGTCTGGGCATGGTGGGCATCATCGGCATCAACCAGCGCATCTTCAGCGCCTTGGCAAAGAACGGCATCAGCGTCTTCCTCGTTGCGCAGGCATCGTCCGAGAGCAGCACCTCCATCGGCGTCCGCAACGACGACGCCCGTCTGGCTGCCGACGTGCTCAACGACGAGTTTTCGAAAGAGATTGCTATGGGCGAGATGAACCCCATGACCATCATCGACGGTCTGGCAACGGTGGCCATCGTGGGCGAGAACATGAAGGGCAATCCCGGCCTTGCCGGACAGCTGTTCGGCGTGCTCGGACGCAACGGCATCAACGTCATCGCCGCGGCGCAGGGCGCCAGCGAGACGAACATCTCGCTCGTCATCCGCAAGGACTATCTGCGCAAGACGCTCAACGTCATCCACGACTCGTTCTTCCTCTCCGAATACAAGGTGCTCAACCTCTTCATCTGCGGCGTGGGCACCGTGGGCAGCAGCCTGATAGAGCAAATCCGCACCCAGCGCGAGAAGCTGATGCACGAGCGCGGCCTGCAGCTCAACGTCGTGGGCATCGCCAGCGGTCACTTCGGTGTCTTCAACCGCGAGGGCATCGACCTCACCCACTATCGCGAAGCCATGCAGCAGGGCGGGCCTTCTAACATCGAACGCCTCCGCAGCGAGGTCGTCGGCATGAACATCTTCAACAGCGTCTTTGTCGATTGTACCGCCAGCGCCGACGTGGCTGGACTCTATAAGGAGTTCCTCGAGCACAACATCAGCGTGGTGGCCGCCAACAAGATAGCCGCTTCGTCGGACTACGCCCTCTATCGCGACCTCAAGGACACAGCCCGCCGCAGGGGCGTCAAGTTCCTCTTCGAGACCAACGTCGGAGCCGGCCTGCCCGTCATCAACACCATCAACGACCTCACGGGCAGCGGCGACCACATCCTGCGCATCGAGGCCATCGTGAGCGGCACGCTGAACTTCATCTTCAACACCATCAGCGCCGACTGCCGCCTCTCCGACACCATCCGCTTGGCGAAGGAGAAGGGCTACAGCGAGCCCGATCCCCGCATCGACCTCAGCGGCAAGGACGTCATCCGCAAGCTCGTCATCCTGGCGCGCGAGGCTGGCTATGCCCTCGAGCAAGACGACGTCGAGAAGCACCTCTTCATTCCGCAGGAGATGTTCGAAGGGACGCTCGACGACTTCTGGGAGCAGGTGGAGACGCTCGACGACGATTTCGAACGGCGCCGTCGCGAGCTGGAGCGCCAGCGCAAGCGTTGGCGTTTCGTCGCCCGTCTCGATGAAGGCAAGGCCAGCGTACAGCTCTGCGAAGTCGATTACTGGCATCCCTTCTACAACCTCGAGGGCTCAAACAACATCATCCTCCTCACCACCGAGCGCTACAAGGAGTACCCCATGATGATTCAGGGCTATGGTGCCGGCGCCGCCGTTACCGCTGCCGGCGTCTTTGCCGACATCATGAGCATCGCCAACATCTGAGCCTGAAATCCTCCCCCAGCTCCTTTTTCTGCCGGGGAAAGTCATTAGTTAATAAAAGAATCGGAGCGATTGTGAAACGCTCCGTTTTTTTTTGCAAATTATCTTACTGTTAAAAGCTCTTCGTGTGGCTTTAATCAACCTCTGACCTCCAGTATGCTTCGTCTTTAGCAACAGGTCCCATTAGCCGTAGAGTAATATGGTCCAATCCATTATCATTCCTGAAGGAATATCCATGTGTATTATAACCATCCCACTCTATTTTAATTAACCCTTCGTCGAGATCCCAGAAATGGTCTATTTCATGAGGCTTAGGTGCTATGCCAAAACTGTTGTAGTCGAAACCGGGCTCAGCGTGTAGGTCGTTTTTAACCTGTTCAATAACAGCCCGTGCTTCTTTCTCTGTACATCCGCGTTCTGTAGAAATGATGATCATCCCAACCTTGTCGGCTCCGCTTATCTTCAAACGGCAGAATCCCAATTCCCCAATGTTGCCTTTGAAAACCCTCGGCGAGGAATCGTCATCAGCAACGGTAAACCCTTGTTCCAGTAATACTTGCGTCAATTCCTTTGACGGGAGGCCAATGTATATTCCTTTCATTTTGACCCTGCCGTCTTCAACGGTAAAAATGCGGTTTTTGTTTACCATATCCGGGCTAAAATAATAATCTGCGGTAAAGTTACAAAAATAATGTCGAATAGCCAAACAAACTTCGAAAAAATGGCCAACACCTACCTAAATTCATGCAACGAATTGTGCTGGTTACAAACTGAAAGTAAGGCTTTCTGCGGAACGCTCCGTTCTCTTTTCATGGAGAGGGAATACCTGCGAGTGACGGGTTGCAAACCTTCCATTCCTATAACAAACTGCGCGTTCCTGCGCGGTTACCTTTTTGACCCGTCACTCGGATAAGAGAGCTCCGGACATTCCGCTTTCAATCCGAAAGGGAGGGGGCGGGGCAAAGAATAAAATCCTGTCTTCTCAGCGTTTGATGCTATTTCGCCAGCGTTTAATTCTATTTTGTTAACGTTTGATTCTGTGTGGATAGCGTTTGATTCTACGCTCGTGGCATCAAACGTTGCGGGATAAACACTCGATAAAAAACCGTAAGCAAAGTTTGCGCAAACACCCGAAGTTGTGACGGGTTAAAAAGTAAACCGCGCAGGAACGCGCACTTTCTTATAGGAATGGGCGTGTCACTTGTTGCTTCAACTCTGTTATCACATTCCGTTTCTGATGACCACTTCCGATTTGTTATTCATCGCGTCAGGATAGTGTGCTAGTACTATCCGCTCATAGCCCGAAGGACGTACTTTCTTTATTCTTTCGCACATATTTCCAGAAGTTAGAAATAGTTTATAAACGCGGCTTCTGTTTTTTTTAACGGCGCCGCTGTTTATTTTGACAGCGCCGCCGTTAATATTGACAGCGCCGCTGTCAAAATAAACAGCGGCGCCGTTAAAAAATAATGTTTGAAAATTGGAAAAACAAGAGAGATTTCCTGCAGGCGAAGCCTTGTTTCTTCCAACCCAAAACAATTAAATTATTTGGTGGAGTTTGATTCTGCGCGCGCAGCGTTTAACTCTACGGATGTGAAGAACCCAGGATATTGGTTGATGCCTCCTAAAAAAGGTTATTGTAATAACCAAAAAAATCCGAAAAAAGGTTAGTGGAATAAGCGTTTTTTGGTGGAAAAAGCTTACTCTACTAACCTTTTTCGGGTTTTTTACGGTTCCCTCCCTACCGCAGGCGGCTGAGGATGGTGCGGACTTCGGGCTCCATCACGGGGACGGGTACGACGTGGTAGGTGGGGTAGTCGGGATGGAGGACGACGAGGTACATGGCGGAGAGGTGGATGCCGTAATGGTGACCGAGCATATAGCGATAGAGGTTCTGCTGCAGGCAGTAGTGGTTGTAGGGCATGTCGTCGAGGTGGGCCAGCAGGCCGTAGGCGGTACGGTGGAAGGGATTCTGGCGGCAGGGCTGGAAGCCGAGGGCTTCGGGCGTGCCGATCTTGTTGCTGCGCTTCCAGTCGAACATGATGAAGTCGCCGGCATCGTTCTGGGCGAGGAAGTCGATGGTGCCGGCCATGCGATGCTCTTCGTCGCAGATGCGCCACTCGGTACGGTAGGGCGTGGGCTTCCATTTGTCCATGAAACGCTGGAAAGCCTTCAGCTCATGACTGATGTTGATGTTCCTGTCGAGCTTGACGTATTGACCGTTGTAGCGGAAGTTGAAGACGTCGCTGCATGGCTGGCCAAGCAACGTCTGCTCGATCTGTGCGTGCATGAAGGTGCCTGTGGCGCGGGCTTCGTTGCCGCGCGATTCCCACTCCTCAAGATACTGCTGCTTGGGGTGGTCGGGGGTGGCTTTGCGCTGGGCATTATGCTCGGCGTCGAATGTCGGAAACCATGAGCCGATGATGGTGCTGACGGCTTCGGCGGGGATGTCGTCGTAGGTATAGGCGTGGCAGTCGGGATAGAAATGCACGTGGCTGTCGCGCTCGTGCACGTTGGCGAGGTTGAACGACGTTAGCTGTAGCGGTTCTTCGCGTCCGAGGTTAGTTGGGGCATTAGATATCATGTTTTATGTACGATTTGACTATTTACGATTTTCTATTTGGCTGCGCATGGACACCTCGTTAAACGTTAAACATTAAACGTTAAACTAATCTTCAATCTTTTCAATCTTCTTTTCTACGATGATGGTGTCGGCGTGGTTGATGGCATTATAGAGGTGCTCGAGACGGCTGTATTCCATATACTTGTCGAAGACGTTTCGGACAAAGCGGGTTGTTTCTCCGGCATTGAATTTACCGCCCGTGCAGACTGGGTCGTTGTAGTATTTGGGTTCGCGGAGCATCTGTATGAAGTATTCGACGTTGCCGTACCATTGCTTGCGGTTGCCGCCATATTTCTCGGTGAGCAGGGCGGCATCGTTGACGTGTCCTGCTCCGGCATTATAGGCTGCCAGCACCATGCAGGCTCTGTCAGGCATGGCCGAGCTGGAATAGATGGCGTCCAGGCGCTTGAACAGGCGTGCCGCGGCTTTGACATTCATGTGCGGATTGGTAAGGCTGAGCGAATCGACTCCCATGCGGACGGCCGTGCGGGGCATGAGCTGCATGAGTCCCGTTGCGCCCGAGGGGTTGACGGCATCGGCGTGGAAGCGCGATTCGTTGTAGGCTACGGCAGCAAGCCACTTCCAGTCCCAGCGCAGCGAGTCGGCATAACGGCGGAAGATGGCATCGTAGGGGCTGATGGTGAACGGAGGAGCTTTGCGAAGGGTTATGACGGTGTCGTAGAGGACGGTGGTGCCGTCTTCTACGTGCGGGGTGTCGGGGGTGAGCCCTCTGTGATGCCTGGTCCAGATAGCACACATGAGGAAGGCCGCGACGCCCAGCGTTAGTGCCCATTCGGTCGCTCTCCGGTCGCTCATTCGTTTTTCTTCTGGTCGAGAATCTGGCGTATGAAGGTGCGTAGCATAGAGATGGCCCGATGGTTGTGGCCTCCTTGCGGCAGGATGATGTCGGCGTAGCGCTTGGTGGGCTCGATGAACTCCATGTGCATAGGCTTCAGCACACGCTCATAGCGGTCCATGACGGCCTCGGCGGTACGTCCGCGTTCGATGACGTCGCGGCGGATGACACGGATGAGACGGTCGTCGGGGTCGGCATCGACGAAAATCTTAAGGTCCATGAGGTCGCGCATCGTCGGGTCGCAGAGGGCGAGGATGCCTTCGATGATGATGACTTCGCGCGGCTCGACGTGGATGGTCTCGGGCTGGCGGGTGCACGTCAGATAAGAGTAGGTGGGCTGTTCGACGGCCTGATGGTTCTTCAGCATCTCGATGTGCTTGGAGAGTAACGGCCAGTCGAAGGCGTCGGGATGGTCGAAGTTGATGTTCTGACGCTCTTCGACGGGGATGTGACTGCTGTCCTTGTAGTAGGAGTCCTGCGGGATGATGACAACTTCGCCCGGGTAGAAATACTCTTGAAGTTTGCGGACAACGGTGGTCTTTCCTGAGCCCGTTCCGCCTGCAATGCCAATGATAATCATGATATTATTTACGATCCTGTTTAATTTACTATTTGACGATTTACTATTTACGATTTATGGACGATTGGATTTTTTTATTATTTGCAGCAGTACAACTCTAACCTCTAACCACTAACCCCTAACCTAATTTGTGGTTTACAAAGCGTCGCATTCGTTTAGCCAGAGGGTGGCGGCGATGTCGCTGGGCATGCTCCACGCGCCGCGGGGACTGAGCGAGATGTCGGTAATCTTGGGGCCGTCGGGCATGCAGCTGCGCTTGAACTGCTGGCCGAAGAAACGGCGGAAGAAGGTGCGTAGCCAATGCTTCAGCTCTTCGTCGGAGTACTTTCCGTTCGGGCCGCCGAACACGCTACGTGCCATGAGGTAGATGTTGCGTGGCGTGGCGCGATGGATCAGGAAATGCCACAGGAAGAAGTCGTGCAGCTCATAGGGGCCCACGATGCTCTCCGTCTTCTGCGTGATGACGGTTGGGGTGGAGTTGTCGGTAGCCGGCGCCCCAGCAGGGACAAGCTCGGGCGAGATGGGCGTATCGACAATGTCGAGCAGGGTGGCGCGGATAACCTCGTCCGCTGTGGTGTGGGCGATGTAGCGAACGATGTGCTGCATGAGTGTCTTGGGGATGCTGCCGTTGACGCCGTACATCGAGAGATGGTCGCCGCCGAAGGTGCACCAGCCGAGGGCAATCTCAGAGAGGTCGCCGGTGCCGACGACGATGGCACCCACTTTGTTGGCAAGGTCCATAAGGATTTGTGTGCGCTCGCGAGCCTGGCTGTTCTCGTAGGTGACGTCGCGGGCAGACGGGTCGAGGCCGATGTCGCTAAAGTGCTGCATGCAGGCGTTGCGGATGGGGATTTCCTGCATGGTGATGCCGAGATGCTGCATGAGTGCCAGCGCGTTGTGGTAGGTGCGGTCAGAAGTGCCGAAGCCAGGCATGGTGATGCCGTAGATGCCCGTACGGTCGTAGCCCAGACGGTCGAAGGTGCGGACGGAGGCGAGTAGGGCCAGTGTGGAGTCGAGTCCTCCCGAGATGCCGAGGATGACCTTCTGGCAATGGATGTGGGTGAGGCGCGTGGCGAGAGCCGTAGCCTGCATGTCGAGAATCTCTTCGAAATAGTCGTCTGCTGGTTGGTCGTCCGGCAGGAAGGGGGTGGGGGATATGGTTTGTGCCGCGACAGAGGAAGAGTTCACCGACGGAACAGCGAGAGCAGAGTCAGACTGGTCTTCGTCCTGCTGAGGCGCGACGGAAGAGGACGGTAGGTTGGCGGTGGCTGTGATGAGCTGTTCGTCAAACGAGAACCGTTGGGCCTCGCCGAGCAGTTGTCCGTTGCTGACGATGAGGGCGCTGCCGCCAAAAACATGGTCGGTGGTGGACTCGCCAAAGCCGCAGTTGCAGTAGATGATTGCCTTGTGCTCGGTTTCTGAGCGGGCGATGAGTGCGCGGCGCAGGCGGACATAGTGTCCCGCTACGTCGGGGGTGGCGTCGGGCATGAGGATGACATTTTCGTTGAGCTTCAGCGGGGTGTCGCCCATTGTGCGGGCTATCACGTTGCCGCCGCTGACAGCAACGGTGAGCGTGGTGACGCCGCCGGCTGTGGACGAACCGTCCGTTATGTCCCTGCAAGGCAGGCTGACAACGAAGGTGCCTGCCAACGAGGCTGTTTGCTCAAGGAAAAGGTCCAGCTGCCGTTCGGCCTCGTTCAGGAGGGTGGGCATAGCTGCGAGGTCGCCACAGGTAACTCCGCTGATGCAAAGCTGGGGAAACAGGGTGACATCGGCCCCCGCTTCTGAAGCCTTGCGGGCAAGGGCAACGAGGCGGCTGACATTATAGGCGCAGTCGGTAGGTCTTACGAATGGAACAGCAGCGGCAAGGGTAATCATCTTAAGAATTAGGAATTAGAAATTAGAAATTAGGAATTAGGAATTAGGGATAAGAAATTTGGAATTAGGGATTAGGGATTTTCGATTAATGTTTAACGTTTAATGACCATGCGGCAGAACATTTGTATGCATTTCTTTCATCATACATCATCAGAATATCACGCCCAGGGAAAAGCTTACGCCGTTTTTGCGGCGGTTGAAGATCAGGTCGTCGGTGCTGGTTTGTCCGTTGGTGTCGGTGGTGGTGAAGTAGCGGCTGATGTTGTTCAGTCCGGCTTCGAAACTGATGTCGAAGACGATGTGGCTGATGCTGACGCTGAAGCCTGCCACTCCGCTGAAGATGAATGGCCAGATGGTCTCGTCGATGTCGGCCTGGGTGAAGCTCTCGAAGAGATGTCGGCTTCGTCCGGGAAGGATGAAGTTGACCTTCGGGCCGGCAAAGCAGGCAAGCCGGTAGGGACCCTTCTTCTGCATGTAGTAGCCGTAGTAGAGCGGCACCTCCAGCCCGATGATTTCGGTGCTGATGGAGGAGACGTCAGACGAAGTGGCGTTGGGGCTCCATTGGGCTGTGGGGAAGAGGATGGAGTAGCGGCTGATGCTGTAGGCAATCTGTGTCTGCAGATAGTGCCGGCGGATGTTGAGGCGGGCAATGCCCGTGTAGCTCAGGCTGACTTCGGACTTGGTGGTGATGTCGTTGATGTCGGTGCCGCTGATGCGGAGCGTCTCGACGGAATAGAAGGTGGAGCTGAAGCTGGCCGTAGCACCGTAGTTGAACGACGTGCTACGTATGTTCTTCCATCGCTGCGCATGCACCATGCTTGGACATATCAGCAACAGGATGACGATTAAACTCCACTTTCTCATCCTATTTATTTTTTCCTTTCTCCACGCTCCAACCGAATTTTCCAATTTTCTCACCCAGGTGGTAGTAGCCGCCGTGAACATAGACGAGCGGGTCGCTTTGGGCCAGTTCGAATTTGTCTGTCTCGTGGTTGTAATACCGTTCGTCGGCCAACACGTTCACGACGTCGGCGACGTACATGTCGTGCGAGCCGAGGGGGATGATTTCCTTCACGCGGCACTCGATGCTGAGGGGAGCCTCCTCGATGATGGGCGCCTGCACAATCTGTGCCTTGCCGGGTGTGAGGTGCATCTCGTCGAACTTACGATAGTCTCTGCCTGAGCGCACGCCGCACCAGTCGGTTTCGCGTGCCAGTTCGGCTGTGGTGAGGTTGATGACGAACTCCATGTTGCGTCTCAGCAGCTCTGCCGAGTGGCGTTCGGGCCGCACGGAGATGTAGCACATAGGCGGGTTGGTGCATAGGGTGCCCACCCATGCGATGGTGATGATGTTATATTCGTCGGGCGTGCTGCCCACCGTCACCATCACCGCCGGCAGCGGATAAATCATTGTCCCAGGCTTGAAACTGATCTTCATCTGTGCTTGCTTAGCGTCTAAATCTCGTTCATGAAAAACAGCGCCTACACGTTCAGTTCCTTTTCGCAGTAGTGGCACTTCAGCAGCCGCTCGCCCTTGTCGATGACGTGGAAAAACGACGCCATAGGTTCGTTGTTCGATATGCACTTGGGGTTGGGGCAGCGGACGATGCCGTGCAGCTCGTCGGGGATGACGACGGTTTTTTTCTCTACCACCTCGTAGTTGCGGATGATGTTGAGCACCACGTTGGGGGCGGTGACGGAGAGGCGGCTGATCTCCTCGTCCGAGAAAAACCGGTCGGCTACCTTGATGATGCCTTTACGTCCGATTTTCTCCGACTCGAGGTTATATCCGATGGTGACGCTCCTCTTCTCGTGCTGGAGGTCGAGCAGATCAACTATCTTGAATACCAGTTCCGAAGGAATGTGGTCAATGACGGTGCCGTTTTCAAGTGCGGCAACAAGCAGTTCCTCTTTTTTCATAGTTCTTCAATCATTGTTTTCAATTTCCAGACAATCGCAGATGAGCGCCTGACGGACGAAGAGGCCGTTCTTGGCCTGCTGGAAGTAGTAAGCCTGCGGGCAGTTGTCCACGTCGTAGGCAATCTCGCCCACGCGGGGCAGGGGGTGGAGGATGCGCAGGTTGGGGCGTGTGTGGCGCAGCATGTCGGCGCGCAGCACATAGACGTTCTTCACCCGCTCGTACTCCATCAGGTCGGTGAATCGCTCACGCTGTACGCGGGTCATGTAGAGAATGTCCGTGCCCGTGATGAGCTCCTCGTCGAGTGCCGTGTGTTCGGTGTAGTCGATGCCGTGCTCGTGGCAGTAGAGCTTATACTCAGCCGGCATAGCCAGCTCGGTGGGTGCCACGAAGTGGAAGTGCGGATGGAAGTGGCGCATGGCCATGATGAGCGAGTGGACCGTGCGTCCGTATTTCAGGTCGCCCACCAGGCAGATGTCCAGCCCCTCCAGCGTGCCCTGGGTCTTCAGGATGGAGTAGAGGTCGAGCATGGTCTGCGAGGGGTGCTGGTTGGCGCCGTCGCCGGCGTTGATGATGGGCACGGGCGACACCTCGCTGGCATAGCGCGCCGCACCCTCCAGGTGGTGACGCATGACGATGAGGTCGGCATAGTTGCTCACCATCATGATGGTGTCCTTCAGGCTCTCACCCTTCGACGAGCTGCTTGTGGCAGCGTCCGAAAATCCAATCACACGGGCTCCCAGACGGTTTGCTGCCGTCTCGAAGCTCAGTCTTGTGCGCGTCGAAGGTTCGAAAAACAAGGTGGCGACGACGCGACCGTCCAACGTCTTGCGGTTAGGCTCCGCTTCAAAACGGGCCGCAGAGGCAAGCAGCGAAAGAAGTTTCTCTTTCGACAAATCTGCAATGGTTACCAGACTGTGCATACTCTTTTAATATTCGTTTATTTCCGACTGTGCCGGAGCAGGTTTATGAGCTACGCCAACGAATTTGGCATATTTCTGGCCGCGAAGATAGCACATCCGCCGCGAAAAAGCAAGCGTCTTTGGAAAAAGTTTAGTAAAAAAAGATAGATGATTCATGAACCATCTATCCTTCTGTCGGGATGACACGACTCGAACGTGCGACCACTTGGTCCCAAACCAAGTATACTACCAACTGTACTACATCCCGTCCCTTTCTTAAATTGAAAATTGAAAATTGAAAATGGACAATGTGTTGTCTTGGGTTTTTCCCTTTTTCAATTGTCAAAAGCGGCTGCGAAGGTAGTGCTTTCTGTGCAAATGAGCAAGCATTAGCCTCTCTTTTTTTTCGAGCCGATGCAAAAAAAACCGAAAAAGGCAGAAAAGGTCATCTGAGGACCTTGCGTACGCTGCCGTCGGACATGCGCCAGATGCTGATGCCGCTCTGCGGCGTCTCCAGCCGTTGTCCGCTTAGCGAGAACACCTCTTCGTATGTTAAGGTGTCGGCCTCTGCGGCGTTGATTCCCATCGGCTCGATCTGGAAGAAGTCCTTCCACTGGTCGGCACTCTTGTAGGCATCGATGCTCGTCCCAGGGACGTAGAGCTTACACGTCTGCTTGTTGACATTATTGAATACATCCACTCCGCAAACAGGAGGCGTAGTGGCTCGGCTCACAATCTCCTTCAGGCTGGACGTCTCTTCCCAGTAGGCAGCAATGGCCGTATTGCCAATGCGTTCCAGTCCGCGGCCCAGAACAATTTTTTCCAACCGCGCGCAACCGACACAGTAGTCTGCGGGCAGCTCCGTCACAAGGTCGCCGATGACGATGCACTTGATGGTGCTGTTACTCTGAAACAACGCCGACTCGACGTTACGCCCCACGTATGCCTCCTCCATCGTCATGCCTTGTTCGCTGGCTGAGCCGGAGAACATGGGGCCGTAGCCGTTCATGCCTATTTTAAGTGTCGTCTCGCCATCCTCGATGACCACTTTCTTCAGCGCAGGGATGGCCAGGCCGTAGTCGCCGATTTCTTCGACGCTGGCGGGGATGACCATTTCGGAAATGGGGGCACCATAAAAAGCTTCAGCGCCAATCGTCTTCAGCGTGGAGGGGAAATGGAGCTTTGAGGTCAGTTCTTTACAACCCTCGAACGCCCCATTGCCAATGGTGACGAGCCCCGTGCCGAGTGTGATGGACTGAAGCAGCGTGTCGGCCATGAACGCCGAATTGTTGATGCGCGTCACCTTATCTCCAAAGACGACGTTCTTCAGGGTGCCGTTATAGCTGAAAGGCTCGCCAAAGGGGTCTGCCTGTTCGCCGTTTTCTTTCACGTGCTGATAGTTACGGCCGATGTAAGCGTCCTCCAATGCCGTAAACTCCCAGTAGCGAGTGGTGACCCAGTCGTCGGCGTCTTCAATGAAACGTATTTCTGCGTCGCTATCTTCAAGCGTCAGCGTCTTCAATGACTTGCACCCATAAAAAGCCTGTTTGCCAGACTGAGTCACGCTGGCCGGGATGGTAATCTCCGTGAGCTCTTTGCAATCCTTGAAAGCAAAGTCGTCGATGGCGACAACCTTTGTTCCGTCGGGGGCCGTCTCAGGAATAACCATGATGCCCTTGTAATCGCCAATGATGGTTTTCGTTTCGTTACCCGGGCCGGCCTGTGTGATTTGGCGTACCACCATCACTCCGTCGCCGGATGGCTGATACAGCAGTTCTGTACTATACTCAATGGTCTGGCTGTTCACCATTGTCGCTGCAAGAGCGAACGAGAAGAGGAGTAAAGATTTTTTCATCCGTTTATTTTTTGGGTTTAACATCTTAGAATATATCACATTTCATTTTATTTGTGTGAATCTCCTGTTCACCGGAGGGTGCAAAGATAGTGTGTGAAGGCCGATAATGCAAATAAAACGGTTCTTTTTTTGCTTTATCGGTTGGGAAGTGTTACTTTTGCCGCAGAAAACAATGAAGATTGAAGATTGATTTTTGGTTTAACGTTTAACGTTTAATGTTTAACGACCTTGCGGAAGGAAGTGAATCAGAGGACGTGTTCGTTAAACGTTAAACGTTAAACCAAAGTCAAAGGACGTGTTCGTTAAACAATAAACGTTAAACGTTAAACGAAAAAATTCTATGACACCCAGGGATTTGCTGGAGCGGGCGCGGGTCTATTTCAACCTGCTGCCGGATAAGGAGGACGAAGAACAGGTGATAGCCCAGATCAGCAGCGGCGTGTCGTTTCGCGGTGCCAATCTGTGGGTGCTCATCTTTGCCATATTCATTGCGTCGCTGGGGCTGAACGTCAACTCAACAGCCGTCATCATCGGCGCCATGCTTATTTCGCCCCTCATGGGACCTATCATCGGTATGGGGCTGGCGCTGGGTACGGGCGACCTGGGACTGCTGACACGGGCTGCGAAGAATTTCGGGGTGGCAACGCTCATCAGTGTGCTGACGGCCACCGTCTATTTCCTCCTTTCGCCCTTCTCGGAGGTGCAGAGTGAGCTGCTGGCCCGTACGTCGCCCACGCTCTACGATGTGCTGATTGCCTTCTTCGGCGGTGCAGCGGGCGTTGTGGCTATGTGTACGGGCGGCAAAGGGAACGTCATCCCGGGTGTCGCCATCGCCACCGCCTTGATGCCGCCCCTCTGCACGGCTGGATTCGGACTGGCAACGGGCAACTTCCACTTCTTCTTCGGCGCATTCTACCTCTTTCTTATTAATACGATATTCATCACCCTTGCCACCTATCTGGGCGTGCGGCTGCTGCGCTTCAGCCAGCATGAGCATCTCTCGCAGCAGCGGGCCCGGCAGGCGCGGCGCATCGTGCCGGCCATCATCGTCATCACGCTCATTCCCGCAGCCTTCACGACGGTTAAGACCGTTCGCGAGAGTGTGTTCGAAAACAATGTACGCCACTTCATCAAGGCCGAGCTGACGCAGACAGGCACGCAGATCATCTCGAACAGCGTGGACAAAGAGAGCAAGAGGCTGCGTGTGGTTGCGGTTGGGCGCACCATCGACGAGAACATGACGGCAGAGGCGCGTCGCCGCATGGAACACTACAGCTTGGGGAAGTACGACCTCAGCATCATTCAGGGCGCGCAGACGGATAGCCTGATGCTGCTTAACAACGAGATTAGCCGCATGGCCAGTTCACGTGAGGCAGAACATCAGAAGCTGCTGGAACTGTCGGCCGATCTGAGTACAGCGAATGCCCAGCTGGCTGAATATACGCGTTTCGAGAACCTGCCAGCTGAGTTGCGCAATGAAATGGCGGCCTTGTTCCCGCAGGTGCATACGCTGAGTCTCTCGCGTGTCTCGGAAGCCAGCCGCGACACGCTGGCCGTCAGCCATTTCGTGGCAGCCATTGTCAGTACCGACGACAATGAACCCTTGTCGCCCGACGATGCCCAGCGGCTGCGCCGTTGGCTGAAGGCGCGCGTACAGGCAGACAGCCTGATGCTGGTGGAAAGAAACGGACAAACTTTTTAGTCTGTCAGTCTGAAGTGTGAACGGCTTTACTTAGCGGGTTCCCACTTGCAGCGGACGGGAGAGACGATGGCGCCCTCCTTCTTCAGTTCGGCGAAAGCCTTATCGACTTCCTTACGGTCGGCACCCAGTGCCTTGGTGACATCACCGGCCGATACGGGCTTACCTGCCTCACGCATGGCCTTTAATACTTGCTCTTTCATACGGATAATTTGGGTGTTAAAGTTAATAGATTAAGCAGCGTTGCTTATTATTCTCATTTTTTTGTTAGCGGAGCGGATGGGCGTGTATCTCTTTGCGTCCCTGACGGATGTAGATGCCCGGCGACGGCTGGCTGTCTGCCCCGCCCGCGTCGGACACTCTCCGGCCGGTGAGGTCGTAGAGGGGGGCGTACACGTCGGGTACATCCTGAAGGGTGGGGGTGTCGATGCCCATACGTTCGTTGTAGCCACCGACGCGCAATTTCCAGGGTGTGCCCTTGGCGCGGAACTGCGCGTAGCCTCCGGCTGAGGTCTGGCAGGTCCAGTAGCCCTCGTCGCCGCTGATAAGCAGTCCACCCTCGTCTTCGTCGAAGGCGATGTGGAAGGGGACGACGTCGCGTCCGCCGGAAACGTCGATGTAGGAGCTCCAGAGTGCGGCCAGCTGTCCGCTGTAGATGTTACGCAGGTAGTGGTTACCCTCGTCGTCGCGCTCGATGTAGAACTGGAAGCGTGTGTCGTCGGGGTCGGTGAGTGCTCCCATGCGCAGGCAGCCCTCGTAGCGGCCTGACTGGTCGCTGTAGTAGGCATAGGTGCCGGTGCGGAGGTTCTGCAGATAGACGTAGTAGCCCTGCCAGGGACCCTGTCCGTCGTCGGTGATGCCGCGGTATGGCCTCACCTCTCTGTCTAAGTGGCGGAGGCAGTAGGTGGGCGAGAGCGCCTCCATTGCTTCCCACAGGGCGTCGAGCAGGAGGTCGAGACGGCCCTCTGAGGGGTGGGGCATGAGGTCGATGACGGCCTTGCGGGCGTCGAAGAACCGGCCCGAGAGCGTCAGGAAGTCGTCGGACAGGATGGCGATGTCGGCGTCCGTCGTGTCGCCGTCGTTTTGGAAGACGCTGATGACGTCGTTGTACATGTATTCAGCCACGCGCAGGTAGGCATCGGCGCGGCTCATGAGCGCTTCGGCGTGGTGGTTGAAGACGGTGGTGACGGCCCAGACGTCGGCGGTGCGCGAGCCGATGGCCTCCTTGTTGTCGTTGTACGAGAGGTAGAGGTCGGTGCCGCAGACGGGGAGGGTGATCTTGCCGGTGGGGTTCGGCTTGACGGCAAAGTGCGTGGCCTGGGCGATGTCGTCAGACTGCATCCTGATGCGTTTGTCGCTCTCGACAGCGGTGATGAACAGGCCGTTCGCGGCGTTCTGGATGGCATATTCGCCCTCCTTGCCGGTGGGGACGAACTGCCAGTGCTTGAGGTCGTTGGTCATCGGGTCGAGGGTGTTGCCCTTGGGGCCGGAGGCGATGTAGTAGAGCGAGTAGTTCCTGTAGCGCAGCAGGCTGAGGGCGTAGATGTTTTCGCTGTAAACGGGTACGCGTGCCTCGTCGTCGGCCAACGCTTCCTGCACGGCCTCGTCGAGCATCATGGCCCACTGACCGTAGGTGTGGACGGTCTGGTCGGCATTGTCGCGGGCTGCGAGGGCGCTGTCGTAGATGGCCTGAAGGCCGGTGAGGGCAAAGCCGAAGAGGTGGCCTACGGAGAGCCCCTCGTCGTCGCGCAGGTCGAGGACGCTCTTGGCTGTGGTGAGCGACGATTTGAGGGCTGCGAGCTGCTCGGCCTCGGTGCCGGCCTCGGCTGTCGAGGGGACGCGCACCTCGGTGCCGTCGGCCTGCACGGCCACGATGCGGAGCGGCGCCGACTGGCAGCTGGCGGGCAGGGTGAAGCGCAGGCTGTTGGAGAGGTAGAGCAGCCGCCCGCTATCCTTGAGATAGATGCGGAAGCCGATGGCTCCCGTGCCGTCCTTCAGGGCGATGGTGCTGCCTGTGCGGCTGTAGATGTATCCCTCGGCAGGGACGGAGGTGTCGATGAAGTCGGTGTAGAGGCCGACGTCGCCACACTGTCCGGGGCCGTAGTCGTAGGTGAGGCGGTTGCCCTGTCCGCCGTCGGCGCGGGGGATGGGGCGTGTGCGGTCGTCGATGAACTCGATGGGCGGTGCCTTCGGGTAGCGGCTGGCGTAGGCCACGAAGGCGTCGATGTCCTTCTGCGGTGTGGTGAGGAAGTTGCCCGACTCGCGCGTCTCGATCTTGTCGTGGGGCACGAGGTAGCCATAGACGGCGAAGAAGTCCGTGAGGTCCATCTGGGCGACGTCGCAGCAGGTGCGGGCAAAGAGCAGCATGTCCTCGGCAGCGGTGACCTCGCGCTTGCCTCCATAGCGGATGGGGAGGGGCGTCTGGCGCATGGCCTTGAAGACGCGCGGCCAGAAGGTGGGGTCGATGCCCAGCTCGTGGAAGTAGAGGTAGAGCTGCCATTGCAGACGCAGCATGTCGTCGTTGGCGCGGTTCACCCAGGGGATGCCGTCGGCGTATTCGTTATAGACCGAGGCCATGACGGGGCCGCGGGTGAGGTACTTGCCGATGTTCCACACCACGAGGTTCTCCATGACGCCGTTGCTGCTTTCGGTGCAGCCCACGATGTTGATGGCGCCCTGCTCCATGTGGCCGTTCTCGTGTGCCGGGCCGAAGCAGTAGTCGGGGTCGGTGATGACGGTGTTGAAGTCGAGTATCTTATAGGCCACGTTGACGTGGTACTGTGTGCGGTACCACGTGGCAGCCATGTAGGTGTGGTCGTCGTCGAGGGTGATGGCGCAGGCCATGTTGTTGCACTTCTGCGGCACGTAGTCCTCCATGCCCATGATGCCGTGCTGCCAGCGCAGCATGTTCTCCCACCAGTCGATGGCGCAGTGTATGCCCCGTGGGCAGTTCTGGCGCATGACGCTGGTGTGCATGTGGTACATCACCTTGTCGCCCTTGACGTCGATGGCCGAGGCCGTAGCGTGGCCCAGGATGTCCACCCAGTCCTCGTCGGTATGTTCGGCCATGTTCCAGAAGCCGTTGACGATGCCGTTCTCGATGTGTATGCGCAGGGGGTGATAGTCGGTGATGAGGCGGCTGTCGTCCTTCGAGGTGGTGCCGATGTACTGGATGTAGAAGGCCGATTCGTCGAGGGCGACGGTGAGGACGTTCAGTCCGCTGTGGAGGCTGACGGCGCTGCCCTCGACCGAGGTGCCCTGTATGAACTCGAGCTGCAGCGTGGCGCCCTGGGGGATGTCGCCCGCGACGAAGACGAGGATGATGTCGCCCGCGTTGCCATAGATGCCTGTGGGGTTGTTGATACGTCCCGGGCGGTTGGTGAGCAGCACCTCGTGCCAGTATTCGGGGTCGCTGTAGGCCATGTAGTCGCGGATGCGGAACTCCCGCTCGCGATGTCCCCAGGCGTTGTTCTTCACCTTGAGAGCCATGCGGCTGAAGTCGTCGGGCAGGCTGCTCATCGCCTCGCGCAGCTCGTCGTCGCCCATCGAGGCGTAGGTCGGGTGCAGCTCCGAGCACGAGCCGTCGGTGAAGAACGTCGCCAGCGCTTCGTTGTAGTCCGCCTCGTGGGTGGTGAGGTCCACGTAGCTCTTGTACACCAGCTGGCGGAGCGACAGCTGCTCTTCCGAGAGGTGGCTGATTTCCTTCAGCTGCCATTGTGTGGCATCGGCGGCATTGTCGTGCCAATAGACCACCTTGCCTGTCCAGGCGGCGTGCAGCCCGCCCATGTTGGTGGCTTGGCGCACGTTCCAGTAGCCATCGGAGGCCGGGACGAGCTGGAAGGTGTGACCCGCCGTGCCGTCGGCCGACGTAAAGTACTGGTTATTGGGGCTGCCGTAGCCCGCTATGGCATTGCCGGTGAGGACGTTGGTGAGGGTGTAGCCCGTGCCTTTGGCATCCAGGCGCCACATCTGTTCGAAGGCGTCGTCGCCGCCCGTCTCGCGGGTGACGATGCCGCTGGTGCTGATGTCCTCCGTCGCAGCCAGGGTGGGGTAGTAGCGGTTGACGAGGCGGTATATCCTGCTGTCCTCAGGCTGGGCATAGAGGACGGACGACGCCATTGCCAACAACAAGATGAAAGCGGCTTTATATTTCATGGTTTGAAATGGTTTATAGGTTTAGTTCCGGCTGCGCCGGAGGTTTAGTTCGGCTTTGCCGAGGTTTATAAACCGGTTTTGCCACGCAAAATCATTGAACCTTTTGTGTAAAACAAAAAAACGAAACCTTTTGCCGAGCAAAAACTAAACCTTTTTTTCAATGATCAATTGCACGACAGCTGGAGGGGGATTTTCTCGATGCGGCGTTGGTGCCGTCCGCCCTCGAAGGGTGTGTTGAAGTACTCGTCCATGATGGCGGCAGCGGTGTCGTTGTCGATGAACCGTCCCGGCATGACGAGGATGTTGGCATTGTTGTGCTGGCGGATGAGGTGGGCAATCTCGGGTGTCCAGCATAGTCCGGCGCGGATGCCCGGGTGCTTGTTCACCGTCATGGCGATGCCCTCGCCCGAGCCGCAGATGGCGATGCCGCTGTCCACCTCGCCCCGCTCGACGGCATAGGCTAGCGCGTGGCCGAAGTCGGCATAGTCGCAACTCTCCTCGGTGTAGGTGCCGAAGTCCTTATAGCTGACGCCCGCCGCGTCGAGGTATGTCTTCACAAACTGTTTCAGGGCAAAGCCTGCATGGTCTGATGCTAATCCGATGGTCATGAGAATTAGGTATTAGGGGTTAGGGGTTAGGGTATAGATATTTTCGTTAAACAATCAGGTTCGCGGGGCAAAGATAAAGAAAGAATCCGAATCATCCAAACGTTTCCGTGGAACAAAACAGCGGCAACGCCAAAAAGAGCTAAAAAAACATTTTTACAGCCTGTCGAACTCTCCCCGCCCTGTCGGGCCCTACAGCGCGGAGGACGTTCTACAGCAAAGCGTTTCTAAATCCTCTACAAAGATACAACATTTCTTTTTCGTTAGTTCCCACTTGCAGCGAGAAGATGCTGTCGCGCCGATTCTGCCGCTTCGTTCAGGCGGATTTGCAGATACAAAACATAAAGGGGAATAATCCGACGGCCCACTGCGCTGTGCCGACAGCCCACTGCGTTAATCCGACAGCCCACTGCGCTGTGCCGAAGGCGTGGAATGGACGCCAGACAGCCCTGTCGTCCCGAAAGGGCATAGGGGCGCAGGGAGCGTCGCGGCCAGTTTGTGACATTGTGACTTTGTGACTTTGTGACATTAAGCACATGCCGACATGCAGCAATACCCCCTTTAGGATGGTTATAAATATATATTATAATAATTATAATTATTATAATATATATTTATAAAATTCTTTTCCACCTTTTTCCCCCGAGTCGGAAGGTCCTTAATGTCACAAAGTCACAAAGTCACAATGTCACAAAATCCTGTCTCCCCACTGAACTGGAAGCCTCTTTATTTAATCTCGGAAGTAAAAAAACGAACCAGACGGCGATGAGCGCCCTGAAAGGGCAGTACGCCCCCAGCCCAGGGCATCGCCCTGGGGTATATTCGGGCTCAATTCATTCCGCGCCCTGAAAGGGCAAAAGCATTATGTTTCAAATTCTTTTGCCCTTTCAGGGCGAAGTTAGTAATGCTGTTTTTACCCAGGGCGTTGCCCTGGGCTATGTTCTTTTGGCCTTTCAGGCCGTTAGGGCGCCCAGCCCTGAGCTATGTTTTTTTGACTTCGTCTTCGTCCGTCACGACTCGGCAGAGTTCAAACAAGCTCTATTCCAACGGCTTCCCTAACCTCTAACCCCTAACCTCTAACCCCTAACCCCAAACTACTCTTTCACGTAGGGTTCGAGGTTGCGGGCTTCGATGGCATAGCCCTTTTCGTTGGGATGAAGGCCGTCGCCGATGAAGAGGGACTCAATGAGCTTGCCGTCGGCGTCGACGAAGCCGGGGGTGATATCGACATAGGTGACGTCGGTACCTCGGAGGCGTTCTGCCACGCGGGCGTTGAGGGCTGCGACGTGCTGTTCGGCGCCGCGGCGCGGCATGATGCCTACCTGATAGATGCGTGCCGTCGGCTGGTGCTTGCGCACGGCATCGATGAGCATCATCATGCCCTCGACAATCTCGTCGTCGGTGTTGATGCCGATGTTGTTGGTGCCGAGCAGCAGGAACACCTTCTTGGCCTCGAAGCCGTCGAGCTCGCCGTGAGCGATGCGCCAGAGGCCGTTCTCGATGCGGTCCCAGCCGAAGCCCTGGTTGTGCGCCACGTGGCCCTTGAAGAGCTTGTCCCAGCTCTTGGCGAAGGCCTTGGCCTGCTTGGCGTCCTTGCGCACATCGTCGCTCCAGAAGTGGGTGATGCTGTTGCCGAGCAGCACGATGTCGGGCTGTTCGTCGCGGTTGCGCTGCAGCATCAGCTCGTGGCGCGCGCGCCAGTTGTACCAGTCGCGCTGCTGGGTGCGGGGGTAGAACTTCGGATGGCCTGTGCCCACCTCGTCGAAAATCTCGTCGATCTTCTTGCCTACGGCGTCGCCATACTGGCGCATGCCGAGGTCGTTGGGATGACAGCCCTCGACCATGAAGTCGAGCGTGAAGCCCATCACCTCGTAGGGCAGGTAGTGGAGCCCCTTGATGCCCTGCTCCTGCAACGTCTGGTAGGCGCGGCGCTGCTCTTTGTTGGCGTTCATGTACCAGTCGATGGCCTGCTGCGAGGCGCTGCCGTTGGAGTAGCAATGTTCCATCAGCAGGATGGGGGCGTCGCTCTTCTCGCGCAGCAGTTTGACGCCCTTCAGCATGCGGTCGTAGATGAGCTCGGTGCGCTCGGTGGAGAGGTTAGGCAGGCAGTCGATGATGTAGAGCTTAGCGTCGATCTCGGAGAGCAGGCGGAACACCTCTTCCTCGAGCAGGCCGTTGCCCGAGAAACCGAGGTTGATGACGGGATAGCCTGTCTCGCGATGGACGATGTTGGTCCACGCCATACCGGGGCGTGAGGCGCAGGCGCCCTGCGCCACGGAGGTGCCATAGACCACGATGGGCTGTTCGAGCGAGACGGGCTGGAAGGTGAGCTCGCGGTCGTCGGGGACGCCCACCTCGAGCCACGTCACCTCGTTGTAGAGGGGCAGGAAGAGCTCGAAGTCATAGCCACGCCCTTCGCCCGTGAAGTAGGTGATGTCCTTGAACTCGTAGTTGATGGTGTCCTTGAACGAGAGGTTGAAACGGCTGGCGCACCAGCGCAGCTGGCCCTCGGCGTCGGTGGCGAAGAGGTCGAGACCCGAGACGCCTGTGGACGGCATGTGGAACATGCTGAGTCCGCGGCTCACCTTGTAGCGCACCTTGATGGTCGGCGCGTTGGTGTGGAAGCGGAGGGAGAGTCCCGCCGACTGCTGGCTGAGGCTCCAGACGGCGCTCCGCACAACCCCTTCGGCACGCGGCGTCAGGCGGTGGTAGCTTGACTTCAGCTCGTCGCCCCACCAGCGGCCATGAACCATATTCCCCTCCAACTCAAGAGGGTTCACCCACTTCGTCTGTGCCCCCACGGTCAGCAGGGAGCATACCAAAAATGCAAACAAACAAACCCGTTTCATACGCAAAAAATATCTTAGGTCTATATAAACCTTTTTCTTAGACTTTCAGACTTTCAGACTGTCAGATGAATGTTCTGCGAATGAATCAGTTGCAGCACTATTATCTGATAGTCTGATAGTCTGATAGTCTATAACTCAATCATCTGTTAGTCTGACAGTCTGTTAGTCTGTTAGTCTATAACTCAATCCTCATTTTACGATTTTCTTCACCTGGTCATAGACGTTCTGGGCGGTGAAGCCGAGCTTCTCGTCGAGCACCTTATAGGGGGCGGAGAAGCCGAAGCTGGTGAGGCCCCAGACGGCGCCGTCGGCACCGACAAGACCTTCGAGGGTGACGGGCAGACCGGCCGTGAGACCGAACTTCCTGACGCCTGCGGGCAGGACGCTCTGCTGATAGTCCTTCGGCTGGCAGCGGAAGAGGCCTTCGGAGGGGACGCTGACGACGCGAACCTTCAGGCCGTCGGCACGGAGCAGAGGCGCGCCGCTGACGAGGGTGCTGACCTCGGAGCCGCTGGCGAGGAGGATGACGTCGGGGTCGGCATCGCTGCCCTCGACGATGTAGGCGCCGCGCGAGGCCTGGCTGTAGTCGTTGCCGGCAGGCAGATTGACGATGTTCTGACGGCTGAGGACGAGGGCCGTAGGCGTGGAGGTGTTCTCCATAGCCAAACGCCAGCAGACGGTGGTCTCCTCGGCATCAGCAGGACGGAGCACCAGCATGGAGGGACGGCCGCTGTGGTTGTGGAGCTTCTCCATAAGGCGGATCTGAGCTTCCTGCTCGACGGGCTCGTGGGTGGGGCCGTCCTCGCCGACGCGGAAGGCGTCGTGGGTCCAGATGAACTTGACGGGCAGCTCCATGAGGGCAGCCATGCGGACGGCGGGTTTCATGTAGTCGCTGAAGACGAAGAAGGTGCCGCAGGCGGGGATGACGCCGCCGTGGAGGGCCATACCGATGCAGCAGCAGGCCATAGTGAGCTCGGCCACGCCGGCCTGGAAGAAGGCGCCGCTGAAGTCATCGCGGGTGAAGGCGTGGGTCTTCTTGAGGAAGCCGTCGGTCTTGTCGGAGTTGCTGAGGTCGGCGCTGGCGCAGATCATGTTCTCGACCTGTTCGGCGAGGGCACCGAGGACGGTGGCGCTGGCGCCGCGTGTGGCTGCGTCGGCCTTCTGCTTGATGCCTGCCCAATCGACGGCGGGAGCCTTACCGGCAAACCACTCGGCCAGCTTGACGGCCTTGTCGGGATTGGCGGCTGCCCATGCGGCCTTCTCGGCCTGACGGGCGGCGCAGATCTTCTCCAGCTCGGCCGCACGGCGGGCATAGAGCTCCTTGACGTCGTCGAAGATGACGAAGGGGTTCTCGGGATTGCCGCCCAGGGCGCGGACGGTGTTGACATAGGCATCGCCGCCGAGGGGTGCGCCGTGGGTGGCGCAGTTGCGCTCGTAGCTACTGCCGTCGGCCTTCAGGGCGCCCTTGCCCATGATGCACTTGCCGATGATGAGGGTGGGCTTGCCTTCGGTGGTCTTGGCCTCGTCGAGGGCAGCACGAATCTGGGCCACGTCGTGGCCATTGATGGTGATGACGTGCCAGCCCCAGGCCTCGTACTTCGCGGCTACATCCTCGCTGGTGACTTCGTCGCAGGCGGTGGAGAGCTGGATGTCGTTGCTGTCGTAGAACATGACGAGGTTGTCGAGGCCGAGGTGTCCGGCGATGCGGCCTGCGCCCTGGCTGATCTCTTCCTCGACGCCGCCATCGGAGATGTAGGCGTAGATGGTGTGCTTCATCACCTCACGGCCGAGGCGTGCAGCGAGGAACTTCTCGGCGATGGCAGCGCCCACGGCGAAGGTGTGGCCCTGTCCGAGGGGACCGCTGGTGTTCTCGATGCCACGGGCGACGTTCACCTCGGGATGGCCCGGGGTGGGCGAGCCCCACTGGCGCAGCTGTGCCAGCTCGTCCATCGTGAACTTGCCGGTGAGGGCGAGGACGCTGTAGAGCATGGGAGCCATGTGGCCAGGGTCGAGGAAGAAACGGTCACGCCCTTCCCACGTGGGGTTCTTGGGGTCGTAGACGAGGTATTCGCTGAAGAGCACGTTGATGAAATCGGCTCCGCCCATGGCGCCGCCCGGGTGGCCTGATTTAGCTTTTTCAACCATCGATGCAGCCAGAATGCGGATGTTGTCGGCTGCGTGGTTCATTGTCTGGATGTTGTTCATTTTTTTATATAATTAAATGGAATAAATTGTTTGATATTTAACGATAACGATAACGTTAACGATAACTATTTTTAAACGATAACGATAACGTTAACGATAACTATTTTTAAACGATAACGATAACGTTAACGATAACTATTTTTAAACGATAACGTTAACTGATTTTCTTAACTCTTAATTCTTAACTCTTAACTAGTTTCAATCTTCAATCTACGAAAGGTGTAACGTGGCAGAAACGGGCGGTGTCGAAAAGTCCCTTGTCGGTCATCTTCAGCTTGGGGATGACGGGCAGCGCCATGAAGGAGAGCGTCATGAAGGGGGCGTCGAAGGGGCAGCCGAGAGCGCGGGCGTGAGCCGTCAGGCGGGCGTAGGCCGAGCACGTGTCGTAGTGCGAGAGGGGGCTGATGAGCCCGGCGACGGGAAGGGGAAGGTCGTCGAACGCTCCGTCTTCTTCCACAACAATGCCGCCCTGAAGGCTGATAACGTGGTTGATGGCAGAGGCGATGTCGGCGTCGGTGGTGCCGACGGCAACGATGTTATGGCTGTCGTGGGCTATGGTGGAGGCCAGAGCGCCGCGCTTCAGGCCAAAGCCCTTGATGAAGCCGATGGCAGGGCGCGACGGGGCGTAGCGGCTCAGGACAACCATCTTCAGCACGTCATTCCCGACGTCGGAGATGACGCCCGTCTCGTCCACCTTGGCTTTGATGATCTTCTGTCCCGTGAACAGCGAGCCGTTGAAGGCCATGATGATCTGGATGTTGTGGGATAGGGGAGCGACGTGAAGATCCTCGGGAGTGATGGGGGTGGCGTGGAAGTTGTTAGGCCAGTCGGTACGTGTCCACGAACGGCTAACGGGGAACTTGGCATAGCGATTGAAGAAGTTTCCTCGGATGCAGGTGGCGATGACGTTGAACTCGGTGAGGTTATCGACGAGGATGAAGTCTGCGGGGTCGCCCTCCTGCAGCAGTCCGCAGGGGATGCGGTAGTGGAGGACGGGGGTGACACAAGCAGCACGAAGAACGTTCCAGAGCGGATAGCCTTTGGCGATGGCACGCCGCACCATAAGGTTGATGTGGCCTTTCAACAAGTCGTCGGGGTGTATGTCATCCGAGCAGAACATGAGGTCGTCGGCATTATAGGCAAGGAGGGGCGAGAGGGCGTCGAAGTTCTGTGCGGCGCTGCCCTCGCGGATAAGTACCTTCATGCCTACGTCGAGACGTGCCTGTTCGTCGGCCAGGGTGGAGCACTCGTGGTCGGTTGAGATGCCCTGTGCGGCATATTGCTGCAGGTCGCTGCCTGCCAGGCCGGGGGCATGACCGTCGATGGGTTTGTCGGCACGGCGTGCCGCTGCCAGTTTGCCCAGCACCTCCGCGTCGCCCCCAAGGACACCGGGGACGTTCATCATCTCGCCCAGGAAGTAGATGTCGTCGCGCTGCATGAGCGTGTCGATGTCGGCCGCGCCGATGACGGCTCCGCTGGACTCCATGTTTGTGCAGGGTACGCAGGAGGGGGCGCCGAAGAAGAAATGGAAGGGTACCTGACGGCCGTTTTCAATCATGAAGTTGATGCCGTCGATACCGAGCACATTGGCTATCTCGTGAGGGTCGGCAATGGCGGCCAGCGTGCCGTGACGGATGGCGACACGGGCAAAGTTTTCGGGTAGCAGCATGCTGCTCTCGATGTGGACGTGGCTGTCGACAAATCCGGGAAGAATGTAGGGGGCATCATCTTCCATGCTGTAGGCAGGAAGGATAGAGGTGATGCGGCCGTCGGTGACGGTTAGTGTGGCGTCGTAGATCTGGCGGTTCAGAGGGTCAACAATGTGGCCCGTAGTCTGGAACTTATGCGCTATCTTATCCATTCAGCTTTTTTAAACGATAACGATAACGTTAACGATAACAATTTTTAAAATGATAACGATAACGTTAACGATAACTATTTTTCTTAACTCTTAATTCTTAACTCTTAACTTTTTTCAATCTTCAATCTTCAAAACTGAGCCTCCGTTTTGGGGAATGGTGAGGCGGACGATGCCCTTTTTGCTGGGCTTCACCTGCGAGGCTGAGAAGGTGAGGTCCTTGCCGTCGGCGAAGCACTCGGCTGTGGCGCTCTTTATATTTAATAAGGAGAAATCGAAGTCGAAGGTGAAAGGCTGTGCTTCGGCGTTGATGGCGGCGACGTACCAAGTGCTGCCGTGACGACGAGCCAGGACGGCGTTCTTGCCGGGATAGCCGCCGAGGTAGCGCGTCTCATCCCACGTGGTCGGTACTTCCTTCATGAAGCGGATAGCATCGGCTGGGGCGTCAGTAAGGTTGTTGGGCGTGAGGGCGAAGTTTTGAATGGGGTTCTGGAACAGGATGGCTGTGGCCAGCTGGAAGCCGTCGCCCGTGACGCGGGTGGTGCCGTGGGTGTTGTCGCGGTTATAGTGCTTGTTGAGGGCGCTACCGCCAAACTCCATGCAGCCCACCGTATTACGGATAAAAGGATGCAGGCAGGCGTTGAAGGCCTCCATATCGTCGGCATGCTGGCTGAACTTCAGGTTCTCGCTGGCGAGGACAGCCTCGCTACCCACGTAGTTGGGGTACATACGCTCCCAGCCGCGGGGCAGGGTGCAGCCGTGGAAGATGCACATGATGCCGTACTCGTTGGCGTCGCAGAGCACCTGCTCGTAGAGGCGCATGGTCTCCTGCTTGTCGCCACCCCAGAAATCGACCTTGATGCCCTTGACGCCTTGGCTCTGCATCCACTTCATGGCGCGCTTGCGGGCAATGGGGTCGCTCATGCAGTCGACGGGACTCTGCGTGGTGTCGTTCCACGAACCGCTGGAGTTGTACCAGAGGAACACCTCAACGCCCTTGCTGCGGGCATAGCGGATGAGCTGCTCCATCTTCTCCTGCCCGAGGTTGTTGTCCCACCAGGCATCGATGAGCGTGTATTCCCAGCCCAAGTCCGAGGCGAGGTCGATGAAGGCCTTGAGGTCTTTTTCGTTGATGCTGGCGTCGTCCCACACCATCCAGCTCCATGTGCTGCGCCCGAAGCGGTAGTCGATGGAGGGCTCGTAGAGCGGGCGCACGACGTCGAAGGCAATGGTGGTTTCGGTGATGGCGTCCAGTCCGCCTATGGTGAGGGTGCGCCAGGGCATGTGGCAGGGGAGGGTGACCTGAGCGCCCGTGCTGCCGAAGCCGTTGTTCTCTTCCATCATGGGGTAGGCGATGGTGTAGCGTCCTTCGGGCGTGGGCTCGTCGAGACGGCTGCCGCAGAAATGGCTATCGACGCCGGTCTCGGAGACGAGCACCCAGATGTTTTCCTCGACGGGAACAGCCTTCTTGCCTTTCTTGCCCGCCTGCGGGCTTGAAGGCTTGCTGACCTTAAAAAGGCAGGGGAACGTGTAGCCGTGTCCGTAGCCCGAAGCGGCTCCCAGCGGAGCATCAGCCTTGTATTCTTCCTCATAGGAAGGCTTTGAGCGTTTCCAGCCAATCATGGCGTGGCTCTGGGGCGTGAGGAAGGTGGTGGTGTTCTCGGGGAAGGTGAAGCTGGTTGCCTCGCTCCGTACAACAGCACAGCGGCGGTCGGGCTCTTCGGGAATGATGTAGCGGAAAGCGATGTTGTTGTTGCTGACCTGAAATTCGATGGTGAAGGCACCACTATTGCGTCTGGGGCCACCTGGACGCCTGTTCCCGGCAGCCGGAGCGGGGACGTTCGTGCTCTCGAAAGTGGCCAGCAGCTGGTTGGCTTCGTAGTGGACGGCGGATGTCTTGCAGCGGTTTAGGGTGTAGTCGTCGGTTACGGTACCCGCCTTGGCGTCCGTCAGCTTCATGTCCGTATAGAGGAAATGGAGGTCTGTGCGGATGCCGAGCGGGGAGGGGGTGATGACGGTCTGCCCTTCGTATGTGACTGTGTAGGTGGGCTGCGCGTCGGTATCGGAGACGATGACGATCAGCTTCCCGTCGGGAGAGGTGACAGAGGCTTCCTCGGCCATGATGCTCGTAGCTGTGAACGGGATAATGGCGAGGAGGGCGGAACCCAGAAGTCGCAGAGATGGTTTCATATATTTAGTGAAGAGTTAAGAATGAAGAGTTAAGAAAAAAAGTTCTGAGGACGTGTTCGTAAAATCTTAAACGCTAAACAATTACTTGCAACGAACAGCTGCTTCCTCGACGGGCAGGCAGGCTTTGTAGGCTTCGATGTAGGCGTTGAAACCGGCCACATCCTCGGGCGTGGGAGCAATCTCGACGCCCGTATTGCCGGCGAAGACCACTTCGTCGAGCCAGTCGGGCAGGGAGAGCTTCTTTTCGTTGCGTACGAGGTATGAGCCCAGCAGAGCGATGCCCCAGGCGCCACCCTCGCCGGCTGTCTCCATAACGGAGATGGGGGAGATGAGGGCAGCAGCCAGGATGCGCTGGCCGACACCTTTTACTTTGAAGAGTCCGCCGTGGCCCGTGATGCGGTCCACCTTGACTTTCTCTTCCTTGAGCAGGATGTCGTTGCCAATTTTCAGCACGCCGACGGTAGCATAGAGCTGCGAACGCATGAAGTTGGCCAGGTTGAACTTGTCGTTTGCAGCACGCAGCACCAGCGGACGGCCGTCGGCAAAGCCGGTGACAGGCTCGCCTGAGATGTAGTTGTACGTCAGCACGCCTCCGCAGTCGGCATCGCCTTCGAGCGCTACGTTGAAGAGCTTGGCAAAGATGTCGCCCATGTTCACGGGCACGCCCAGCAGCTCCTGATACTCCTTGAAGAGGTTCACCCAGGCGTTGAGGTCGGAGGTGCAGTTGTTGCAATGTACCATAGCGACAAGGCTGCCATCGGGCGTCGTCACCATGTCGATGACTTCGTGGGGCTTGGCAAGCTCTTTTTCCAGGACGATCATAGAGAAAGACGAGGTGCCTGCGGAGACGTTGCCCGTGCGGGGACGGACGGCGTTGGTGGCAACCATGCCTGTGCCGGCGTCTCCTTCGGGAGGGCAGAGGGGGATGCCGGCACGCAGATGGCCGGAGACATCCAGTTTGGCAGCTCCCATGATGGTAAGGACACCCGCCTGCTCACCAGCATCGAGCGACTTGGGCAGAATGTCGAGCAGCTTCCAGCCGAACTTCTTATGGGCTATCAGTTTGTCAAATTTCTGCACCATCGTGGCGTCGTAGGTCTTGGTCTTGGGGTCAACGGGAATCATGCCCGAGGCATCGCCTACGCCCAGCACACGTTGCCCGGTGAGCTGCCAATGGACATAGCCGGCGAGCGTGGTCAGATAGTCGATATCCTTCACATGCTCTTCGCCGTTGAGAATGGCCTGATAGAGGTGCGAGATGCTCCAACGGAGGGGGATGTTATAGACAAAGAGCTTGGAGAGCTCGGCAGCCGCCTTACCCGTATTGGTGTTGCGCCAGGTGCGGAAGGGCACGAGGATTTCCTCCTTTTTATTGAAGGCCATGTAGCCGTGCATCATGGCGCTGATGCCGATGGCGGCAAGCGTCTCAATCTCGGTGTTGTAGAGCTTCTTGACGTTGGCGCGGAGGTCGGCATAGCAGTCTTGCAAGCCCTCCCAGATGGCGTCGATGCTGTAGGTCCAAAGGCCATCGACGAGCTGGTTCTCCCACTCGTGCGCCCCCTGGGCAATAGGGTTGTTGTCCCCGTCGATGAGGACGGCTTTGATGCGTGTGGAACCGAACTCGATGCCAAGAACGGCCTTGCCGGTCTCAATGGTTTGTTTTGCAGTCATAGCTTGTGAATTATGGGATTATTAATGGTGATTTTTCTTTGGCGTAGTGATTATTGACGGCAAAAGTACTTTTTTTTTTACAAACATCCAAACATTTTCCACAATTTACGCGAGGGCAAAACAAAAGACGGCCGGTTTCGAATTGTAACCCATGTCTGTACTTCTCAATAATGTGAGGTCAATATGCTCTCTTCTGACAACATCTGAACTTCCGATTCCTATAGGAAAAACCCGTTTGCTGGGCGGTTATCTTTTTGACCTGTCACTCAGCAGGGACGTCTTGGCTTTGTTCGCTTACAGATTGTAACCCGTTTCGCTCTGTAGAATCAGCTTCTGTTTTCGCAGAAGCTGATTCTGTGCCGCCAGATGCTTGGGCTGTGACGCCAGCCCTATGGTCTGAGCACGCGACGTAGTGCGTTACGGACATAACGTAGTGCGCTACGGACATAACGTAGTGCGTTAGCAGAAGGACGAATTTCGCTACGGACATAGGGCTTTAAAAACTGAAACCAAACCTTGAAAAATCGCTTTTCCCGAGTGACGGGTCAAAAAGAAAACCGCCCAGCAAACGGTACTTTCCTATAGGAATCGATGATTCGCAACCCGTCACGGAGTCAGGATTACGAGCCCGACAGCAATCAATTGAAGAGATACTTTCACTTTTTCGCTTAAACATCGCAAAGGCGTTCTTTGTGCACGGCGCCTTATTTCGGACTCATTTGGACGATCTCTTTTCCCTCGTTTAATTTTTTTTCAAAAAAAGTGACGTAGTATAAAAAAAACCAATATCTTTGCAAAACTTTCGGTTACAAACCATACATTTTATATAACCTTAAAAACCCAACGCTATGAACAAAACAGAAAAAATCCTAATGGCGGCAGTTATGATGATCCTGCCGATTATTGTGAATGCGCAAACTGAGAACCCGCGCGGCATTTACAAGATGACTACGCTTACGGGCAGGCTGGGCGAAATAAACGCACCCTTCGAACAGTACAAGGTCTGTACCGATAGCATCACGCTTATGGTCTCCGAGCATATGAACGGCTTCAATATTACCTGCAACGATAGACAGGTCCTAAACTACACGGGCGAACAGCCTAAAACGGAGGGCGACAAGAGCACGCTTATCTATGACAGCAACACCGAGCAGTTCAAACTGAAGTGGTGGAGCACCTACGCAAACCACCTTTACTTTCCCAAAGACGACTGGTGCATAGAGAAATATGAATCGGGGAAATACTCGGACCGCAGCAAAATCCTTTTTGATGCCCTGACTGGCACGGCAGAGACGGACGCGAAGAATCCCCTGACAGGCACATGGCGTTTCATAGGCTATGTGGACGAGCTGCGCGACGTCAAGAAAGAGTTGCCGAAACTGCACGAAAAGTATCCGTCGAGTGCTTACTTCAATACTTTCATGGTCTTCTCGCCCGGATATCTGACGTCCGTCTTCAATATCGGAGGGGGTGTTGATAAAGTGGAATACGAAGGAAAGAAGGCGTACAAGGCTGGCAACAAGGTGTATCAGGTGAAATGGCTGTCGAAAAATCGCATAGCAATCGAATATCGCCAGGATTACCGCATCGACTGGATGATACTGGAGCGTATGACAGACGGAACGACTCCGTTGAGCCATATCGCCAGCTACTATCTTACCGCAGGTAAATAGAGGGCTGCGGCTTCATTTGCAATTCATAATAACAACGAAAGAAAAGGAGCATCTGATGGGATGCTCCTTTTCTTTCGTTGGCTCATGCGAGCATGGCCAATTCCTTCGTAGCGTGTTACTTCAGCGCTTTATTCAGCATGTAGTACATCTCGTTGTTCTGCAGCTGCTGCTTGAACTCGTAGGTCTTCGTGTCCTTGTTAATCTTGACATATTCGATGCCGCAGATTTCAGCAAAGTCCTCCCAGTATTCCTCGGAGATATCGTATGAGAAGGCGCTGTGGTGCGTGCCGCCGGCGAGAATCCAGGCTCCGGCACCAATCTCGAACGTGGGCTGCGGCACCCAGAGGGCAGAGGCCACGGGGAGTTTAGGCATGGGCTTCGGCTCGATGCACTCCACCTCCTGTGAAATGAGGCGGAAGCGGTTGCCGAGGTCAACGACGGTGGCCTTGATGCCGCGGCCTACCTTCGAGGTGAAGACGAGGCGGGCGGTCTGCTGCTTGCGGATGCCGATGCCGAGGAAGTGTACCTCGAGCTTGGGCTTGTCGGTAGCGATGAGCGGGCAAATCTCGAGCATGTGGCTCTGGAGGCACGACGAGCGGTCGCCGGCGAAGTTGAGCGTGTAGTCCTCGAGGAACGAGCAGCCCTTGGGCATGCCCTGCTGCATCACCCAGAGGGTACGATAGAGGCAGGCAGTCTTCCAGTCGCCTTCGGCACCAAAACCGTAGCCCTCTTCCATGAGACGCTGTGAGGCGAGGCCGGGAATCTGGTCGAAGCCGCAGAAATTCGGGTCGTTAATATCGGCATCGCCGAGGTCGTCGAAGTTGGTGGTGAAAGCGTTAGCGCCTTCGTCCTTCAGCACGCGGCGAAGGGCAATCTCAGCTTTGGCGGAGTTCTTCACCTTCTCCCAATAGACTTTCTCGCCACTCTCGTCAATCTTGATGGTGTAGAGTTTCTTGTACTCCTCGACGAGTTCGTCGGCCTCCTTGTCGGTAACCTTCTTGTAGTACTCCATCAGCGAGCTGACGGGGTAGTAGTCCACATGATAGCCCATGCGTTGCTCGAACTCCACGCGGTCGCCGTCGGTAACGGCCACGTTGTTCATGTTCATGCCGAACATGAGGCAGCGGACGTTCTTGGCATCGGCGACGCCGACGGCAACACGTGCCCAGACGGCAATCTTCTTCTGTGCCTCTTCGCTCTTCCAGTAGCCGCAGACCACCTTGCGGGGGACGCGCATACGAGTGCAGATGTGTCCGAACTCGATGTCGCCATGAGCGCTCTGGTTGAGGTTCATGAAGTCCATGTCGATGGCGTCCCAGGGAATCTCGGCGTTGTACTGGGTGTGGAAGTGGAGGAGGGGTTTCTGCAGGGCCTGCAAGCCCTTAATCCACATCTTGGCGGGTGAGAACGTGTGCATCCAGGTGATGATGCCGACGCACTTCTCGTCGTTGTTGGCCGCCTTCATGACGGCTTCCACTTCCTTCGAGCTGTTGGCTGTGCCTTTATAGACGATTTTGACGGGGATGTTGCCACTCTCGTTCAGTCCGGCAACCATTTCTTTTGAATGTCCGTCAACGGCAACTACGGCATCGCCTCCGTAAAGAAGTTGTGCACCTGTTACCCACCAAATTTCATAATTTTTATACATGGTCTAGAAAATTTTAATTGATAATTGATAATTGACAATTGGCAATTACTGCCGACTGGAAACTATCTTTTATCATGGTTAATAATTAAGTTATCTTTTCTTTTATCGACTTTGTTATTGATACTAACAATTTTGTAAGGTCTTGACAATCTGCAATGATGCTTGAGTACTCTTTCTCATTGAGAAACCCTGTTCTGTGTAGTAGTCTGAGCCAATAGTCTGTTTCGCAGCATTCCTTAAGGGAGATACTCATCTTTGAAAAGAAATCTGCCGTGCTTTGAGCTTGTTCTGCTTCACATATGTTTGCTCCAATACTGGTACCCGACCGTAGCATTTGTTTTGAGATAACAAACTCCTTTTTGTTTGTTGAAAGATGTTTATACAAGTTTACAACTCTCACGGCGAATTCGAAACTCTTCTCCTTTACTACGTTCTCATTTTTCATAATTGTCAATTACCAATTACGAATTGTCAATTACGGCTCAGCGCTTGCGCTGGCCGTAGTAGGCGTTGGGGCCGTGCTTGCGGCTGTAGTGTTTCTCGATGAGGTGGTTGTTCATCGTGGGCTTGGGGTCTGCCTGATAGGGGTTACGCTTGGCATCCGTGAAGTCGCTGTGGATGGTTATGGCGACGAAGGCCATCTTGGCCACCTCCTCAAGCACTACGGCGTTGTGGACGGCGTTGTCGGCATCTGTGCCCCAGGCGAAGGGGCCGTGGTTCTTGACCAGGACGGCAGGTGTGTCCATGGGGTTCATGTCCTTGAAACGCTCGACAATCACGTTGCCCGTCTCCTTCTCGTATTCGCCAAACACCTCTGCTTTCTTCATGTCGCGCGTGCAGGGGATGTCGTCGTGGAAGTAGTCGGCGTGCGTGGTGCCGATGTTGGGGATGTCGTGTCCGGCCTGGGCCCAGGCGGTAGCGTAGGTGGAGTGGGTGTGGACCACGCCTCCGATGTTGGGGAACGCCTTGTAGAGGACGACGTGCGTAGGGGTGTCGGACGAGGGGTTGAGGTCGCCCTCAACCACCTTGCCGTCCAGATTGACCACCACCATGTCGGATGGCTTCATGTTGTCGTAGCTCACGCCGCTGGGCTTGATGACGACGAGACCGCTCTCACGGTCGATGGCCGACACATTGCCCCACGTGAAAAGGACAAGTCCATGTCTAACAAGGTCCAGGTTGGCCTTGCAGACTTTCGCTTTCAGTTCTTCCAGCATGGCTTACCAGAAATAGATGTAGAATGCCACGATGACGCTCAGGATGACCACCGTGTGGAAGATGTCCCACTTGTTCCACGAGGCGCGGGTCTCGGCTTTCTGCTCAGCCGTAGCGGTACCGAAGCAGAGGCCTTCGATCTGCTGGGCCGTAGGCTTCTTCGTGAAGAGTGAGATGATGAGGCAGATGACCATGCAGGTGAGGAACGTGCATACGCCGAAGGTGTAGATGTTCATCTCGTTGAAGATATACGTGAACGCATTGTGGGCCTGCGGGTTGACAATCATCGTGATCAGGCGCATGGCGCCGATGGCGATACCGATGATGAGGGTCCACATGCCGGCCTTGGCCGTGGTCTTCTTCCAGCAGATGCCGAGCAGGAAGACGGTGGCGATGGCCGGAGCAAGCAGGCTCTGGATGTTCTGGATGTAGGCGTAGAGGTTCTTGCCCATAGCCTGGATGACGAATATCCACAGCACGCCGAAGACGACGACGACGACGGTAGCGATTCGGCCGATGACGACGAGGCGTTTCTCCTCGGTCTCGGGGTGTTTGCGCTTGTAGATGTCGATGGTGTAGAGCATGGCGCTTGAGTTGTAGAGCGATGCCAGCGAGCTCATCAGGGCGGCCAGGATGCCGCAGATGACGACGCCCTTCAGTCCGATGGGCAGCAGGGTGTTGACGAGCATCGGGAAGGCGAGGTCGGGGTTCTGCAGGGCTCCGGTAGCGGCGTCGGGCATCAGAGCAGCGGCAAGCTGGGCGCCGATGGCCGAGTCGGGCTTCTTCGTCAGGGCGAAGGCAATCATGCCGGGGACGAGGAACAGGAACACGGGCAGCAGCTTCAGATAGGCGCCGAAGATGGTGCCGCGGCGGGCTTCCTTCTGGTTCTTACCCGAGAGTACGCGCTGGACAATGAACTGGTCGGTACACCAGTACCAGAAGCCGATGATCATCGAGCAGAACAGGGCGCCATACCACGGATATTCGGGATCGTGTCCGCTGCGCATCAGCGTGGTCATGCCGTCGCCATATTCGTTGACGGGCTGTGAGGAGCAGATGGCCATCATCTCGTTCCAGCCGCCCAGTTCCTTTAGGCCAATCCACAGGATGACGAGCGAGCCGATGAGCAGGATGGGCGTTTGGAGTATGGAGGTCTTGAGTACCGACTCCATACCGCCGATGACGGTATAGATGGCGGTAATCACCACAAGGGCGATGGCAGCCACCCAGAAGTTAATGCCCAGCAGGGCGTTGAGGGCCAGACCACCAGCCATGACGGTAACGGAAACCTTGGTGAGGACGTAGCTGGCAAGCGACAGCCAGGTGAGGATGCCGCGGCTCTCCTTGTTATAACGTCTCTCGAGGAACTCGGGCATGGTGTAGACCATCGAGCGGGAATAGAAGGGCACGAACACCCAGCCGAGCAGCAGGATCATCCATCCGTGCATCTCCCAGTGGGCCTGGGCCATGCCGCTGGTGGCGCCTGAGCCGGCAAGGCCGATGAGGTGCTCCGAGCCGATGTTGGAGGCGAAGATCGAGGCGCCGATGGCAAGCCATGTGGCGCTACGGCCGTTCAGGAAGTAATCGCCTGAAGTCTCTTTTTTCTTTTTTGAAACGTCCCAGCAAATCCATATCATTGCAATGAAGAAGAGGGCGACGAAAACCCAGTCCAGCGTTGAGAGGCTGATGCGGTTGAGGTCTTGGGCGGCGGCTGCCGTTGCAGCCTGTAACAGTTGGAATTTCATGTGATTTTATTTACGGTTTGACATTTACGGTTTACTTCTTCTCTTCGCAGCAATCCTTCTGCTCTTTGTCGCAGTTTTCGTGGCCTTCCTTGCAGCAGGCGCCTTCGGAGCTGAACTGATAGACAACGATGCTCTCATACTCCTGTCCGGGGGCGAGGGTGGCATCGGGCCAGCCGCAGAGGTCGCTCTTGTTGGGGGTGTCGGGGAACTTCTGCGTCTCGAGGCAGACGGCGGTACGGCGCTCGATGGGCTTGCCGTCCTTGCCTTTCACGGTACCGTCGAGGAAGTTGCCGGTATAGACCTGGATGCCGGGCTCGTTGGTGAAGACGTCCATGCGGATGCCTGTCTTGGGGCTCACCAGCGTGGCAGCAAGGGTGATGCCGCCCTTGTCATGATGGTCGCAATGTTCGCCTTCGGCTTTCTCCTTGCCTTCTTCGCAGCAGGCTTCGCCGCCATCCTTCTCGCACTTCCCGTCGCCCTTGCAGCAGGGCTTGTTGAGCACCCAGTTGTGGTCGTAGCCCTTGCCGTTTTTCAGCTGGACGAAGTCGGCGTTGATTTCCTGGCCGATAGCCTTCGGTGAGGTGAAGTCCATGGGAGTGCCGGCGACGGGAGCAATCTCGCCTGTCGTCATGAAGGTCTCGTCAACGGGGGTGTAGTTGTCGGCGTTGATGGTGAGCAGATGGTTGGTGATGGGCGTATGATAGTCGCCGTTGAGGTTGAAGTAGAGGTGGTTGCAGACGTTGATGACGGTCTTCTTGTCGGTCGTAGCCGTCCACTTCATGGCCAGCTTGCCGCAGGGGGTGAGGGTGTACTGCACCTTGCCCTTGACGTTGCCCGGGAAGCCGGCTTCGCCGTCGGGGCTGACGAACGTCATGGTGATGCTGTTGGGCGTGACTTCCTCCACGTCCATCACCTTGTACTGCCAGCCCATATATTCGCCCTTGAAGCCGGGGAACTGGCTGGGGTTGAGGGTGCAGCCTCCGTGCAGGCAATGGCCGAAGTTGTTCTGCGGCAGCTGGTAGGTGGTGCCGTCGAGCGTAATCTTGCCGCCGGCGATGCGGTTGGCATAGCGGCCGATGGTGGCGCCGAAGTCGCTCTCAATGGTGCTGTAGGCCTGGATGCTAGGCTGGCCTACGCAGACGTCGACCAGCTTGCCGTCCTTGTCGGGAACCATGATGGAGACCACGCGCGCGCCGAAGTTCGTCACGCACACCTCCATGCCTGCTTCGTTGCGCAGCATGTAGAGGTCGGTCTTCTTTCCTTGCAGTTCAGCCTGGAAGTCGGCACGTTTCAGCCCCGAGAGGGCCACTCCTTCTTTCGGTGCAGAGTTGCACCCAGCCAGCAGCGCGAGTGTCGCAGCTAAGCCGGCAAACATACGTAATCCTTTCATAATGATGACTTAATTGTTAACAATTAGTAATAGATTTCCAATTTAGCGCGTAAAGGTATAAAAAAATATGTACACGCGCGCAAGTTTCTGCGTTTTTTTTCCGATTTTTCCGATTTTCTCTTCTGCCGGTCGTGTTTTGATGCTATGAATGGCGTTATTGATACGGTCTTAAGAGAATCTTTGAAAAAGCTTCGCAGAGTTTGCTATTTTCTTTGGAACGCAATTGGGTTTTAATTAAAACGCAGCTGTGTTTTTATTGAAACGCAATCGGGTTTTAATTAAAACACAATTGCGTTTTAAGGAAATTCTTTGATTCCGGTGGGGAATTTTGGGGGCTCGGCCGGGAGCGTAGCCGATATCCGCAAGTCAGCTTCAAAACCGGTCGTGCGAGGGGAATCATCCTCCGTTATGCGCTGGTGGGGACGATGCCCCGAATCGGCTTCACAGGCCGTTCCCGATGCAATCGTCCAAAACGTCAGACGAAATGTTTTATCTTTGCATTGTTAAAAAAGTTTTTTTCCTTGTTTATTAACCGGCTTCGCCGTATCTTCGCAAGCTAAAATAGAAATATGTATATGAAACAGCTTAAACACCACTTCTCTTTAATAACCCCCTTGTTGTCGCTGTTCGTAACGGCGTTGTTGCTCACCAGCTGCCGCGAGATTGAAACCTACGAGGAGATGAAGGAGAAGGAAGACGCTTCGATTGAGGCCTTTATTGCCGACGGCGGCGTGGACGGAAGGCCTATAAAGGTCATCACCGAAGAGGAGTTCTACGCCCAGGACAGCACCACCAATGCCGAGCTGAACGAGTACGTGCTCTTCAAGCATACGGGCGTCTATATGCAGATTGTTCGCAAGGGCGAAGGGCGTGCCCACCAGCGCGGAGAGAACCGCAACTATCTTGCCCGTTACATCGAGATAGGGGTGGCCGACCGCGACACGATGACGGCCAACCTCTTCGATGCCCGTCCCGAGCAGATGACCATCCGCCGCACGGGCGACACGTTCAGCGGCTCGTTCACCTACGGGCGCATGCTCGCAACCTATGGAAAGGCTTCGCAGCAGACGGTCTATTCGTACTACAGCACCTCCACACCCACTTTCCCCGAGGGATGGCTCGTGCCCTTCAGCTACATCACGCCCGGACGTCCCAACGACAAGGCCGCCAAGGTGCGCATCATCGCGCCCCACGACTACGGCACTCCGACGGCAGTCTCGTTAGTCTATGCCACCTTCTACGAGATTACCATCATGCCCGAGCCCTGAGGCGTCACGCCGAAAACCCTTCATTCGCCCATAAACCAAAAAAATACAGATATCATGTCCCTGATTAAATCCATTTCCGGCATCCGCGGCACTATAGGCGGACAGGCCGGTGAGGGCCTCAATCCCCTCGACATCACTAAGTTCACGGCTGCCTACGCTACCCTCATACGCAAGACCTACGAGGGCACGGCCCGCCATATCGTCGTCGGGCGCGACGCCCGCATCTCGGGCGAGATGGTGCGCCAGTGTGTCTGCGGCACGCTGATGGGCATGGGCTTCGACGTCCTCGACATCGGCCTGGCCACAACGCCCACCACCGAGCTGGCTGTCACCATGTCCGGCGCCTGCGGAGGCATCATCCTTACCGCTTCGCACAATCCCCGCCAATGGAATGCCCTGAAGCTGCTGAACGCTCGTGGCGAATTCCTCAACGCTGCCGAGGGTGCCGAGGTGCTGGCCATCGCTGCCGACGAGGCTTTCACCTTTGCCGAGGTGGATGCTCTAGGCCATTACAAGAAGGACGACAGTTTCAACCAGCGTCACATCGATGCCGTCAAAGCCCTCGAACTCGTTGATGTGGAAGCCATCCGTAAGGCTCATTTCAAGGTGGCTATCGACACGGTCAACTCCGTGGGCGGCATCATCCTGCCCGAGCTGCTCAGCCAGCTGGGCGTGGAGAAGGTCGAAGGACTCTACACCGAGCCTACGGGCGACTTCCAGCATAACCCCGAACCGCTCGAGAAAAACCTGGGCGACATCATGGCCCTGATGAAGACGTCCGACTGCGACGTCGCCTTCGTCGTTGACCCCGACGTGGACCGTCTGGCTGTCATCGACGAGAAGGGCGCCATGTATGGCGAGGAATATACGCTTGTTACCGTAGCCGACTATATCCTCCAGCACACCCCCGGCAATACCGTCAGCAACCTCAGCTCCACGCGTGCCCTGCGCGACGTCACCGAGGGCTTTGGCCAGCACTACAACGCCGCCGCCGTGGGCGAGGTCAACGTGGTGGCAAAGATGAAGGAGACTCATGCAGTCATCGGAGGCGAAGGCAACGGCGGCGTCATCTATCCCGCCAGCCACTACGGCCGCGACGCCCTTGTCGGCATAGCCCTCTTCCTTACCTATCTGGCTAAGAAGGGCGGAACCGTCAGCGAGCTGCGCAAGAGCTATCCTGCCTACTTCATGGCCAAGAACCGCATCGACCTCACGCCCGACACCGATGTGGACGCCGTGCTGGCCAAAGTGAAAGCGCTCTATTCCACCCCCGAGCAGAAGGCCGCAGGCGTCGCCATCACCGACATCGACGGCGTCAAAATCGACTTCCCCGACAAGTGGGTACACCTCCGCAAGAGCAACACCGAGCCCATCGTCCGCGTCTATAGCGAGGCCCACACGCCTGAAGCTGCTGCCGAGATTGGCGAGAAGGTGATGGACGTGGTGAAGAGCATGGTCTGATGGCACAGAAAATCAACAAGACCAACGCGGCGCGCCTGCTCGACCAGCAGAAGATTGCCTACGAGCTGGTGCCCTACGAGGTGGATGAGACCGATCTCAGCGCACCCCACGTGGCGGCATCGCTGGGCGAACCCATCGAGCAGGTCTTCAAGACCATCGTCCTGCATGGCGACAAGACGGGCTATTTCGTCTGCGTCATCCCGGGCGAGGCGGAGATTGACCTGAAACTTGCCGCCAAGGTGTCGGGCAACAAGAGCTGCGCTCTGCTCCCCCTGAAGGAGCTGCTTCCCCTGACGGGATACATCCGCGGGGGCTGCTCGCCGGTAGGAATGAAGAAACGTTTCCCGACATTCTTCCACGAAAGCTGTCTCGGCTATCCCTATATCTACGTCAGCGCCGGTCAGCGGGGACTTCAGTTTCGGATTGCTCCGCAAGACCTTATCCGTGCTGCATCTGCAACAACCGCTAAACTTTTCTAAGATATGAAGATAACAGAAACCATGCTGAAGCCGCTCGTTGAACGGTTGCAGAAGATTGACTGGAAGGGTGAGTCGCAGAAGATTCTCGGCTTCTTGAAGAAATACGCCATCCGTGCGGGCCGTATTGCGGCCAAACCGCTGCTGCAGTTCTACTATGTGATGACGGACGAGCACGTTACGTTGCGCGATAAAGCTCTTATCTACGGCTCGCTGCTCTACATCCTCGTGCCTGGCGACATCATTCCCCGTAAGGTGTTCAAGATGCTCGGCATTATGGATGACATTGGAGCTGTGATGATTGTCTATACCCGCATCCGCAATAAGATTACTCCCGCCATTAACTTCAAGGTAGAGGAAACGCTCGACGAATGGTTCGGTACAAAGTACGATGTCGTCTGAGACTCGCTTGCGAGCAAAAAAGTGCTTAGCAGAACAAATCTGCAATAATGGCATCTGACACGAAGATTCCATCCTCTGTCAGCGTCCATCGTCCATCGGCTGTTTCGCGCAGCCGATGGGATTTTAAATAGGTTTGCGCGCGGGCACGACATTGTTGCTCACGGCCGGCGCCGAAAAGGCGACCAATCTCCTCGGGGCTGATGCCCTCAGCCGTGCGCAAGCGTGTCATGATGTATTCGTCGTAGCGCTCTTCGTCGCTAAGCGTTTCGCCGTCGGAGAGCAGGCGGACAAGTTCTTCCCCATCGGCAGGCATGGGCGAGGTGAGTCTGCTGGGGCTTAGGATTTCCAAGTAGCGTTTTACGTCGGGCAAGTTCCAGCGTCTGTGCATGCCGTCGAACGAGTGTGCGCCTGCTCCAAGGCCTAGATAGGGGACGCCGCGCCAGTAGTTGCTGTTGTGGCGTGCCTCATGTCCAGGGAGAGCGAAGTTGCTGATTTCGTAGTGACGGTAGCCTGCGGCGAGCAAGGTACGCCGCAACTGGCGGAAACACTCCACGCTCACCTCTTCGTCGACTTCGAGCACATCACCTCGTTCGCGCATGCGGGTGAGGGCTGTTCCCTCTTCGTAGCTCAAGTGGTAGGCCGAAATATGCGGCACCCCCAGCCTCACAGCCTTCTCCAAATCGTCTTTCCAAATCTCACAATAGTCCCTATAGTCCTTATAGTCCCTATAGTTCCTATAGTTCCTATCCTTTTTGCCTTCGGCTCTTTGAGGCAAGCCATACATCAGGTCGATGCTGATTTCTGTGATGCCGCTCTCTTGCAGGCGATGGACGGCATCTGTGGCTTCTGCTGCTGTGTGACGTCGTCCGAGGAGGCGAAGCCTCTCGTCGTCGAATGTCTGTATGCCCATGCTGATGCGCAGCTTGTGCTGGGGTATAGCCTTCTTCAGCCCGTCAATCCACGCCTGTGAGAGGTCGTCGGGGTTGGCCTCGATGGTCAGCTCATCCAGCGACGTGAAGCCGTAAACCCGTTCAGCCTCGCGCACCATCGAGCCCAGCAGGGCCGGGGAGAGCTGCGAAGGTGTCCCCCCGCCGAAATAGAGCGTCCGCACAGCCTCGCCATGAAGGAATTCCTTCCTTAAAGCCATTTCGCGGCAAACCGACTGGGCGTAGGCTTCGCCCTCTGCTCCAAAAGTGGTGGAGTAGAAGTCGCAATAGCGGCAGCGGCTTTTGCAGAAAGGGATATGTACGTAGATTCCTGCCATGCTGCAAAGGTAACACAAAAAAGCGATTCGGCGAGAACATTAAGAAATTTTTTCTCCTATTTATTTTTATATGTCCTTATTTCTTAGTAATTTCGCAGCGCTTCACAGAGTGGAGTGCTCGTTTTTGACGTAAAAGAATGAAATAAAAGAATAATAATTAACTATTTATCCAAGAAATGAAAGTCTATAAGACCAATGAAATTTCGAACCTTGCCATCGTCGGCGGGTCGGGTGCCGGTAAGACCACTCTTACTGAGTCCATGCTTTTAGAAGGCGGCGTCATTCGCCGCCGCGGTTCCGTGAATGCGAAGAACACCGTCAGCGACTGCTACCCCGTAGAGCAGGAGTACGGCTACTCGGTGTTCTCTACCGTCTTTGCCATTGAGCGTGGCGGGCACAAGCTCAACATGTTCGACTGCCCTGGCTCGGGCGACTTCAGCGGCGGCGCCGTCACAGCCCTTAACATCTGCGACATCGCCATGCTCGTCGTCAACGGCGCATACGGCGTAGAGGTCGGCACACAGAACAACTTCCGTCAGGCTGCCAAGCTGCACAAGCCCATCGTCTTTGTCGTCAACAACATCGACAGCGACAAATGCGACTATGACAAGGTGGTTGAAGATTTGAAGCGCGACTTCGGCGGAAAGGTCATTCCTGCACAGTTCCCCGCTACATGCGGTCCCGACTTCAACAGCGTCATCGACGTGCTCACCATGAAGCAGTATACCTATACTGCCGATGGCACTCCCGCTGCCGTCAGCGACATTCCTGCAGCCCTTGCCGACAAGGCACAGGAGATGCACGACGCTCTCGTTGAGGCTGCTGCCGGTGGCGACGAAGCCCTTATGGAGAAATTCTTCGAGACCATGGAGCTCACCGAGGACGAAATGGTGGAAGGCATCAAGAAGGGCCTTTCGCAGCACGGTATCTATCCTGTCCTCTGCAGCTCGGCATCCAAGAACGTCGGCGTTGCCCGCATCCTCGACTTCGTCGCTGGTGTGGCTCCCACCGTCGATGAGTTCCCTGGCACTCCCAACACCAAAGGCGAGGAGGTTAAGTGCGACGCCTCTGCCCCCACTTCTCTCTTCTTCTTCAAGACCGAGATGGAGCAGCACATCGGTGAGGTTTGCTACTTTAAGGTCATGAGCGGTACCGTCAAGACGGGCGACGACCTCAACAACGCCACCCGCGGTTCCAAGGAACGCATTGCCCAGCTCTTCACCCCCGGACGCGGCAACTACCGCCAGCTGGTGGATGAGCTGCAGGCTGGCGACCTTGGCTGCACCGTCAAGTTGAAGGATGTCAAGACGGGCAACACCCTCAACAGCAAGGATGCTGACAACCTCTTTGATTTTATTGTCTATCCCAACTTCAAGTATTCCCGTGCCATCCGTCCTGAGAACGAGGCCGACACGGAGAAGATGATGACGGCTGCTAACCGTCTGCACGAGCAAGACCCGACGTGGGTTATCGAGCAGTCGAAGGAACTCCGTCAGATCATCATCCACGGACAGGGCGAGTTCCACCTCCGCACCCTCAAGTGGCTGCTTGAGAACAACGACAAGCTCAGCATCATCTACGACGAACCCCGCATCCCCTACCGCGAGACCATTACCAAGGCTGCCCGTGCCGACTATCGTCATAAGAAGCAGTCCGGTGGTGCCGGTCAGTTCGGTGAGGTCCACCTCATTCTTGAGCCGTACGTCGAAGGCAAGCCCATGCCTGAAGTCTATAAGTTTGGCGGACAGGAATACAAGATGTCTGTCAAGAGCCAGGATGAGTATCCTCTGGAGTGGGGCGGCAAGCTGGTGTTTGTCAACTCCGTTGTCGGTGGTGCCATCGATGCTCGCTTCATGCCCGCTATCCTCAAGGGTATCATGCAGCGCATGGAGCAAGGTCCTCTGACCGGCTCTTACGCCCGCGACGTTCGCGTCATCGTCTATGATGGTAAGATGCACCCCGTCGATTCCAACGAAATCTCCTTCATGCTTGCTGGCCGTAACGCCTTCTCCGAGGCTTTCCGTAATGCAGGCCCGAAGGTGCTTGAGCCGATTTACGACGTTGAAGTTCTCGTTCCCGCAGAATTCATGGGTGACGTCATGAGCGACCTGCAGGGCCGTCGTGGCATGATTATGGGTATGGGCAGCGACGGTGCATTCCAGAAGCTGAATGCCAAGGTGCCTTTGAAGGAAATGGCAAACTACAGCACTTCCCTGAGCTCCCTCACGGGTGGTAGTGGCTCCTTCGCCATGACCTTCGCCAGCTACGAACTCGTTCCGACAGACGTTCAGGACAAGCTCATCAAGGAGTTCCAGGAGAAGCAGAAGGACGAGGATTAATCATTCTTCTCATTCTAATCGTAAAAGGTTGGTCACTGGCCAACCTTTTATATTTCTCCTATGTTAAGGAGGAGTTTTTAGAATCGGAGTTTCAATTTCAGCTCTAATCCGTCTGAGTCGGAACTAAAAGCTTCGCGGTGGGTGAGGCGGTAGATGTAGTCCACTTCGAGGACGTCGAAAATGTTGCTGATGCCGGCAATCAACTTTACGTATGGAATGGGCTGCCAGGCGTTAGATGGACGATTGGAGATAGATGATTTGGGGCTGGTGGGTAGCAGCGCCTCGGAGAGCCACAGAGTTCGGGCACCGATGACTTCGCGCCAGCCGAAACGTCGGATGAGGGGAATGTGGTTGAAGATGATGCCTTTCGTGCGGCACTTGATACTCCACGAGACATAGCGGTCTGTGGCCATCTCCATAGGGTCGATGTCGCTGAAAAGCCCGTTTGGGCCAATGGTGTTGGGCGTTGTGGGAGGCACGAGGCGAAGCGGAATGGGGACGTCGGAAGTCCACAAACGTCCTGCGCGGACGCTGTTGTCCATGAATCCGTAGCCGTGGAAGCGGACGCGCTGCTGATAGGTGAAAAGCGTGCGCTGGTAATTGTAGGCTGTGCCGAGCAATCCCTTACGGGCCATGGTGTGACTGAGGGTGAAGACGGGTGTCTCCTTGTTGACGATGGTCCTGTTGTCCACTTCCAGCTTGTAAACCTCACCCGGGGCAAAGCGCAGGTTCAGCTCCAATTCTGTCTGGTGAAATCCCCCTACGGGAAAGTATTCGGGCTGGAAGGTGGCCGCGGGGTCGCTGAGTGCACGGTGGCGGATGACGGCTTCCCATGTGAGGCCGAAGCGATATTCGTTGGCGTACGCCAGTTCCTGCCTGTGCTGGAAGGCGTAGGGATAATGGTAGGGGTGATTGATGCTACTTATGAGGTTGTCCCACTCTGCTCCGGGCTGACGGTTGCCAAGGGGCAGAATGTCGTAGTCGCTGCGCAGGCGGAGGTAGTTCCGCGGGTGTTCAGAGAAATACTTCACCTTTTTGTTGAACGAATACTCCACTTCCGCCATGTACTTCCATCTATGGTCGCGTGTGCCCCATGCCACATAGCCTCGTGCCATCAGTTGAGGATGGAGGTTGGCGCTGGTGACGAAACCAGGGCGTAGGCGAATGCCCTCAACGTTGTTCCAGCTGATCATGGAACCGACAGGACCATACCAGAGGCTTGGCTTCAGCGGGTCGGATGGGAAGTAGCGGGTGTAGGCCATCCCGCCAATCCCCTCCAGTAGGCGATAGCCGGGTCGCTTTCTCAGCTCCCCTATAAGTCCTTTGGTCTGACGGTAGGGCAGGCTTGGCGGAAGGTCGGCATACGAACTGCCGGAAGGAGGAATGCCGTCAGCCCCCTGCAGGTCAATTCCCGCAGCGTTTTTGTCTTTATAGTCACTATAGTCCCTATAGTCCCTATAGTTCTTATAGTCCCTGTAGCTCACGTCCCTCCGCAGGGCGGCGCCGCCCAGACGCTCCAGCCCGAGGATGTTAGCCGCGAAACGGCAGATTAACGTCTCATGGACGAGGTCGATGCGGCCTTCGGCATTTTGTCTGAAGCTCTGTATCATGCTGATGCCTTTCACGAAGTTGAGCCTCATGTGCATCGGGGTGGACATGCTGATGTGATGCAGGTAGTGACTGGCAGGATCGACGAAGAGATGTCCGACAAACGAAAACGAGCGCCCGTCTCTCGGAGCAAAGACGATGTCAATGCATGGTTGCCCGTTGATGACAACGGTATCGCTGATGGCGAAGCGGTAGAAAATGGTGCCGAAGTGCGAGATGGGCGAGGGGAAGCGGTTGCCGATGATACACACGTCGCCCGAGAAGATGTCGGTGTTGCCAATGTAGTGGTTCAAGGGGCCCTCAATTTCGTCCTCTGAAAGGAAGTCGTCGATGCCTGTACGGCGTGAAAAGGCCGTCATGCCCTCGGCCGTGGCCGAGTGTTGTACGCTCAATGCCGTTTCCAAGCGTGTCAGCGCCGTTTCGCCGCTCGTCTTGTCTAGTTTGTAGATGGCTGTCGGGCGGATGGAGTTGCCGTGCTCGTCGAAGCGCTCGACGTACGACTTTTCGTGGCACGAGATATAGACCACGGGGTCACCTGGCGTGGCATCGTAGCTGAGGTACTTGAGGAAAATCTCGGGGTTGTGTTTCAGCTCATATTTCAGAATGCCTGTCCTGTGGTTGTCGAGGGCGACGCTTGTGACATCGCGCCGCTCGCGGCTAGCCGTTCCGTTGGTGGAGGGGCGGTACTCGTCAATGTGGTTGACGATGTCGTTTACGATGGCGAAGGCGGGATTGTCCTTGAGGCTGCGGCGCGTACGAAGCACTTTGGCGCTGACCACGACCTCGTCCAGCGAGGGCGCCGTCAGCAGCAGATCTTCAGCCGCCTCTGTCTGGCGGTCGGAGCCCACGCCTTGTCCTGCAGCCGTCCCGATGCTCAGCATCAGGGCTGCCACGACGCAAATCCATCTGATAAACTGCACGTGCATGCTTTATTTTTGCCGTTTTTCGTAAAACGGCGCGAAGTTAGTGATTAAAAAGCGAACAGACAAACAGTTTTTCTTAAAAACAAATAAACAGGAATAGAATGACATGTTTGCCCACATGAAAAACCATTTGCTCTGCCCTGATGGAGCCTTGAATAATCAGCCCAGGAACCGTCTTATGGATGGGTTGCCAGAAAAAGCAGGGACGTCATATACTGCATGTGAAGTCCCTGCTTTTGATTGTGTTTGGCTCTTTTCCGTCAGTATAAAGTGGAGCAATAAGAGAGGGCAGACTATTGAATCACCATTGTATTCATACGAAGGATTCCGTTGTACTCGTTGTCGTAGTACTCTATCCGTACTGCGTGGCGCTGGCCCTTGGTGGTGGGGATGGTGGCGAGGCGTGAGGTCTCAGCATGGTCGCCCCAGTCGGAGCAAAGCTCATGGCCATCAATGATAAGGCGGTAGCCGTCGTCGCCGATGAGGGAGAAGGCGATCGTGCCGTCGGCGGGCGACGTGAGCTCGCTTTCCAAAATCATACTCCAGCCGTCGGCTTTGACGCCGTCGTGTGGACTCTGACTCTCGAACATGTCGATCTTCTCCATGTGGGCCGTTGCCACGGGGTCGCCCGTGAGGGTCTTGTTGTTATAGTAGCGGGCGGAGAATCCAGACTTGCCGTCAGCCTGATAGGCTTCGGCGGGAACATCGGTGAGGACACTCTGGATGCCCAGATGGCGGACGGCGCGCTGGTAGTTATCGCCGACGCCCATCTGCTCAATCAGCACCTGATGGATGGTACCATACTTCTGGAAGAAGGTGCTGAGCGTCTCTTCCTGCTTCTCGGGATGATAGGAAAGGCGTAGGGGCGCTGCCTCGAGGAAGCCGAAGTCGGCCGTATAGACCATGCCGGCATCGTGTTGCTTGAAGTCGCGAACGACGGTCTGCAGATGACGGAACTCGCCTTTCGTGCCAGCCACCAGCTCGGGCTGTGCGGGCATGACGACTTCGAGGGTAGTGGCCGTCGAGCAGTCAATCTCGCCAAGGTCGATGGTGGTCTCGAGGTTCATGCCGTCATAGGTGAAAGGCATGGACTTTCCGTCGCACTTGACGCTCACGGGTGCCTTCTGACAGGGCAGGGCGACAAGGTAGTGGCGACGGGCGGGCATGTCCTTGTAGTTGCCCTTGCGGACGCCGATGGTAACGGAGAGCACGTCACCCTGACGGGAGTAGGAGAGTGGCGTGAAGGCATATTCGGTAGCGTAGTTACGGTCTTCGCCATTATCCTCGTAAAGTTGGAACTCGCCTTTGTCTGCACCTGGGAAGATGCGGACGGTGACGGACTGCGTGGTGCCGGAGAGGTTTTTCAGCTTGCCGTAGTAGGGGAGAATGCTTCCGGCCTTGACATAGACGGGATACTCGTCCATGGTGAAACGGCGCTGGTAGGCCTTTCCGCCTTGGAGCATCTGGCCAGTCTCGTACTCAAGCCATTGGCCGTCGGGGAGCCAGAGGCTGACGGTGGCATAGCCGTCGGTCTTGTCGACCTCCTCGGTGACGGGGGCGATGAGCATGTTGTCGCCGAATAAATACTCCTCTTTATATTCATAAGCCTCCTTGGCCTCAGGATAGTCGTAGTAGAGGGGGCGGCAAAGCGAGATGCCAGTCTCGTAGGTCTTGCGCGCCATGGTGTAGATGTAAGGCACGAGAGCATAGCGGCCGTTAATGACGTTTGCCAGCCGCTGTTGGGTGGTCTGGTCGAATGCCCAGGGCTCCTTATTCAGGCTGGGGTCCTTGGTGCTGTGGCTGCGGATGATGGGCAGATACTGTCCCATCTGCATGGCACGGGTATAGAGCTGTGGCTCGACGGGCGTTCCGTAGCGATGGCTCTGGTGGCCGCCAATGTCGTGGCTCCAGTAGCCGTAGAGAACGTTCGAGGCCGTAGAATTGAAATAAGGCAGGAACTTAAGGCTTTTCCAAGTAATGTATGAGTCGCCCGAGAAACCAATCTGATAGCGGTGGTTGCCCAGCCCGCCCCAACGGTGATAGAGCATGGGGCGCTTGGTGCCGTTCCGCTCCATATCGGAGAACCAGATGTAGTTGCACCAGAACACATTGTCGAGGTTCTTGATGACACGGTCCTTCTCCCATTGCTGCCAGTCGAGCCACCAGAAGTCAACGCCTTCGTTCATATAGGGGTGGAGATAGGTGTCGAAGAGAGCTTTCACGTAGCGCTTGTCCGAACCGAGCCATTCGTAGGTCTTGCCGTCGTTCTTGCCCAGGCGTTGCATGAACTCGTCGTACTTCTTTTCGAAGGGACGTACACCTTGGGCAGGATGGAGGTTCATGGTGGTCTTGACGCCCTGGTTGTCGAGGTATTTCAGAAACGCTTTGTAGTCAGGGAATAGTATCTCGTTCCAGTCCCAGCCCGTCCATCCACCGCCGGCCTGTTCGCTGATGGGGTGCCAGTCCATGTCGATGACCAGCACGTCAAGCGGAAGGTCGAGGCGCTGGAAGTTGCCGATGAGGTTGCGGAGGTCCTGGTCGGAGTAGCTCCAGTAGCGGCTCCACCAATAGCCGAAGGTGTAGCGTGGCGGCAGGGGCACACGTCCGGCGAAGCGTGTGTAGGAGAGCAGGGCACTCTTGTAGTCGTGGCCGTAAGCCATGAAGTACCAGTCCTGCGCCCCTTCGGCGCTCTTGCGCTCGGTGACCCAGTCCCAGTCGGCAGAGCCGTCAAAGAGCAGACTCTTGCTGTCGTCGATGAGGCTCCAGCCGTCGGTGGCCAGCAGTCCATCCTCGATGGGCATCTCACGCTTGGGGTTGCTGTATTGGTATTCAGCTCCGTCGTAGCCGTCGAGTGTGCGGTAAGTGCCCTTCAGGTTGCCCTTCTGCTGCATGCCGGGCTTCCACACAAAGGGTGTCGAGATGGCTTTGGTGCTGCTGATAGTGAGGTTGTCGCTGCTCAGCGGCGCCGTACCCTTCTTATAGACCAGCTTCAGTTTACTGGTGCTGATGGTCACTTGGCGTGAGCCGTCTTTAACCTTGCAGGGTACCTCGGGATATTCGCGGATGACGGCCATGAAACTCTTGTTGTCGACAAACTTGCCGTCGGGGGCATACTCGAGGCGGAGAGTCCCCTCGTCGATGAGCGTGAAGCGCACGTTGGCATCTTGATAGACCACCTCGGCCCACGCAGTCAAGCTGCACGACACCATCGCGCAGCACACCATAGTTCTGAAAAATCTTCTCATAGCGGTTGACGTTATTATTATGTGGTTTTATTCACATTTTCCATTTTCGCTGACAAAGATAGAGAAAAAATGTGATTAAGCGATAGAAAAGTCAAAATTCTTTTTGAAGTTTTCCGAGTGTGAGCTTTTTACATTTTTCAATACAAAAAAGATGCAAAAAAGGGACATCCACCATGGATATCCCTTTTTTACAGATGGCTTTGCTCTCGTTAGCCGCCGAAGTTGTCGAAACTGATCATGCTGGGGTCGACGCCGAGGCTGTCGAGGAGGTCGAGGACCGTCTTGGCCATCATGGGAGGACCGCAGAGGTAGTACTCGATGTCCTCGGGTGCCTCGTGCTGCTTCAGGTAGGTGTCGCCCATGACGGGAGCCACGAAGCCCGGGGTGTACTTGATGCCGGCTGCATCGGCAGCGGGATCGGGACGGTCGAGGGCCAGATGGAAGTGGAAGTTCGGGAACTCCTTCTCGATGGCGAGGAAGTCGTCGAGATAGAACACTTCGTTCAGGGCGCGGGCGCCGTAGAAGTAGTGCATCTCGCGGTCCGTGGTGTGGAGTGTGCGCGTCATGTGCATGATCTGAGCACGCAGCGGAGCCATACCTGCGCCACCGCCGACCCAAATCATCTCTCGTCCGCTGGTGAAGTTCGGGTGGAACTCGCCGTAAGGGCCGCTCATGACGACCTTGTCGCCGGGCTTGAGGGAGAAGATGTACGAGGACGCAATACCGGGCGACACCTCCATGAAGCCAGTCTGTGGTTTGGGCTTGAAGGGAGGTGTAGCGATACGCACGGTGAGCATGATGCGGTCACCCTCAGCGGGGTAGTTGGCCATGGAGTAGGCGCGGATGGTCTCCTCGTCGTTCTTGCACTTGAGGGTGAAAAGGCCGAATTTCTCCCATGCGGGCAGGTATTCGTCGCCGATGAGGCTCTTGTCGATGTCCTTGTCGTAGTCCATCGAGTACTTGGGGATGCGGATTTGCGCATAGGAGCCCGGGAGGAAGTCCATGTGCTCGCCTGGGGGCAGCTGGACGATGAACTCTTTGATGAACGTTGCGACGTTCTTGTTGCTGATGACTTCGCACTCCCATTCCTTGACGCCCATGACGCTCTCGGGCACCTTGATGCCGAGGTCGCCCTTGACCTTGACCTGGCAGCCGAGGCGCCAGTGGTCCTGCTGCTGCTTGCGGCTGAAGTGGCTGACTTCAGAGGGGAGGATTTCGCCGCCGCCCTCGACAACCTGGCACTTGCATTGTCCGCACGAGCCCTTTCCGCCGCAGGCGGAGGGGAGGTGTACGCCGTTGACGGCGAGGGTGTTGAGCAGCGTGCCGCCGCTCTCGACTTCCATTTCGTTGTCGCCGTTGATGACGAGCTTGACGGGGCCCGAGGCTACGAGGTAGCGCTTGGCGACAAGCAGGATGGCGACCAGAAGAAGAATGATAACGAGGAATACGATTACGCTCGTAAGAATTAATTTCATCATAGTGGTATGTTCCTCCTTATTTTAAATGGTGAGGCCGGAGAAGCACATGAAGGCCATGGCCATGAGTCCGACGGTGATAAACGTAATGCCGAGGCCCTTCAGCGGTTTGGGTACGTCGCTGTAGGCCATCTTCTCTCGGATGGCAGCCAGGCAGACGATGGCGAGTCCCCATCCGAGTCCGCTGCCGAGGGCATAGGCGATGGAGTCGCCGAAGTTGGTGATGGCCTGGGTGTTGGTGGGGTCGAGGCCGATGCGCTGCTGCATGAAGAGCGAGGCACCCATGATGGCGCAGTTGACGGCGATGAGGGGCAGGAAGATGCCCAGCGAGTTGTAGAGCGAGGGGCTGAACTTCTCGACGACCATCTCCACCAGCTGCACGATGCCGGCGATGACGGCAATGAACAGGATGAACGAGAGGAACGAGAGGTCAACGCCGGGCACGAGGCAGTCGGGGCCGAGAACCTTGGTCTGCAACAGGTAGTTGACGGGGAGCGTGATGAGCTCGACAAAGGTAACGGCGACGCCGAGGCCAAGGGCCGTCTTGACATTCTTCGACACGGCAAGGTAAGAGCACATACCGAGGAAGAACGCGAAAATCATGTTGTCCACGAATATCGAGCGGACGAATAGACTAAAGAAATGTTCCATTGCTTTAATTTACTATTTTATAATTTACGATTTACGATTGATTTACGATTTGTTTTATCTGACTATTCAAGAATTACGCATGGCGTAAATAACTAAATAATCCAATTGGGAAAAAATAGTAAATTGTAAATCGTTAAATTGTAAATCCCGTTTATTGTTCTTGCAGATCCTTGTTGTGAGCCCGTTGCCACCAGATGATGCAGCCGACGATGATGAGTGCCATGGGGGGCATCAGCATGAGGCCGTTGTTGAGGTAGCCGTGGTCGTAGCACCACTGGGGGATGACCTGATAGCCGAAGAGGCATCCCGAGCCGAGCAGTTCGCGGATGAAGGCGACGATGACGAGAATCTTGGCATAGCCGAGGCCGTTGCCCAGTCCGTCGAGGAGGCTTTCCCACGGGCCGTTGCTCATGGCAAAGGCTTCGAGACGTCCCATCAGGATGCAGTTCGTAATGATAAGACCGATATAGACGCTGAGCTGCACGCTGACGTCGTAGGCGAAGGCCTTCAGCACTTCGCTGACGATGGTGACGAGTGCGGCCACCACCACCAGCTGGATGATGATGCGAACGCGGTTGGGGATGGTCTTGCGCAGCAGCGAGATGACCAGGTTCGACAGCGCCACGATGATGGTGACGGAGAGTCCCATGACGATGGCAGGCTTCAGCTGGGCCGTAACGGCCAATGCGGAACAGATGCCCAGCACCTGCACGGTGACGGGATTGTTCTTGCCAAGAGGAGCCGTGAAGACCTCTTTATTCTGTTTTGAAAAAAGTGACATAATGCTGTTTCCTCCTTTTTCTTTATGGGTTAGACTCTGTTCCGGCGCTCAGGAATGCGGCGTAGGCCTGAAGGTCTTTCTGCAGCATGTCGCTGACGCCCTTCGAGGTGAAGGTGGCGCCGCTGAGGCCGTTGACCTCAAACTCGGCATCCTTGACGTTGCCGTTCTTGACGACGCTGAGGGCGACGCGTCCGTCCTTCATGACGTGCTTGCCGCCGAAGGGCAGCTGGAACTTCTCATGGTTCGTAATCTCGGCGCCGAGGCCCGGTGTCTCGCTGTCGTGCGAGAAATAGACGCCATAGACCGTCTGCTTGTCGGCATTCAGAGAGACGTAGCCCCAGATGGGTCCCCAGAGGCCGTTGCCGTAGAGCGGGAAGACGTACTTGGTCTGTCCGTCAACGCTGGCTACATAGACGGGGCGCTGGGTGAGGATGTCGGCTGTGCTGCACTTGAAGGCGCAGCCGTTGTCGCCCGCCGCACCCATCTGGTAGGGCTTGGTTGACGTCACGACGGTGCCGTTCTCTGCCAGCAGCTGCTCGCTGACGATGTACTGCTTGTAAGTGGCCTCGGCATCCTTGACGCCCGTGACGTTCAGCGACGCCAGCACCTGCTTCATCTTGTCGAGGTCGATGTTACGCTGCTGGCGGCTGTGGAGCGCGCTCGACACGAAGGCCAGCAGGAATGCTACGATAATCACCACTATCGAAGCATAAATAAAGGTATATGAATTCTTATTTGTATTCATGACTTTGTTCGATAGGATTGTTGATTATTTTTTTGCAATACGTTTTGCTCTCCGGCTGATGTTGGTCTGATAGACGCAGTAGTCGATGAGGGGAGCGAAGAGGTTCATGAGCAGGATGGCGAGCATCATGCCTTCGGGGTAGCCGGGGTTGGCAACGCGGATGATGATGGCCACGACGCCGATGAGGAAGCCGTAGATCCACTTACCCGTTTCGGTACGGGCCGAGGTGACGGGGTCGGTGGCCATGAAGACGGCGCCGAAGGCGAAGCCGCCCAGCACGAGGTGTTGATACCAGGGCATCATGGCGACGGCGTTCTGCGTGTCGCCCGTCTTGTTGAAGATGAAGGCCATGAGGGCGCCGCCGGCGAAGACGCTCAGCGTGGTCTTCCACGACGAGATGCCCATGCCGATGAGCAGCAGGGCGCCGAGGCCGATGGCGATGATGCTGGTCTCGCCCACCGAGCCCGGGATGAGGCCCCACACCATGTTCCAGTCGAAGGCTGTGGCACCCGAGACGGCTGCGGCACCAAGCGGAGTGGCGCAGGTGGCGCCGTCGGGCAGGTTACAGCCGAGGCCGAAGATGGTGTGGTCAAGCACCCACACCGAGTCGCCCGAGATGACGCTGGGGTAGGCAAAGAAGATGAAGGCGCGCGTGATGAGGGCCACGTTGAAGATGTTCATGCCCGTGCCGCCGAACACCTCCTTGGCGAAGATGACGGCAAACGCTGTTGCCAGCACCACAATCCACCAGGGCGTGGTGATGGGGATGATGAGGGGGATGATGAATCCCGTCACGAGGAAGCCCTCGTGAATCTCCTCACCCTTCCATTGGGCCACGGTGAACTCGATGGCAAGGCCCGTGACGTAGGCCAGGATGAAGTTGGGCAGATAAGCCAGCAGGCCATAGGCAAACGTGGCCCAGAAGCCCGTGTGCTTGGCAGCAACACCAAGGGAGGCACCCAGTGCCATGTTCTGGTAACCAATGTTGTACATACCGAACAGCATGGCGGGCACAAGGGCGATGACGACGAGGATCATCAGTCGCTTCGAGTCGAACGAGTCGTGGATGTTCACGCCCGATTTGCTCGTCTCGTTGGGCACGAAGAGGAAGGTCTCGAAGCCTTCGAACAGCGAGCGGAAGGCGTGGAACTTGCCCCCCTTCTCGACGTTGGGCTTTATCTGGTTGACAAAGCGCCGCAGGTTATAGTTGAATTGTTTCAGTCCCATAGTGCTCTATTCCATTTCGGCACGCAGCTTGTTCAGTCCTTCGCGGACGATGCGCTGAAGCTCCAGTTTTGACGAATCTACAAACTCACACAGGGCAAAGTCCTCGGGCGCCACCTCGTAGATGCCCATCGCCTCCATCTTGTCCACGTCGCCCGTGATGATGGCCTTGATGAGGTATTCGGGGTAGATGTCCATGGGGAAGACCTTGTCGTACTCGCCCGAGGCAATCATGTGCCTTTCGCCGCCCTTCACGCGGGCGTCGATGTCGTAGGCGCGCTTCGGCGTCAGGAAGCTGAGGAACGAGCGGCTCACGCTGAAGTGGTTGAAGCGCGGGGCTATCCAGCCCAGCAGCTCGTTGGTGTCGTCGCCCTCGGGGATGACCGTCACCATGTTGGCGAATGCCGGCAGCCACTCCGTCTTCTTGACGGGACGGCCTGTCAGCACGTTGCCGCCGATGATGCGGTAGTGGCGGTCAATCTTGATGTTGTCGCCCAGGACGTCAGCCATCCGTGCACCCAGCGTCACGCGGGCGTAGGTGGGCTTCGTCAGTCCTGTACCTGCCAGCGCTATGGTGCGTTCGAACGACACGGTGCCCTTGTTGAACAGATGGCCCATCAGGATGACGTCCTGTGCAGCCACCGTCCACACCACCTCGCCCTTGTTGACGGGTCGCGTGTGGTTGATCTGCACGCCCACGTTGCCTGCGGGGTGCCGTCCGGCGAAGGCTGTGATGTTGACGTTCTGAGCGTCGGTCACGGCCTTGGCCGTCTGCTTGGTGCTGATGCCGAGGAACGTCGGCGCCAGCTTGGCCAGGGCGCTCAGGCCCGCCTGCCATTCCGCCTCGTGGCCCTTCAGCACCACCTCGAAGTCGGGCGCCAAGGGTGCCGAGTCGAAGGCGCTGACGAAGATGGCCTTCGGCGTCTGGTCGGGGTTAGCCACGATGTCGTAGGGGCGCTGGCGGACGAAGGCCATCAGGCCGCTCTCCAAGAGAGCCGTCTTCACCTGCTCCGGCGTCAGGCTGTGAACGCTCTTCACGCCGAATGCCACCGAGTCGCCCTTACCGTCGGGCTCGACGACGATGCTGAGCACCTTCCGTCGGGCGCCGCGGTTTACTGCTGTCACCACGCCCGACACGGGGCTGGCGAATTTCAGCGCGGGATGCCACTTGTCCACAAACAGGGCATCGCCTGCCTTGACCGTCTGTCCGGCTGCCACCACCACCTTCGGCGTGATGCCGGTGAAGTCGTCGGGCACAAGCGCATAGCTTGCCGCCTGCTTCAACTGCACGCACTCCGCCGCAGGGGCTGCGCCCTTCAGCTTGATGTCAAGGCCTTTTCGTAATTTAATTACTTCTGGCATAGTTGATTGGATATAGAATTACAATTATTCTTCCGTAAAACGCTGCAAAATTAACTAAAAAAAACGAACATCGAAAATCATTCAGCCCTTTTTTTATAATAAGGTATTTTTCGTATGTCGAAGCGGAGGAAGGATAGCGTGACGGCTGAAGCACAGCCGTACGATGGCGCATCGCTTCATCTGCCATTTTTTTCTCCGTTTTATCGTTCATTTTTGGAGCAAAATCCCCATTTTTCTCTATTTTTTTCCTCTGTTTTGGTATGCTTTTTGATGTACCTAAGTCTATTTTATGTGTTAACCATTGTAAAACAGCAAACAATGTTCTATAAAATTATTGACTTTTGTTTTTCTGCGCAATTTTCGTTTGTTTTCGCGTGAAATATGATTATTTTACTTTTCCCCATTTGACTAATTTTAAAAAAACGGAGGTGTAGTAAGGTGTAGATGGTGTAGTAATTTTTGGCTATCTACACCACGTAAACGGCTTATCTTCAAGTTGTAAACATGGTTGGTGTAGAGGTGTAGATAAATATCAACTTTTTTTTGAATTGATGGCCTTATGAACTCCGAGGTCTGAACAGGGTTCTTCGAGTGTTGTAATTCCGCAATCCCCAACCCCAAAATAAGGGAGTTTTGCATTCCTTTTGTCATTATCTAAGAAAAAATCCTGCAAATAGGCAACGGTTTATAAACACGGCCCGCGTTTATATAAACAGCGCCCGTGTTTATATAAACAGCGCCCCTGTTTATAACTAATGTCAAACGCTGGAAAAACGGAGTCTTACTTTAGCAATTCTACTTCTGCTCGGAGCACTCTCGGTTGATAATTTTCTGATTCGTTTTGGAGATATCCTTTTTTTCGATAATTTTGCAACGTTGAATTGGACAAAAGGATAAATTATTATGATTAAATCGTTTATTACTAACGCCATAAGGGCAATGAGGAAGATGTTGATGCTGTTGCTGATGGTTTTGCTGGCACCCTGCGTGGCTTCCGCACAGAATATGAGTCAGTTTAAGGTGCTTAGTGATTCCGCTTATCTGACCGACGCAGCCTATCAAGCTGGGAATAAGTATCAGAAAGATGCCATACTGTTTATGGATATGGTGGCCGACACGCATCCTTATTACATCAAAGCTGAACGCAGAGCGGAATGGTATGCTAAGAAACCGGCTCTCATGGAGCTGTGCGAGCGCATCGAGTCGGATGAGGCTTTTGCCGATGCCCTTATCGACGTCCTCGGGCCATTGCACGACAAACATACAGACGTCAACACGACAAAACGCCTTGGTGAACAGAAATCATCTGCCAGACAGGAATCGTTGGAAACCGGCGCCATTGACCGAGAGCACATCATGCGTCCTCATGCCTCCTACTATGACTATCAGTTGTTTGCTGATGAGGGTATTTGCTATCTGCAGTTCAATCGTTGTGCGGATGCGCCCGACTTTCCCTTTCCGGTCTTTCTCGACCAGATGTTCCGCGAGATGGAGACGGGAAACATCGGGACACTTGTCGTGGATGTGCAATATAATAATGGAGGCAGCAGCCGTCTTTGCGACCAGTTGTTTATGTATCTTTACCCTCTGAACAAGATGACGTTCTTTACCTCCTATCTTCGGTTTTCTGACCTTATGGCAGCCTACAATCCAAGGATAGCAGCTGCGAAGACGAACTGGGAGAATAGCGGCCATAAGGATGAACTCTACCAGATGCCCGCTCCGGAGATTCCGGCCAACTTCCAGCAGCCCAAGCTGTTCGACGGGCAGGTGGTTTTCGTCATGGGCAAGAGAACCTTCAGTAGCGCAGGGATGCTCCTGACCAATGCCCGTGACCATCACGTGGGCACAATCATTGGCGTTTCCTCCTCCTTCTCGCCCTCTCACTATGGCGAGGTGCTTCCATTTCTTCTGCCAAACACAGGCGTTTTGGGCAGCATTTCATGCAAGTACTTTGTACGTCCGGACAGGGCTGCGGTCGATGAAACCTGTCTGCAGCCAGACATTGAAATAGACCTTGACGACAAGGATTCTTCGTGGAAGTTTATTGTTGAAAAATTTGGCAGAAACGAGTAGGGCACAGAGAAGAAAAACTGTTGCCAGACAAGAATAATTGTTTTATCCTTCCTTGGCCTTCGGAGCTTTTATATTGGCGGCGCCTCGGAAAATTGCAAATAAATTTGCATTTTCGCTCGGCTCACCCTATCTTTGTCGCATTATTTAATAAGGTAGGAATTGTGAGCAAGGTGAGTCGTCGCATTCGTGGGGTGTTCATAGCGCTTGGCGTTGTGATTCTCTTGCTGTTCTTCCTGCTCAATTCGCCTTGGATACAGCGACGTACGGCAGCCGTGATATCCGACGCGCTGGAGGAACAGATCGGTTCGCACGTGGCGTTGGGCGGCCTGCATTGGCGGCTGCCGGGCGACATCGTCCTCGACAGCATCCGCGTGGACGACCGCGAGGGTGCAGCCCTGCTGACGGCTGAGCGCCTAGCCGTGAAGATCGACTGGCGTCCGCTGATCAAACGGAAGCAAGTGGTGGTGCGCAACATACGTCTGTTCCGCCCTTACGTCGCCGTGCATGCCGACAGCGTGGGAGGCGAGCTGAACTGCCAGTTCCTCGTCGATGCCTTCGCCCGGACGGACACGACGGCAAACAAGCCGACGATGCCCGACCTGCGCATCCATTCGCTGATTGTCCGCGGGGCAAGGCTGCGCTATGACGTCCTCTCAGAGCCGCGGACGGACGGGCAGTTCAACCCGTCGCACGTGGATGTGACGGACTTCAATGCCCACCTTTCGGTGAAGGCTTTGTCGGCGGACACGCTCAGCGTTATCCTCCGCCAGCTGTCGCTCAGGGAACAGAGCGGCTTTGCGCTGGATAACCTGATGCTGCGCTTAGTGGCCAACCGCGAGGGAGCTACCGTGGCGGGGCTGTCGGCACGGATGCCGCAGTCGGAGCTGCGGGTCGATTCGCTCTTTGCCGACTATGCCGAGGGCGTGAAGGTGAGGGCTGTGGTGCCGACCTCGACCCTCGCGGCAAGTGACCTTGCAGCCTTCGTGCCTGCCCTCGGCGGTAACGCGTCGAAGCTGACGCTGAGCACGACGCTGAAGGCCGACGCGGAAGGACGTTTCGATGTCGAACGCCTCATGCTGAGAATGAACAAACGTGACGTGGACGTCCTGCTGCAGGGCAGCGGCGACCTCAGGCAGATTAAAAAAAGCTCTAACCTCTCACCCCTAACCCCTAACCCGTATGTGGACGCACGGATACACCGGCTCACGGTGACGAAGGCGGGCTGGACGAGCCTTGAGAACCTTCTCGCGGCGGTGGACAGCCAGACGGGCTTGTCGTCGGCATCCATAGCCCGCGAGCTGGCGGGGCGCGTGGGAGCCGCATCGCTGACCGGCTCGGCAGCCATGCAACTGGGGACAGACGGCAAACCTGCGCTGTCGGCAGGCGACCTCGCCCTGAAGGCTGACGTCGGCGAGGCTGACGTCAGATGGGGAGTGAAGGGAACCGCCGTCACGGCCAACATCGACACCCGCAGCCTGAACCTCGGCCACGCCCTCCGGCAGAGCGACGTGGGCAGCCTCTCGGCCTCGCTTGCCCTGAAGGGAAAGACGGACGGCGCCTGGCAGAAACTGCTGACGGCAGAGGCGGACGGCCAGATAACGAGCATAGACTACAAGAACTACACCTATAGCCCCATCACCGCCCAGGGAACATGGGACGGCGGGACGGCGACGGCGCAGCTGGCCGTTGACGACCCGAACATACGTACTCGGCTGACAGCCGCGGGGGGCATGACGGACGGCGTGAACACGCTCGACCTGCGCGCCGACGTGTCGAGGCTGAACCTGAACGCCCTGCACCTGACAGAGATGCACGAGGGCACCCGTTTCTCCTTCCACGTGGGTGGTCATCTGACCGCGAGGACGTTCGACGACCTCCGCGGCGAGCTGTCGGTGGACAGCCTGCGGCTGGACGACGCCGAGCACACGTGGATGGTGAGACGCTTCCATGCCGGTTCATACCCGAACGGGGCGCAGAAACGCTATACCATCGACTCGGACTTCATGCAGATGCGTGCTTCGGGCTACTTCACGCTTGGGAACCTGGGCGGAAGTCTTTATAACCTGCTGGCCGAATACGTGCCGACGCTGCTCTCGACGATGCCCCCAAAGTGGGCGAAGGCGGGACGGAAAGCCGACAAGGCGGCTGGCGAGGGCGCAGCCAACCTGCTGACGTTCGAGACGACGGTCAGCGACCTCTCGCCGCTGAACGAGCTGTTCGGCATTCCCGTCAGGGCTGCCTATCCCATCAAAATCAGCGGAAACCTCCTCGAGGACCGTGAGGTGCTGAAGCTGAACGCCGATGTGCCCCATCTGCGTTACGGCGAGAACACCCTGCGGGGCGTGACGTTGAGCGTGACAAACGAGAATCGTTTGTCGCTGCTGGTGAGCTTCGGGGGCGAGAAGGTGGAGAAAGAGGGTGCGTACCTGATGGCTGATGCCCAGGCCGTGTTGCAAGGTGACGGCATCGAGCTCGACGCCGAATGGGGGAACTCAGAGAGAGGGCTTTTCGAGGGCAGCCTGCATGCCCATGCCGCTTTTGAGAAAGACGACAAGGGACGTCTGGTGACGAGGCTCACGGGACGGCCCTCGTCGGCTGTCATCACCGGCGAGACGTGGACGCTTGCGCCCTTCACGGCTACTGTGGGATCAGATGCCTACGCCATTTCCGGCTTCAGGCTGACGAACGGACCACAGTACCTGACGGTTGACGGCCGCGTGGTGGCGCATAAGAGTTCAGACAATGGTAGGAGTTCAGGAGTTCAGGAGTTCAGGAGTTCAGACAATGGTGCTGCTGACGAAAGCCTGCATGCAGAGGTATCATCTGAACTCCTTGCAACTCCTGAACTCCTGAACTCCTCAAACGACAGCATCTCTGTGCGGCTGAACGGAATAGACATTGCTCCGTTTGTCTCGATGGCCAAGCTGGAGGGCATCTCTTTCGGCGGCGTGGTGTCGGGTGCTGCCGATGTGGCGGGGCTGCTGACGAAAGCCCCCCGTGTGGAAGCCGACCTCGCCATCGCAGGCCTCACCTTCTGCGAGGCGCCGATGGGCGACGCCAGCGTGGTGGCCGGCTATGACGACCGCGGCATCGTGTTCGACCTCACCAGCCCCTCAACCAACATCGCGGGCATAGCGTCGATAGCCGACAACGCGTTAGACCTGACCATCCGCGCCGACAGCACGGACATCCGTTTCCTCGGCACCCTGCTGGCGGACGTCATGAACGACGTGAAGGGCAGGGGAAAGGGCTCGCTTCGTATCCATGGCAAGTTCGACGCGCTCGACCTCGAGGGCGACCTGCTTGCCGAGAATGCCTCGTTCACCATTGTGCCGACGGGCGTGAGGTATGCCTTCAACGACCATATCCGCTTTACCCCCGGCGCCATCCGCTTCGACAATATCCTGGTGAAGGATGCCTTCTACACCCCCGGCCAGACCCATCGCTCGGCGTATGCCTCGGGGCTTGAACCCCATACGGCGGTGCTGAACGGTGCCGTCACCCACAGCCATCTGCAGAAATGGGCATACGACCTGACCATCAATACGAACACCATACAGGGACTGAACCTGCCGAACACGGGTGCCGACCCTGTGTGGACAACCATCTATGCCGACGGACGGGTGCAGATTCAGGGCTCGGAGGCCGCTAACCAGCTGAACATCGATGTGAATGCCCAGACGCGTCCCGGCTCGTTCTTTGCCCTGAGCCTGGGCGGCGATGCAGCCGCAGAAACCGACTTCATCACCTTCCGCGACCGCGACCAGGTGGCGGCAGGGCGTGAGCGTATGGAGCAGCTGCGGGCAGAGGCTGCGACAACGATGACCACCACCACCCTCCGGCGCCGGACAGACAGGACGGCCACGGGCCGACGGACGCCCGTGCAGCAGCCGGATGTCAACATCAACGTCAGGGCCGACATCACCCCCAACGCCGAACTGAGGCTGGTGACGGATGCCACCACCGGCGATGCCGTCACGGCACAGGGCTCAGGTGTCCTCAACATCGAGATGCGAAACGAGGACATCGGTCTCTATGGCACCTACACCTTCTCGCGAGGCGAATATACGCTCAGCCTGCAGGACCTGGTGCGCAAGCGCTTTGAGATTGTGGACGGCTCGAACATCATCTTCGACGGCGACCCGCTCGATGCGCGGCTTGGCATCACGGCGTCGCACTCCATCAACAGCGTGGCACTGAGCGACCTTAGTGCCGATGCATCGTCGATGGGCAGCGTGCGTGTCAACTGTCTGCTGGGCATCGGCGGCACCCCCAATGCCCCGCAGCTCACGTTCGGCATCGAGCTGCCGCAGGGCACCGAGGAGCAGAAGACGCTCCTGCGCACATACACCGCCACCGACGAGCAGACCAACCTTCAGTTCATCTATCTGCTCGCCCTGAGCCGCTTCTACACCTACGACTATTCGCAGGCCAGCACGCAGGGCACCCTGGGCGGCATGTCGGCCATGCAGTCGCTGTTGAACTCCACCATCTCCAGCCAGCTGAACTCGCTCATTTCGAACCTGCTGCCCAGCGAAAACTGGAGCCTGTCGAGCAGCATCAAGTCGGACAACCTGCTGGGCACATCCGACGAGGAGATTATGGCCGGCAACATGGAGGTGCAGGGGGTGCTCGAAGGACGTCTGCTCAACAACCGCCTGCTCATCAACGGCAACTTCGGCTATCGCGACAACCCCATGTATGCCAGCAGTTTCATCGGCGACTTCGACATCCGCTATCTGCTCCTGCCGGGTTCAAACCTCTGGTTGAAGGGTTACAACAAGACCAACGACCGCTACTTCTCGCGCACGGCGCTCACCACGCAGGGCATCGGCCTGATGTTCAACCGCGACTTCGACGGCCTCTTCCGTCTCCGCGTGCCGGCAACGCCTCCTGCCGCCCCAGCGGATACGCTGGAAACGTCGCTCCTGTCGGAGGAACTGGAAAACTCCGGAAACTCCGGTGATTCCGGAAATTCCGGTGATTCTGGAAATTCCGGAAATACCGAAAGCTCTCCTGCGCCGGCTCGTTAAACATTAAATCATAGCCCTTAACCCTTTACCTTTAACCGTTAAACCTTAAACGAAAAATCCCCCTAAATAAGATATGAACAAGAAACAACGATATGGAAAAAAAGGTCAGCCTGTGGTGTTTGACTATTGTCCCACAGAGTCGATGACGCTGCTTCCCTTCCTGTTGGAGGTGCTGGCGCCAAAGAGCCGCAGCGACGTGAAGTCCATGCTCGCCCACTATCACGTGCAGGTGAACGGGACGACGGTGACGCAGTTCGACATGCCGCTGACGCCCGCCGACAGGGTTTCCGTCAACTTCACTCGTCCCTTTGCCGTCGTGAGGGACAACCGCGTCCACATCCTCTACGAGGACGACTACCTGATAGCCATCGAGAAACCCTCGGGGATGCTCTCCGTAGGCCGCGAGGGTGGGGAAGAGCGTACGGCGTGGAGCCTGCTGACGGACTATATGAAGCAGAAAGACCCTCGCCTGACGGCGTTCGTCTGCCATCGGTTAGACCAGTACACGTCGGGCATTCTTGTTTTTGCGAAGGACGGCAACGTCCAGCGTACGCTGCGCTACCAGTGGGACACGTTTGTGCGCGAGCGCAGCTACTATGCTGTCGTTGAGGGCACGCCTGAGCCCGATCACGACGAGCTGCGTCACTATCTGCTGGAGGACAGCGCCTATCGCGTCCATGTGGTCCATGGCAATAAGATTCCCCCTGAGGCCAAGCTGGCTGTGACGCGCTACGCCCTGATGCAGACGAACGGACATCATTCGCTGCTCGACGTTCATCTGTTCACCGGACGGAAGAACCAGATTCGCGTGCAGTTGGCCGAGATAGGATGCCCCGTGGCGGGCGACCGCAAGTACGGAGCAACGACCAGCCCGGCTTCGCGACTGATGCTCCACAACTACCGCCTCTCGCTGCAGCATCCCGTGACGCACGAACTGCTCACGTTCGACCTCCCTGCTCCCAAGTCGTTCTATTCCGCCACAAAACCCTAATGCGCAGTCGCGCAATTGAAAATGATCAATTATCAATTGTCAATTGTCAATTATCAATTAATTCCCCCCCCCTAACCCAATGAAACTCCTTTTCCTCCTGTTGACCACGGTTTTGCATGCCTTGCCGACGGACAGCGTGTTCGTTGAGCAGCTATTGCAGAAGTATGCCCATACGGCCGAGGATGCGGGGACGCTGGTGGCAGACATCGGGTGTGAGTTTCTGGGACGGCCCTATGTGGGTGGAACACTCGAAGTGAACGCTCCTGACGAATCGCTTGTCGTGAATACGCGTGAAGTGGATTGTACGACGTTCATGGACCAGGTGCTGGCTCTTACCTTGACAGTCAAGAATGGCGCGACGGACTATGCCACCTTCTGCCGCTGGCTGACGCAGCTGCGCTATCGGGGCGGGGTGCTCAGCGGCTATGCCTCGCGCCTGCATTACTTCACCGACTTCGCTCAAGATAACTCCGAATGGTTCGAGTGTTTGCCTGCGGCGGACGATGTCCGCTATCCCCTGCAGCAGGTGACGCTCTCGTTCATGAGCACGCATCCCGACAGCTACCCCGCGCTCAAGGGAAATCCTGACGCTGTTGCCCTCATCCGCGAGGTGGAGCAGCGTTACGCCGGCTATCCCGTCCGTTATATCCCTAAGGAGAAGGCATCGCTTTTTGAACGGCTTCAGGAAGGCGACGTGGTGGCACTTCTCACGACGGTAGAGGGGCTGGACGTCTCACATCTGGGCATCGTCGTCAGGGAAAAGGGCGAACTGCGGCTGCTTCACGCCTCCTCCGCCCGCGGAAAGGTGGTGGTGGAGCCACGCTCTCTGCCGGCTATGCTCGCGGGCCGCAAATCGTGCCCCGGCATTCGCGCCATTCGCTTCGTGCCTTCGGCGCAATTAAAAATTAATGATTTACAATAAACGAATAAACCTCCGGCGCAGCCGGAACTAAACCTCGGCTACAAGCCGAACTAAACCCATAAACCAGTCATATGATGAAAGAAACGCCCGTCCTGCTGCTTACGGGTTATTTAGGCAGCGGAAAGACAACCCTCGTCAATCGAATCCTCTCGAACAAGCGTGGAATCCGTTTTGCGGTTATTGTCAATGATATAGGTGAAGTGAACATCGATGCTGACCTTATCCAGAAGGGCGGCGTCGTGGGGCAGAAGGAGGAGAGCCTCGTTGCCCTCCAGAACGGCTGCATCTGTTGCACGCTGAAGATGGATCTCATCGAGCAGCTGGGCGACATCATGAAGATGCAGCGCTTCGACTACATCGTCATCGAGGCCAGCGGCATCTGCGAGCCCGAGCCCATTGCCCGTACCATCTGCTCCATCCCCTCGATGGGCTACGAGTATGTGGTGAAGGGCATCCCGCGTCTCGACTGCATCGTCACCGTCGTCGATGCCATGCGCATGCAGAGCGAATTCGCGTGCGGCGACAACCTCCGGAAGAAAGACCTGGAGGAGGACGACATCGAGAATCTGCTCATCCAGCAAATCGAGTTCTGCGACAAGATCTTGCTCAACAAGGCATCTGAGGTAACGAAAGAGGAACTGGGACGCATCATGAGCATCATCCGCGCCCTGCAGCCAAAGGCCGAAATCATCTGCTGCGACTATGCCGACGTCGATTTGGACAAACTCATCAACACCCACGCCTTCGACTACGAAAACGTGGCCACCTCTGCCACCTGGATTCAGAAGGTCGAGGAAGGTGCCCCCGCTCCAGACGACGACGATGATGGCGATGACGATGATGATGACCACCACCATCATCACCACGACGATGACGACGACGAGCATCACCACCATCATGACGATGACGACGATGATGACGATGACGACGACGAGCATCACCACCATCATGACGATGACGACGATGATGACGATGACGAAGAAGAGCATCACCACCACCATCATCATCACCATCACCACGATGATGAAGGCGAGGCAGAGGAATACGGCATCTCCACGTGGGTCTATTATAGCCGTGCCCCCTTCGACCTGTCGAAGTTCGACGCCTTCATCGCCAAGCTATGGCCTCGCGAGGTCATCCGCGCCAAGGGCATGTGCTGGTTCCACGACGAGCCCGACACCTGCTACCTTTTCGAGCAGGCCGGACGCCAGTTCTCGCTGAAGAATATCGGCCAGTGGTTTGCCACGATGCCCGAGGACGAGCTGCGCCGTCAGCTCGAGGTAGATGCCACGCTTCAGCGCGACTGGGACGAACAGTACGGCGACCGCATGCAAAAGCTCGTCTTCATCGGCCAGCATCTTAACACGTCCTTCCTCCGCGAAGCCCTCGACGCCTGCCAGGTGGCTGGTGCCTTCGGCACAATTGAAAATTAATAATTGACAATTGATAATTTCTAATTCCTAATTTCTAATTCCTAATTTCTAATTTCTAATTCCTAATTCCTAATTCCTAATTATATATAATGAATCGTCGTGATTTTCTGAAAACCAGCGCAGCCGGTGCTGCGTTGATGGCCATGCCCGCTGCGGCATGGAGCATCACCCCCGAAGCCCCACCAAAGAGTGATGGCATGAAGCCCGAGCCCCGCACGAACCCCTTCCATCTCGGCATGGCGGGCTACACGTTTGTCAACTTCGACCTCGACACCACCCTTCGCACCATGAAGCGGCTTGACGTCCACTGGCTCTGCATCAAGGACTTCCACCTCCCGTTGGACAGCACCGACGAGCAGATCCGCGCCTTCCACGCCAAGCTGGCCGAAGCCGATGTCACCGGCTATGCCGTGGGCCCCATCTACATGAAGAGCGAGGCCGAGGTGGACCGTGCCTTTGCCTATGCCCGGCGTGTGGGTGTGAAGCTGATTGTCAGCGTGCCCAACTACGAGCTGCTGCCCTATGTGGAGAAGAAGGTGCAGGAGTACGACTTCCGCACCGCCATCCATCTGCATGGGCCCGACATGAAGCTCTATCCCGACGCCACGGACATCTGGAACAACGTCAAGGACCTCGACCCCCGCATCGGCATGTGTCTCGACATCGGCCACGACCTGCGCTTCGGTGCCGACCCCATCCGCGACCTCAAGCGTTATGCCAGTCGCGTGTTCGACATCCACCTGAAGGATGTCACGGGCAACACCCGCGAGGGCCACGCCATCGAGCTCGGACGCGGTAAGATTGACTTCCCCCGCTTCGTAAAGACCTTGCGCCGGATAGGCTACACCGGCTCGTGCAGCCTCGAGTACGAGAAGGACATGAAAGACCCCTTCCTCGGCATCGCCGAGAGCGTCGGTTACTTCCGTGCCGTCTGCGACATGGGGTAACAGGAGAGGCTATTTCTTGACAACGTATTTTTGTCCTTCTGTCACGTAGAGGCCAGGCTGTAAGGCCTTGGCCGTGCGAGCGCCGCTTTGGACGGGACGTCCCTGAATGTCAAACAGGGGACGTCCCGTTTCGTCAGTTGTTGCGGAGCCCGTGATGCCGTCACCGGACGAAGAGGTGCTGAAATGATAGCTGCCAGAGCCGAGCGTGCAGATCATCATGCCGTCGGCATAGCGAATGTCGCTCACGCCGTCAGCCTCTTCGATGGGTCTTCCGCTCTCTGACACCAGCGCATGCTCACCCCCGGCCGATGAGGCGATGGGCAGATAGAGCGTGGCCGACGTGTTGGCCGGTACGGTGCACTCATAGTCCAGATTATCCGTCCCCGTCCATGACCATGCAGAGCGTATGTCGCCATAGTAGGACTGGTAGCTGCCCTGAGCATGGGTGATGAGTTCCTGCCCTGAAGGCAGCGTGGTGCGCTTGTCGGGCTGCGGCTGCAGGATGATGTGCTTGAAGCCCGGCTGCTGCTCGTCGGCTTCGATGCCGAGCACGTAGCGGTACATCCATTCGCCGACGGCGCCGTAGGCATAGTGGTTGAAGGAGTTCATGCCCGGGTCGCCGAAGCCGCTCTGGGTGGTGTACGAGTTCCATCGTTCCCAGATGGTGGTGGCCCCCTGGTCCACGCTGTAGAGCCACGACGGGCAGCGGCGCTGCAGCAGCAGGTCGTAGGCGAGGTCCGTCAGTCCGAAGCGCGAGAGCGTCTGGTTGATGATGCCGGTGCCGACAAACCCCGTGCTGAGCGTGTAGTTGTTGCTGCGTATGGCATTGCGCAGACGCGACACGATCTTGGCTTCCTCCTCCTCGTCCGCCAGCAGGTTGAACTGCAGGGCGAGCAGATAGGCTGTCTGCGACGTCTGCTTAGGCGATGGCGTGAGGTAGCGGGTGTGGAACTCCTCCTTGATCTGTTCGTAGAGCTGCTCGTAGTGGGCAGCGCGGCGGTCGTAGGCATCCCCCTCGCGTTCGCTCAGCACACGCGACATCTTCGCCATCAGCTGGGCGTCGTAGGCATAGTAGGCAACGGCCACATAGCGTGTTTCGGTCGAGGCGAAGGCGAGCCAGTCGCCGTAGGCCAGCCCAGCGCCCTGGTATTTATAGCCGTCGCCCGTCTGCGTGGCGAGCCAGCCCATGTATTTCTCCATGGAGGCATAGTTCTCGCGGATGGCCTCTTTGTCGCCGTACATCAGGTAGATGTTCCAGGGCACCACGATGCCCGCATCCGCCCAGGCGGCTTCGCCGAAGCCCACCCAGTTGTGCGGCGCCACGCTGGGGTAGGCACCGTCGCTGCGCTGTCCGTCGCGCATGTCCTGCATCCACTTGCGGTAGAACGATTCCATGAAGGCGTTGTACATGCCTGTGCGGGAGAAGATCTGCGTGTCGGCCGTCCATCCCAGCCGTTCGTCGCGTTGCGGGCAGTCGGTGGGCACGCTGAGCAGGTTGCCGCGCTGGCCCCAGACGATGTTCGAGAACAGCCGGTTGACAAGCGGATGGCTCATCTCCACCCGTCCCCCGTCGTCGGTGGACGAGCTGATGGGCTGAGCTTCGATGGAGAGAATCTCCACATCATCTGACGGTGTGACTTCGCAATAGCGGAAGCCGAAGAACGATGTGGAGGGGTGGTACGTCTCGCCCTCGCCGTCGCCGCGCAGCGTATAGTAGAGCGATGCCTTGGCCGAGCGCAGGTTGGCCAGATAGGGTGTACCTCCCGGCCCGTCGTTGCCGCGGCTGCGCGAGCCGTTGTCGTTCAGCATCTCGACGAAGCGCATCTTCAGTCTGCACCCCGCCTGGCCCTTCACGTTGAAGCAGACCCAGCCGACGATGTTCTGTCCGAAGTCAAAGACCACGGCCTGTCCTTTCTTGACGCTGACGGGAGCTGTCCCCTCCGAGGTGGCGACGACGTTCGCCTCGCCGAAGTCGGTGCCCGTAGCCTTGCTGCCTTCGTACACCGTGGCCGTCCTGACCTGCTGTACGCCGTCCGGCAGGGTGAGGACGTAACCGCCCGTGAAGGCCTCGACGCGTCCGCCGAAGTCCTTGTTCTCGGCCACGCCACACCACTGGCAGTCGTCGTAGGCCGCCGTTGTCCAGTCGTCGGCAAGGCGTGCGTCGTAGATCTCCCCGTCGTAGATGTCGCCCAGCTTCAGGGCACCTTTTTTCGACGAGTGCCACGAGAGGTCGCTGACGACGATGTCCTGCGAGCCGTCGTCGTAGGTGATGACGAGCTTTGCCAGGAATCCCAGCGAGGGCGAGCCGTAGATGCCGTGCATGACCGCTCCGGTCCACCAGCCGGTGGTGACGACGGCTCCGAGGGCGTTATCCCCCTCGACAAGGAGGGCGGTGACGTCGTGGGCCGAGTAGAACACCCGTTCCCTGTAGTCCGTCCAGCCGGGTTTCAGCTCCTCGTAGCGGATGGTGCCGTCGGGCTGGCGATGGCCTACGCGCTCACCGTTGACGAAGAGGTCATAGACGCCCAGCGCGGAGGTGAACAGCCTGGCCGAGGCCACCTTCTTCGTCACGCTGAAGGTCTTGCGGAACATGGGCATGCCCGCCTGCTGCGACTGCATCACCTTCTTCTCGCCGGCGGTCGATTTCACATGACACATGCGGCTTCCGTCCATCACCTCGATGCTGGCGTCGAAGAAGTAATCCGACGACAGCCCCTCGAAGTCCTCCGACAGGGTGACGCTGGTGCCCCCCTGCTCGTCGTATTCCGTGACGACGATGTTGTCGTAGTAAGCCTCTTCGCCCGTGTTGGGATCCACGCGCATGCCGATGTCGCCCTTCACGGCCGTCCCTGTGTTGTCGGCGAAGGTGTCAACCAGCTGCCCGTCGATAGAGGTGCGGATGACGCCGTTCTCCACCTCGATGCGATAGTGGTGCGTATGCCCGAGGAGGTCGCTTTTCTTGAACTGGGTGAAGGTGGCGTCGTTCCATGTCAGCCCTCCGCCGATGTAGGTGTGGTGCCTGACGGCCGGGTTGGCGTTGTCGTGGCAGTTGATTTGCCACATGTGGTAGGAGTTAGAGGCGGTGTGGGCGAAGATGAGGGCGGCTGATGCCTTCACGAGCAGCATGTCGAAGTCGATGCTGTAGTGGACGTGCTCGTTCGTCTCGGTCTTCTGCCAGGCATAGACGGACGACGATGTCGAGCCCACGATGCGCAGCTTGCCGTCCGTCACCGTCCCGGCCGTGAAGCTGTTCGTGGTCGAGAAGTCCTCGGCGAAGAGCACGGTGCCGTCAGCGCGGCTGACGAGGATGTCGTCATAGACGCCTATTTCGGCCCGTGAGTCGCGTTCGCCATGATCCTCGCGCATGCCGATTTTGCCGAACCGGAAGTTGCCGCTGCGTTCGTCCACGAGCGTACCATTTATGAAGGTACGTGCGCGCGAAGCGCCGGTGACCTCGATGCGGAGTAGGAACTCGTCCGTGTTGTTCAGTTCGACCTTTCCAGTCAGGTTGATGTTGTCGAGGCAGGCCGGCGAGCCGTTTGTCCAGACGTGAGGGCGTAGGCGGGGATAGTCGCCCTCGGTGTTCAGCTGCCAGAAGTAGAAGTTGTCGTTGCCCTGTCCGGCGAAGCACAGTCCGGCAGCCGTGCGCTCGATGCGCACCTTTCCCTCAACGGTGTAGTCGGCCATCTCGTCGTCCGTCTCGCCGGCTTTCAGGTCGCTGGCTTTAATCCACATGGCGCCGCTCCAGCCGTCGGCCATCAGGCCCGTGTCGAACCATGCCGTCTCCGTCGATTGGGCTTCGTGGCCCTTGTTGTCGCGGACGGCGACGGTCCAGTAGTAGCGCTGTGCAGGCAGTAGCGACGCCCCCGTGGCTGGCACGTTCACCGACGTCTCGCGTTCGACGATGCCCGAGTCCCACACGATGTCGTCGCCCTCGGGGTCGGAGGTGATGACAATCCGGTAGGATGTCTGCCATACGCCTCGTTCGTCCGACTGCAGCTGCCACGAGAAGTTGGGCGTCTGCGTGTCGATGGGCGACGGGTTACGCAGCGATTGCACGCGCAGGTTGTTCACGGTGAGGGCGTGTGCCGGCATGGCGAGCGTCAGTGCCAGCACAGCAGCGAGGAACGGGCTCCGGTATTTCATGTTCGAGGGAGATTTTTTGGTGTGGGGGAGGGATGATAAGACTAACAGACTATTAGACTAACAGACTGGCAGATAATAGCCCGGCAACAAATTCGTCCGCGGAACATCCATCTGATAGTCTGAATAGTCTGATAGTCTGAATAGTCTGTTAGTCTGCCAGTCTGTTAGTCTATAATAGTCTGTCAGTCTAAGAAAGTCTGTCAGTCTAAAAGTTACTTCTCTTCGAGGTTGAAGGCGATGTTGACGTTGTAGGTCTTGCTGCCGTCGATGACGCTGGCGCTGAGGGTCAGCGTGTAGTACTTCACCTTCTTGTAGGTCTCGACGGTGAAGGTAGCCTTGCCGCTCTCGTAGCTGTAGATCTTCTCGTCGCCGTCCCAGCTGTAGCTTAACTCGCCGGTCTTCTCGTTCTTCCAGCCCCAGTTGCCGACAAAGATCTTGCCGTTCTTGAAGAGGATGATGAACGAGCCCGCCTGGGTGAACATGACGTCGGTGATGACCATGTCGGCGGGCAGCTCAGCCTTCAGCTGCGGAGCCTTCTCCTTGGCATAGTCGAGGATGGCGTTGAAGCTGGGGGCTTCAGGTACGTCGAAGACCTTCGAGGCCTTGACGGCACCGTCGATGGTGATGTGGGTGTGGACGATGTTCCAGTTGCGGCAGAGGTCGATGGTGAGGTCGCTGTCAGAAACCTTGCCCAAGGCCTGCACGGCATAGGTGACGCCCTCCGAAACCTGGCTGTTCAGGTAAATGGTGGTCGAGGTGATGACGTCGTTGGCGCTGTTCACCTGCAGGTGGCAGACGAACCTCTTGTTGCTGTCGTAGATGGTGTAGATGTTCTCCTTGACCTCGTAGGTGCCGTAGATGTAGTCGGGGACGTAGATGTTAGCACGTGTTGCGGCAGGTTCGCTTTCGGGGCGGAGGGAGATGATGGCCTTGCCCGTCTCGGTGAGCACGACGTCGGTGTAGGGAGCTTTCGTGTCGGCGAACGTCAGCTTGAGGGCTTTGTCCTTCAGCTCGAGGGTCTTGACTTCAGGGGCGTCCGACAGGTTGTTGTCGTCGTCGTGTTTGCATGCGGTGAAGATGGGGAGGATGCATGCGATGGCTAAGAGAATGGAAACTTTTTTCATACGATGTAAAGGTTAATGATTGGGGTTATTTAGAAACAATAGTAGAGGCGGAAGTTCAGCACGGGCCAGACGGGGATGCCTGAAAGGATGTCGAGGGCCTTGTTGAACTCTTCGTTCTTGACGTCGTTTGAGGTGAAGGCAGCCCATGTCTCTTCGGTGGGCGACCATGCGTTGAGCGTCGGCTTGCCCCAGTACTGCACGCCGAGGTCCATGGCGAAGTTGAGGTGATGGTCCGAGACGGGACGTCCGAAGCCGATGCCGGCATAGGGCTTGAGCCCGGCCGTGCGCACGGCGGCCTTCACGATGCCGTTGTTGTCGGGTGTGATGAGCATGCCGCCCACCATGACACCCTCGCTGTTGCTGACGCCCTGCAGGGCGGCGGTGTTCTGGGCAACGATGAAGTTAGGCGACCCGACGTAGAGGCCCGTGGTGAGGTGGAACGAGCTCTCGGGGAAGGGGTAGATGTCGGCAAGCAGCTTAGCGTCCATCATGTGCAGCTTCGCCTCCACGGTCGTGGAGTACTGGATGTTGCGGATGGAGTAGGGGATAGTGGCCTGTCGGCCAAGCTGCGGCAGGGCGCTGACGCCGGCGCGCAGGGTGACGAAGCGGGTGACGGGAGTGGCGAGCTCCAGTCCGGCACCAGCCGTACCCGCCTCAACGCCAACGGCAAAACGGTCGAAAATAAACTCTTCGGCATGGGCGGCGCTCAGCCCGCATAACAGCATGGCGGCGCAAATAAACAGTCTGGTTCTTTTCATTTTTGTTGTATTTAATGGTTTTGAATGGATGAATCCTTTTTTACTCTTGGCCGCAAAGATATGCATATCTTTTTTCTTATGCAAATTTTTGCGGTTTTTTTGACTTTTCATCGCGAATGGACGTAACAATTATCAACCCTCAACTCTCTTACCTCGATTTCCGCTGCAAAGATACGGCGAAAATTTTGTTCCACCAAACATTATCCCGAAAAAAAATCGAAAATTATTCATTTTTTTTGAAAATGATTTGTTTGTTGGATTTTTATTATTCCCGTGATGGTGGTGGAAGTAATCGAAAATGTCGCATTGTCGCATTGTAGCATTGTAGCATTGTAGCATTTTCCTCCTGCACATGCGCGAACCCAATAAATGGAAGGGAAGAATGGTTTTATATATATTATATATTATAATCATATTTTATATTTCCATATATATTAATAATCGCGCGCACGCCGGAAAGGTTGTGCTACAATGCTACAATGCTACAATGCTACGCTCTTTTCCCCGTGCAGAAAAGCCCTTTCCACACAGAGAAATCCCCTTCCTACGCGTACGTCGGCTCGAATTTCTGCCAAACCGCCGCAGCAACTTCCACCCGAAAAAATGTCGCATCACCCCGTTTTTCGGTCTTCGTCGTCGCCCCCAAAAATCGCCTTTTCTCCCCAAAAACGACCCAACCCGGTATAAAAAACACCCCCACCCGGTATATTTTTGACCCCTTTCGACCACCAAAAAAAGCACTTTTTTTAGTCTGAAACCGGTAGATGACCCCCTGTTTTTTGCCCATTTTTTGGTACCGAAAACCCCGAAAAAGTAGACGCCACCCCCCCAAAAAAACATAACGCCCCCAGCCCAGGCATAAAAAAAGTGTGGGAATTTTCTTGCATCGCCACAGAAAATAACTAATAATTGATTCGGACGGGTGTCTGAAATGTAGGCCCAATTTTCGGCTCACATCGCCATCGATTATATCTTCATTAAATGATCATGAATGAACGTCAACGCAATTGTGCGTCCACGTTCATCCGAAAACAACGAGCGCAGATTTCAGCTATTCTTCGTGCGCGGATTTCTTATAATGGAGTATGGAGCAGTTGCGGCGGGTGAGGAGTTGGCGGGCGACGCGGCGGATGTCGGCGGCGGTGACGGAACGGTAGCGGCGGATCTCGTCGTCGGTGTAGGCTCCGTAGAGGGTCTGCTGCGTGAGGCTCACGGCGACGTTCACGGGGTTGATGGCTGACCAGAGGCGGTCGGACTCGAAACGGTTGCGCACCTTGTCGAGCTCGTAGTCGCTGACGGGCTCTGTCTGCAGCCGGCGTATCTCGGCACGGAGGGCTGCTTCGGCTTCGGCAAACGACAGGCCGGGGGCGAGACGGCCCTCGACGATGACGAGGCCGGCATCGGTGCTGCCCGTGATGTAGGCGTCGATGCTGCTGAACCGTTTCTGCTCGTTCACGAGCCGCTGGGCCAGCCGCCCGCTCTGTCCCGCGGCAAGAAGGTCGGTGATGACGTCGCAGACGTAGAAGTCGGGCGAGTAGTGGTCGGGCATGTGCCACGCCATCACCAGCATGTCCATCGGCACGTCGCGACGGACCGTCTTCCGCCGCAGTCGCTGCTGGGGAGGCTCTGTCAGATTGTTTTCTTTAGACTAGCAGACTGTCAGACTAACAGACTGGCAGACTATCAGACTATCCAGACTATCAGATGAATGTTCCGCGGACGGGTGTGTTGCTGGGCTATTATCTGCCAGTCTGTTAGTCTGATAGTCTGCCAGTCTGTTAGTATGATAGTCTGATGGTCTTGATTCGTCTGCGGCAAAGTGTCTCTCTGCGAGCGAGAGTGTCTCGTCCCACGAGAGGGCTCCGGCGACGGCGAGGATGGCTCCCTCGGGACGGTAGTGGCGGTGGTAGAAGGCGCGGAGGGCGTCGGGCGTGGCGCTCTCGATGTGCGAGGGGGTGATGCCGATGGCAGGCCAGCGGTAGGGGTGGACGCGGTAGGCGAGGGCGCGGATGAGGTGCTGCACGTCGCCGTAGGGCTGGCTGAGGTAGCGCTGCTTGAACTCCTCGGTCACCACTTGCTTCTGCACCTCGACGCTCTGGGCATCGAGCGTGAGGCCGTGCATGCGGTCGGCTTCGAGGAAGAATGCCGTCTCGGCATGCTCGCGCGGCACGGTGATGTAGAAGGTGGTGAAGTCGTTGTTGGTGAAGGCATTGTTCTCGCCGCCGCAGAACTGCACGCGGCTGTCGTAGTCGGGTACGCGCGCCGTGCCTTCGAACATCAGGTGTTCAAGCAGATGTGCCCAGCCTGTGTGGTCGGGGTCTTCGTCGCGGGCACCGACGGGGTAGAGGATGCAGAGCGACACCATCTGCGTGTCCGCCACCTCGGCATGCACCAGCTGCAGACCGCCCGGGAGTATCTGGGAATGGATTTCCATTTATTTGTCGAGGACGACAATGTGCTTGATGCGGACGTCCTCGAAGGGGCGTTTGTCGGCGTTGACGGCGCGCTTCTCAATCTTCGTCAGCACCTCGTCGCCTTCGATGACCTCGCCGAAGACGGTGTAGAAGCCGTCGAGGCTGGCTTCGCCGCCGACGGTCTTATAGACCTGGCGCTGCTCTTTCGAGTAGGCGAAGGGCTTGCGCAGGGCCATCACGGAGTCGGTCTTCTCCTTGATCTCTTCCTTGACGTAATAGATGCCGCGCTTGTTGTCCTTCTGCTTCATCTCCTTGAGCTTAGCCTGATAGGAGGGCTGCTTGGTGATGCTGTCGAAGACGAGCTCGCGGCGTTTCTTGTTGATGCGTATCTCGTCGTTGTTGAGGCGCACGTCCTGATGTCGGTAGCCGGTGACGATGTAGAATTGTCCGCCGCTGGACTCCTGCATGGGCTTGTAGCTGGCCATGGCGAGGGCGCCGCGGCGATGGTAGTACTTCTCGGGCATGAGCTCGGGCTTGAGCGTGTAGTCGACGTCGCCCGTGCCGAGTTTCGTCTCCATCGTGGCGGTCTTGGAGGCTGGGTCGCCGGCCTGGATGAGCGAGCCGGAGATGATGCGGTAGAACGTCTGTCCGTCGTAGTAGCCGCGCTGCGCCAGCTTGACGAAGTTATGGCGATGGCGGGGGGTGTCGCGGAACAGACGGAGCGTGATGTCGCCCTCGGAGGTCTCGATGCGCACATACTGGTCGGCATCGACGGGGATGGTGTCGGCATCGACGGCCGCCTGGGGGGCGGGGGCGGACTTGCCCTTCTTGTCGCCTGCGCAGGAGGCTAAAGCAAGGGAGAAACACAGCAGCAACGCTGCAACGGAAATGAAATAGGGAGCTCTTTTCATAATTTCTGGATTTTTCTTTGCAAAGAAACAACTTTTTTCTTTATCTTTGCACACAGATTCAAAGAAATTGTCATTTTTAATTCATTTTTTGTATCATGAAACCTACATTGTTTGTGTTGGCTGCGGGTATGGGAAGCCGTTATGGCGGCCTGAAGCAGCTTGACGGTCTGGGCCCGAGCGGCGAGACCATTATGGACTATTCGATCTACGACGCCATCCGCGCCGGCTTCGGGAAGATTGTCTTTGTCATCCGCAAGGATTTCGAGCAGGACTTCCGCGACAAGGTGCTGAGCAAGTACGAGGGGCACGTTCCCACGGAGCTGGTGTTCCAGGCCATCACCGACCTGCCCGCGGGCTTCACCTGTCCCGAGGAGCGCGTCAAGCCGTGGGGCACGAACCACGCCGTGCTGATGGGCAAGGACGTCATCAGCGAGCCCTTCTGCGTCATCAACGCCGACGACTTCTACGGCCGCGATGCCTTTGCCGTCATGGGCAAGCACCTGGCAGCCCTGCCCGAAGGGAGCAAGAACGAATACTCGATGGTGGGCTTCCGCGTGGCTAACACCCTGAGCGAGAACGGCACCGTGGCCCGCGGCATCTGCAGCACCGACGAGGGCGGAAACCTCACCACCGTCGTCGAACGTACGGAGATCATGCGCGTTGACGGCCCCGTCTGCTACAAGGACGAAGAGGGCAAGTGGGTGGCCGTGCCCGACACGACGCCCGTGTCGATGAATATGTGGGGCTTCACGCCCGACTACTTCAAGTACAGCGAGGAGATGTTCGTCGATTTCCTGAAGGAGAACATCGGCAAGCCGAAGGCTGAGTTCTTCATCCCCCTGGTCGTCAACAACCTCATCACCACGGGCCGTGCCCGCGTGAAGGTGCTCGACACGACGGCGGTGTGGTTCGGCGTGACGTATGCTGCCGACCGTCAGGACACCGTCGATAAGATCAAGGCGCTTGTCGATGCGGGCGAATATCCCGCCAAGCTGTTCTGAGCTGCCGAGCCATGAAGGTCGTTGACCTTATTGTGACAGAGTCCGTCGCTGCAAGCACGGGCGCCCAGCGTCTGGTGCTTGCTGCGGCGGACGGCTCGTCGCTGCCCGCTGTCCGTCCCGGGCAGTTCGTGGAGGTGCGCATCGACGCGACGCCCGGCGTGCTGCTGCGCCGTCCCATCTCGGTTCATGACGTCAGGGGCGAGGCCGCGTTCGTCCTGCTGGTGCAGCGTGTCGGCAAGGGTACGGCCTGGCTGTGCAGCCGCCGCGAAGGCGACGTGGTGAATGTGGTGATGCCCCTCGGCAACGGCTTCACCACCGTGCCCTGTCCGGCCCGTCCCCTTCTCATCGGGGGTGGGGTAGGCGTGGCGCCGCTGCTGCTGCTGGGCAAGGAGCTGACGAGGATGGGCTCGGAGCCCACCTTCCTGCTGGGGGCGAGGACGGAGAACGACCTTCTCTGCCTGACGCGCTTCGAGCAGGCTGCCCGCACGCTGGTCGCCACCGAGAACGGCGGAGCGGGCGAGAAGGGGCTGGTGACCCAGCACAGCGTGTTGGAACGCGAGCGCTTCGACTTCATCTACACCTGCGGCCCGATGCCGATGATGAAGGCTGTGGCCAGGGTGGCAAAGGCGAAGGGCATACTCTGCGAGGTGTCGCTGGAAAACCGTATGGCATGCGGCCTCGGAGCCTGCCTATGCTGTGTCGAGGATACAATCCACGGCCACGTCTGCGTATGCAAGGAAGGCCCCGTGTTCCGAACCGAACAGCTGAAATGGAAGATGGAGGATTAAGAAATGTAACTAAAATAACCAAATAATCCAATCGTAAATCGTAAATTGTCAAATAGTAAATTAAAATAATGTTTTCTCCGATCAGAATAGGAAATCTCGTCTTGCGCAACCCTGTGCTGACTGCATCGGGCACGTTCGGCTATGGCACTGAGTATGCCGACTTCGTGGACTTCAATCGTCTGGGCGGCATTATCGTCAAGGGCACGACGCTCCACCACCGCGAGGGTAACCCCTATCCCCGCATGGCCGAGACGCCTTCGGGCATGCTCAATGCCGTAGGGCTTCAGAATAAGGGGGTGGACCACTTTGTCCACACCATCTATCCCGCTATCTGCGACCTGCCGACGAACGTCATCGTCAACGTGTCAGGCTCCACCATCGACGACTATGTGGCTGTGGCTGAGCAGATAGATGCCCTGGAGCAGATTCCTGCCATCGAGCTGAACATCTCGTGCCCCAACGTGAAGCAGGGCGGCATGGCCTTCGGCGTCACGGAGGACGGGGCAGCGGCAGTGGTGAAGGCCGTACGCGAGGTGTATCACAAGACACTCATCGTGAAGCTTTCGCCCAACGTGACGGACATCGTGGCTATTGCCCGTGCCGTCGAGGAGGCCGGAGCCGACAGCGTGTCGCTCATCAACACGCTGCTGGGCATGGCCATCAATGCGGAGAAACGACGCCCGGTGCTCTCGACCGTCACCGGCGGACTGAGCGGACCTGCCGTCAAGCCCGTGGCGCTGCGCATGGTGTGGCAGGTGGCGCATGCCGTGACGATTCCCGTCGTCGGACTGGGAGGTATCATGAACGGCACCGATGCCATCGAGTTCCTGCTGGCCGGTGCCAAAGCCGTCGAGGTGGGAACGGCAAACTTCATCGATCCCGCAGTCACCATGCACATCGTCGATGAGATGGAGGACTACCTTCGCCGACACGGCATGAACGAGTGGGAAGAAGTGACGATGATATAGCACGAAAAAAGCAGCCACGTCTGTGACTGCCATTGAGTTGCGGAGGAAGGATTCGAACCATCGACCTTTGGGTTATGAGCCCAACGAGCTACCACTGCTCCACTCCGCGATGTTTTCGGCTGCAAAGGTAGAGCCTTTCTGCCGATAAAACAAATAGGAGTAGCTTATTTTAAGTAATTTTAATATATCAAAATGAAGGACCAGACACGCCAGGCCCTGATAGAAGCGGCCAGAACGCTCTTCATCACAAAAGGTTATGACGGCACCACCATGATCGACGTGGCCGAGCAGGCCGACAAAGGCCGCCGGACGCTCTACTACTATTTCAGCAGTAAGAAAGCCCTGTTGCGCGCCGTAGCCGAGACGGAGCTGGAGCGCATCATCGACGTCCTCGACGCGGTGGTGGAGAAGGACACGCCCGCCAGCGATAAGATGGTGGAGTTCGTCATGAGCCGGCTGAACAATGTCCGTCACTCCATCTTCCGGAATGGTTCGCTGCGTGCTGACTTCACACGCTTTATGCGCACCATCGACAGCATCCGCGCCAAGTGCGAGAAACGCGAGATAGCCCTCATCGAGCGCATCCTTCTTCAGGGCGTTCACGAAGGGCAGTTTCATGTGGAGAACATCCACATCATGGCGCAGTTCATCCACTATAGCGCCAAGGGCCTCGAGAACCCCTATATACGCGGCGAGATAGCCTCAGGCAACGATGTGCAGCTGCTCCACCGCATGGCGCGCAAGGTCATCCTCGGCGCCCTGCGGTAATGGACAATAGATAATTGAAACTATGAACATCCTCTACGAAGACAACCATATCATCATCGTCAACAAAGCTGTTGGCGAGATTGTCCAGGGCGACAAGACGGGCGACAAGCCCTTGTCGGAAATCGTGGCTGACTACCTGAAGGAGAAGTATAACAAGCCCGGAGCGGCCTTCGTGGGCGTACCGCACCGGCTCGACCGTCCCACCAGCGGCATCGTCGTGCTGGCCAAGACTAGCAAGGCCCTCGAACGTCTTAACGACATGTTCCGCCGCGGCGATGTGGAGAAGACCTACTGGGCCATTGTCGGCAACCGTCCTCCGGAGGAGGCTGCCGAGCTTACCCATTGGCTCGTACGCAACGAACAGCAGAACAAGTCCTATGCCTACGACCGCGAACGTCCGGGGGCCAAACAAGCCGTGCTTGACTATCGCCTCCTTGTCAGTCTGAAGAACTACCATCTGCTCGAAGTGGAGCTGAAGACAGGACGTCATCATCAGATACGCTGTCAGCTGGCCAAGATTGGCTGCCCCATCAAGGGCGACCTCAAGTATGGTGCCCCCCGCTCTAATCCCGACGGCAGCATCAGCCTCCACGCCCGCCGCGTGCGTTTCGTCCATCCCGTTTCGCACATCGATATCGACGTCACCGCTCCTGTCCCCGACAACACCCTCTGGCAAGCTGCCGAGAGTGCCATGAAGATTGAGGATTGAGAGACAACGATAACGTTAACGATAACGATAATTATTGAAGACTGAGGGTTATAATGATTATCCGCAAAGCAACAAAAGCTGACATTCCTGTCATCTACGAACTCATCAAGGGATTGGCTGAATATGAACGCCGTCCGCAGGATGTGACAGGAAGCGAGGATGCTCTTGCCTACTGGCTCTTTGAACGTGGCATTGCCACAACGCTGATAGGGGAGCTGGATGGCCGTGCCGTAGCATACGCCCTCTATTATCCAGTGTTCGGCTCATTTGCTGCCGAGGGCAGGGTGCACCTTGAAGACCTTTTCGTCCTTCCTGAACTGCGTGGCGAGGGACTGGGCCGTCAGCTCCTTGCCCGTGTTGCTGCCGAAGTGCTTGCCGAAGGCTACACCGGCATGGAGTGGAGTGCCCTTGCCTGGAATACCCCTGCTGTCCGTTTCTACACCCGTTTAGGTGCTGCCGAAGATTCGGGCCGCACCTACATGTCTTTTACTCACACCCAGCTGATGAAGATATCAGCATTGGCAGAGCGATAAGCACATATCCGTCTCATCGCCTTTCCTGGCTCACTATCCATGGGCAAAGCCTATGGTCGGCGTTATTTTACGCTACGGACGTGGAGTTATGATGGGTGTTCCGTCGGGGGTTAGCCCTTCGGCTGAGATGGTGAGGGCGCGGCTGTAGCCGTTGTTGTAGAAGGATATGGTGGCCTGGCCTTCAGCATTGGTCGTGACTTCGGGATTCCAGTAGAGGGTGCGGCGGTAGTCCTTGTCGCCCTGCACGGGGCCGTTCGGGTAGGTGGGGGCGTAGAATTCTACCACGGGGGTATAGCCGGAGAAGGTGGTAAGGCGCTCGTTTTTTCCGCGGCGTTCAGCGAAGGCCGCATCGCCGTAATCCACTTCAGCAATCAGGAACTTGTCGCCTCTGTACAGGTATCGCAGAAAATCCTGATATTCTGAATCTATCATCAGCCTGTTTGCATAGTGTTTGAAGCTGGGCAGGACGCGCGGGTCGTAGTTGATGGTGTCGTAAATCATGACGGACTTGATGTATTCCATATCGCTTTTCTTTATCCGTTCTCCGAGGTTGCTGGACGACTCCTCGTTGGTGATGTCGCGTTCCGTTCCTTCGCTCCAGCCGTCGCCCAGGTCTTCTTGCAGCATCCGCCAGTTGTGCTTGTCAAGCACTTCGCCACCCGCCATTGGGATGATGTATCGATGTACCGTGTGGTCATAGACGCTCAGACCGTAACGGTCTCCTAAAAAACCAATCCGATAGAGGTATTCATAAAGTCTGTAGGTGTAGTCACCCTCGTCGAAAATATCCTCGCAGGCGGCTGCGGCATCGTAGGCGTGGAAGGTGCCGTAATCGACGTAGAGCACGTTGGCCTTGATTTCCACCTCGTCGAGGGTGATGGCGTCGTGGGGCATGAGGAAGTCGTTGATGTCCTCGCGCCACGAGGGCAGCAGGGCGTTCGATGCCCTGTGGTCGGGCAGGTAGGTGTCGAGCGGGGTGTAGGCATAGACTCCAGGCTTGTACGAGCGCTCGAGCCGCATGCGCGTGGTGGCCTTCTTCATGATTTTCATGTCCTGCTCGGTGTGGTAGTAGAGATGCCATTTCCCCTCGAAGTCCTGTAGGCCCACGCTCCAATAGCCCTCGGCGTCGGTGGTGACGGACGCTTTCTGCTCCAGGTCACGTTCGGGCGAGACGAGGAGCACATCGACCTTTGTGTTCGACAGGGGACGCTCGGTGATGCGGCTGAAGGCCCAGCCTTCAAGGACAAGCTGCTGCTCGGTGTAGTGGCGCACCTTGAAGGGGGTGACGCCTGCCATCTGCTGCCAGTCGTAGCGCGTCCATCCCTGCACAAGCATCAAGAGGTCGAGAGCGGACTTCCTTTCGGAAGAATTAGGAATTAGGAATGAGGAATTAGGAATTGGGTTAGAGGAATTAGGAATTAGGAATGAGGAATTAGGAATTGGGTTAGAGGGCGCAGAATGGGCTCCATCCGCAGGGATAATTCCTAATTCCTCATTCCTAATTTTATAATTTTCTAATTCCTCATTCCTAATTTTATAATTTTCTTCAAAGTACCACCCCGGCTCTTCGATAAGTCCCTTGAGCTCGGAAGAAAGGAGCATGTAGGTGCGGATGTCGTCGGCGTATGCGGTGCCGTAGTCGGCGGCGTCGCGCACGGCGAGTGAGAAGGTGAGGGGCATGCCGGACGAGAAGGTCATCTGGATTCTCTCGAAAGGCTTGTATTCGGGTTTGGTGGCCGTATAGGTGACGGGAACCGTTGCCGTGCCGTTATCGACAAACACCGTGCGCTGGGCAAGGATGTCGCCCGCGGGGTTGTAGAGCGTGAACTGGCAGACGCCCGTGGGGACTTGGCGGGTGGAGATGCCGATGTCGTAGGTGATGACCTGCGTACTGATTTGCTGCGTCACACCGAAGCCGTTGTCCGTGGGGGTATAGACGGTGTCGTTCCGGGCTGCGACATGGATGGTGTCGAAGGCGCAGAGCTGTCCGCGCCCCGTGAGGGTATAGGCCAGCAGGGTGTCAGCGGTCATGCCGACGGCGTCGATGTGGGCGATGAGCGTATGGTCGTGCTGCGTGAGATGGAGCGCACAGCCCTGTCTTTCGGCTTTGGGGAGCGTACACTCGTACTCCTTGCCGTCAAGCGTGGCGATGAGCTTCTCGCTGCCCGCAGCGGTCTGCCACTCGAAGCTGCCCATGCCCCGATGCTGGGGGCTGAGGGTGACAGCCTTGCCGTCCTTCGTGCGCAGACCGTCGATGTTAACTCCCAGCCCGTTGTCGTCTGTGGCCTTGAAGGCGATGTTGCATGGAATGCCGCTGATGAGGTGACCTCCCTCGGGGAAGAAGGAGAGCGTCAGCCCTCTCGGTTTCTGCCTGGACGGTTGGGGACGAAAGATTTCGTGATAGGGATATTCGCCTACGACGGGGTTGTCGTAATATCCCTCCCGCTCGGGAAACTGATAGACGGGGATGACGCGGGAGAAGATGGCGGCATCGTCGAAGTTGAGCATGGAGTGGGTGTAGGCACGAATCTGGTAATAGCCACTGGGCAGGTTGACGGCTCCGCGACGGTCGATGGCCTCCCTCACGGAGGTATCGACAAGCTGGAAGGCACCGTGGCAGCGGCCACCGACAATCTTCAGCTTGTGCTGTTTGATGATGACGCCGGTGGGCGAGAGCAGGTCGACGTAGAGAACGCGGCTGGCGGGTGCATGAAGGCCTGTGTCGTCGGTGACGTAGGCGGCGTAGTAGATGGTCTCGCCCTGGAAATAGGCGGTGTTGTCGAAGTGGAGATAGACGCGCTCGCGGGGACAGACGCGCAGGAAATAGTTGTAGTACGAGGCGAGGTAGCGCAGCTTGGCCAGATCGTCCTTCTTGCTTTCGTCGATGTCGTTCCACTTGGGCACGACGAGCGGAGAGTCCTTCACAAGCGTTTCAGGCAGGGTGAGGAGGCTGTCGGCCGAAAAGCCGATGCCGGCAGTCGAAGTCTCCAGAACAAGGTCTTCAGGACGATAGACGGTCTGCTTGGTGATAGAGACAACCTTGTCCACGACAAAGGTGAAGTAGTAGTTGAACTGTGTGTTGCCGATGAATACCGGCATGTGAACGCGCATGGTACGCCTCACCTGGTCAGCCGCGTTTCTTCGGGCGGCAGAGCGGGTGCGGAAACGCGAAGGGAGCAGCGGCGTGATGTCCTTCCTGACGCCGCCCTCGACGGGGTAGTTGACGTCGGGGATGAGGAAACCGCTCAATCCCGTCCCGCCGGGGACGAACGAGGGCATCATCTCGTCCGTATGCTCGAGCGTATAGCCCACGCCGCTCTGCAGACGGTTCGGATCGCGATAGTTGACGCTGCTCCACGGAATCATCATGGGTGCCTGACGCTTGTTGACAACGGAGAAGTTGAGCGCAATGTCCGACACGTACCACGTGGCACCGATGACGTCGTCGGCATAGCGGTAGCGATGGTCCTCGCCCCCGTCGAGGTCGGTGAAGGCCTCGGCCTTGATGCCTTGGCGGAATCCTACGTTCCTGTCGCACGACACGTCGTCCAAACGTATCGCATAGCGTACCACATACTCTGGCTTGCCTTTAGGCTCTTTTTTGAATATCGATACCTTCTCCCCTGCAGACGAGGAAAGGGCAAAGGCTGCCATTATAATAATAAGGTACACGTATCGTTTCATGACGCTGCTGGGTTCGGACGGGACAAAGTTAGTGAAAGTTGTACGATAAACCATGCATTTTCTTATATTTTATTATAAAGAGTCTCAAAAAAGGAAAATAAATACCCCTTTTGATGTTTTTTTTTCTTTTTTCTCGTGTTTTTCGCTTTTTTGCACTATCTTCGCCTTCAAAATAAGAAGTAAAGCACTATGATGGAAGCATGGAACGCCCTCGAAGGGGCACAGAAAGTGTTTTGGTGCGTGGCCATTGTGGCCAGCATCGTGTTTGTCATTCAGACCATTATGACGTTCGTCGGCCTGGACAGTGATACTGATTTGGACACCGGTGGCCTGGACGTGGACGAAGGTATCTCGGGCTTCTTCAGCCTGAAAAACCTTGTGAATTTCCTGCTGGGTTACGGCTGGGCAGGCGTCGTTTTCAAGAACATGATTCACTCGACGTTGTGGATTCAGCTGGCGGCAGTTGGCGTGGGTCTCTTGTTTGTGCTGGTGTGGGTCGTCATCATCCGTCAGGTCATGAAACTGGGTGTGGATAAGACGTTCCACATCGAGGAGACAGTTGGCCTTGTGGCCGATGTGTACCTCCGTATCCCTGCGGCAAAAGCATCCAGCGGCAAGGTGATGGTCAGCGTCCGGGGTTCGGTGCACGAGCTTGAAGCCGTCACGGCGGGCGATGCCATTCCCACGGGAGCCAAAGCACGCATCGTCTCCGTCGTTAGCCAGGATTCTGTGCTGGTGGAGGCTGTATGACGGCTGAATTATAATTAGGAATTAAGAATTTAACAATTAATAAAAAAGCATTTATTTATGGATCCGTTTTTCTTGATTATGCTGCTTGTCGTCGTCGTGTTTGTGATGATAGCAGCTGTTGTTCGGCGCTATCGCCGTTGCCCGTCGGATAAAATCCTTGTCGTTTATGGCAAGACGGGCGGAGGCAGCGCCAAGTGTATCCACGGTGGAGGTAAGTTCGTGTGGCCCATCATCCAGGACTATGCGTACCTGAACCTGACGCCTATCAGCATTGACGCCAACCTGACGAATGCCCTTTCGAAGCAGAACATCCGTGTCGATGTCCCCTGCCGTTTCACGGTTGGTATTTCGACGGAAAGCGACTCGATGAACAATGCCGCTGAGCGTCTGCTGGGCCTGAGCGCCAACGAGATTCAGGAACTGGCCCGCGACATTCTGTTCGGACAGCTCCGTCTGGTCATCGCCACCATGAGCATCGAGGAAATCAACAGCGACCGCGACAAGTTCCTTGAGGCTATCTCAAAGAACGTGGAGGTGGAACTGAAGAAGATTGGCCTTCGCCTGATTAACGTTAATGTTACCGACATCAAGGACGAGAGCGGCTACATTGAGGCTCTCGGTAAGGAGGCTGCCGCAAAGGCCATCAACGAAGCCAAGGTGAGCGTAGCCGAGCAGGACAAATACGGTGAAATCGGTAAGGCCGAGGCTGTCCGCGACACCCGCATCCGGACGAGTGAGGCCAATGCCATTGCTGTGCAGGGTGAGAATACGGCACAGATTGAGATTGCTAACTCAAACGCATCGCGCCGCCAGAAGGAGGCTGAAGCGTTGCGTCTGGCTGTGGCTGCCGAGAAGGTGCAGCAGGCTCGTGCCTTGCAGGAGGCATACGCCGCCGAGCGCGAGGCTGAGCTTGCCCGTGCCGAACGCGAGCGCAGCACCCAGCAGGCAAACGTCATTGTGCCGCAGGAGGTGGAGAAGCAGCGCATTGTCATCGAGGCTGAGGCTGAAGCCGAGCGTGCCCGTGTGCAAGCCAAGGGTGAAGCCGACGCCCTCTTCGCCAAGATGGAGGCACAAGGTAAGGGTTCGTACGAAATCCTGACGAAGCAGGCACAAGGCTACGACAAGATGGTGCAGGCAGCGGGCGGAGACGCCAACAAGGCCTACATGCTGTTGCTGCTTGACAAGCTGCCCGAACTCGTAACCACTCAGGTGGAAGCCGTCAAGGGCATCAACATCGACCACGTCACCGTGTGGGACAACGGCGCGAAGGGCGAGGACGGCAAAGGCTCGACGGCCAACTTCATCAGCGGACTGATGAAGTCCGTGCCCCCGCTCAGCGATCTCTTCGACCTGGCTGGCATGAATCTGCCACAGTACCTCGGGTCGAAGAAAGAAGAGCCTGCCCAGGAAGAAAAAGAGTGATTGATATTTACTATTTGACGATTTACGATGTACTATTTAGTTGTCAATTTGATTATTTGATGATTTCGTGGCATCATACGCAAAATGGCTAAATAATCCAATCATAAATTAATTGTAACTAGTAAATCTTCAAATAGTAAATTATATAGGGTTGTTAAATCGTAAATCATCGAGATGTTAATAAAACTCCTTGCGGCCGTAGCGCCTGTTCTCTACTTGCTTTTTTATATTTACTATAAGGATAAAAAAGCCCCCGAACCAACTGACCAGCTCCTGAAAGCCTTCCGTTATGGCGTTCTCAGCGCCATCTGTGTGATGGTGGTGATGTCACCCTTCGGGTCGTCGAACCACCCCGTGGGCTTCCTGCAATGCATGAAAGTCAGTTTCTTTGAGGCCGGTATTCCTGAGGAGTTTTTCAAGTGGCTGTTTCTATATGTCCTGATATGGCGTTCACCACAGTTCGATGAGTACATCGACGGCATTGTTTATGCGGTGTTTATCTCCATGGGCTTTGCCTGTTTGGAGAATGTGATGTATGTGCTCCACGGCACAATGGGTACTGCTGTTGCACGTGCCTTGCTGTCTGTGCCCGCCCATTTCCTCTTCGCTGTCATCATGGGCTACTACTTCTCGATGGGCAAGTTCCATCCCGAGAACCGCACCCGCTTCATGGTGCTGAGCCTCGTGCTCCCCGTTGTTGCCCACGGACTGTTTGACACTTTCGCCTTCTGGATGGAGTCCTTGCATGAGAACACCATCTATACGGCGGTGTTCGTGACGTTCATTGCCTGTGACATCTGGCTGTGGCGCCGTTGCACGCGACTTATCCGTAAGAGTGTGCTGCTGTCCGACGAGGCTCGTGCTGAAGCCGAGTCGTTAGCGTTCGTCCAGGCCCAGGAGGCTGCCGAACGTCTTCCGGCGGCGTTGCCTGTTGATGGCCGTTGGGCCGATACGCCTATCGCCATCTTCCGCGTCAAAGAGGACGATGCCGAACATGCTGATGAATCCGTGACGTACAAGCTGCTTATCGAATGTAAGGACGATGCAAAAATCATCATCAACGAACGTGATGCATTCTTTGCCAAAGAGGGAACGAACTATAGGCTCACGTTGCCGGCGGGAGAATACACCATACGTGCTGTCAATCTTGCCCGTTACGAGCAGATGACGACGCAGACGGTCAAGCTCACGCAGAACCGGCGCATCACCGTTGCCTTCTCAGCTTGGGAGCGAATACCCGCTTGGGCGCGCACAGTCATGGTCGGCATAGTCGCCATTGCACTCTACCAGTGGTTCATTGGCGGAGGACTGTTTTAAAAATAGGAATTAGAAATTAGGAATAGAAAAAAGCAATTAGGAATTGAAAAAGGCCATTTGCTTTTGACATTTTGGTTGATGCCAGACTCTGTCGATAGGCAGTAGAAATACAACAAGCGCCCCACAAACACCATAGCGGTTTGTGGGGCGCAATCTTTTAACCTTACTTTCTGTTATCAGGCGGGGCGGATGGCCTCGGAGGGACAAGCGTCGGCGCAAGTGCCGCAGTCAACGCAAGCAGCGGGGTCGATAACATACTTGGTGTCGCCCTCGGAGATAGCCTCGTTAGGGCATTCGTCAATGCAAGTGCCGCATTTGATGCAGTCGTCTGTGATAATGTAAGCCATTGTTTTTCGAATTAAACGTTGTTTTTACTACTAATCGGCCGCGAAGATACAGCGTTTTGAGCGAAGTGCAAAATAAAATCGAAATTATTTAGTGCTTCTCGGCAAAGAAACCCTTCTCATACGTCTCAAAGGGCAATTCTTAGAGCGGCGTGAACCTACAAGCAAGCAAGGATGGTCGATTCTAGACAAGAGAAGAGATGCCAGCGGTTTCACATAATAAAAACAGCACAGCTTAGCACCTCGGTGCTAAGCTGTGTGTTCGTTTCCGTGTGTGTGGTACGGATGGGCGTTTAGTAGGTGATCAGCGGCTCGAGTTCCTTGGCCTGGGCAATCATCTTCTCCACTTCCGAGACGGAGGGAACGCGGTTGCACAGGTTCTTCTCCTCGTTGACAGCCACAAGCTTGGGCTGGAGGTTGGCGGGAACGCGATGACGGAACTCCTTGACGGTGTCAACGCCAGCAGCTTCGAGCAGTTCGGCAAACTGTCCGGCAATACCCTTGATACGGAACAGGTCGGCGTGATTGGTCCACTTCAGAATCAGCTTTTCGCTGATGCCTGTTGCCTCAGCCATGGCTACACGGCCCTTCTTGGCTGCGCACTTCTCCAGCAGATCTTCTGTTGTTTTCACTCCGGCGGCCTGCAGCTTCTCTGCATAAACGGGGCCGATGCCTTCTACGTCAATAATTTTGTAACCCATAGTAATAAATGATTTTTAAGTTGATGATAAAGAAAACTTTTTCGGGGCGAAATTAGCAAATTGAAAACAAATGTGCAAGAAAAATCGCATTTTTTTTCGTTGCCGTTTATTTGTGCTCCCTTGGCGCTTGTCTTTTTACTTGTCATCAGGCCATGGACAAGGCTGTCCAGATGCTTGAAAGATGGGGCGTTGAGCATTCATGGTACGGAGACCTTTGCCTAATCGTCGGGAGAGGCGGCGAACGCGTTTGGGGTGTTCGGCGGCCACATCGTTTTCCTCGCTGATGTCTTTTCGAATATTGTAGAGTTCCTTTCGTCCGGTCTTGTAGTCGTAGATGAGTTTCCAGTCTCCCTTGCGGATAGCGCAGTTTAAGTCGATTCCTGGGCCGCGGTTGCCCCACACATGCGGGTAGTTCCATATCATAACACGCCTTCGTGAGAAACTAAATCTTCTTTTCAGCAGAGGTACAAAGCTTCGGCCATCGACGGTCTGCGGAACCCTATAGTGTCGTACGCCAGCCATATCCAGAATCGAGGGAAAGAAATCCTCAATAAGCACGTAACTATCACAGCGCGTATTCTCTTTGACGATGCCTGGCCAGCGTACGATCATCGGCTCGCGTATGCCTCCTTCGAGCAACGAACCTTTGCCGCTGCGAAGAGGGGCATTCTGCGTGTAGAGTGGTTCGTCGCGCCATGTTGCGCCCGTAGCATAGCCACCGTTGTCGCTCATGAAGAGGACGACGGTGTTCTCAGCCTGACCATTGCTGTCAAGCCAATCGAGGATGTCGCCTAAGCTCTTGTCCATCCCCTCGATAAGCGAGGCGTATGCAGCTTCTTTTTCCGATAGCCCTTTCTTGCGGTATTTTTCGAAAAAGCGCATGTCACGATCGATGGGGATGTGGACGGCGTAGTGGGACATGTAAAGGAAGAAGGGAGGTGGCTCCTTTTCCGTCTTCCACTCATGAAGTGCCTCCAGCGCCTCAATCGTCAGTGCTTCAGTAAGGAATGTTCCTGTGCCCCAGTACTTCTTCAAGCCGGGGATGGCGAACTGAGCAACGGGCTTACCGTAGGCATCGTAGCCGAAGTTGCGTTCGCTCAGATAGGTGGCAGGGCCTCCAGCCGCATGACCCGCGATGTTCACGTCGAAACCGAAATGCGTTGGCGATTCGCCGGGCGTGTCCTGTGCGCCCCAATGCGCTTTTCCACAGTGAATGGTGTGATAACCATTCTCATGGAGGATGTCAACAAAGGAACGAGCAACGAATGTGTTGGGTGTGCCTTCTGTTTGGCAGACACCGTTGTAGTTCCAGTCGGGTGGAGTGAGTAGGTCATCAGGCTCATCGGTCATCTGGTCTTTTCGGAACGTCCAGTTTGTCACGCGATGGCGAGCAGCGTTGGCTCCTGTCAACAGCGAACAGCGGCTGGGTGAACTGATGGGGCTTGCGTATGCTTGCGTGAAGAGCATCCCCTGCTGTGTCAGACGTTCCATGTTCGGCGTCTCGTAGACGGCATTGAGAGGTGTTCGTTGCGTCCAGAAGGGTACGGACGTATCCTGCCAGCCCATATCATCAACCATGAATAGGATAATGTTTGGTCTGCTTTCCTGTGAATGTCTAGCCTGAAGAGGCGCGATGGCGGTAAAAGCCGTTGCCAGGGCTACTGGCACCCGAAAAAGGCCATCTCTCTGTTTCGTCATCTTCGCTAATCCCATAGTTTCTCAAGGGTGGCACTGGGGTAGTAGTGATGGAGTATTTCGTCGCAGGTATAGCCTTTTGAGGCCATGACGGCTGCGCCTATCTGGCACATGCCGACACCATGTCCCCAGCCACGTCCTTTTAGCAACCATTCGTTGGCGTTCTTCAGGGGGGTGAAGCAGCTGCTGTAGAGATGGGTGGGTGAGAGGATGCGACGGATTTCGAGTTCCTTTCCGACGATGAGCGTGCGGCGTGTGCCTATGATTTTCAGCTTGCTGATGCGGCCTGATACGCCTCGTTCGATGGGGATGAGGTCAGTGATGGTGCCAAAGTCGATGCCGCTTTTTTCCTTGATGATGTTGCCGAGTTGTTCGGAGGTGTAGTGTACTTCCCAACGGAAAAAGTCGTGAGTCGAGGCGTCGTAGTTGTTTAGGATGGTGCGCAGGAGAGCATCGTCGTGTGTGTCGCAGTAGGCGTGGCCCTCTTCGTCGCAGTCGGTGACAGAGGGAAGCTCGGGGTGGGGCGTGTCGTCCCAACAGGTTTCGTAAAGTTCTGTAACACCACCGCAGCATTTGCTGAAACGGGCATCAACGACGTTTCCTTCGAATGTCAGCACCATGCCGCGCGTCTCGGCCGTGGCGCGCACGGCGGCATCGGTGATGCGTGCCAAGCCCTGATAGCGCTGACAGTGGTCGTCGGCGCAGACGTCGAAGAGAGTATGGTCCTCACGATCGTACCAGCGTATGAGAGCGGGTGGGGGAGTGGCTGGTTTTTCCGGATATTCCGGACTCTCCGGATATTCCGGACTCTCCGGATATTCCGGACTTTCCGGACTTTCCGGACTTACCGGTTTTTTCATCTGAGCGCGGCGGTTCAACTGGGCGAGGATCCAGCTGCGGGAAACAATGGCATGGACTTTTAGGAACTCAATGGGTGCCTGGGGATTCATCTCGGAGGAGATGACACTCTTCAGGTATTTCTCCAAGGGAATGTCGTTGACGGCCCATGTCTCATCACCATCAGGGACAAGGCGCAGCGTGCCTTCGAAACGTTGCTCCTCCTGTTGCTCCCAATGGAACTGCTTGCCGATAGTGACGCCATGCAGGGTGAAGTCATCGTCATGCCTGCCGTAGCGAATCTCCTTTGCTCGCATGATGCCGACGCTGATAGTGGGCTCCTTCTGCAGTCCGCATTGGAGGAGGATGTCGCGCGCTTCTTCAGGGGTGAGATTGTTGTAGTCTTCCCGTCGAGGGGCTATCAGCAGGCCACACATATCCAGAGCGCCTGGGCTGATGAGTCGCTGACGTTCATCGGAGCGGAAGAAGCAAGCGGGGCGATGTTTCCTTCTGGGGATAATGAGGAGAAGGCCGTGAACCAGGATGAGGTTGACGTCGTCAGAATAAGATTGAAGGTCGCCGCCCGATTTCATCCTTCGTTTTTTCGCCATGCCAAAGCCCAAACAAGTTTGGCTTTGGTCATCTGGCTTAACAAAAACGTTTACAATGACCTTGAAGCCTAGGGGGGCTATTTCCGTAGGCGATGTGAACTCTGCTGCATGGGCAACAACGTATTCCACGAGCGGTACGCCCTTCCATCGCCCGGCTTGAAGGTGCTGATGGTCGGGTGCAGAGGCTCCGCAATGAGGGCCATTATAGAAAATCATGAAGTCATCGCCCAGTTGCTTCTGCGCTTGCTGCATGACGGGCAGAATGCCTTGAAGTGTTTGTGGCTGATGGCGGGTGGAGACAATCGTGTAATGCTCTTCTAAAATAGGATAAGGGTTGACGAGCAGTTCCCATCCGTCGCAGAGCACCATGGCCTCTTGTTCTGCCGGGCGGTTTTGCGGGCATAGAAAGCAGGGGCGTTCATTGAGAGCTGATTTATCAACGTTGGCAGCTGTGCTGCGGATGCGGGCTGGATTGTGCTGGATGAGTACGGGGCAGTCGAAGCCCTGAATGTCTAAACGTCGAGTCAGCACTCCCTTCAGCGCCTCGTGGTTCTCACGTGCCAACGCCCAGCGGCTCAATTGTGTCGAAAAGAAATGGCTCACCATCTTGTTCTCTATGGTTTTACGATTTGCGGTTTATGCGTACTTGCAGCTCGGCTGTGCGAACGAAGTCTTTGTAGGTGTTGTTGCGGTTCAGCCTTTCGGGGCTGAGGTTGGCATCGCTGTTGCCCTCCCAGCGCCGGCAGAGGTAGAGGCTCTCGTAGATGCGTCCGATGTGGTATGTTCGGCTGATGGCGAGACCGACGGCATAGTCTTCGCCGTAGGAGACGTTCGGGAAGCCCACTTCGCGGATGACGGGGGTGTAGAAGCAGCGTGGCGCGCCGAGGCCGTTGATGCGCAGGGCATTGTTCATGCCGTTTTCGTCAGTCCATTCGCGGTGGTCGATGAGCCCTGGGGGCAGAGGGTGAAGGGAAAAGTCGCACAGCTCGTAACTGCCGATGAGCATGGCGCAGCGCTCGCGGTGGAAGGCATCGACGATGGTTTGCAGCACGTGGGGGGACGAATAGAGGTCGTCCGAATCGAGCTGCACGGCAAAGCGTCCGCACTTCGGATGGCGGATGGCCATATCCCAGCAGCCTCCGATGCCCAGGTCGGTGCGCTCGGGGATGAGTTCGACGACTTGTCCATCTGTCAAGTTGCCCGCTTCGGCAATCCTTTTATGGGTGCCGTCAGTGGATTGGTTGTTGATGACGATGACGTTGAAGGGGAATGAGGCCTGCTGGCTGAGTGCTGAGCGGATGGCGTCGGCGATGGTGCGCTCGCGGTTGCGCACGGGGATGATGACGCTGGCTTCGACGGGGAAGTGGCCGGCTGTGGGGTCGATGGTGCGGAGGGTGTCCTTTGAGATGAGTGCCCCGAGCTGCTGCAGGTGATGTGTGCAGGCACGTTCCATCTCAATTTGGATGGCGCGGTTGCGCGGATCGACATAGTCGAACTGCTTCTGTCCTGAGGTGCGGGTGTCGTTCTCTTCCTCAGTATAAAGGTACTCCGGGATATGCACGATGTTGCCTTTACGCGAAAGGAACAGACGCAGCTGGTAGAATCCGGCGTACTTCAGCTCTTCGGGGTCGGAGGCGGCGAAGTCGCACACGGCAGTCCGGCGGAGCAGTACGAGCGAGCCGAAATCGAAATCGTCCCTGAGAGCCCCCTCCTGATAGTCGATGGTGGGCACGGGGATGTGCTTGTTGCGATCGGCATAGACCATGAGTGCGCCGGTGGCATCAGCCACGCCCACCATCCGCTCCAGCGCTCGATACCCCAGCGTGATAGGGGTGGGTTGGGTGCAAAGTAGCAGGTAGTCCTCGCGGGCAGCCTTTGCCATGCTGACGATGGCACTCGTTGCCAGTGCCTTCTGCAGCGGAATGAAGGGTGCCCCTACGGGCTGTTCGTCGTTTGTCAGGAACACCACGTCGCCCACGAAAGGCTCATGCTCAAACACCTTGCTGAGCGTCTCCCCCTGTGGCTTGTCCACGTAGGGAATAAAACAGTCGATTCTCGGTTTCATACATTAGGTATTTTGACGGCAAAGATATCCTATTTTTCTGAAAAAAGAAAGAAATTTTTAGGGAGGTTCAAAAAAAATAGTATTCTTGCGAAAAACCGATAAACTCGGCGTGTACCCTTAAAAATGTTGAATAAATTTTGTGGTTCGGCCTTTTTCTGCTACTTTTGCAAACTAAAATGGATACGTGTGCGCCTATGTGCGAGGAAACAAGGGATAAGAAGCAGAGCCTTATCGGCTTATCGCTGGCAGAGCTACAGGAAATCTGCCGGAGCGAGGACTTGCCGTCGTATGCTGCGCGGCAGATGATGGACTGGCTCTACGTGCGCCGTGCAACGTCGATTGACGACATGACCAACCTCTCGAAGGCGGCACGCGCCCGGCTTTCTGAACGTTTCTGCGTCGGCATCATGCCCCCCGCCGAGGCCGTCCGTAGCACCGACGGCACGGTGAAGTATCTGTTTGAAGTAAACCCCTCTTCCGACAATCAGCTAAAACACTTTGTCGAGGCTGTCTTCATCCCCGACGGGGAGCGGGCTACGCTGTGCGTCTCGTCGCAGGTGGGGTGCAAGATGCATTGCCAATTCTGCATGACGGGACGTCAGGGCTGGCATGGGAACCTCAGCGCTGGAGACATTCTGAATCAGGTGCTTGCCATCCCCGAAAGTCAGCAGCTGACAAACGTGGTGCTGATGGGCATGGGCGAACCGATGGACAACCTTGATGCCGTGCTGAAGGCTCTTGCGCTGATGACCTCCACACCGGGCATGGGCTGGAGTCCCCGTCGCATCACGGTCTCCACCGTTGGTGTCAAGGGTACGTTGGAGCGCTTTATCCGCGAGTCTGAGTGCCATCTTGCCATCAGCCTTCACGCTGCTTCGCCAGAGGTTCGCAGCGCCATGATGCCTGCCGAGCGCATCTGCTCCATGACGCAGCTACTTGAGTTGCTTCGCCGGTACGACTGGAGCGGGCAGCGTCGGCTGTCGTTCGAGTACATTCTGTTCCGTGGCGTCAACGACTCAATGGCCGATGCCCGACGGCTGGTGCGGCTGCTGGAAGGCCTCCATTGCCGCGTCAACCTCATCCGTTTCCATCGCATCCCCGATGCCGAGCTAGAGGGGACGGACCAGGACGGCATGCTCCGTTTCCGCGACTTCCTGACACAGCATGGGGTGTTCGCTACCATCCGTGCCTCGCGAGGCGAGGACGTTATGGCTGCATGCGGCATGCTGAGCACTTTAAAAATTAGGAATTAGGAATTAGAAATTGACGTTGAGGAGAATTATTTATCAGAAATCTGGAATATTATAAAGTATGAAGAGACATTGGATTTATTTATTGATAGCCATGCTTGTGTTGGGCGGATGCCAGCATAAGGAATCATCAGCCGACGCCTCGTCGAAGGCTGGCGGCGGTTCGGCTCCCGCCGTAGGTCAGCAGAGAACATCGAAGGGCAAGCCCAAGAAAAAGAAAAAGACCTTCTCGTTGCAGCCTCAAATCGGAGGCGCACCCTACGAACTGTTGGTGCTGATGGACGATGCCCAGTGGGAGCGTCCCGTGGGGCGGGCCCTGTTTGAGGTTCTCGATACCGACCTCCCTGGTGTTGCACAGCCGGAACGACAGTTTCGCATGACGCGCATCGCTCCCGCCAACTTCGGCAACATCTTCAAGGTGTACCGCAACATCCTTCAGGCAGATATTCAGAACATCTATTCGACGGCAAAGCTCAAGTTCACTCGCGACGTCTATGCCCGGGGGCAGATGGTGATGACGCTGCAGGCCCACGATGAGGAACAGCTGACGGCCTTCATCCAGAGCAACGGACAGCAGATTCTCGACTTCTTCACCCGTGTCGAGTTCAACCGCCAGGTGGAATTTCTCGAGGAGCAGCACAACCCGACGGTCACCGAAAAGGTCGAGCAGCAGTTTGGCTGCACCGTTTGGGTGCCTGTCGAGTTGAACAAGTTCAAGCAAGGTAAAAACTTCTTCTGGGCCTCTACCAACCGTGGCTCGAAGGACCTGAACTTCGTCATCTACACCTATCCCTACACCAGCCCCAACACCTTCACGCTGGACTACTTCATGCAGAAGCGCGACTCGGTGATGAAGGCCAACATCCCCGGTGGCCCCGAAGGCAGTTACATGACCACGCAGCACCAGTTCGTCGATGTCACCGACGGCACCGTCAGGGGCGAGTATGCCCAGATAGCTCGCGGGCTGTGGCGCGTTGAAGGCGACCACATGGGCGGACCGTTCGTCTCGCACAGCCGTGTGGATGTCGCCAACAACCGTGTGGTGGTGGTCGAGGGCTTCGTCTATGCCCCCGAGTCGCTGAAGCGCAACCTCATCCGCTCGCTCGAGGCCTCGCTCTACACCCTCGCCCTGCCCAACGAGCAGGATGTGGACAACTTCACCTTCGGCCTCGAGGAGGTCACCGTTTCTCCCGTCAAACCGTAGTTTGTTCACTCAACAAGACAACAAGTCAATAAGATACGATAGAAAAACAGTATATGGAAAATCAGAGAATACGTGTCGCCATCACGCAGGGCGACGTCAATGGTATCGGTTACGAAGTCATTCTGAAGACGTTTTCCGACCCCACTATGTTAGAAATCTGCACCCCTATCATCTACGGGTCGCCCAAGATAATGACGTACCATCGCAAGGCCCTCGACCTGCCCGTCAATTTCACCATTGTCGGTTCAGCCGCCGAGGCTGTGGATGGACGCGTCAATGTCGTCAACTGCAACGAAGAGGAGGTGAAGGTCGAGCTTGGCCACGCTTCTGCCGAATCGGGAAAAGCGGCTTTCGAAGCTCTTGAGAAAGCCCTTGTGGACTTTGGTAAAGGCGGCTACGACGTCCTCGTCACCGCTCCCATTGACAAGCACACTATCCAGTCGGACAGCTTCCGCTTCAACGGCCACACCGACTATCTCGAAAACCGCATCGGCGGAGGTCAGAAGGCCTTGATGGTGCTGGCGAAGGACGACCTGCGTGTGGCTTTGGTGACGACGCACGAGCCCGTCGGCAAGGTGGCTTCGCTCATCACGAAGGAGACCGTCAAGGAACGGCTGATCCAGTTTTCGCAGTCGTTGAAAAACGATTTCGCTATCCGCTCGCCGCGCATAGCCGTGCTCGGCCTCAATCCGCATGCCGGCGACGGCGGCCTGCTGGGCAGCGAAGAGCAGGAGGTCATCACCCCCGCCATCGAGGAGGCACGTGTCGAGGGCGTCGTCTGCTACGGTCCCTTCCCGTCCGACGGCTTCTGGGGAGCCGGTTCCTTCACGAAGTTCGACGGCATCCTCGCCATGTACCACGACCAGGGCCTTGTCCCCTTCAAGCTACTCGCCATGGACGAAGGCGTCAACCTGACGGCTGGTCTGCCGCTTGTCCGCACCTCGCCCGACCACGGCACAGCCTACGACATCGCCGGCAAGAACATCGCCTCCGAAGCCTCGTTCCGCAACGCGGTCTATCTGGGCATCGACGTGTTCCGCCATCGTCAGGGCGAGAAGGCCATCCGCCGCAACCCGCTGCGCAAGTCGTTCTTCGACCGTCGCGACGACAGTGACCGGCTCAAGAAAATGGATACAACAGACGAACAATGAACCACCAGAAGATACAGGAAACCAAACAGCGCTTCGGCATCATCGGCAACTCGCCCGAATTGCTCAGGGCCATCGACATCGCCCTGCAGGTGGCGCCGACCGACCTCTCGGTGCTCATCACCGGCGAGAGCGGCGTCGGCAAGGAGCACTTTCCGCAGATCATCCACCACAACAGCGCCCGCAAGCACAACAAGTATATCGCCGTCAACTGCGGAGCCATTCCCGAGGGCACCATCGACTCCGAGCTCTTCGGTCACGAGAAAGGTGCTTTCACCGGAGCCATCAGCGAGCGCAAGGGCTATTTCGCCGAGGCTGACAAGGGCACCATCTTTCTCGACGAGATTGGCGAGCTTCCCCTGGCCACGCAGGCTCGTCTGCTGCGTGTGCTCGAGTCCGGCGAGTACATCCGCGTCGGCTCGTCGACGGTCGAGAAGACCAACGTCCGCATCGTGGCAGCTACCAATGTGGACCTCACCGAAGCCATCGAGAAGGGGCGTTTCCGCCAGGACTTGTTCTACCGTCTCAGCACCATTCCCATTCGTGTGCCCGCGCTGCGCGAACGTCCCGGCGACGTCGAGCTCCTCTTCCGCAAGTTTGCCTTCGAGGTGGCCGAGAAGTACACCATCCCCGGTATACGCCTGACCGAGGAGGCGAAGGAGAAGCTGCTGGCTTATCCCTGGCCCGGCAACGTGCGCCAGCTGAAGAACATCACCGAGCAGATTTCCCTGCTCTCCGAGCAACGCGAGATTACAGCCGAGGCGCTGGGCGACTATCTGCCTCCCGTCGCTCGGAACCTGCCCGTGACCTTCGGCCTCGATGAAGAAGTCCGTGACAGCTCGTTTGCCAACGAGCGCCAGATACTCTATCAGATACTCTTCGACCTGCGCCGCGATGTGACCGATTTGCGCGAACAGCTCAAGTCGCTGATGCAGAAAAACTCCGCCGATCTTCCCCCCGCTGACTATACCCCCGAGGCGAAAGCCGCCAACACCATCGACATCTCCAGCTCATCCCCCCGCCAGACGTACTACGGCAGCCGCCTGCACCACGCCTCGGCCGTGCAGCACTCCGCCATCGGAGGCGACGAGGCTGAGACCATCGAGGAGACGCTTTCCATTCAGGACGGCGAGCGCGAGCTCATCCGCAAGGCTCTTGAACGCCATCGTGGCCGGCGCAAGGATGCCGCCCGTGACCTCGGCATCTCCGAGCGTACACTCTATCGGAAAATAAAGTTGTTGCACCTCGATGACGAATGACGCCATGACCCCGCAGCACGTCCGTAAACCCGTCGCCCGCTCTGTGGCCACGCCATGCCGCCTCCTGGTGGCAGCCCTGGCGCTGCTGCTCGCGTCGTGTACCATACAATACCGCTTCAACGGCGCTTCCATCAACTACAACGAGGTGAAGTCCATCACCATCGAGAACTTCGCCAACCGCGCCCTCTTCCAGTGGGGACCGATGGAGAGCATGTTCAACCTGTCGCTCACCGACATCTATGCCCGCCAGACGAAGCTGAAGCAGGTGTCCCGTAACGGTGACCTCATCCTCAAGGGCGAGATTTCGAGCTACGACCAGCTGAACAAGTCCGTGTCGTCCGACGGCTATTCCGCCATGATGCAGCTGAAGATGACGGTGAAGGTGACCTACGAAAACACCACTAACCACACCGAGGATTTCGAGAAGTCGTTCTCCGCCACTCGCGAGTTCGATGCCACCCAGCAGCTCAACGACGTTCAGGAAGAACTGGTGCAGCAGATGATTAACGAGATTGTGGAGCAAATCTTCAACGCCACCGTGGCCAACTGGTAAATTTCGTTTAACGTTTAATGTTTAACGAGCAAGTCCGGCGTCCATGCGAAGCCAAATAGTAAATAATTTTATGAACGAAGAATTGATACGCCATCTCACCGGTCACCCCGAACGGATGAACAGCGATAGCCTCTATCAGCTTCGTACGGTCGTTGCCCGCTACCCCTATTATCAGGCCGCCCGCCTGCTGATGCTCAGCAACCTCTATCTGCTCCACGACCCCGACTTTACGACCGAGCTCCAGCGCAGCGTCTTCTACATCCGCGACCGCCGCGCCCTCTGGCAGATAGTAAACGAAGGCCTCCCCCTGCCTACAGGGGTTAGTGGTGAGGGGATAGAGGTTAGGGTCAACGCTGGCACAGCAAACAACTCTCACCCCTCACCCCTCACCCCTAGCCCTTCCCAGGGGATGGAGGCAAGCTCTTCCCAGCAGGCGGATGCCGCGAAAGCCTCTATGGCGTTGATAGACGCTTTCCTCGAATCTCTTCCCGACCAGCCCGCCACGCTCATCCCCGACACACCTGTGGCAACGGATTATCTCGCCACGCTTGGCTGGACTTCGACGGACGATGACCTTCCCCAGCCTACAGGGGTTAGTGGTGAGGGGTCAGAGGTCAGAAGTCAGAGGTCAGAGGTTAGAGGTAAGGTTAACGATAACGTTAACGATGGAAAATTATCAATTGTCAATTCTCAACCGACGCCAAACCGAGAGCCATCAAGCTTGCTTGAATGGCCGAGGAGCGAAGGAGGAAGGCGAAGCCAATTGTCAATTGCGCCGAAGGCGCCTAACCCCTCGGACGAGGCACCCGACGACCTCCTCCAACCCGAGTTTTTGACCGAAACGCTCGCCCGCATTTACATCAAGCAAAAAAAATATGACCGTGCACTTGCAATTATTCGGTCGCTTTATTTGAATTTTCCAGAAAAAAGCATTTACTTTGCAGACCAAATTCGATTTTTAGAGAAATTAGTCCGAAATAATCAATTAAAAAAAGATAAGTAAAAATGTACTTAGTTAGTGTTATTCTGATCGTTATCGTATCGATACTGATGTGTGTAATCGTTCTTATTCAGAACTCAAAGGGTGGCGGCTTAGCTTCCGCATTTGCATCTTCAAACCAGATTATGGGTGTTCGCAAGACCACCGACTTCCTGGAGAAGACCACGTGGGTGCTTGCCGGCATTATGGTTGTCCTTAGCATTGTTGCAGCATACGCTCTGCCGCACCATGTTTCTTCACAGGGCAGCGCCGTCATGGAGCGCGCCATCAACGAAAGCGCCACCAATGCGCAGACCGTCCCCGGCTTCGACGCTCCCGCCACCGACGCTGAGGCTCCCGCTGCTCCCGCTGAGGAAGTTCCTCTGGAGAACTGATTCCCCCATGTGCCGGCATCTCATGCCGGCTCTTTTTTTCATCTCACATACTTTTATTTTGTTTTTCAATTCAGGGTGTTCCTCGTGAGAGGCGCACCCCCTTTTCATCTTAACTATGCATCGTGAATTACGATGGCTATTGGTAGCGGGTTGTTCCTGTTCAACAAACATAAGGGGGGCGTCTGAGGACGACCCCTTTCTTTTTGCGGAAAGGGGGGAAGCTTTTCTTGGCGCAGTACTTCGTTTATAAACAGGGGCCGTGTTTATATAAACAGGGGCGGCGTTTATATAAACAGGGGCGCTGTTTATAAACAACGTTTGATTTCCGGAAAAGGTCTGGGGCAAACAAACGTATCTTCCGAAAAAAACATGAAAAACTACTACACTACTACACCAACCGACCCTGCGCGCTGATTAGAAGATGCTTAAACGATGTAGAAGGCAATAATATCTACATCGTTCTACATCAATCTACATCGATGCATTTTCTGAACTGGCTCTATAGGATACGTTTTTGTTCGTAGATTTTACGGATAAATCCGATTTTTGGAAAGGAAGAACTTAAAGTCAAACAATTTGAAAAGCTTAATCGGCAGAGCTGTAGCATGACAAGCAGTACGAAGGCCCCTGAATATTGTCTTATCTAAAGCCCTTTATCCACAGCAATGCGGACTCGAGGGGGGCTTCGGTTTCGACGTCGGGTTTGATGGGGTCGTCGCAGAAGACTTCTCCTGTGCGGGCGACATCTTTGCTGACCGTCAGCACGAGGGTGTAGCCATCGGGAAGAGGGTAGGGGATGTTGGCGCTGGCATAGCCTGCCGTGAGGCAACCGAAGGTTTTTGTGTTGTCAAGCCCTCGGAAGGCAAGTAGCGTAGCTTCGCCCGAACTGGCTGTGAGGGTGTCGGTGAGAAGAGCGATGGGTAGTCCCTCAATCCGCCCCAGGAGACTTTCGCTTAGGGCAGGACGATGGTTGCCAATCTCTGTCTTGCGGATGTATTCGGTGGTGACGGGCATGTCGTGCTGCTTTTTCTGGAACTTGAGGCATATCCCTTCGGGGATGAGGGGTGACAAGCCTGCCAGCATGGGATACATGTTACCGCCCACATTCCCACGAAGGTCGATGACGTAGCCCTTGGCGTTCGTGTGCCGACAGATGGCGTCGTAAAGGGTGAAGGTGTAGAGGGTGTCGTTGACGCTGATGCCCATGTGGGCAGGGACGCTGAGGTAGAGGATGCTGTCCTCGCGGAAGAGCGCTTGCGGAGTCTTTTCCTTTAGGGAATTGGATTCATTCAAAGGGGGACGTAACGCGGAATGCTTGCCTCCGCAGACATGAAGAGCCTCTGTGACAATCTCGTGTGCTTCGTCTAGACTGGCAATTTCCTTTGCTTGCTGCAGGGCGTGATTCTTGGCGTTTTCCCACTCTTTCCCTTCGGCGTAGAGCCCTGCCTTGTCCATGATGCGGATGCAATGATGCACATAACCCTTCGGGGTGTGGGGATTGTCAATGAACGTGCATCCCGACAAGGCGAGGAGCAGAAGAGCGCATGTAATAAACTTTGATCGGGTAACCATCGTATGCGAATGTTTATTTGGACAAAGATACAGGAATGTGAGCGATAATGCAAATCTTTGGTCTAAAAAGCAATAAAAAATTTTTTTAAGAAAGTTGATAAACCTTCCAAAAACCACCCCTTAATACGTTTGATTTTGGTTTAACGTATAAAGTTTAACGTTTAACGAACACGTCATATGATTTTAGTTTAACGTTTAAGGTTTAACGTTTAACGAACAAGTCCTCTTACCTCTTACTTCTAACCTCTTACTTCAGACCTCAACAATCAATTTTTACAAGTGAAAAAAAACTACATTTTTCCATTATTTTTCCATAAAGGCGCTCAGCACGCCCCAGAAAAAATGGAGAAACACAGAAAAAAGCGACGTATAAATAGGATAATCTGAAAAGTAAGTCGAAAAATTGTAGGAGAAAAAAGGAATTCCAAGCGCTTGCCTTTGCAGTTCCAACTGCCTGGAATTTGGAAAGCAAGCGCTTGGAATTGGAAAGAAGAGATGCAACAGGAAAAGCAATCAAAAGCAGTTCGAACGCCCCTGAATAGTAATGGTTTATTATCCTTAATGTATCATGGTGAGGTCGGCGACAATGAGGCAATGGTCGCTTAGGGTGGGCTCGTTCAGGATGCGGACGCGGCTGGGAACGAATCCCTTGACGATGATGTTGTCGAGCGCCGAACGGGGGTTATCACCAGCGGGGTAGGTGAGGAGGTCGCCCACCGTGCCATGGTTGGCCATGCGGTAGCCGGCGTGGAGGAAGGCATCGTATTCGGCGGTATTGCTGACGTTCCAGTCGGCGCAGAGGATGACGTAGGGATAGGCGTCGAAGGCCTCGATGATTTCCATAATCTGGGTCGCGCGATATTCTGCACCATGTTCGCCCTGGTTCCAGTCGAGGTGGGTGGAGACGAACTTCACGGTCTCGCCGCCGATGACGATGTCGGTCGCGAGGTAGTAGCGGGGTTGTGTGGCCTTGGCGAAGCGCGTCGTCTCGCCCATACCCAGGGGGAAGCCATTGGAGAAAATGGCGTTGCCGTTGTAGTCCCACTTGGGACCGACGATGGCGTTGGTGTAGCCGGCAAAGACTTCGTCACGGGCGGGGAGGAGCATCTGCCCGTCGGCATCGCGGACGAACTCGGGACTGTATTCGACGACGGCCATGATGTCGGCACCGACGGCGTCGATGAAACGGCGGTAGGCGAGGGCTTTGTCGGGTGCATCGTCGAGGGTGATGCTGCTGTCGGCGGCCTTGCCCAGCGCAAAGTGGCCGATGTTCCACGATGCTACGGTGATCTTCGTGAACGGCTCGGTTGCCTCCATGGTGACAGCTATCAACAAGAAAGCCCCAAACAGGGCTTTCTTGAATGATATAATACAATGGTTGGAATGACGTGTCCGCATTACTTCTTGATGTTGGGTTCTTCGAGGCCGAGGTGACGTTTCTTGTCGAGGGCCTTCAGGTAGAGGGCGATGAGGAAGGCGGCGACGCCGAAGCAGGCGAAGATGACGAGGGGCACAGTGTAGTTGTAGGGGATGAAGTCGGCACCAGATGCCTTGGCGGCGATGACGGCGGGGTTGTTGGCGTTGCTGCTGGCGAGCACGCTGCCGATGAGGGCGGGGACGAGGCAGAGGCCTATGTTCTGCACCCAGAAGATAAGGCAGTAGGCCGAGCCGAGCACCTTTTCGTCGATAATCTTGGGCACGGAGGGCCACAGGGCGGCAGGGACGAGCGAGAAGCTGATGCCGAGCACGACGATGGTGGCGTAGGCGATGAGCTTGCTGTGGGTGGCGGGAAGCACGAAGGCGAACACCAGGTGGCAGACGATGAGCAGCACGGCACCCCAGATGAGCATGGTGGCACCCTTGCCCTTATGGTCGAGGAACGAGCCGAGGAAGGGCGTGATGGCTGCCGCGCCGATGGGGAACCAACGGAAGATGTTGGCCGCAGCCTCGGGCGTGATGCCGTTGAGGTTACACTGGAGCATGTTGGCGCCGTAGCGCTGGAAGGGGAAGATGGCGCTGTAGTAGAGCACGCACAGCAGGGCTACGACCCAGAAGTTGAGCGAGCCGAAAATCTTGCCGAGGTCCTTGACCTTGAACTCTTCGTCAGGGTCGCTCTCGAGCGTTTTCTCGCCGGCGGCGACGAGCTGGCTGTCGAGCTGCTTGTCCATGAAGGTGAAGATGATGAAGTTGATGAGGCCGATGAGGAGCAGGACGGTGCAGAATCCGACGGGTGCAGCCACAGAGCCCATCTTGGCGGCGATGACGGGGCTGATGGAGAAGATGGCGAAGACGCCCACGCGGGCTATGGCCATCTCGATGCCCATAGCCAAAGCCATCTCCTTGCCTTTGAACCACTTTGCAATGGCTTTGCTGACGGTGGTGCCTGCCATCTCGCAGCCGCAGCCGAAGATCATGAAGCCGAGGGCAGCCAGCTTGGCGCTGCCGGGCATGGCCGTCCACCAGCTGTTGAGCCACGTCTCGAAGCCGCTGCCGGCAAACCAGTCGCTGACGGCGTAGAACTTGATGGCGGCGCCGACGAACATCATCGAGGCGGAGAGCACGCCTGTGAAGCGGATGCCCATCTTGTCGAGGATGATGCCGGCAAGGATGAGGAAGCCGCAGACGTTCAGGATGTACTCGGCGCTGGCGTACGTGCCGAAGACACTGGGCGACCAGCCTTTCTGCGATTCAACAAGTGCCTGAAGGGGCGACATGACGTCGACGAACATGTAGCCGAAGAACATCATCAGGGCGATGAGGATGAGGGCTGTCCAGCGGGCCCACGCTTTGTCATTCAGCTTCTGCTGAACATTCGAAATGATTTCTGACATCTTTTTGTTATTTACGATTTGACTATTTACGATTTACTATTTGCAATTGCGACTATTTACGATTTACTATTTGCGCTTTACAATTCGGTTCCCTTTTTGCTTTTCTACCTTATTTAATGTTGGGTTCTTCGATGCCGTAGTGGTTGCGGCGGTCGTCCTTGCGGATGAGGGTGGCGATGAGGACGGACACGAGGGCAAGCGTGGCGAAGATGCACATGGGCAGCGTGTAGTTGTACGTGGGTGCTCCGCTGGGTGAGGTGCCGGTGATGCACCAGCGGTCGAGGACAATGCCGATGAGCAGGGGGACGTAGCTGAGGCCTATGTTCTGAATCCAGAAGATGACGCTGTAGCCGGTGCCGAGCCTGCGATGGGGGATGACCTTGGGGATGATGGGCCAGAAGACGGCGGGCACCATCGAATAGGCTACGCCCAGCACCACCATCAGCACGATGGCGAAGCCCTGCGTCGGCAGGATGGGGAGCGCAAAGAGCAGCATGTCGGCGATGAGGATGCAGCAGCCGATGATGAGGAAGCGCGTGCCGTGGCCACGCTTGTCGTAGAGCCAGCCGAAGAGCGGCGTCAGGCACAGGCTGCACAGATGGAGCAGCGACGGCACGAAGTTGACGAAGGCCGAGTCGTCCGTAAAACCGTATTTGTTCAGCATCAGGCTGGTGGAGAACTTGTTGAAGGGCTTGACGGACGAGTAGAAGATGAGGCAGAACAGGGCGATGAGCCAGAAGCTGCGCGAGGTGAGGATGGCCTTCAGGTCGGACAGCTTGAAGCCATCGTCGTCTGATTTACTATTTGACGATTTACCATTTACTATTTGGCTGCGCATGGCCGCTACCTGGGCATCGAGCTTCTTGTCCATGACGTTGAAGACGAGGTAGGCGAGCAGGGCGACGCAGAGCAGGACGCACGATAGCAGCAGGGGCGACGACATCTGCCAGCGCTTGGCTATCATCGGGCTGAAGAACATGGCGGCAAACGAGCCCACGCGGCAAAGCGCTACCTGCACGCCCATGGCCAGGGCCATCTCGTGGCCCGTGAACCACTTGGCGATGACCTTGCTGACGGTGATGCCGCACATCTCGTAGCCCATGGCAAAGACGGCAAAACCGATGCAGGCTATGACCACCTGACGGTGATGGCCGAGGAACACCAGATGGCCAGGGTCGGCGGCCGGGCTGGGGACGTACTGTACGGCGATGTACTTGACGAATGCGCCGACGACCATCAGCGCGCAGGCGATGGTGCCGGTGAAGCGCGGGCCCATCTTGTCGAGGATGATGCCGCCGAAGATGAGCATCAGGCAGAAGACATTCAGCCAACTGTAAGACGAGTTGAAGAAGCCGTAGTCGCCAGCCGTCCAGCCGTACTGGCTCTGGAGGGCTGTCATCAGCGGAGCCATCGCGTCGTTGAGGAAGTAGCCGAACAGCATCGTCAGCGAGACGATGAGCAGCACAGCCCAACGAGAGCCCCTATTGTCGGAAATCAGTTTTTCAGCCATTTGTCAAGCCATTCGAAGTAGGTGCGCTGCCAGAGTACGCCGTTCTGGGGCTTGAGCACCCAGTGGTTCTCGTCGGGGTAGAGGAGTAGTTCTGCGGGGACGCCGCGAAGGATGGCGGCATTGAAGGCGCTCATGGCCTGGCTGGCGAGGATGCGGTAGTCGCGCTCGCTGTGGATGCAGAGGATGGGCGTGTCCCACTTCTCGATGAAGAGGTGGGGCGAGTTGGCATAGCTGTGGGCTGTCTTGGCGTTCTTCTCCCAGTACGGGCCTCCGAGGTCCCAGTCGGTGAACCAGAGCTCCTCGGTCTCGAGGTATTGCATCTCGAGGTTGAAGATGCCGTCGTGGGCGATGAAGGCCTTGAAGCGTCCGTCGTGGTGTCCGGCCAGCCAATAGACGCTGTAGCCGCCGAACGAGGCGCCGACGCAGCCCAGGCGGTCGGCGTCGATGTAGGGCTCTTTGCTCAGCTCGTCGATGGCGGTGAGGAGGTCCTTCATGCACTGGCCGCCATAGTCGCCGCTGATTTCCTCGTTCCACTCGTTGCCGAAGCCGGGCAGGCCGCGGCGGTTAGGCGCGACGATGATGTAGTCGTTGGCGGCCATGATGGACATGTTCCAGCGGTAGCTCCAGAACTGGCTGACAGGGCTCTGCGGACCGCCCTCGCAGAAGAGCAGGGTGGGGTATTTCTTGTTGGGGTCGAACTTGGGCGGGTAGATAACCCAGACGAGCATCTGCTTGCCGTCGGTGGTTTTGACCCAGCGCGGCTCGCAGGTGGCGCGGTCGATCTGGTCGTAGATGTGCTTGTTCTCCGTGGTAAGCTGGGCTATCTGCTGGGGATTGTTTAAGGGGAAGGCGTAAATCTCGTCGCCCTCGAGGAACGAGTGGCGCTTGCAGAGCATCTTGTCGCCCATGAGGCTGATGCCGCCGAAGTCATACTGCCCCTGGGTGAGGCGTTCCACCTTGCCCTCGAGGTCAAGGCGGTAGATGTGGGTCTCGCCGTGCCATACGCCGGCGAAGTAGAGGCTCTCGCCGTTGGGAGCCCAGACGAACTCATCGACGTTGCTCTCGAAGTCCTTGCTCAGGAACACCTTGGCGCCGGTGGCGATGTCCATGACGAAGAGGCGGTTCTGGTCGCTCTCGTAGCCGTCGTGCTCCATGCTGAGCCAGGCGATGCGGCTGCCGTCGGGACTGTAGGCGGGGTTGGTGTCGTAGCCCATGTTCTTGTTGGCGCCGCACTCCTTGCAGATGTTGACCACGCTGCCGTTGGCTATATTATAAAGGTATATGTCGCTGTCGGTGCTTCGGGCATACTCCATGCCGGTTTTCTTGCGGCAGGTGTAGGCCACTGTCTTGCCGTCGGGGCTCCATGTAAACTGTTCCATGCCGCCGAAGGGGCGCAGGGGGCTTTCGAAGAGGGTGCCCTCAAGCAGGTCCTTGGGCTCGCCGACGCTCTGGCCGTCGAAGCTGGCCACAAAGGGGTGGGGGATTTCGTCCACCCACTCGTCCCAGTGCTTGTACATCAGGTCGGTGATGATGCGTCCGGTGCTCTTGGCCAGGTCGGGATATTTGTCGGCTACGCGCGGGCCGTTCTTCACGGTCATGACGAGCAGCACCTGGCTTTCGTCGGGCGAGAGGAGGAATCCCTCGAGGTCCTTGCCGGTGTGGCTGAGCTGGCGCCGTGCTGTGCCGTCGGGGTTCATCTCCCAGAGCTGGTTGGTGCCGTCGTCGCCCTGGGCCAGGAAGGCAAGCTTCTTGCCGTTCTTCATCCAGCAGACGTCGCCCTCGGAGGTGGCCGAGGTGGTGAGCAGGGTGTTGCCCGTGCCGTCGGCATTCATGATGTAGATGACGCGGTGGCTTTTGTTGAGGGGCACGCTGTAGTAGCTGACGGTATAGGCCACGCGCTGTCCGTCGGGCGAGGGAGCCATGCTGCCGATGCGTCCCATGGCCCACAGGGCCTCGGGCGTCAGGCGGCGGCCCTCGATGGTGATGTTGTTACGGCCGATGAAGGGAGCCTCGTCCGACGTGTTCTTTCCTGTTTGGCAGCTGCTGAGGCCAATGGCTGCAAAAGCTGTTAATGCCATGATTATTGACAGTTTCTTTGATTTCATATTACATCATTTTACGATTTCGTCCTGCAAAGATAGGGTGAGCCGAGCGAAAAACCAAATTTATTTGAGTTTTTCCGAGGCGACCCCTATCTAAAAGCCTCTGAAGGAGGATTAAAGATAGGGTGAGCCGAGCGAAAAACCAAATTTATTTGAGTTTTTAACTGCGTTTTCGTCCGTCGCGACTCGGCAGAGCAAACAAGTTTGCTTTGCGCTCGTTGCTCCGTCCGTTCCGAGGCGACCCCTATCTAATAAGTGATCGGTGAACAGACAATGCTTTCAGAGAAGAGCCTCCGTATCCAGGACAATCATTTGCTCACTGTTCACTTAATTTTGATTCGCCTGTCTAAAAGAAGGGTATTAATGTAGGCTTAGCCTCAGAAAAATGCGAATAAATTTGCTTTTCCGCTCGGCTTGCACTAACTTTGCGGCCAATTTTCGAAATTTAAGTATAAGAATATGATAAAAATTACTTTTCCCGATGGTTCGGTCAGAGAGTACCGCGAGGGTGTGACGGGCCTTGAGATTGCCGAGAGCCTTAGTCAGCGTCTGGCACAGGAAGTGCTTGCATGCAGTGTTAATGGAGAAATCATTGAGCTCAACCGCCCCATCACTACCGATGCCACCATCAAGCTTCATAAGTGGGAGGATGAGGAGGCCAAGCACTCGTACTGGCACACTTCGGCCCACCTGTTGGCCGAAGCCCTGCAGGAACTCTATCCGAACATTCAGTTCGGCATCGGTCCGGCTATCGAAAACGGTTTCTACTACGACGTTGACCCGGGCGAGGGTGTCACCATCAAGGAGAGCGACCTGCCCGCCATCGAGAAGAAAATGGAAGAGCTGGCACACAAGGGTGAGCCCCTCGTGCGGCGTGAAATCAGTAAGACGGATGCCCTCAAGGCATTCGGCGACAGGGGCGAGACGTACAAGTGCGAGCTCATCAGCGACCTCGAGGACGGCACCATCACCACCTACACCCAGGGCGCCTTCACCGACCTCTGCCGTGGCCCGCACCTCATGACGACCGCTCCCATCAAGGCCATCAAGCTGCTCAGCGTGGCCGGTGCCTACTGGCGCGGCGACGAGCACCGCAAGATGATGACCCGTATCTACGGCATCACCTTCCCAAAGAAAAAGATGCTCGACGAGTACCTCGTCCTGCTTGAAGAGGCCAAGAAGCGCGACCACCGCAAGATCGGAAAGGAGATGGAGCTCTTCATGTTCTCCGACATGGTGGGCAAGGGCTTGCCCATCTGGCTCCCGAAGGGCACGGCCCTGCGTCTGCGCCTCCAGGATGCCCTCTCGCGCATACAGAAGCGCTTCGGCTACCAGCAGGTCATCACACCCCACATCGGCAACAAGAACCTCTACGTCACCAGCGGCCACTGGGACCACTATGGCAAGGACTCGTTCCAGCCCATCACCACCCCCGAGGAGGGCGAGGTCTATCTGCTGAAGCCGATGAACTGCCCCCACCACTGCATGATTTTCAAGAACCAGCCCCGCTCGTACAAGGAGCTGCCTCTGCGTCTGGCCGAGTTCGGCACCGTCTATCGCTACGAGCAGAGCGGCGAGCTGCACGGACTGACACGCGTACGCTCGTTCACCCAGGACGATGCCCACATCTTCTGCCGCCCCGACCAGGTGAAGGAAGAGTTCTGTCGCGTTATGGACATCATCGAAATCATCTTCAAGGCCCTGAACTTCGACAACTTCGAGGCACAGATCTCTCTCCGCGACCCCAACGACCACGAGAAGTACGTGGGCAGCGACGAGCTCTGGCAGACGGCCGAGCAGAACATCATCGACGCCTGCAACGAAAAGGGCATGAAGGCCCGCGTCGAGTATGGCGAAGCTGCCTTCTACGGTCCCAAGCTCGACTTCATGGTCAAGGATGCCATCGGTCGCCGCTGGCAGCTGGGCACCATCCAGGTGGACTACAACCTGCCCGAGCGCTTCCAGCTGGAGTATGTCGGCAGCGACGGCGAGCGCCATCGTCCCGTCATGATCCACCGTGCTCCCTTCGGCTCGATGGAACGCTTCGTGGCTGTGCTCATCGAGCACACCGGCGGCAAGTTCCCCCTCTGGCTTATTCCCGACCAGGTGGCCATACTGCCCATCAGCGACAAGTTCATCCCCTATGCCCAGCAGGTGCAGGCAGAGCTTGAGCGTCAGGATGTACGTGCCATCATCGACGACCGCAGCGAGAAGATCGGACGCAAGATCCGCGACACCGAAGTAAAGCACATCCCCTATATGCTCATCGTCGGCGAGAAAGAGGCTGCCGAAGGTCTCGTCTCCGTCCGCCGTCAGGGTGGTAATGGCGACATGGGCAGCATGACCGTAGCCGACTTTGCCGACATCATCGCAAAGCAGGTCAGCGAGCAGATCAGCCAGTGGTAACCAAACGGTAATCGTTTGCGATATATGTGTTAGTCCAAACGGCTGCACCTCGGATAAACCAAAAAAACTTCGTATTTTTCTTGTTTTTCCGCTCGGCTTGCACTATCTTTGCGGCCGCTTTTGAAAAAGAAACAAATAGTAGTCCGAAAAACAGTAGTTAAAACATAGCAAAACAAGTCAACACTGAATGAAAGGTGACAACCAAAAAGACCAGTACCGTATCAACGAACAGATACGTGCGAGGGAAGTGAGAATCGTGGGCGAGGGCATTGAATCGCGTGTCGTATCTCTTGACGTCGCCCTACGCATTGCCGAGGGACGTGACGAAGACGTCGTTGAAATCAGCCCCAACGTTAATCCCCCTGTTTGTCGCATCATCGACTACTCAAAGTTCCTCTATCAGCAGAAAAAGAAAGCCAAGGAGCAGAAGGCCAAGCAGACACGTATCGACGTGAAGGAGATTCGTTTCGGTCCCCAGACTGACGACCACGACTACAACTTCAAGCTCAAGCATGCGCAAGGGTTCCTGTCCGATGGCGACAAAGTGAAGGCATACGTCTTCTTCCGCGGCCGCTCCATATTGTATAAGGAACAGGGCGAGGTCCTCCTTCTCCGTTTCGCACAGGACTTGGAAGACTACGGCACCGTCACCCAGATGCCTATCCTCGAAGGGAAGCGCATGACCATGTTCATCAGCCCCAAGAAGGGTGCCGGCAAGAAGCCGCAGCCCGCAGCTCCTGCCAAGCCGAAGGCAGCTGACGAGGACAACGACGCCAACCCCCAGTCGTAAATGGCCCAAATTGCTATCTTATCTGCACCAAAAAAGTAAAAAGTAAATAGTCAAATAGTAAAAAAACGGGCCCCTGCGCCTTTGGTATAGTGCGTCGAGGAGCCTTTAATAATAACCCATTAAACAATTAAAAACATGCCAAAAGTAAAGACGAACTCCGGTTCTAAAAAAAGATTCGCTCTTACCGGAACGGGTAAAATCAAGCGTAAGCACGCTTACCACAGCCACATTCTGACCAAGAAGACGAAGAAGCGTAAACGTAACCTCGACAAGTTTGCCATCCTCGAGAAGGCCAACCGCAGCCAGGTTCGCGAACTTCTGGCCATGAAGTAAACGTACGAAACGAGAGAGATTTTTACCAAACAAAGTTATTCATCGAACTGTCAGCCAAAAACAACAAGAGAGACCTTAACAGGCGCTGACATTCACAAAAAAGTTACAAAACTATGCCAAGATCAGTAAATCATGTTGCTTCAAGAGCAAAGAGAAAGAAAATTCTGGGTCTGACCAGAGGTTACTTTGGCGCCCGCCGCAACGTCTGGACCGTCGCCAAAAACACTTGGGAGAAGGGTCTTACCTATGCCTACCGCGACCGTAAGAACAAGAAGCGCAACTTCCGTGCCCTTTGGATTCAGCGTATCAACGCTGCCGCTCGCATGGAGGGTCTGTCGTACTCCCAGCTGATGGGTCTGCTCCGCAAGGCTGGTATCGAGATCAACCGCAAGGTGCTCGCCGACCTCGCCATGAACAGCCCCGAAGCCTTCAAGGCTATCGTCGAGAAGGCCAAGCAGGCCTAAGAAGTTCCCCCAGGACAACGAAGTAGGGACGTCACATCGTGTGACGTCCCTACTTCGTTTAGTTAAGAGCTTGAATTAGTTAAGAATTAAGAGTTAAGAGTTAAGAAAAAATGCCTTGCACTTGTTTTTTTCTCAAATATGAAATTCGATTGGGAGGAGCGCCCCGGAGGGGCATAGAGCACATAGCCCAGGGCAACGCCCTGGGCTATAATCTTTTGGCCTTTCAGGCCGTCTGTCGGATGTTTGCGGATAATCATCTTTTTTCCACGAAAAGCAGGACGTTCACATCTTTCATGGGGGGATCAGACCATCTGCTCTATCTCTTCCCGGTGTTCGAAGAGCGTGCAGCCTCCGGTGTGCTCCCAGCCCAGGGCGCGTGCGGCTCGGATCTTGCGGAAGAGGGGCGACTGCAGCGCCTGGCGCACCCCCATCTGGGCAACGTTGCTGTCGCTGAAGGGAGAGAAGGGGCATGGCTCGGCCGAGCCGTCGGGACCGATGTGGAAGAAACCGCGTCCCGAGGCCAGACAGCCGCCGAGGGCCTTCTCGTCGCCAGGAAAGGAGAGGAAGATGATGTTGTCGGCATATTCACCCCGTCGCTCGTCGAGCAGCTGCTCCATCTCCGTCACGTGCTCGTCGCTGAAGGCCAGATGCTCCGTGCCCGGTTCGGTGGGGACGTACTCGACGTAGAAGACGATTTTGCAGCCGTAGCTACGCAGGGTGTCGATGAAGTCTGTCGAGGTGACGAGGCGATAGTTCTCCGTGGTGACCGTGATGCTGGTGCCGAAGAAAAGGTCCTCATCGCGAAGCATCTCCATCGATTGCACGGCACGTCGGAATACCCCCTGACCGCGTCGCTCGTCGGTGCCGATGGCCGTGCCCTCGATGCTGATGATGGGAACCATGTTGAGGTGCTGACGCAGGAACGTCATGTACGCAGGGCCGATGAGCGTGCCGTTGGTGAAGATGGGGAAAATCATGTCCTTCACGTCGGCAACGGCCTCAAGGATGTCGCGCCGCATCATCGGTTCGCCGCCAGCCAGCAGCGAAAAGTTGATGCCCAGCGAGGCGGCTTCTGTAAAAATGTTGCGCCATTGCTCCGGGCTGAGTGTCTCCTTGCGGGCCTCGTCCTTGTCGGCAGCAATGCCGTTCGAGCGGGCGTAGCAGCCGCGGCAGTGCAGGTTGCACGTCGTGGCGATGCTGCTGATGAGGAACGGTGGAACCTCCAGCCCATCTGTTTCCAGCAGTCTTTTGCGACGCTTCTCCGACTTCTGGAAAGTCTGCTGCATGCGGTAAGCAAACTTGGCTTCGCGCGGATTCGAAAGCACGTTCTTGTAGGCACGCGCCATGATGCGACGGATGCTGCCGCTCATATAGGCTGCCAGGTCAGGCACAGCTTGGTCTGTATGCATATTTCTTAAACTCTTAAACCCACAAACCCTCACCGGATGAAGTGCATAGGTGTCCAGGGCTCGCGCTCGGGGTAGTCGGGATGTCCGTCGGCATGCATCTTTTTCAGCAGCCACGCCATATTGTTGGCCAGGGTGCGCATGGTCTGCATGCCCTCGTCGTCAAGCGCAGCCTGTCCCTCCTCGCGTCCATAGACGATGTTCCAGTACTGCGAAGTCACCACGGGCATGTTCATCATCTGAAAGGGCATGTTCAGTGTCTGGAACGCTGCTGTGGCCCCTCCCCGTCGGCATACGCATACCGCTGCGGCAGGCTTGTTCTGCACCTTGGCGCCAGCCGAGTAGAACAGCCGTTGCATCAGCGACAGCACCGAGCCGTTGGGCTGTCCGTAATAGACTGGCGAGCCGATGATGAGCGCGTCGGCGTCGTCAAGCATTTCACCGATGCGGTTGCAGACGTCGTCGTCGAAGACGCAGCGGCCAAGCCCCTTCGTCTTGCATTGGTTACAGGCGATGCAGCCCCTGACGGGCTTCACGCCAATCTGCACAATCTCAGCCTTAATGCCCTGTTTCTCCAGTGTGCTGGCCACCTCGCTCAGTGCCACAAAGGTGTTGCCCTTTCTACGGGGGCTGCCGTTGATTAATAATACTTTCATGTAACGATGAATGGATACTTTTCTTTTCAAAAGGCAAAAGTAGTCATTCCTGCCGTTTTTTTCCTGCATGCCGAGTCACTTTAACATTTTTAAATGTATCACCCCCCGACGTCATGAACAAGAAAGACGTTTTCGTTTAGCCAAATGAAAAATGCGACCGTGCGACCATGCGACCGTGCGACCATGCGACCATGCGACCGTGCGACCGTGCGACCATGCGACCGTGCGACCGTGCGACCGTGCGACCGTGCGACCGTGCGACCGTGCGACCATG